>ERZ1066115.274-NODE-274-length-15945-cov-13.714852_pt1 | contig 15945 bp, 12 predicted proteins | sample MGYA00382762_ERZ1066115 | MGnify/ENA primary metagenome ERZ1066115 (study PRJEB33369, sample SAMEA5778345) | biofilm metagenome | biome: Industrial cooling water; feature: Water cooling tower basin; material: Biofilm | place: United Arab Emirates | collected... | reverse complement strand
GGCCGTGATTAGTCCACCAATCATGACGGATATCGAAAGTCCTAACCGCATAAGAGGCACGGTGCTTCCTTTACTGATAGCCGATCCTATAAAAATATTGTAGGGCACAATGGTCGTGCCGATCAACGCTAACACAATCCACTCGCTGCCATCAGGAATTACCGGCACAAGGACTGAACGAATTACTTGTTGAACGGAAAATTCGGCTTGTATTGCCAGAAACAAAAACGAAATTCCCATTAACCCCACCAGTACGGTCATGATGATCGATATTGTTCGACTGCCTCCCTGCCAAAGTACAAACCCGGCAACCCCCGTTATCCCGAGTGTGTATAAACGGGCATCACCCACAAAAAGTAAATTTAACCCGGAGACCGCGCCCAGGATGTTTCCTGCTTCATAGGCTGCACAACCTAAGAGTACCGGCAGCGCCACCAGCCACTGAATCCGGGTTCCTTTTTGCGCACCATATTTGTGGCTTAAGTTTTGTCCCAACGAGAAACCCGTTGCAATGGTGATTCGGGCCGACACTTCCTGTAAAACAATACAGGCCAGTGCTGAGAAAACCACAGCCCATAATAATTCAATTTGAAATTGAGCCCCCGCGGTAAATGCCGTAGTGATGGTTCCGGGACCTACGAAGGCGGCTGAAATTACTGACCATAGAATTACACTGGAAATCTTCCCGGACTTCATGCTAGAAATCAATATTCATCAAAGATTGAATATTTTCAGATAATTCGTTGCTGTACTATCTGTGATCTGGCAACGAATTCAATTTCGTTGCTACCGGGTGGCCCTGACGATGCGATTACGCTTAAGGTTTTCACTCACCGCTTCGATCTTTTGACCATAATGCAGACTAGCATTGATTTCATACCCAACAAGCAACACCAGGGTTACCAACTGAATCCAAATCATGAGCGCAATCAACGCACCAATTGAACCATATACCTTGTTATAGCTTCCAAAGTTGGTGATATAGAAGGAAAAGCCGTAGGATATCGCCAGGATAACCAAGGTTGCGATTAATGATCCCACAGAAAAAAAACTCCAGTTGTAGTGCACAGCGGGGCCAAAATAATATATGAAGGAAATGGCAATAAAGAATACAATGAAAATGACAACAAACCGCAGGAGGAACAGCAATTGAATGGTGTAGTCATCCAGATTTAACGTGCTGAACTTGGTAATATTGGCGATCATATAATTGAGCACCAACTGCCCAACAATCAGCAAGGTTACAGCCAGCAATAATACCGAAGCCAACATGATGGTTAACCCGGTTGCCGTTAATCTCATTTTAATAAAGTTTCTTCGCTCAACTGTTCGGTAACACGCATTGAATGCGCGCATCAGGGCCATCATACCGTTAGTGGCCAGATACAGGGCAAAGAAGAAACCCAATGTTAACAATCCGCCCCGTTGATTACTGACAATATCCAATACGGTAGCTGAAACCACCTCATTCATACTGGATGGGAGATAATCACCCATAAATTGAATGATGGTTTCCCGGTTGATAGCCGGATATAAACTGGAGATATAGGGGATTAATGTAAATAGAAAAATGATAGCCGGGAAAATGGCCACAATAAAATTGAACGCCACACCATTCGATCGATCGAGAATTTCGTCTTCTTCAATGTTGTGAAGGAATATTTTTAAAAATTTATATAAGGATAAGTTTCCGAACCGCTTAAATTTAATTTTCTTCAGCCAACGCCTCCCCGTTCGTGCCGTGGAATACTCTAAAATACGTTTTCGGGTTACGTATTTCATGGAAAGTAAGGCTTCAAAACACTCATAAATGTTTCCGGTGGCCGGCAAGGCCGGCCCGACTTGATGTCAACAAATGCCAACTTCGTTTCACCCGTGTGGATCAGCGTGCCGGCACCGTTAAAAATTTCGTACTCAAACGTGATTCGAACACCCGGTTTTTCGCGAATGGTCGTTATAACCTTTAAGTTGTCGTCATACAAGGCTGCCGCTAAAAAGCGGGAATGATTTTCCAATACCGGCATCATAACCCCACTGGCTTCTAATTCTTTATACGAAAGTCCCAATCGCCTTAATGCTTCAACACGGCCCACCTCGTAATACATGGCGTAGTTTCCGTAATAAACATAGCCCATCTGATCGGTTTCACCGTAACGGACGCGGATATGAGTTTCGGATTGATACATTATTTTCTGGCTGCTTTTCCTTTTTGTATCTCAATCGTTAAAGCCTGTTGATACTTGCGGGCATTTCGATTGTGCTCCGTTAAGGTAGAGGCAAAATTGTGAAAGCCTGAAAAATCTTCGCGGGCACACATGTACAGGTAAGTGTGCTTGTCGTGATCCAACACGGCATCCAGTGTGGCGATTTGCGGCATATTGATCGGGCCGGGCGGCAACCCGGCATATTTATAAGTATTGTAAGGAGAATCGATTTCCTTATGCTCATTCAAAACCCGCTTCAGCGTAAAATCCTTGGCCGCAAAAACCAAGGTAGGATCGGCCTGCAAGGGCATGTCCTTTTTCAACCGGTTAATGTAAAGACCCGCGATGATGGGCGCCTCTTCCTTCTTCACACTCTCCGCTTGCACGATGGAAGCTAAAATGGAGACTTCCATAGGTGTAAGTCCCAGATTTTTGGCCTTGGCTAACCGTTCTTCATTCCAAAATCGCTTATACTCAGCATGCATGCGGCTGACCAGCTCATCGGGCAACACATTATAATAAACCTGATAGGTATTGGGCAAAAACATGGCAATCACATTCTCGCGGGTAAAGCCTTCCGTATTGGTTTCAATAAACATGTCCAATGCCTGTTCAAATTCTACTGGTGTTACGCCCAGGTTTTTGGTAATCTTTTCGCTAAGCTCATCCAACAAGCGAACATTGGTAAAGGTCACATTCACCGCTTGTCGTTGGCCAGACTCCAGCACCCGTATGGCTTCCAGGTTGGTCATGTTGCGCCTGAGTTGATACCGGCCGGGCATCACATGTTTGTCGTAATCATTGAGGCGGGCTAAAAAACTGAACGATACCATGTCGTTGACGAAACCGCCTTGACCCAATTCTTCCTGAACTTTACGGAATGTATAGCCACTGCGAATGATGAAGATCCGGTCATCCCGGTCGACCAGGATGTTCGGAGTGTATACAATTTGGTAGCCATAGAATACAAACGTGATCAACAACGTGGAAGCAATCAGGAAAAATGCGAGCTTCTTTCGGGAAATATCCGCCATAAAAAATAATCGAGTTTCAAAGTTACTAAAATGACCTCAGATGCTACAGGCCTCTCATTTTGGTTTAACTTGCCAACGTATATGACGGCCGAATTGTTGTCGATCCATCCTGTCAATCCGGAACCGCGAAAAATTACGCGGGTGCTGGAGTTGCTGCAACGCGGGGGTATCATTGTTTACCCAACTGACACCATTTATGGAATTGGGTGTGACCTCATGAACCGGAGATCGGTTGAGCGCCTCTGCCAGATCACGGGTGTAAAACCTCAAAAACTCAATCTCTCTTTCATCTGCAACGACTTGAGTCATATTTCACATTACGTTAAACGACTCGACACTTCGGAATTTAAGATCCTCAAAAAACTGCTGCCCGGTCCCTTTACCTTCATCTTCGAGTCCAGCACTCAGGTACCAAAAATTCTGGACGTCAATAAAAAAACTGTGGGCATCCGGATTCCAGCCCATCCCATACCGTTAGCGATTGTTCATCAACTACAAAATCCACTGATCACTTCCTCCATTAAGGACGATGACCACATTAAAGAATACACCACTGACCCGGAAGAGATTTACGAAGACTTTAAACACCTGGTGGATTTGGTTGTGGACGGTGGAACCGGTGGCAATGTGCCCTCCACCATTGTAGATTTTACCTCAGGTGAACCGGTCATCACCCGGCAAGGATTAGGGATTTTTGAGTATTGAATTTGTACAAGCTGTGGAGTTGCTGATTGACTTGCACTATCTGCCATCGCTGGAGTACATCACGTTGCTCCAGTCATATGATACAATCATCCTGGAGAAGCATGAGTATTATGTGAAACAAAGTTATCGCAACCGGTGCTACATCAACACGGCTCACGGGGTTGACATGCTGGTGGTTCCCCTTACCGGCAAACATGGCAAAGTACCCGTTAAGGATGTTCAAATTGATTACGCAACCCGGTGGCAAAATAACCACTGGCGTACGATCGAATCGGCCTATCGCAAAGCACCTTATTTCGAGTATTATGGAGATGACATGAAACAGATTTTGTACAAGCCGTTTCAATTTCTTTTCGACCTAAATCTGGAATTGCTGTCATTCTGTCTGAAAAATATCGGACACGCACCCAGTATCTCGGAAACCATGGCGTATGAAAAAATTCCGGGTTCACTGATTACTGATTTGCGATCGGCCATTGATGCCAAAATTCCCTATTCGGAGCGCCCCTATTACCACCCGGCTTCTTACTACCAGATTTTTGGCAACCAATTTGTTCCCAACCTGAGTCTAATTGACCTCCTGTTCTGTGAGGGGCCCCGGGCTGGTTCCCTCCTGAAAGCCTCGCAGCATCCAGGATGAACAAATAAAATCCCCTGAACGTTAAGTATCCAGCGGTTTGAGACAGATATTTGCCGGGGTGGGGATTTTTGAATAATCACCGTTAAAACTTTACATTTACAATAATAGAAATGCCAAATATGGAAGCTAAATTTTCTAACCGTGTGAAAGAGGTAATCTCCTTAAGCCGGGAAGAAGCATTGCGTTTAGGACATGACTACATCGGCACCGAACATTTGCTGTTGGGGATGATCCGGGAAGGAGAAGGTGTTGCGGTTGGCGTGTTGAAAAAACTGGGGGTACCCCTGGATGAATTGAGAACGGAAATCGAGAAGGTGTCGAAGGGTACTGCCACCCATGAAGTAAAAAATCTTGCCAATATTCCACTCACGAGAGCTTCCGAAAAGGTGCTGAAGATCACCTACCTGGAAGCGAAAATATTTAAAGCGCAATTGATTGGCACCGAGCACTTGCTGTTATCGATTTTGCGCGACCCCGACAATCTCGGCACCCAAATCCTGAACAAGTTTGATGTAGCCTATGACGTGGTGAAAGAAATGCTAGAATACCAAAATGATCAACCGACATCAGCATCGGATACCGATGATCCGGATGATGATTCCTCCAAAATGTTCGGAAGCTCGGCTAATCCGGGCAGTGGAGGTAAAGAGAAAAAAGGAACTGAAAAATCACGCACCCCCGTGCTGGATAATTTCGGGCGCGACTTAACCAAGCTGGCGGAAGAGAATAAACTCGATCCCATCGTGGGGCGCGAAAAAGAAATTGAACGGGTGGCTCAGATTCTGAGTCGCAGAAAGAAAAATAACCCGATTCTAATCGGTGAACCCGGTGTGGGAAAAACGGCTATTGCCGAAGGTCTCGCCTTGCGGATCATTCAAAAGAAAGTTTCGCGCGTGTTGTTTGGCAAGCGTGTGGTTACCCTGGATCTGGCATCGTTGGTTGCAGGTACAAAATACCGCGGCCAGTTTGAAGAGCGCATGAAGGCGGTGATGAATGAACTCGAAAAATCACAAGACGTGATTTTGTTCATCGATGAATTGCACACCATCGTAGGGGCGGGTGGTGCTTCAGGCTCATTGGATGCCTCGAACATGTTCAAGCCGGCCCTGGCCCGTGGTGAAATTCAATGCATTGGTGCCACCACATTGGACGAATACCGGCAGTATATTGAAAAAGACGGGGCCCTTGCCCGCAGATTCCAGATGGTAATGGTGGATTCGACTACAGTAGACGAAACCATTCAGATTCTGGAAAACATCAAAGAAAAGTACGAAGATCACCACCACGTCAATTATACCAAGGAGGCACTCGAAGCCTGTGTAAAACTTTCCGACCGGTACATCAGCGATCGTTTCCTGCCCGACAAAGCCATTGATGTAATGGATGAAGCCGGAGCTCGCGTACACATCAACAACATTCACGTGCCCGAAGAAATCGTGAAGTTGGAAGAAGCGATTGAAGATGTGAAGAAGGAAAAGAACCGCGTGGTGAAAAGCCAGAAATATGAAGAGGCGGCCCAATTGCGTGATAAGGAAAAGAAGTTGATCGAGCAATTGGATTTGGCCAAAGCCCGCTGGGAAGAAAAAACGCGTACGGAAAAATATACGGTTACGGAGGATAATGTGGCTGATGTAATCGGGATGATGACCGGAATACCGGCCAACCGGATTGCCCAAAAGGAAAGTAACAAATTACTAGGCATGGGCGAGCAATTGAGCGGCAAAGTAATCGGTCAGGAAGATGCCATCAAGAAATTAACAAAAGCCATTCAGCGAACCCGGGTTGGATTGAAAGATCCGCGTAAACCGATAGGTTCGTTCATATTCCTGGGACCTACCGGTGTTGGGAAAACAGAATTGGCTAAAGTGTTGGCTACGTACCTGTTCGACAAGGAAGATGCCCTGGTTAGGATTGATATGAGCGAGTACATGGAGAAATTCTCCGTGTCACGCTTGGTAGGTGCACCTCCCGGTTATGTAGGCTATGAAGAAGGCGGCCAACTTACGGAGAAGGTGAGACGCAAGCCGTATTCTGTCGTGCTGTTGGATGAAATTGAAAAAGCACACCCGGATGTTTTCAATATTCTGTTACAAGTGTTGGATGACGGTATCCTTACGGATGGATTGGGACGTAGAGTTGATTTCCGCAATACGATCATCATCATGACCTCCAACATCGGGGTTCGTGACCTGAAAGATTTTGGGGCTGGAATTGGTTTTGCTACCTCGGCCAAACGCGAGAACGAGGAGGAGCACATGAAGTCCACCATTCAAAGCGCCCTGAAGCGTGCTTTCAGTCCGGAGTTTTTGAACCGGTTGGATGATGTGATTGTGTTTAACTCCTTGCAACGTGAACACATTCATAAGATCATAGATATTACCCTGGGCAAGTTGTTTGCGCGCATCATTACGCTCGGCTACCATGTTGAATTAACCGAGAAAGCAAAAGACTTCCTGGCCGAGAAAGGCTATGATCCGCAGTTTGGTGCCCGTCCTTTGAACCGCGCCATTCAAAAATATCTGGAAGATCCGGTTGCCGAAGAGATTCTGAAAGGCGAAGTGCCGGAAGGGGGAACCATCCTGGCCGACTACGAAGGCACAGGGGAAGCCCTGACGATCAAAGCCAAAAAGCCAAAGGCTTCTTCGAAAGAAAAGAAGAGTGAATAAGAGAAAGGCGACCAGTAGGTCGCCTTCTTTTTTTGGCCTGCTTAATAACTGCCCAGGTATTTTCTGAAAAACCACTCGATACTAACCAGGGCCAGCAGTAAAAAGAAAACCCACTTCAGGTTAATGAGTTGGTTAAACGTTTCTTCTGTGTGAATTAAACTTGTTGCTTTCACCTGCTGCAAATCCGTGGTCAGTTTGTTGATCTCCGTGGCCTGATAAAAATGGGCATCCGTTTGCCGAGAGAGCGTCCGTAACAATCCAAAATCAGCCGTCAGGTTTTGCGTTTCCAGATTTTGAGCCCGCACCAGAAACTGTCCGTTAGCTTCTTCCGTTTTGCCATTCAACACGGTGGAAGCCTTAAACCGGTAAACGCCTTCTTTCAGGCCCCCGATCCGGTACCGGGCATTACCCGGACTGGTCACATAACTAAAACTGGACTGCACTCCTTTTTCATTGCGCACATCAAGTTTGATCGTGTTGCCATACACCAATTCAAATAAATCGTTATATACCTGGCTTTCGATTACCACAGGTTCGGCCTCCGAAAATTCAGCTTGCAACGGAAAACTTCGGAATTTTCGTCTGTCATCAAGCGTGCTGAGGTACTGAATCAGTTTAGAGAATAATTCATCGAACGCTAGTGTATTTCCTGTATCTGCGAACTCATGGAGACGCCAACGCCAGATACCCTCCCCCATCAGGACAGCAATCTTCCGATTATCGTCAGGCCAGGTTAACAGCATGGGCCGGTCCGTTACGACACTGCCAATTCGCTGAAACAACAGAGGTGTAGCACCTGCAGGCCAGGTAAATTTCCCAAACGGTACATCGGCAGGAGGATAGCGTGAAAAGATTCCGTTTGCATTTTCTGAAAATCCGAAGTCGCGAAAGTTACTGTTGATAACAGGCGTTACATCATCCCACTGCCCGCCAACCGATTCAAATTGAATGGGAACTCCCTGAGCTGGCAGCAGTCTCAAATTGGTTGAACTGCCAATCATCAACAATATTGAGGCATTGCTTTTATACAACGTGTTGAAGAGTGCGGCTGTTTTACCGGATTGATCCAACACCTGGTGAAAAATAAAAAGTTCAGCTGCCTCAGGCATCAACTGGGCTGGCTCGGCCTCCTCTACTCCGGGGATGTGCACAATAAATTCATAGTTGGAATTCTTTTCCACCACCGACTTCAGCGCTTTGATATCGGGGTGGGGAGCTGGAGCGATTAGCACAATTTTCTTCTTGCCTTCCACCACTTCAATGAAAATACTGGCTGCATTATTCCGCAGGTTACTTTCATCAGGTATGGGACGAACGGCAATGTCATACCGCTGAAGACCTTTGTCAATTGCATCCAATTGAAAATCCAGATCTAATAAGGACCGGGTACCGGATTGCTTCTGTTGCGATGAGATCACCTTTCCATCCTTGGAAACCGTGACCATTACCTCCACGTTGTCAACGCCCTGCAGCAAAACCTGAGTTCGAACCGGAAATTTGTTACCCTGATAGGCCACCTTGTTAAATGCCACGTTCTTCAACATCACATCCGCACGCGCAACCGTGTCCCCAACCCCAATCGTATGAACCGGAATCCGCCACGGAGAATAAATCGGTGAAAGCCCTGAGTTATAGATTCCATCTGATACGAGTACAAGGCCGGCCAGATTACGGCCTTCGTACTGATTAACGACTTGTTGAATTCCCCGGTTCAGATCAGATGATGGATTAGGAAATTCCAACCGGGATATGTTATCCCCAGCCAGGTTGGCCCAGGTAACTTCGAAACCCTGATCACGCAACACAGCACTCGCTTGCAGAAGTTCTGAATTGAGTTTTTGCAGGCTTTGGGAATCGACACGTTCTGCTATCGATGCTGAGTTATCGACCAGGATAACCCAGGATGGCTTTTCGTACTGGTTGGTGATCAGTTTAATGACCGGGCCCAGCAACAATAACGTTAAAATAAAAACCAGTACGGTACGCAAACCAAATAAAACCCGGTTCATGGTTTTACTCCAGGTATGACGTGAACGGTACAAGAGGAAAGCGTAGCCTATGCTAATGCCGGCACAGAGAAAGATGAAGAGTGGAGAGGATTCGAATAGTAGCCGTTGCATGTGATCTTACTTACTAGTTAAGTTGACAATTGACACGGGGCAACTGTCAATTGATTTCCCTTAATAATTATACTTCTTGTCCCACAGTTTCTTTAAAAAATTCCGGAGTTCTTCTTCACGGGCATTTTTTCCGGGCTCATAAAATTTTGTTCCGCTAATGGCATCTGGCAAAAATTCCATGGGCACAAAGTTATTACGGAAATCGTGGGCATATTGATACCCTTTTCCATAATCGAGGCTCTTCATCAATTTTGTCGGTGCATTGCGGATGGCCAACGGTACTGGCAAATCACCTGTCTTGTTAACGGTGTCAATGGCCTCTTCAATCGCCAGGTAGCTGGCATTACTCTTGGGCGAAGACGCCAGGTAAATAGCACATTGTGACAGAATGATCCGGGCTTCGGGGTAGCCGATTACGTTTACGGCCTGAAATGTGGTGGTCGCCATCACCAAAGCCGTGGGGTTGGCATTCCCGATGTCTTCCGATGCCAGAATCACCATTCTGCGCGCGATGAATTTTACATCCTCCCCACCCTCAATCATTCGCGCGAGATAGTAGACGGCTGCATTGGGGTCGCTGCCGCGAATGGACTTAATGAAGGCTGAAATGATATCATAGTGTTGTTCCCCGCTCTTATCATAAATAGCGATATGCTTTTGCGCCACCTGCATCACCAGTTCGTCCGTCACTACAATAGCTCCGCTTATCGCTTCGCTGATCAGGTCAATCAGGTTTAACAATTTGCGCGCATCTCCCCCACTGATATTAATCAGCGCCTGGTACTCCCGGATCTCAATCTTCCGTCCTCTCAATTCTTCATCTTTGGTTAAGGCGAGTTGCACCAGATTTTTCAAATCCTGTTCACTTAAGGCTTTGAGTGTGTAAACCTGGCATCGCGAAAGCAAAGCTGAGTTTACCTCGAATGACGGGTTTTCGGTGGTAGCCCCGATGAGGGTAATAATTCCCTTTTCAACGGCTCCCAATAAGGCATCTTGCTGCGATTTATTAAACCGGTGAATTTCATCGATGAACAGGATCATGCGGCTCGAGCGCCTGGCTTGCTCAATTACCTCACGCACATCCTTTACTCCGGCACTCACCGCACTTAACATATGAAAGGGGCGCTTCACCTCATTGGCAATAATGTTGGCAATGGTGGTCTTCCCCACTCCGGGCGGTCCCCACAAAATCATGGAGGGTACGTTGCCGGATTGTATGGCTTTGCGAATGATGCCGCGCTCACCAACCAGATGCTCCTGACCAATAAGGTCCTCCAGCCGCGAAGGCCGCATTCGTTCTGCCAGAGGAATTTTGGTATGGAACATGGTTACAAGTAAAATACAATGAACAGAATGTTACCCGTAAAACCCAATAACAACAAAACAGAAAATGCCATTAAAAACAAGAAATACTTGGCGATTGTCTTACGCCAACTTTGTTGATACATGCGCTTCATAGCCAATGGGAGATAAAGAAATATCCAGATCACGATTGCCGTGGTTAATAGCCCACCGATCCAGGGAATTAAATCAGTCAACAAATACAGTGAAGCCGCCAGGTAGAAAAAGTTGTAGTAGTAAATGGTGAAGACCAGGTGTTCGGAGTAAAAATAATCTTTGCGGACATAGAGGATCTTTAACAGCAAGGCAAAAAATGGAAGCAGGTAAAACAACACCTTTGAAAAATTATCCAAAAATGCCTGGCTAAAATCCTCTCCAAATCGCTTACCGGCATCATCGCCTTGATACTTCTGATTCAATTCAATCGCTCGGATCATAGCCCTGCGTACAAACCATCCATCCCGTTCTGACTCGGGCAAGGTCGCCTGGGCTGAATCATATTCTGCTCTTGTCTTATATTCACTTTCGGTGAGACTAAATCCTTTGTTGCCTCGCTTGGTGCGAATCGATTTATTTTCGCCCAAGGTAATTACCTGGTTAGTAGAATCAGGTTGTTGTGAGGCCTGCTCAATGGAGTCAATGGTAGCAGAATCCAATCCAGCCTGTTTAAGTCCTTCCCGCATTTGGCGCATGCCTTCCTCAAATTCTTGCTTATCCTGCGTAGTCATCGGGGTAGTTGCTTCTTCCGAATCGGGTAGTGAAAACAGGAGGAGGAAAAAAACAAAGCTGATAAAAACGTAGGCACGTGCGGGATGGTAATAGCTTTCACGTTTACCAGCCGTGTATTCGGCCGGAAGAAACCCGGGTTTAAACAACAGGAACCGGACCGTCCGAAAAAACTTGGATTCAAAACTGTAAAAGGAACCAATGAAGTTCTCGATCAACTCGCGCAGGGTTTGTCTGCGCGGAATATCTTTCTGACCGCAATGATGACAATACACATCCTGTAACCGGGTTCCACAGTTCAAGCAAAACTCATTCACGTGAGTTTTGTTTGATCCTTGTTCCGCGTCTACCATCCCTTCTGCAGCGGGGAATGATTTACCCAAATCATCCATGGCCTAAAGGGAAAGTTTTTTAACGACAGACACTGCCTTTTCCAACATCGCATCATTAAAATCAAGATGAGTTACCAACCGGATTTCCTGTGGCCCGAATTTGATCGCTTTTATCTGATGCTCAGCCAGGCGAGCCAGCACCTGCTCGGGCGTAGTGGAAGGGGTCACGGAAAAAATGACGATGTTAGTATCCACCGGCATAACAGACCTTACCCAGGGCAAACGGCTTAACTCCTGTCCCAGGATTTTGGCGCGCGCATGATCTTCCTTTAAGCGTGTTATATGATGATCCAGTGCATAAATTCCGGCAGCCGCCAAAAATCCGGCCTGGCGCATTCCCCCACCAAAAGCTTTTCTCATCCTGCGGGCTTTGGGCTCCAACTCTTTCTTGCAAACCAGAACCGATCCAACCGGTGCCCCCAATCCTTTGGACAAACAAATGGAAATCGTATCGAAATACTGACCATACACATTGGCCGAATCGCCCGTTTCGACCAGGGCATTAAACAGCCGGGCACCATCCAGGTGCATCTTTAAACCTTTGCTGCGGGCAAATGTGCTGATCGATTTAATTTGCTCGAGCGAATAGTAACTGCCCGCCTCGCGCACTACCGTATTTTCCAGCGACACCACAGCGGTAACGGGCATGTGCGCATCGTTGATATTGTTAATGTTCTGTTCAATTTCATTAAAGGAGATTCTGCCACGATCACCTTCCAGCAGGCGCACGCTGGCTAAACTATTTCCGGCCACACCGCCACCCTCATATTTATAAATGTGCGATCCTTTATAACAAATTACCTCATCATATGGCTGGGTATTGATCTTGATCCCGATCTGGTTGGTCATGGTACCCGATGGACAAAACACCGCTGCATCCATTCCCATCAAGTTGGCACATTTCGATTCTAACCTATTCACGCTTGGGTCTTCTCCAAAAACGTCATCGCCCACTTCGGCTTGCATCATAGCCTGATGCATGGCGGGAGTCGGTTTTGTAACGGTATCGCTTCGTAAATCAATAATCATAACAGTAGAAAAAATTCAAGTTACAAAACTACCAAGCAACTTGTAGCGGCTGGATAAGGTCGGTTAAATAATGAAAAAAGCGGTCAAAATGACCGCTTTCAATACTTACACCGGGCTACCAGATTAGTTCGGCAGTACAGTTACAATTACCCGCTTATAACTAACCAATGCCGGGGTACCTTTATCTTTCACTTGTAGAATAAAATGAATGGTTTCGGGCTTGCTTACGGTTGGTGCCGTCACAGGCAAGTCGTAAAGATTGGATGCATACGGCCTGAAACTCACATTGCCTTTATAGGTGCCGGCCTCCCGGTACTGAAACCACCAATAGCTCATCGAATCACCATCGGGATCAAACGAGCCATCGGCATTCAGATGAAACAGTTCACCTGACTTTACGGTGAATTTTTCAGGATGGGCCAGTTTAGCAACCGGTGCATGGTTTGCCTCATTAAATGGTTTGGTACACCACATCATTCGGGCCGCAAAATCATGTTGAATGGCTTCGCGCCAACGCCAGATGGTGGCCTGGTTGGTGACATAACTTGTTTTATCAACCGTTGAAAAGACAGAATCATTGGCATTCGTCCAGATGGGGCGTGTTTCAGGTTCATCTTTAGGCCAACCTTCTCTTCTGAAAGGACCGGCATTAGAGTCGCGAAATTCAGGAAGATATAATTCATAACGCCCGCCCCAGCCACCAAGGTTGGGTTGTTCGGGATCACTCAGTCCATTATTAATCAAGTTGAGAAACGAGGGTGTGTCACCTTCCATGCCATAGGCTACATCCGGATAGGCGGCACCCAGTGGGCCATGACCTTGCTGAATATTTTTTGCCAGCCACTCGTTGGATACAACTTCTTTATTGGAGCCGGGGGAAGGAAACGGCAGTCCTGTCCACGTAGCATAGGAGTAATTATAACCGGGTGTCACTACAAAGAAGATCGAAGGAAATGTTTTTCTGATCCACGGTCCGCTGTCATCCTGATCGGAGATCGTATATACTCTTATTTTTTTATAGATCTTCTCGGCCTCTTCCGGTGATTGGGTTGCACGTATTTTCCATAGCGCCTGTGCTAACGTATTAGGTCCGCCCCACACACAAAACCACACTGGCCGGTTATCAGGTTTATTCAAAATCTGCACGATCCACTCTGAACCTTGCGAATCCTTACCTTCCCCTACACCTTCCATGCCATACACCGGCAACCCTTTCTTTACTTTCGGTTTCAGTTGCTCATAAGTGAGATAACCTTTTTCATGCTTAAGCAGATTAGGTTGCACCTTATTATATGCCTGAAGTATTTTGTCAATACTCTCAGGTGCCACTCTGGCTTTTTGATGAATCGAAGTGGTGGCAATGAGTCCTTCTACATCCCACTGATTGGAATACAAAAGAAACCGCACCAGCGACTGCGCATCGTCAGGATCGGCTTCAATGTCGGTGAGCACTACAACCCGATGTTTATTGGCAACCTGCGCAAACGCAAGTGCTGGTATGAAACAGATTAACAGTAATAAAATCTTCCGGGATATGTTTGATCGGTGCATAATCATAGGTGTTTATTAGGCATTACTTGAAAAACTTCGGTGCAAGTTCGGATAGGTAAAGACGCCACTCTTTCCAGGTGTGGCTTCCTTCGGTTTCTCGGTAAGTATACTTCAAACCGACCTCATCATAAAGTGCGCGCAGGTTGGTTACAGTCTCAAAGAGAAAATCACTCTTGCCAATACCTATCCAATAGTATTTTGGTTTTGCAGCCACAAGTGCTTTTAATTGTGCCACATGTTTTTCTTTATCATAATTTGTATTAGGGCTGTTTCTGAATGACGAGAACAAACCCATACTCATCACTCCTATATATTTAAACATGGTGGGGTTGTTGTTGGTAATGTTTTGCGTTTGATAACCACCCATTGAAAACCCAGTGATGGCACGATGATCTGCATCCCCGATGATGCGATAATTCTTTTCAATAAAAGGAACAACGTCTTTCACCAGACTCTGCTCAAATTTCATAGAGGCCATCCCACCGATACCCGGTGTTTCTGTTGTCACCTTATTAATAGGTCTGTCCAACGGAGCAGCAACAGTCTCGGGATTACCATTTGTAATTACCACAATCATCGGCACGGCTTGCTTTGAAGCAATCAGATTATCTAAAATATAGTTCGCGCGGCCACGACTAATCCAACCCTCTTCATCACCACCACCGCCATGCAACAAATACATAACAGGATATTTCACATTGCTTTGTTCATAACCGGGTGGGGTGTATACATACATCCTTCGCTGCGCCCCAAGTACAGATGACTGATACCACACAGCCGTGACATTTCCGTGCGGCACATCCTGCACAGCAAAAAGATCTCCTAATTGACTGGGAACAAGCAATCTGTTTTCAATGATTGAACCGTCACGTGTTACCGCATTATTGTTTGGATCGAGTATGGCTACTCCATCAAGAATGAAACGATACTCATACATGTCTGACTCAAGCGGTCCTATTTTCACTTCATAAACACTCGAATCATTCTTCACCATCGGCACAGGTTTAAAATCGCGCGCCCAGGTGCCTACCACCTGCACACTGGTTGCACCAGGTGCCTTTATCCTGAAAACAACGGAATTGTCAGGAAGGATCTCTGGCGACTTAAGTCGGGTGTTGTTGGGTTGGGCATGCATGCCGATTGACAGCATCAGCAGGCCAAATAGAATTGAAATCTTGCGCATAAATTATGATCTCTGGATTAGGGCCTTACTCGCAAATAATACGAGCATAATTATGAAATAATCTACCTAGTGGATAGCCTCCCAAGTTAATCTAAAGTTCTTTACTGATGAACTGTCGATCGCTGAACCACTTCCGATAGTCTTTCAGGCCATAAAAAAGTTACCCGGTTGCCGTTTTATTGGGTAGCGGGGACAGGACTCGAACCTGTGTCCGCCTGCTGGCGGATATGAGCCCAACAAATATGGATTTATGTTAAAATAAAAAAAGCCACCTAAAGTATCAGATGGCTTTAATTTTTGTAGCGGGGACAGGACTCGAACCTGTGTCCGCCTGCTGGCGGATATGAGCCCAAC
>ERZ1066115.273-NODE-273-length-16009-cov-10.037232_pt1 | contig 16009 bp, 15 predicted proteins | sample MGYA00382762_ERZ1066115 | MGnify/ENA primary metagenome ERZ1066115 (study PRJEB33369, sample SAMEA5778345) | biofilm metagenome | biome: Industrial cooling water; feature: Water cooling tower basin; material: Biofilm | place: United Arab Emirates | collected... | reverse complement strand
GAGCCGTAATAGGCTAAGCGTTCAAAAAGCTCTAAGGTATTGGCAATCCAAAAGGTAGAATTGAATCCGGTTTTGATTTCGTCAATCCGCTCCGAAAGGGTCATGGTCAGGTAGAAGGTTTTCCCAAAGTATGGCTATTAATTGATTTTTTCAAAGGTTTTTATCCCTGAACGGATTAGAATCAATCGGTTATCTTTACTCAGGATTTACACCATGAAAACCCACACCTCTGCCCCATCAACCGTTGAAAACCTGGAACTTTACTTTCAGGAAATTGCTACGAAAATTATTGGGCATAATCACCCCGTAACGGGACCATCGGGAACCCGCAAACTGATCTATGCCGATTGGATTGCCTCGGGCCGGCTCTATGCTCCCATCGAAGAAATCCTGACTCAGCGTTTTGGTCCGCTCGTGGGCAACACCCATTCAGAATCTAGCCTGACAGGCGAGGTCATGACGCTGGCGTATAAAATGGCCCACCAGATTATCAAACATCACGTTCATGCCCATGATGATGATGTAATCATTACGCAGGGCAGTGGTATGACGGGTGCCATAGCTAAACTTCAACGACTGCTGGGCTTACACATTCCCGAACGCGCGAAGCCGTTTTATCAGCAACCCGTGCCTGAACGGCCGGTAGTTTTTCTCACCCACATGGAACATCACTCCAACCAAACCTCCTGGCTGGAATGTGAAGTGGATGTGGTGATTATTCCACCAGGCGATGATCTGCTGGTTAACGTTGACCACCTTGAAACGGAAATCAAAAAATACGCAGACCGAAAGTACAAGATCGGAGCGTTCACAGCTTGCTCCAATGTTACCGGCATCTTCACACCTTACCATGACCTGGCCCGTGTCATGCATCAATATGGTGGCTTATGCTTTGTTGATTTTGCTGCCTCAGCCCCATATGCTGATATGAATATGCATCCGGCCGATCCGCTGGAATCGCTGGACGCGATCTTCTTTTCACCCCATAAATTTCTAGGTGGACCGGGTAGTCCGGGCATCCTGATCTTCAACAAGCAACTCTATCAGAACCGGGTGCCCGATCAACCGGGTGGTGGCACCGTTTTGTGGACGAACCCCTGGGGCGAGCATCATTACTATGAGGATATTGAAACGCGTGAGGATGGCGGAACCCCGGCCTTTCTGCAAACCATTCGTGCTGCGTTAGCCATCCGCTTAAAAGAGCAGATAGGAACCGAAGCCATCGCGTTGCGTGAACAAGAACTGCTGGAGATCGCGTTTAACCGGTTGCAGACAATTCCCGGCTGTCATATTCTGGCACCAGATGTAAGGGAACGGCTTGGTGTTATTTCCTTCTATATCGATAAGCTCCATTATAATTTCATTGTGCGGATACTCAGCGATCACTATGGCGTTCAGGTGCGGGGTGGATGCTCCTGTGCAGGTACCTACGGGCATTACTTGCTGCATGTTGACCGCGACTATTCCCGAAAAATAACCTCCAAGATTGATTCCGGGGATCTTTCCGAAAAGCCGGGCTGGGTTCGGTTGTCGTTACATCCCACTCTGAGCAACGAGGAACTGAATTACACCCTGGATGCTATTCACGAAATTGCTACGCAACCCAACCAGTGGTTGAATCAATATCGGTACTCAGCTACCACCAATGAATACGCCCCCCTTCATGAGCGGCACGATCTGAAAAAACAACTCGAGCAATGGTTTAATCTGGAGGATTAAGCGCGGTATAATTTCTCGTAGTATTCTTCCAGCATCCGCTTAACAGCAAACTGATCCTTGGTGGTGAGTATGCTTTGTTTCATCATTTCCACCCAACGTGTGCGCTGTTCGTAGTAGCAGGGAATCACCTCTTTCAACAACACTTTATAAAGTGCCTTTTGATCATGTGCATCCAGTTTGTCTTCTTTTTTATTTTCGTAGCCATCACCAATCTGCCAGCCATTCTTCCCATGCTGACAAGCTTCCGGCCACCAGCCATCCAGGATGCTGAGGTTCAAGACTCCATTCATAGCCGCTTTCATACCCGAGGTGCCACTGGCTTCCTGGGGCCTGCGTGGGTTGTTTAACCAGATGTCACTGCCGCGAACCAACATCGAGCCAATGGTCATGTCATAATTTTCGAGGAAGACAACGGAGTTGGGATATTCCCTGGTGAGGGCGACAATATTTTCAACGATCTCCTTCCCCCGATCATCCAATGGATGTGCTTTGCCGGAGAATACAATCTGAAGCTTCCCACTCCGGAACAGACTGTCAACCTTGGGCCGGTCGCTGAAAATAAAATCACTTCGCTTATACGGCACTGCCCTGCGTGAGAAGCCAATCAGTAAAGAATCTTCATTCAGTTGCACATTCGTACGCTCTTTAATGAAAGCCAGTAGGGCCCGCTTATTTTCCTGGTGCAACATCCACACATTGCCACCCTTCTCGGCTGCTTCAACCATTCGCTTATCCACCCACGTGGGCAAGTGAATGGCATTGGTTATCCCTACAATGGGTTCCTTATCCTTCACCTTTTTCCACATCGAATTGGCGGTAACAGCATGCAACTGGGCCACCGCATTTGACTTACGCGACATCCGGAGGGCGCCTACCGTCATATTAAAAGGTGACCCACCCAACTGCTTTAATTGCTTTTTACTAATGCAATCCAGATCAGCACCCATGTATAACAATCGGTCAATGTAATGTGACTCGTTACCCTGAACAACTGGTGTGTGGGTGGTAAATACAATCTCGTTGCGGGTGGCGGCTAATGCCTCTTCATAGGTTTTTCCAGCAGCCATCTTCTCACGCAGCAACTCAAATCCGGCAAACAAGGCATGACCTTCATTGAAATGATAGACATCCACGGCAATACCCAAGGCTCGCAGTGCCTTCACACCACCCACGCCCAATACCAATTCCTGGGCAATGCGCTCCTCACCGAACCAGCCGTATAGTTGTCCGCAAATCCAGCCATCTTCATTGCCCGGTACATCGGTATCCAGCAAATACAAAGGGGCATTACCAAACTCTTCACATAACCATACCTTGCATTTCACGTCCCGGCCGCGAATAGGTACGGTCACCATAACCCCGGTATCTTTCAGGAACTCATACTTATAAATCGGATACGTATCAAGGACTTTACCCTTGGTTGTAATGCGTTGATCGGTATACCCTTGCTTCCATTTGATTCCAATTCCCACAATCGGGTACTGATGATCCTTCGCACCTTTCAGATAATCACCCGCTAAAATTCCTAACCCACCAGCATAGATTTTGAAATCGCTGTGCAATCCATACTCCATACAGAAGTAGGCAACCCGGGGTAATTTCTCAGCCATAGTCAGTTGTAATTTTTCAGGGCAAGGTAATAGTTTCTGGTAAAAAGCAAACTAAGGTCGGTTGGCTACTTCCTGTAGGAATTGAATGACCCCCGGAAAAAAATGCTCCTGATCATCCCACATCGACAGGTGGCTGCCATTGGGGCAATGCAGGTACCGGCCATTCTTTACCTGACCGGCCATCCACTCCATGTGTTTCGGGTCCATAGTATCATGGGTTGCCCCAACCGTTAACGTTGGCACAGTGATTTCAGGTAATCGATCTTTTATATCCCATTTCTCGAGTCGTCCTGAAATTCCAAACTCACTGGGGCCTTGCATGAGTGTATAAATTGTTGGGTTCAGATGGTTAAAAGCCCGGTTCACCGGATCAGGCCAGTCGGCAGCCGGAAACCTGCAGATGTGCTGCTCATAATAGTTGGGACCCAGCAATTCCATATAGCGGGGATTCGAAAAGTCGTTGTTTGCTTCCAGGGCGCGAATCTCTTCCAGAACTTTAGGATCCATTTGTTTGGCTAATACCTCATCGGCATAGGCCCCATATTCCGGGCAACTGGCCATCATGTTACAGATGATCAATCCCTTCAGATTTTTCTGATACTTCAGTGCATACTCCATCGCCAGTATTCCTCCCCACGAATTGCCCAACAGAAAAAAGTTCGAACTATCCAACCCAAGGCTCTGACGAACCTCCTCCACTTCTTCTACAAATCGTTCAATTTGCCACAGGCTGCTATCTGTAGGTTGATCACTATAATAAGATCCCAATTGATCATAGTAATAATATTCAATCCCTGCTTGTGGAAAAAAACTATCGAAGGATTCAAAGTACTCATGGGTTGCCGCTGGCCCTCCATGCAGCAACAGCACTTTAATTTTCGGATTGTTGCCAACACGCTTGGTCCACACCTTGTATTTCCCACCGTGAATGGGAATCATTTTTACGCCTCCGCTCTTAATTCCCGTTTCTTGAAGATCATAATAGCTCAGCTCGGCCTGCTGCTGACCACAGCTTAGCATAACTACTGACAGGAAAAGGATTAGTTTTTTCATGGTATTGGTTTGTTTAGGATTACTTCATGTCAGCAGCCTTGCGAGCATTCACCTCCATGCCGTGCACCGGTTTATCGGAATAAATGATCGCCTCCCCCACCCGGATCGGATGGTCTGCAGCTGGATTCAGAATTTTCAATCGCACGGAATGGTGTCCAGCCGGAAGCTGATACTTCCAACAGAGTTCATACCGTCTCGTGGTGAAGCTAACCGGTAATTCCGGGTGCTCGATCAGTTGGTCGTTGAGGTACAACTCCGTTTTAAAAACATAGTCACTCGTATTACCCCAGGAGGAGGCATCACCCAGCAACACAAAGCCGGTACCGTCAAACTCAAAACGGATTTCATCTTTGGCTTCATTCCATGGCGCATTAATTTTAACAACCGGGAAATGCCCATCAAAGCTCTTTTCAAATTTCACGGCTTCGGGAGCCTGAACCGGCCAGGTGATCTGGTCATTCTGAATGGAACCTCCCTGCTGTTCAATATTCTGCACGGCATGCTTATATCCGATTTCATACACCTCATTCAGCGAAATCGTGGTGTACTTGAAATCAATATCTTCAGCCTCTTGCAAGCCCAACTTCCAGTAAGCCGGAATATGATCATACCCCAAGATGGTCCCCAAAATTCCGCCAGCCGATGACGGATTACAGTCGGCATCCTGACCTGTGCGCGTGGCTATCTCCAACGTCCTGGTAAAATCTCCCTCACCATATAGTAAACCCATCACCACGTAGGCAGCATTTACTTTCGCATCGATGTTGAATGGTCGAAAAACGCCTTCAGGACACCCGATATCGCTGGCCCACTTCTTTTCGACCTCAAACCAGGTCTGCTTCCAATCATCCGGGTACTGCTTATGCCAGGTGATGACATCCTGGATGCATTGATAGAATTCACTCTGCTGCGGAATGGTTTTCAACGCCTCGGTCACCAGATAGGGAATGTCACTGGACGTAAAGGCCAGGGCATATAACGCCCCAATATACACACCTCCATACCAGCCATCGCCATAGTTCATGATATGTCCGATCTTATCACTGATCTGCGATGCCGTATTTGGCATGCCGGGACTCATGAGACCAGCAAAATCCGATTCGATTTGATAATCAATACAATCAGCATGTGGGTTATTAAGCCAATGTCCGGATTCAGGGGCTTTTATCCCATGCAGGATATTATACCGGCCCGCCTGATTGGCATGCCATAGCATATAGCTGGCCTTGGCATAGGCATTGGCAAAGGAGTCAACCGGGGCATTCAGTCCGTATTTCTCAAAGACATCCATGAAGGTTAGGTCCATGTATAAATCGTCATACAGGCCCGGATTTTCAACCATGGTTTTCTTCAGATAGCCTTCATACCAATCCAACGGTTGGTAATCAGGAATAAAGGCTCCCTGAAACCGAAATTCATAGGGCCCACCAAACGTAACCCCGATGGTTTGACCAGCCCAACCCCCTTTGATTTTGTCTTTGAGCTGCGCGGGACTTAAGCTTGCAACTGTGTTGACAACCGGTACAGGCTTTGCACAACCGAGCAACATCAGCGTTGAAATAAAAACCCAGTATTTCATAGATCGTGGATTCAAAATCGCGGTGGATATCAATGAAACTTAGGGAATTCTCAGTGAGAAGGAAAGTAGATTGGGAGAAAAATTGAGTGTTATCCGATCCCGATGTACATTTAAGTCACGTAATTATGACAGAAACTGAAACCATCATCATCGGTGCCGGCTTTTCAGGGTTAGCCGCAGCGCGTACGTTACGCATGGCCAACAAGAAATTTCTTGTACTTGAAGCCCGCGATCGTGTGGGTGGTCGTACCCATACCCGGTATTTGCAGGATGGTAAATATGTGGACATCGGTGGGCAATGGATCGGTCCCACGCAAGACCGCATGTATGCACTCGCCAAAGAATATGGCATCAGCTGGTATGATACCTACAATCAGGGCAAGAACATTCTTGATCTCAACAACACTATTCGCACTTACACCGGATTGATTCCTAAAATGGATGTGCCTTCGCTGCTCAATATCGATTATGTATTGAAAAAACTTGATCGCTTGGCCGGGCACGTACCGGTAGATAAGCCGTGGTCGATACCCGAGGCGAAGGAATGGGACAGTATTTCACTGGAAGCCTTTGCCCGTAAGCATTGCTTCACCACGAATTGTTACAAGGTGGTACGGGCCGGACTGGAAACCGTATTTGCATGTGAACTAAACGAAGTGAGTTTGTTGCATGCCTTGTTCTACATCCGCTCCGGCACCAACCTCAATTGTCTGCTTAGTATTGACAACGGAGCGCAACAGCATCGTATCAAGGGCGGTATGCAAGCCCTATCAGAAGCGGTGGCAAAACCTTTTCAGGATTCCATCCAGTTCAACCGTGCTGTGAAACGTGTAACGCAGCAAGATGATTTAGTGATCGTGGAAGGCGATGGATTTTCAGTTCGCGCTAAACACGTGATCATCGCCATCCCACCTGTACTGATTAATCAGATTGAATTTAGTCCACCTTTGCCCTTGTATAAGTCACAGTTGCTGCAAAAGCTTTCAATGGGCATTGTGGGCAAGGTGTTTGGCGTGTATGAAAAGCCGTTCTGGCGCGATAAGGGTTTCAGCGGTCAGGTAGTGGCCGATGAGCACGCCCCGTTTCAGACGTTCTTCGATTCCTCGCCTGCCGATAGTAGCTATGGTGTGTTGATGGCATTTTGTATTGCCGACCGGGCGCGTAACTTCTTTGCGAAAGATGAAAACACTCGGAAGAAAATAGCACTCGAGGCATTCGGAAAATATTTTGGCACTGAAGCAACACAGCCTGTACACTATGTAGATCATTGCTGGGCTGATGAAACGTGGAGTCGTGGATGTTATGCAGGCCTTTACCCGACTGGGGCCTGGACAAACTTCCAAAACGCCCTGGTCCAACCAACAGGTCGCATTCACTGGGCCGGAACAGAAACCTCTGACGTATGGTATGGCTACATCGAAGGCGCGGTGCGGGCTGGCGAGCGTGCCGCCCACGAAATCCTGAATCAGGTGTGATATGTGTGATACCCTGGTAACGCTTCCCCATGTAACACACCGCGGCCATTTAATCTTTGCCAAAAATTCCGATCGTGAACCGGATGAAGCCCAGGCGTTGCTCTCTGTGCCCCATCGCAGGCATTTTGAGGCCACTGTAAAATGTACCTTCATCGAAATCCCTCAGGTGGAAGAAACCTATGCCTGCATTTTATCAAAACCCTTTCAGATGTGGGGTGCCGAGATGGGTGCCAATGAACATGGCGTGGTGATTGGCAACGAAGCCGTGTTCACGAAAGTAAAAATCGAGAAGAAAAACACCGGCCTTACGGGAATGGATTTATTGCGACTGGCACTCGAGCGCAGTAAGACCGCAGCGGAAGCATTGACCTGCATCACGGCACTGTTAGAAAAATATGGCCAGGATGCCTGTGGTGGTTATCAGAATAAATCATTCTTCTATCACAACAGTTTTATCATTGCCGATGCTCACGAAGCGTGGGTATTAGAGACAGCCGGTCGCGCGTGGGCTGCAGAAAAGGTAAAAGACATTCGCAGTATCTCCAATAAACTGAGCATCGACCACGCAGATTTGCTCAGTCATGATGCCATGGCGTATGCCAAACAGAAAGGCTGGTGGAAAGAAAGCGAGCAATTCAGTTTCCAAAAAGCATTTAGTGATTGGTTCTATACGAAGATGGGGCGTGCCGCAGCTCGCCAAACGTGCACCACTTCATTGAGCCAGGAACGAAAGGGTGCGATCACTCCTGCCCAGGCGATGCTGATTTTACAAACCCACAACCTGGATGAGCATTCTTTCAAACCGTCCAAAGCCAACACCGGTTCGGTATGTATGCATGCCACGAGCATCCTGAATCCGAGTTCCACCACAGGAAGTATGGTGGCTGAAATACGTAACGATTCGCCATCCACAATCTGGTTAACTGGCACCTCGCATCCTTGTCTTTCTCTGTATATACCATTTTACTTCAATACTTCGGTATTGCATGAATTTGTTCAGCCATCAGCAAGGCCCGATCATTCCTTGTGGTGGAAAGCAGAGCAACTGCATCGCTGGATCAATAAAGACTATCAAAAGCGAAAGCGTTTGATTGAAACCGAGCGCAACACGTTACAACAACAATTTACTGAACAGGAATTGAACCTCTTGACATGTAACCCGACACAGGCCGAACTAGAAAAGTTCAGTGCCAATTGCCTTTCTGCCACCTACCAGGCAATAGAAAAGTGGAGCCGTTTCATCAGGTAATGCCTTTAACTTCCACCGAAGCTAGAAGTCCATAGGGTGATGAGGGGTTAGGATGGGTAGCGGGTTGCTTCGGCTTTATCCGGAATTTGAGCCCGATCATTTATCAATCCAGTTGATTTATTACGACTATTTCTTTTGTTTAAAAAAGAGCGGTATTAAAATTGTCGTCCTGCAATAATATCTGTCCGACCCTATTGGTGGCAACTTCTGGCTATATGGTGTTACCGGACTAGGAGGATTAATAAATGTAGCGCAGCGTAATGCTTAACGCCACCGACACCGTATTCTTCCAACAACCGAGACGTGTTTCTAAAGATAATACGCTCCGATTACACTAAACCCGGCAATGCCAAGCCCATGTTGGCAGTAGTAGGGTCCTTCTCCTCACTTCCTGGTTACCTGAATCCTTATCCAACCCGTTAAAAGGTTACACGCGCGTTGATGAATAACTCCAAATTGATTTTATACACCAAATAAGCAATACAACATGCAAAATGGCAGCAGGCCACAAAGATAGCCGGGAGAATTTTTCAGCCATTACGCCATAGACAAGAAGAAACGCAGCAGCCGTATTATAGAATACCAAAGCTTTGGCAATAAAAAGCGAGGAATGTTTATCGCTTCTCGACAGCCAGCAAGTAATGGCCAATGAAATTAAAGCTGCACCGCCAATCCTACCCATAAGAATCCCACTGGGTTCTATAAGTGAAACGCCAAGTAATAAAGAAGAGGTTACCGATGGGATAGCAATAAGCGAAAGTCCTATAGCAACTTCAATTAATGCCGTTAATGTGAGAAGTGATTTCATTTGTCGCTGTATTATTTTATTCTGTCCAACGTTTCGTTTTGGAGGTTGCAAGTTGTTATGAATGCCATTCGGTGCAAACAAATTTACAGGACATTTTCAGTCGTAAAGCGTGGCACTCCTTTCATTAAAACGGCCCAAGGGTGAACCTCAAAAATTTACGGCTTTGGCGCTTGGATTCTTCTTAGAATTCCACAGACACCGCACTAAATTAGAAAATTACTTTTAATACCAACACCAAACCCCCGCCATTGCATAAGCATTTTGTTATGGGCTGGCTGACTATTCACAACTTGTTTATGGACAACTGTCTCTTTACCCATTCAATCGTCTGTCTCTTTTTAAAGTCGAACCATTTCTGTCGATACGGTCCGGAGTTGTCAATGTCGAACTTGAAATTTGCAAATGGTTTTGGTCGTCTCACTGCCAGTTCAAGTCTGTCGCGTAGCTGTAAATTGTCGACCGTCATAATAAATCTTTCCATCAATCGAAATGATTCATGGCTGTCCATTTTTTCAATCTCTACGTAACTATCAAAATTGTTTTCAATCTCTCCATTTATCTCGTCCCACAATTCTGAATCAATGTCGGGGTAATTTGATTTGTCGGGAGTTGTCAAAACTGTTTTATTTCCCTTGTGAACAAAGCATCTTAATCCACAGTCCAGGTTGTCGGCCAATTCGTTTATTTGTTCATCAGTCATTGATTGTCGAGTCTGTCAAGCCAGCTTACCCACAACGTATGTGCTTATGCAGTGCGGGCATAGGAAGGCAAATCAAGGAGGCACGACTGATTTGCCCGACCTGCTCCGAAACTGTCCCACGACACCGTACGTTGTTTTGAAAACTAAAGCTACAAATTTACACTGAACCCCGCCATTGATTATTCACAGTGTTGGTAGCTGTAGGGCCCTTCTCCAAAACTTTATTCGTAGCCTGCATTTCTGTCACCCGTCAACGTTACACTACTCTTTATTATTCAGTCGCAGGTGGAGCATTTTTCATAGTGTCCATGTGGGCTTACACCGCACTGAGCACACGCTTTGACTGGCTTGGGAAGTGGGCTGTTTGTGCGGCCAGGCAATGTGTGTGCAATTGCTCACTTTGTATTAGGTCTTAGTTGTATCACATTTAGTTCAGATCAATGATTAACGTGCTTTTTAATGGCGTCACTGGGAATATGCAAACTAGACATCTTTGTAATTACCAAAATCGTAAAAATGATTCCGATCACAATTATTCCGATTGACTGATTTTGAGCCGCACTCAACTCTACATACTCAGACATCTTGGTCTTGTGTATGCAAGCCATGTGAACGAAAAATGAAGTTATGGCAAGCGCATAGTAGGGTATAAAAAAGTATCGCTGTGGACTTACATTCATATAACCCACTCCAAAGTATAGATTGGTATCAATCCCAAGTTTGTATCTACCCATTAAAACGGCACTGACATGAACCATTAGAAATAGCGACATATAAAGACCTGAGGCAATGTGTAGGAAATCAAATATTGATTCCATCAAACCCCACTTATTATTTGCCAGATTGATACCCGTTACAATTTGAGTGCCTACAGCCAACAACAATATTATTTCGATAATTGGGTGGCGGTAGACTTTCCGGGCTGCATCCATGAAGGTGACATGCAAATCGGCTGAGTGGAGAATGAGCGCATGATTTAATAAGTGAATACCAACAAATATCGCTATGGTCAAGCCGGAGAAGTAATGAATTTCCTTCATAGAGCCATCGATTAGTTGTTTTTAATACGATCAATACTTAGTGAACCGGTACCGGTATAGCCGATAAACATAGCCGCACCCATCATAGCGATGTTTTTCATGAACATGGCGCTTTGCAATTCCGAGAAAACGGGGTCTGAGATTGCCCAGAAATTATGGACGGTAAAGGTTATGGGAAGCAGAAAAGCGATTAGCAAAATTGAACCGATTCTGGCTTTGTATCCTATGATGATGGATATGGCACCCAGTAATGCCATGATGCCTGACGATGGAACAAGCAGACTTGCAAAAGGCACACCCTGTGATGCCGCATACGCTATTGTTTGTGCAGAAAAATGTTTCGCTGGTGCCATCAGAAAGATAAGCGAGAACAAAGCGCGACCTATGAGTTGAATGTATTTCATAGTTAATCTGTCAGTATTTATAGTGTTGACAACACTTCTTGTTAGTTAAAATTTGACTTTTTGTTTACTGAATCTGATCGGGAGCAATAGGTGGAGGTACAATGTTGCGCACGGGTTGTGTCGTTTTCAGGTAAGCAAAGATGGCCTTTATGTCCTCATCGCTCATGTTTCGGTAGATGGGCCAAGGCATGGGAGGCAGAAGTGACCGGCTTCCATCCAGTCCTTTGTATTTTCCTTTTTTTAAGGCTGTTAAAAACTGCTCCTCTGTCCAGTTGCCTATACCCGTTTCATCGGAAGTGATGTTGGCCGCAAACGAAACACCCCACGGTCCGACTGCGCTCGTAAGGTGCTGATTGAATAAGACCCAATTCTCAAGGGCATCTTTATTAATTGCTGGCAGCGGCATATCTTCAGGATAGCCTGACAATAATCGTTTTGGATCGGGTTCCGGTCCGTTGGGTGTCATTATTTTCGGGGAATGACAATCATGGCAGGCCGATGTGTTCACCAGATATTCACCCCGCGTTATCAACTCCTCCTGACCTAATACCAGAGGTGTTGTAGGTTTGCTCGTTTCATGACACGAGATGAGCGTGATTGCTATGATGACCACTAGAACAAGCGCAAGTAAGGCTGTCACCAACAACCGGTTTACTTGCATTGAAAGTTTTTTATCATTCATCCTATTCTGTCCGTATTTATCGTGTCGACAGCACGTTTAGTGTAATGCATACTCTCATTCTGGTCAACGAATTTTATCGCCTTTCATCGTTGACCTTTATTTTTATTTTAGGGTAGTTCTGTTCGGATAAATATTCCGTAATTTTCTTCTCGTGATCTGAGTTGTCCATACCAATCTACATTCAACCCTACTCCAAAGGATAGGGTCTTCACACTTAGCCCGAGTCGCAGATAACCATAACTGCGATTGTGTTGCCTTTCCGCTAGGCTGGTATTGTATAAGGTGTGTAGGCGGGTGTACAGTTTGACGCGCTGAGATAGTGGTGGACGATATTCTATCAGCGCCAACGTCTCGAAACTGCTTTGGTCGGGATAATAAATTCCAGGCACCAACACGATCAGCCAGTATCCGGTAACTGTTGCATATTGAAAACCTGATAAGTAGTTTAGTCCGACTACCTCGTTCAGGTTAACTCCGGAAGCGATCCTGAACTTACGATATACTGGATAGGATAATAATGAGCTAGAAAAAAACTCATTTCGTGAAGCTTTATTTGGATTTGTTCCTGAAAATGTTGTGACGTTAAGAAAGCCCCAAGCAGATTCGGGTGCAAGTGGCCGGTTAACGATCAAAAGCGAGTAAAGCTTTTGATTCCCCTGCATCAGTTCTACCGGAATTGGTGAAGTGGAATCGCTTTGTGCATTTACCCATATTGGGCACGCAATCAGCATAAATATTAATTCAACCCTAATCCCAGTATATCGAATGGTCGATTGAATGTTCTTCATTTTCCCCGTGTTTTGATGACTCAAAAGTAGACGGGCAGAACGGAGAAAATCGTTTAAGTATCTTAAGAACGCTACTTAAGATAGTTTAAGAAAATTTCTCAGAGGCAAGCTTTCTTCGAATTTGACTGAGGAATTCCGGGGTCATACCTAGGTACGCTGCGATCTGATGTTGTGGCACCAGTTGCTCGATATCGCGGTAATTTTTGATGAAGTTTAGATAGCGATCTTTTGCCGGGATGCTGAGGTTGTCAATGATTCTACGTTGATGGGAAATGAATGCATTGGAAAGCATGAGCCTAAACATTCGTTCAAACTTTGGGAATTTTATGAGCAGGTTTTCAAAATCCGCTTTCGTTATCTGCAACACCTCACTGTCAGCTAGTGCATCGATGGTCAGTTTAGCAGGAACATCACGGATAAGGCTTTCCATATCTGATATCCACCAGTTCGCTACGGCAAATTGTACTATGTGGATTTGGCCCTCCGCATCCACCATGTATGATCGGAGACAACCGTTGACCACGAATGATTCGACCAAACATTGATCTCCAATTTGAAGCACAATCTGCTTTTTAATGTATTTTCTAGGTTTGAATAGAGACAGAAAATAGTCGGCTTCCTCTGGGGTAGGTTGAATAAACCTTTTTACGTAACTCAGTAACTGTTCCTGCATGATTCAAGTTTTGTCTCACTTAAATTATTACTCATGTTGTGATAATCCAAATGCTCTATCCTAAAATTAGCATTATAACTGGGCTGTGTGCTGATTTGGCTCTTGCCATAGCTTTGGTTTCGCGGTGGGTTGGTGCGGCTGTGGCATGTGCCAAATGCGCGGGCGAGAATCTCTCCACGGTTGCAGTACGGTGGACGGATATTGTACGAATCTTAATTCGTAGCCCAGTCCCGAGTTTTATTTTTTGGTTCAAGTCCCACGTTGCATAAAGAAACGTCCACTTGTCCACGTGGAGAATTTGAGTTAGTAAAGTGTCAACCGTTTAATATTTTTTCTATCTGCGGAAACGAAACTTTGTCGGCTTGGTCGTCATTGTCCGTGGTACTTGAAGGGCATTGGCGCTAACGCTTGTGCTTGTACAGTGCAGGGTATAGGAGCTCTAAAAAATGGAGCGTAGCGGAATGTTTAGGGCGACCTACACGTCACTGTCAACCGTGACCAAACGTTGTTTGAAAACTAAAGCTACAAATTTACACCGAACCCCGCCATTGCATAAGCAATTTGTTGGTAGCTGTAGGGCCCTTCTCCGAACTTCATTCGTAGCCTTGTCTTTCGTCCCCCGTTAACGTTACACCTCTCTTTGTTATTCAGTCGTGCAGTGGGGCATTTTTCATTTACTGAATTCTTGACTTACACCAAACTGAGTACACTCTTTGTTTGGCTTTGGACATGGGCCGAATATGCGGCCAAGCAAAGTATGTACGATTATTTTAGAACCAGGAGCGTTCGACTTCGCAATCGGAGTCATCTAGTTAATTTATATCCTAAGTAGCTCCCTAAAAATTTAGCTGTATTTGCACTCGCAAAAATTAAGAAGAAGTCAGCCCATTTTACCCCTGCAGCTGTTATGATGATAATGTCCAACAAAACGTAAATGAGTGGGAATAGAATTACCAGTTTTAATACATTCGAGTATTCCTTATTTTTCCAATATCGTGCGATGAGAAAGAAAACAGTAAACCCGAAAATACCCGAAATGTAGGGTGCAGTTAATTCAGCATGTGCTTCATAAACAGGTTGTTCTTGTCCGGGATTTATGAGATAAGAATACACTGCAACTTCAATGAAGGAAATGATGACTAAGGTTATCATTGTAAGCATGGATAATCCGATTAATTTTAAAATCATAAATTTTTTCATAGACTATTTTTTAAGCTATTTTCATAAATGTCAATATAATCTTCTATTCTTATTCATTTTATCAATTCACCGTAGCTCTATATTCTTCAACAAATTTCTTATCAAAAACGAGTATGCAAATTGTCAGAATAATTCCAGCAGCAATTCCTGCCCAACTTGCAACGAAACTGTAAAGTTCATTACCATTTGCAATATATAGCGAATACAAAATACTGCTGGCATTGAGCATTCCATGCATCATACAAGCACCTAAAATTGATTTCGTTTTTAGTCTAGCGTAGGCAAAAAGTGGTGATATTGAGAGTGTGAATAGGGTCATCATAATAATGCCAAGATATGGATGGTGTGGGTAATTGTGTCCCATTAGAATTACAGGGAAATGCCAAATACCCCAAACTAGTCCGATGAAACCGTTAGCCTTTAAAAAACCCAAACTCTTAGTTTCTTTTAACATTAGTCCACGCCAACCGAATTCCTCACCAAACATGAATGGTAAACTAATTGTTGAGCCAGCAATAATTGCTTGAAACAACATTGCGAAAAAGCCAAGCAATGGAGGTATATGTGGAATTTCTATTGTATCAAGGTCTATTTTGGCTTTGGCGAGCTCCCTTAACTGAAAGTCAAAATTCTCTTGAGTAAAATTTAGTTCTCCGAATTGCGTTATTAAATGAGTGTTGCCGAGAAGACCAATTATCGCAAATGTTAGTAGAGTAAGGGCAAGAAAAAGTTGAGGGGTGAGTAATATCCATTTAATTGCCTTCTTATCAAATGACCAGCCATATTGTTTAAAACCCTCTTTGTAAATGTACTTTTGAATAACAAAGGTTGCTAAAGCCGGTGCCGGCATATACAGTCCGGCAAGAAGAACTGTACCAAGGATGCTTCCAAGATTAACATGCATCATAGCAATAAATAATCCAACTATCCAACTGAATGCACAGGAGAATAAAATATACAGGTTTATTTTTTTCCAATTCATAAATTCACTTGCTAAAGTTTCTCTATTTCTATTCAGTACTGCACCTA
>ERZ1066115.272-NODE-272-length-16054-cov-10.882743_pt1 | contig 16054 bp, 10 predicted proteins | sample MGYA00382762_ERZ1066115 | MGnify/ENA primary metagenome ERZ1066115 (study PRJEB33369, sample SAMEA5778345) | biofilm metagenome | biome: Industrial cooling water; feature: Water cooling tower basin; material: Biofilm | place: United Arab Emirates | collected... | reverse complement strand
ATGCCCAATGGTACTGGCCTTACCGGCCAACCTGATGCCAATCAACCCGTAGCGATTTCTCCAGTACCGGGTCAAACCAATCGCTGGTACATTTTTACCAATTCAGCCAACTTTGCCACAGGCGGCTCCATTAGTCATAGCCTGGTGGACCTCAGTCAATTTGGGAATGCGGTGTTTCCGGCACCAGCATTAGGAGTAGTAGATGGTGCTATTAAAAATATTGCCGTTGCCGGACTCTCCAACCGTTCGGAAGGAATGATCATCGTTCCGCACGCCAATCAAACCGACTTTTGGTTGATCACCCATCAAAACGGGTCTCAAAATTATGCCGCTACCCTCATCAACGCTACGGCCACCTTTCCGACCATTGTCTCATCGGGTATTGCCTTTCCAACATCCGTTGCCAATTTCTCCTATCACCAGGCTAGTGGTAAACTGGCGGTTTCCCCTCAAGACCCGAATACCGATGCCATTATTTTAAACTTTGATAATACTTCCGGATTAATCACTTTCGACCGCTTCATTTTCAACTCGGCAACACCGGCTACCAATAATCAATCCATCTATGATATAGAGTGGGATACTCGCGGACAATACTTATATATTTCCCGTCATGGAGATACCGGGATTCCGGCAACTGTGCTTCAATATGATTATTTGAATCCTACGTTTACCCTCGCTCCTGTCCTCTCGGCACCTGTGTTTAGAAGTTATGGATTGCAGACAGCTCCGGATAGCGCGATCTATCATTTATACCAGGCCGTTTCAGGTGGCCCCTTTCTGTTGGGTAAGTTAACCCATACGGATACGGTGGCCAGCGAAGTGGTGAACACACAAAGTTTGTTTAACGGTGCCAACTATAACGGCACCCAGTTTCCCGCCTTCAAGCCTCAGGACAGCGTCATTCTAACCGTGAGTTTTACCACCCAAGGGATCTGCCAGAATTCACCCACCAGCTTTTTTCCAGACGTAACACCCAATGCGGACAGCTTGCGGTGGGACTTTGGTGATGGTAGTGGCTCCGGAAGCTGGAGCCCGATCTACACCTACGGCACCGCGGGCACCTTTAATGTTACGCTTAATGCTTTTTACGGAGGTCAATCACAATCCACCACATTACCGGTAACAATCAATCCTTTTGCCTTGCAAATCCAGTTGGTACAGGATACCACGGCTTGTAAGGAAGAATTTCCTCCGCCCCGTGGAAGTTCCTCACCTACCCAGTTTTCAGTAAGCGTAACAATTCAGGGCGGAACACCAGCATCCATTGTCTGGTCAAATGGAGATTTGGGCACCACCCTTACGCCCGACTCAGCCGGATATTATTATGTTGTCGTAACCGATGCCTCGGGATGTTCTGCCTATGCCGGTGTAAATGTGAAAGAATATGGCTTACAGGATCAACGAAGTAATGTCTGGCATTTTGGGAATCAGGCCGGTATAGATTTTAATGAGCAACCGCCTGTAGCAACCGATAATAGTGAAATGAATGCTCCTGAAGGCTGTGCCATTGTGTGCGATCGAAACGGAGATGTCATTTTCTATACCGATGGCGACAAGGTATACGATAAAACTGATACTGAAATTGATAATGGAATTGGTGGTGATCCGGCTGCCTCTCAATCCGCCATCATCGTTCCGGTGCCTGGAGACGAGACGTTATATTACATCTTCACCACTCAAGCCATTAATGGCACAGCTCCCTATGAAGTTCGTTATTCCTTGTTCGATTTAAAATTGAATTCCGGAACTGGAGCCTTGTTGGAGAAGAACATCTTGCTCTTTGCAAAAAGTACGGAACGGCTTACCAGTAATGGCCGGTGGCTGATTGTCCACGAATATGGGAACAATGTGTTTCGTTCCTATCCCATCACTGCGGCAGGAATTGGCACACCCATCTACTCCGAAGCGGGCTCCGTGCATGAATTCAAAACCCAACAAAATGGAGAGGGGTACATGAAAATCGGGCCGTGCAACGAAATTGCTGTCGCGCTCTCTACCCCAGGCATCAGCAACCTGGTTGAATTGTTCAGCTTCAATGACAGCACCGGCCGAGTTGATAACTATCGGAAGATTGATCTTAACGAACCGAATGGCCAGGTGTATGGGGTCGAATTTTCTCCCGGTTGCAATAAACTTTATGCATCCGTCAAAGGTTCACCTACACCTTCCTCCATTTTCGAATACTTTTTGGATTCTTTAAGACAACCGTATTTCAAACAACGCATCAATCAACCCACCGAACTTGGTGCCATTCAGGTTGGTCCGGATGGTCAGATTTATTTTGCTATTAATGGCAGTACTTCGCTAGGCACCATTCAGGCAAATGAAGATACAACCGCGCTCTCCACATTTACCCCGGCCGGCTTTGCCTTATTGCCTGGTACCAACAGTCGATTAGGCTTACCCAACTTTGTTCAATTTCAAGGGAATGCATTTGGTGGACCCGGATTTGATTTTGTCGGAACCTGTTTTGGCGACTCCACCCGCTTTGTGGGCACAGCTACCGATGCCATCGATCAGTTTCAATGGTTCTTTGGTGATGGTGCCAGCAGCACGGAGCCCGCACCCGTTCATTTCTATGCCGCTCCCGGTTTATATACGGTTTCCATGCGGCTTACCAACCGGTGCAGCTTAGATACGACCATTGTTCAGCAAGTACGCATTTTTGCACCACCCGCACCGCCTACCATACCCGGGGCTGCGGTGCTCTGTACCGGTGCGGTGACATTAGATGCCAACACAGCCAACATTCCTAATCTGACGTACAACTGGTCAACCGGTGATACGACACGAACCGTTACCATTAATGAACAATCTTTTGTTTCGGTGATCATTACCGATACCAATGGCTGTACTTCGTTTGGGCAAACCATTGTGGCCGATAATCGACCACAGGTTGATCTGGGTCCTGATCTGACCATTTGCGAAGACAATGCTACCCCTACCTTGAATGCACAAAATCCAGGGGCTAATTTCTTATGGCGAATTGATGGTGTGAATGCCAGTACCATCCAAACCCAGGCTGTGGATACCTCAACACCCGGAGTGTTTACCTATGAAGTCACGGTTACGGATCCGGTTACCACCTGCACCATCACCGATCAAAAAGTATATACTATTAATGTGTCGCCTTCATTTACCTTATCGGGAACCAATCCTACCAGTTGTGGAACGGCCACCGGTTCTATCACCTTACAGCTGAATGCCTCGACTCCTGCAGGCGGGCCGTTGTATTCATATTTCCTAACCGGACCCAACAGCTTCAATCAACAAGGTAATGATGTTACCGCCCCGAGTACCATAGGACCCATCGGTGGACAATCAGCCGGTACATTTTCAGGAATTGTAACCGATCAGATTTCGGGCTGTACAATTTCAACTTCATTTGGTTTAACCGATGCAACCTACACGGCTACTGCGGTTGCCTTGGCTCCGAATTGTGATCCGGTAACGGTACAGGTGACATCCGCAGGTACATTTACATTACCCATGCAGTATCGGGTAACCAACAATGCCAACGGTCAAACAACTGCTCCGGTAACCGGACAACCAGCCGTATTCAATATTGTTCCACCCTTGGCGGCCGGAACCTATACAATCGAACTCACCGATAACCTTGGCTGTATTTTTAACATTAACAATTTTGTGGTTAGTCCAACAGCCCCCATTCCAGTTTCCATACTGACTAACTTATGTGCCTCGCCACCCACGTTGACGGCAACGGGTGGAACAAGTTATTCGTGGACCTCGAATGTACCGGGAAGCATCGTGGGGTCAGCTACGGGCGCCACCATTCAATTACAACCCGGAGCAGGCACGGTTACCTATACGGTTTCAGCAACCGGAGCCGGATGTCCGGCTACTCAAAACATAACGGTGGATGTGCCTCCGGCTATCTCCGCCACCTTCACACAAAGTGATGCCTGTGCCGATCAGGTGGTGTTAACTGCCCAACCTGCTGGCAGCTTTACATACCGGTGGTTCAGAAACGGAACCTTGCAAGGACTTGGGCAACAAATCGTATTAGGGCTTGCCGACAACGGTGCTACCTACCGGGTTGAAGTCGTGAGTACGACTACCGGATGTGTATACACCTCTCCTTCGCAACCGGTTTCCGTTACGGGCCTGATCACGGCTGCACTTTCCGGTACCCAGGCGTGCGATGACGACCAACCGTTCACGCTTACCGCAACCACCAATGCTATCGGGGTAACCTATGCCTGGTTCCTGAATGGCAACCTGATCAATGGGGCAACCACTGCCTCCATCAATCAGACGGCTGCCGGTACCTATAGGGTTGAAATCAGTAAAGGTGGATGTACTTCACAGGCTGAACTGATTGTTATCAAAGCCCCGGTTCCGGAAGGCGAACTGCCGAACCGCGTCATTATCTGCAACGATCCGGATAATAACGATCCAGCCACGGCAACGGTTGATCTTGATCCAGGCGCCTTTGAAACCTACGACTGGTTTAAGAACCAACTCAACCTAAATTATGATCAGCGGGTTTTAACAGCAGATAGTGAAGGTTTATATGAAGTGGACATTACCAATTCGTTCGGCTGCATATCACGTGATGAAACAGAAGTATTGAATGACTGTGTTCCCAAAATTGTGGCCCCAAATGCATTCCGGCCCACTAGTTCCGTTCCGGAAAATAAAGAGTTCTTTGTGTACTCCTTCTTCATTACCGATAACTTCCAGATTTTAATTTACAATCGCTGGGGCGAACTCGTGTTTGAATCGAAAGACCGGAACTTCAAATGGAATGGTGGCTATAACAATAACCCCGGCCAGCCTCTACCAGGCGGAACCTATGCCTATATCGTTAAGTATGTGAGTTCATTCCGGCCTGACCGGGGCATTCAGGAACAGCGTGGTGGAGTAGCCCTGATCCGGTAACCCGGATTGACGACCGTTATCCCGGCATCCGGATGCCTTTATTTTTTCTGGGGGTTTATGTAATTATGTGGTTAAATCTACATCACCATGAAATTTGTATTTATTCTTTCGCTTTTAACAGCAAGTACTGTTTACATGCCAGTTCAAATCCTGAATACCTCACTCACCATCACCGTGCGCGATGAGGTGGGTAATACCGTGAGTGGTGCCGAAGTAAAACTTTTTCGCAACGAACAGGATTACCTGAAAGAAGAGAATGTGGTTATGGAAGGAGTATCGGATGCCAAAGGCCTGGTGAAGTTGAAAAAATTAGAGGCCATCTCCTACTACGTGATTGTACGCAAAGCAGATAAAGATAATTCGGGCGGTGGTGAAATTATCGGCAAACTGGAAGACGGCAAATTCAACAAAGTCACGATTGTGATTCAATAGTGCATGAATCGCGTTTCGCTGGTTCAGTTTTTTTCCGAGTATCAACCTACTGATCGAGACGAGGCTGCCTACATCCCGCGCTTTCTCGAATTACTGGCCCAGCAAAATTGTTACGAACGCACCCACCTACCCGGTCATATTACCGGATCAGCCTGGATCATCAACCCAACCCGGACCCATGCGCTGCTGGTTTTACATGGCAAACTCAACCGCTGGATGCAACCCGGTGGTCATGCCGATGGGGATGAAGATATCCTGTCGGTTGCCCTGAAGGAAGCCCAGGAAGAAACGGGCTTGCACCAGTTCACCGTGCTCAGCAAGAACCCGTTTGATATTGATATTCATACCATCCCCGAACGAAAAGATTTTCCCGCACACGACCATTACGATATCCGGTTTCTGTTGGAAGCCAGTCAACAAGATCCGGTCATCGTCAGTGAAGAGTCGCAGGATGTGCGTTGGATACCGCTCAATCAAATCAGCGATTTGACGCAGGAACGCTCGGTGCTGCGAATGCGTGAAAAATTATTTTGAACTGATTAACATCAGGCCGAACGCAATCACTACGATCCAGAATTTGTAAGCGGCTACAGCCGGAATAATCACCACCTGTAATTCCATCAGCACAGCCAGCAATACCAGAATAACAGCAATGGCTTTTAAAATGGACCGGGTCTTGTTACTCATATTGATTCCTGATTACGGTTGGCAACTTACAGCCTTTGCCACAGGGTGCCAAATAAATTTTAGCTTTGCTCCTGATGGCAGAAATCGGCACCGATCTTACCTATGCGAAAACCTTGTTAAGCCAGGGTGAACTGGTTGCGATTCCAACCGAAACGGTGTATGGACTAGCGGCTAATGCCTTGCAACCATATGCCGTACTGAAAATCTTTCAAGTCAAGAATCGGCCGCAATTCGATCCTTTGATTGTTCATGTGGCTTCCCTATCACAAGCCTACGAACTGGTAGAAACGATTCCATCAGCTGCTGAAAAACTCATGCACCAATTCTGGCCCGGCCCCATCACCTTGGTTTTAAAAAAGAAAGCCTTGATTCCCGATCTCGTAACTGCAGGTTTAGATACGGTAGGAATCCGGTGCCCTGATCACCCCCTGACCAGACAGTTGCTGGCAACGTTGGAATTTCCGTTGGCAGCCCCTAGCGCCAATCCATTCGGATATATAAGTCCAACCCAACCGGAACACGTGAACCAGCAACTGGGCAATAAAATTAAATACATTCTGGATGGCGGGCCTAGTCGCGTGGGGCTTGAGTCGACCATTGTAGGGTTTGAGCAGGGTCCGGTCATTTATCGGTTGGGCGGGTTAACTCAGGAAGAAATTGAGCAGGTCATTGGACCGGTTCGGGTTGAACTCAATACTTCATCAAACCCAGTGGCCCCGGGCCAGCTCAAAAGTCATTATGCCCCTCGTAAAAAATTGGTGGTTAAGAAGGTGGAAGACATGGGTTCACTTCCAGCTAGAACCGGGGTGCTCGTCTTTCAACAGTATTTGGAATCCATTGATCCCTCGCGGCAGGTTATGCTATCCGCTACCGGTAATCTGGCCGAAGCGGCCAAAAATCTATTTGCCGCACTTCGTACCCTTGACGCCATGGATATTGATACAATTTTAGCGGAGCCCGTTCCCGAGGTTGATTTGGGCAGAGCGATAAATGACCGTTTACGGAGGGCCGCTGCTGAATAAAAAAATATCCCGTTGCTCATTCAGGTTTAATAACTTATTTCAATATTCGAAGTTATTATCTCAGTCGTTCTAATTTCTTTTTAATCAGGGCCAAATAAATGACCAAAAAAATCCTTGTCCTAACGGGAGGTGGCGATGCCCCCGGCCTAAATGCAGTAATTCGTGGTATTTGTAAAAGAGCTCGTAAAGAAAACCAAGCCGGTGGCGAAAAGTGGGAGGTTTATGGAAGCATTGAGGCCTTCAATGGGGTTCTGAACGAACCCCAGGAAATCATTAAGCTCACCAGTAAACGCACGGCCGGCATCCATGTAAAGGGCGGTACCATCCTCAAGACAACCAACAAAGCGAACCCGATCAAATTTCCGGTTACCCAGCCCGATGGCACCACTAAGTTCATTGATCGATCCGCTGAATTGGTAGCCAAATTGAAGAAGTTGAATTTCGATGCCATCATCAATATTGGCGGTGATGGATCTCAGAAAATTTCCAAAAGTCTGTTTGAACAAGGCATTCCCATGATCGGGGTTCCCAAAACAATTGACAACGACTTATCGGCAACTGACCTGACCTTTGGCTTTCAAACCGCGGTACAAATTGCTACCGATAGTTTTGATAAACTGGTGACCACGGCCGAAAGTCATCACCGGGCCATGATCATGGAAGTGATGGGGCGCGATGCAGGCTGGATTGCCCTGCATACGGCTATTGCCGGAGGTGCCGAAATCTGTCTGATCCCCGAAATACCCTATGACATCCACAAACTTGTGAAGCGAATTGAAAACCGGTATAAAAACGGGCGGGGCTTTGTCAACATTGTGGTAGCGGAAGGCGCCAAGCCCAAGGAGGGAACAATCACGGCCAGTGCGGGAGAAAAAGGTTCGGAACACGTAAGATTAGGGGGTGTGGCTTATCAGCTTTCGAAACAGCTTAAAGATGCGGGTTGCCGGGCTGAAATCCGGGAAACGGTCTTAGGCCACGTTCAACGCGGAGGCACCCCTACCGCTTTTGATCGGGTGCTGGCCTCGCTCTTTGGAGTAAAAGCGTTTGAACTGGCGCTCGAAAAAAAGTTTGGACGCATGGTCGCCTATAAGAACAATGAAATCACCTCCGTTTCTCTGGAAGAAGCCACTCAAGAATATAATTTTTTAAAAAAGGATTCATTTTTAGTCCAGGCTGCCAAAGGTTTGGGAATCAATTTTGGTGATTAATAGTTAACTAAGCATGAACAAAATCGAACTGAGCACATTCATCGAAGCACCGATTGAACGCTGCTTCGACCTGGCCCGCAGTATTGACCTCCATAAAATATCGGTACAGCAAACTCAGGAAGCGGCCATTGGTGGCGTAACCTCAGGATTGATTGGACCTAATCAAAAAGTATTGTGGCAGGCAACCCATCTCGGTTTCCGGCAAACGATGGAAACCCAGATCAGCAAGTTTACCCGGCCCTTCTTTTTTACCGATGAAATGGTAAATGGAATTTTTAAAACCATGATTCACGACCATTTCTTTTATGTGATGAACAAGGACACGGTGATGGTTGACCACTTTTATTATGAAGCCCCGTTGGGCTTAATCGGAGAAGCAGCCGATATCATCTTTTTAAAACGTTATTTAACCCGCTTACTCACCCAACGCAACGAGACGATCAAACAATACGCAGAAACGGATAAATGGAAAGAAATTCTTCCGTTAGCTGTGGAGGAACCTTCAATCGTTTGCTGAAAATTTGCACACGGATAGGGTCAACACAACCCAATCATTTCTTACCTTCGGGGGCCAAAATATCCGTGTATGAAAACCATTCATGATTTAAATTTCAAAGGCAAACGTGCGCTGATCCGGGTTGACTTTAACGTACCCTTGGATAAGAGCTATGCTGTAACAGACGATAACCGCATTCGGGCTACCATTCCCACCTTAAAAAAAATCCTGAAAGATGGCGGCAGTTGCGTGTTGATGTCGCACCTCGGTCGGCCCAAAGAAGGACCTGAAGAAAAATTTTCTCTCAAGCACACCTTAAAAACCACAGAGGAATTGCTGGGCGTACGGGTGAAATTTGCCCCGGATTGTATCGGTGACGAAAGTTATGCGCTCTCGTCCGGGTTAAAACCCGGAGAAGTACTGCTCTTGGAAAATTTGCGTTTCTACAAACAGGAAGAGAAAGGTGATGTTGGATTTGCCGAAAAGCTTTCCAAACATGGCGACATTTATGTCAATGATGCATTCGGAACCGCCCATCGCGCCCACGCCTCCACCACTATTGTAGCCCAATTTTTTAAAGACCGCTGTGCTGGCGATGTTATGGCGGCAGAATTATCCAATGCCAAAAAGGTATTAGAGCAGGCTGCGCGCCCTTTTACCGCCATCATGGGTGGGGCCAAGATTTCTGATAAAATTCTGATCATTGAAAAATTGCTGGATAAAGTTAATCACCTGATCATTGGTGGCGGCATGGCGTATACCTTTTTCAAAGCACTAGGCGGAAGCATCGGCAACTCGCTGGTGGAAGAAGATAAACTCGATCTTGCGAAAGACCTGATTCAAAAAGCGAAAGCAAAAGGCGTTGAGTTGCATTTACCTATCGATTCGATTGCCGGAGATAAATTCGATGCGAATGCCAACACCCAGGTAGTGAACAACAATGCGATACCAGCCGGTTGGATGGGATTGGACATTGGACCCCAGGCCATTCAGGTTTTTTCAAAGGTGATTGAAAACTCAAAAACCATTTTGTGGAACGGGCCGATGGGCGTCTTTGAAATGGCTAAGTTCGAAACCGGTACTAAGTCCATTGCCGAAGCCGTGGTGCGGGCAACCTCACAAGGAGGATTCTCTCTGATTGGCGGTGGTGATTCTGCTGCGGCAGTAGCTCAATTTGGTTTTGAGGACAAGGTAAGTTATGTCTCGACCGGTGGCGGAGCTTTACTCGAATACTTTGAAGGAAAAGTATTGCCGGGCGTAAAAGCGCTCGACTAAACTACGAATTGATCAGGCTGCTTTCTGCATTCGACTCCCCGCAGAAAGCAGCCTTCTTATTTTATTCTCAAGATCCAGAATTCATCATAAAAAATCTTCTCCGAGTCAACCATGTCGCGGATGACGTCAATAAAAATTTCCTTCTCTTTCGGATCCACAGCAGCTTCCAACTCTTCTACGGACATCGGGTTTCTGGCTAACAGAAACAGAATCTGTTGCTCATAGTCGGTAATCAAGGTTTTGTTTTCTGTTTTACGACTAGCCATGCAAACATCGCAGCGCCCACACGGAGTGTAGGCAATTTCATCAAAGTATTCCTGGATCACCAGCATGCGGCACCGATGAGTTTGCTCCACATACGCCATCATGGCTTCCATTTTTTTCAGGTGCAACTGCCGCCTCCGTTCAAATTCATTTTTGTCGATGGGTAACCGATCAGCATCCTGGCGAGGAAGAACAAATGTGATTTTGGGATGCTCATTCATCGGCTCGTACACGACTACCTGCAGGTTATGCAATTGCTCCAGTTCCAACTTAACCGTTGGCACCGGTAACTTCAACATCAAGGCGATTTGAGCTTCTGATATAGGGGTAAAGTCAGAATAAAGTTCACCTCCATACAGCCGCAACAAAGCCTTGATCAGCATATCGAAGCGGGCATGCGCCACCTGAAACTCATATAGCTTTTTATTGTCGAATGAAAAATGAAGTAAGGAGGGTCGGTAAAAACTTTCATTGAATTCGATTAACCCGAATTCTTCAAGCTTTTTTAAAGCCGGATAAACGACAGGTGATTTTAGATTAAACTTTTGACAAAAGGAATCCAGGTCGAAATCATAACTCTCCCCCTGACTACTGCCTAAAGCCACCTGAAAATAATTGGCTAATGCCTGGTACACGGTCTTCAACATCCCTAGCTCGGGTTGAGATTGCTGTACTTTATTGCGCAGCGACAATACATCCACATCGTGATAAACAATTGTCGCATAGGCCCTGCGACCATCCCGGCCGGCCCTACCCGCCTCCTGATAATAAGACTCCAGATTCTCGGGTATGTCCATGTGCACCACCACGCGTACATCGGCCTTATTAATTCCCATCCCAAATGCATTGGTTGCCACCATCACCCGACTTTGGTTGGTGATCCATTCTTCTTGTCGTGCGGTGCGGTCCGGATGGCTTAATCCGGCATGATAAAACGTGGCCGAAATTCCACTTCGCTGCAGCAGCGTGGCAAGAACTTGCGTAGATCTGCGCGACCGGACATACACGATTACCGGGCCAGGGATTTTCTTGACGATTTCCAACAGCTTCTTTTCTTTCATTTCTGTTTTGCGGATAACCAGGGAAAGGTTGTCGCGGGCAAAACTTTTTTGAAAGGAAACCGGATTCACGAGCTTCAGCTTATCCGCGATGTCCTGCTTTACCTGCTGGGTAGCAGATGCCGTTAAGGCAATGAAGGGCACTCCGGGCTTGGTGTCGCGCAGCATGGCAATTTGTAAGTAAGGGGGTCGAAAGTCATAGCCCCACTGCGAAATACAATGCGCTTCATCAATGGCCACCAGACAAACGTTCATCTTCTTGACCCGTTCCTGAAATAGTTCCGTTTGCAATCGCTCAGGCGACAGGTATAAAAATTTCTCGCGGCCATACACACAATTATCTAATGTGATGTCAATCTCGCGATGGGGCATCCCCGCGTGCACCGCTACGGCAGCAACACCCCGATGCCTTAATTGCTTAACCTGATCCTGCATCAGGGCAATCAAGGGCGTTATCACTAAACAGATTCCTTCTTGTAATAAGGTGGGTACCTGAAAGCACAACGACTTTCCTCCGCCTGTCGGTAGTATCGCGATGACATCCTTCTTTTGAAGAACAGCCTGAATGATTTCCTCTTGGGGAGAACGGAAGTGGGTATACCCCCAATGCTGTTTAAGGATGTCCAGTGGTGCCACGAATAAAAGTACTAATTAATCGGGCTGCTTGGGTATCACCACTTTAATTCCTGCTTCGCTAAAAATGCTGAAATGCCACGCTTACAATCCTCGGTAGCCCTGGCTTTAGCGTTCATGGTGGCGGCATGATCCAACGCTTCCGCTAATGGCAGGTCCTGCACGCGGGCAATCAATTCCTTGGTTAGTGCCAAGGATTGCGCGGAGGTAGACTCGATCAATTGCCGGGTAAATGTATTCACTGCTGCCTCCAATTGAGCGGCTTCAACCAGTCGGGTTATTAATCCAAGTTCCAGTGCTTTCTCGGCCGAAATCAATTCACCGGATAACAACAAATTGCGGGCTTTCTGTTCACCTAACTTCCGAATCAGGAAAATGGCCACCAGGGCGGGGATGAATCCAATCTTCACCTCCGTATAGCCAAACCGGGCTTCGGGTACCGCAAAAATGAAATCACATACAGTCGCTAATCCACAACCTCCTGCTAAAGCATGTCCCTGAACCTGAGCCACCACTACCTTTTTAAAGCCATAGATTTTAGCGAATAACTCTTTTAACCGGTTTGAGTCGGCCAGGTTTTCTTCATACGAAAAATGCTGCAGTTGTTTAAGATAGGCCAGATCGGCCCCGGCACAAAAGGCTTCACCCTGAGCCTTCAAGATCACAGCTTTCACCGTGTTATCCAATTCAGCTTTTTGAAAAGCAGCCATTAATTCCTGAATCAGCTCCGCGCTCAAGGCATTCCGCTTTTCCGGTCGATTGAGTGTTATGGTGGCTATGCGGGCCTGGGTAGAATAGGTTACAATACTCATATTACAAGGTTAGTATAAACGCTCCTGATTCAATTACCGGATGGACGTCTATTCCGTATTCTGCTGCCCATCGCTTCCATTGGGCAACGTAACTTCGGGAATTACTGCCATCGAGAATAATTTTTTTGGCCTTCTTCACTAGCTGATCCGGATGACGAATTGCATTGCGGCCAATGATCAGGTAATCTACATCAGCGGCCACCGGCAAGTGAATTTCATCCTGTACAAAACCAATCCGATTCGATTGCCATAAAAACAACTGAAATCCATGGGCCCCTTTTGCAAACGGGATCTCGGTGTGTGTGCAGTGAACTCCCCGATTCAGACGATTAGGTCGAATGTGAAATCGTACCCGTTCATCATCAGTGGCCAAACCTGAATCTAACCGGGCATAACTCACGCCCCGATCAATAAACTCAAGTGCCGAATAACCCGATACACTATAAACAATAAATTGATGGTTCGATATTTCTGCGTGATGGCGTACCTGGGTAACGATCAGCAGGACGCCAAAGCCAGCCATCGCGAACAAGGGTTTCAACGACCGCCAATGAAACAGTACCGCACACGAACCCAGCATGGCCATGATTAACCAACATTGCAAGGTGGTCAGGTAAATGTTGTCAATCAAACTAAAGGGAAGCGCTTCGGCTTGGAATACAAGCCAGTTCAATAACTCAATCAACAGCTGTAGCCCATAGCCTACCCACGAAGCAAGAAAGGAAACCGCACTCACGGCTAGTAATACAACACCCCCAACCAACACCAACGTGGAAAGCGGAATTACGAAAAGATTGGAAACCAAAAAGTATACGGGAAACTGATGGAAGTACAGCATACTCAAGGCAAAGGTGGCGATCTGGGCAGCAATGGAGACACAGGTGATTTGCCAAATCCAATCCCCTACCCGGCTCTTAACTTCCCACAGATTATAAATGGGTCGCTGCAGATACACAATACCCAATACCGCCAGATACGAGAGTTGAAATCCAACCGACATGATCAGGTAGGGATCGTACAACAGGAGGACAAAAGCAGAGGCAGCCAGCGTGTTGTAAATGTTGGTACGCCAACCCAAGGGTCGTGCCATCGCTATGAAGGAAAACATAGTAACCGCACGCAAAACTGAAGGTGAAAGCCCGGTGACAAATGCAAATGCCCATAACAAGAGGATGCTAACTAGGGCCACTACCCATCGGCTCCAGGAAAAAGTGGATAAAGGACGAAGCAGGTAAAGTAAGATTCCGTAAATAATACCCACGTGCAATCCTGAAACTGCTAACACATGCATGGCGCCACTGGCCGCATAAGCTTGCTGAAGATCGGTTTCAATACCATCAGTTACACCCAGAATCAACGCCTGGGCAATGGCCTGAGTTTGTGCTCCCTGGATATAGTGATTAATGACTTCGGTTGCCCAGGCCCGCACCCGGTGGGAATAGTGAATAAATCCTTTACGTTCAACAGATGATAGAAACCGGACTTGATCCTCTTTTAAAAATTGCTGATGATAAATATTTCGGAAGCTTAGAAACCGCTTGTAGTCAAACTCACCGGGGTTTACCGGGGCCGCCAGTTCTACCGGTGCCCCTTTTATCAGCAAATGATCTCCATACTGCCAGGGAATATTTTCAAAGGAACTTTTGGACAGATACAAAAGCACTTTACCCGTGGATGGCTTCCAGGATCCATTCGAAATGCGGACCACGTCAACCTGCAATTTCCACGATTTGGCCTTTGATTCGGGAACACTTCTGACTACGGCTTCATAAGCGATAATGGGACTGTTCGCATGAATCAAATGATGGTTATCATAACGGTTAGTCTTGTTGTGCACATGAAGGAAGCCCCCCAGTGCGATACTGGAAAGTCCCACTACACCAAGAAGGTATTTGATGACTGTCCAGTGTCGCAAAGCAAAGCCAATCCAATAGATACCGATCAGCAAGAATAGGAGGAGTATGGCCGTCTCCTGCTGCATAAAGTCAGGTTGATAAATCCCCAACAGAATTCCTACCGCCAGAAAACCGGTGATCCGAACCATGGCGAAGGGAACCCAACTTTGCATATAGTGAATGTACGGCTAAGACGTGGGTAAAGCAATCAGGACAAATGTCTTCGATGGCGAATCCACTTCTCCAATTCCACCAAATGGAATACAATGGCGGCCGCACCCACGCACACCAATAACTCGGTTACCGTGAGTGGAGCCGTATTAAAAATCTGTTGAAAAAAAGGAATGTACACCAAGGCCAGTTGCAGAACCAACGTACCCAATACCGTGGCCAGTAATACCCGGTTTCGGAATAACCCGTGCCTGAAGATAAAGGCGTCAGCGCTGCGAATAGCGACTACATGAGCCAATTGACAAATTGATAAGGTGGTGAAGACCATCGTTTGCCAATGCTCGAGTCCTTGCCGAATGGAAATGGCTTGAATACCCAAACACAACACGCCTATTAACAGCCCAACCCACATGACATGCAAGCCTACACCATCCGCAAAAATACTGATCCCGGCTTTACGCGGTGGGCGCTGCATAATGGTCGATTCGGCTGGCTCATAGGCAAGCGCAATGCTCGGCAGGCCATCCGAGACCAGGTTGATCCACAAGATATGAATTGGCAGTAACGGCATCGGCAACCCCACTATAGGAGCCAAAAAGATAACCCAAATCTCGCCCGCATTTCCCGTCATGATGTACCGAACAAACTTGCGGATGTTATCATAAATTCTGCGCCCCTCGCGAACCGCCTTCACGATGGTGGCAAAATTGTCGTCCAGCAAAATCATATCAGAAGCCTGCTTGGAAACATCGGTACCGGTGATTCCCATGGCTACCCCAATGTTGGCGGTCTTGAGTGCGGGCGCGTCATTCACGCCATCGCCCGTCATGGCCACAAAGTTACCTTGTGCTTGCAGGGCCTTTACAATGGTCAACTTCTGTTCCGCACTTACCCGCGCGTAAACTCGAATCTGATCAACCTTCCGGATAAGTTGTTCCATCGAGATTGCCGTAAGCTCAGGTCCGGTCATCACCTCATCGCCAGGATTCAGGATTCCAAGCTCACGCGCAATGGCAACCGCTGTTTTAGGATGATCGCCTGTGATCATCACCGGGGTTATTCCGGCTGCCTTACATTCCTTGACAGCCGCCCATACTTCGGGCCGGGGCGGATCCATCATTCCCACAATGCCCAATAAATTCAAGTCATGTTCCCAGTATTCGGGCCGGGTAGTCTTTAACTCATGGGGTTCAATC
>ERZ1066115.271-NODE-271-length-16082-cov-13.752730_pt1 | contig 16082 bp, 12 predicted proteins | sample MGYA00382762_ERZ1066115 | MGnify/ENA primary metagenome ERZ1066115 (study PRJEB33369, sample SAMEA5778345) | biofilm metagenome | biome: Industrial cooling water; feature: Water cooling tower basin; material: Biofilm | place: United Arab Emirates | collected... | reverse complement strand
CAGCATGCTCGATAATAATCTTTGAGGCAAACTCCGAAGCTTCAAACGCATGAATCTGCGCCTGATTTTCTTCCGCCAGCATAAGCATGGAGAGGCCAACATTGGAGCCCACATCCAACACACACTTTTTATCGCGGCCTAACCCCCGCATTACTTTATAATCCCGTTCGGCTTTAATATGCGATGCCTCATATCTAACCTTGTACTTCTTTCCGCATAGAGCTATTTTAAAAACCCCATCCTTTTTAAGAAAAGAGAAGACAATCTTTTTAATAACGTATGACTGCTCGTTAAGCATATTACTCAAAATTACTTTTCACAGCTATAAACTTTCATTTTAAGCTAACTCGATTCGCTTTTTGCACACAAATGCATAGTCCTTAACTTTTATTGCCACCTTTTCAGTCGTTGCAATACTAGAAAGGTCAACCGGATTTACTTCACTAAAATACAGACAAAGCTTATCGAGTACATCCCATCCGTAATCACGAAAATGTCCATTCAAAGATAAATCCTTAAAAAAGACGGTGTTTTTACGATTATAATCGCCAGGTAAAGTGATGATTGCACATCCATCTTTCTTTAAAATTCTGTTTATCTCCGAAAAGGCTTTGCCATCATCAGAAACATGTTCAATCACATGATTGCAAAGTACCCAGTCAAATGTTTCAGATGAAATTGTAAGCTTTTGAATGTCCTCCCCCTTATAATCAACATCTTCCAACAGATAATCAGTTGTTTTATACAAATTTGAATGACTGAAAAGCCTACTTAAAATCGGCTCAGGAGCAAAATGTAAAATGGATTTATCCTTAGGGATCAATTTTTGGTAGAGTATGTATAAACCGCGATGTCTGCTTCGGGAATCACATTTTGGACAAATAGAGTTCCATGAAATTCCCAGCCGGTTACTTTTATGTACAAACCTACCGTAATATCCGCATATATTGCAATGCAAGGACGATCCAAGTTGCAAAAATGATACCCGGTCATTCCACATATTTACACCTTCACTTACGAAATAATTAATGAATTCCAAAACCTTACCCCTCATTAACGATTGAGTTAGGCGTTTCATAAAGTAAAGTAAACGTGTGTTTTGTCTTTTGGTAAAGGCTCCGGGATTATGGGTTGTGTGATACGACATTTTGGTACGCTTAATTCGCATAAAAATCATTGAATTGCCTTACTTGGCTTTCAAGCCTGAAGTTTGAATTTACCCTATGGATTGCATTTTCAGCAATCCCTTTTCTTACTGCTGCCGGTAATTCGATCACTTCCTGTATTTTTTTTGCCAGAGCGTGAGGGTTTACCTTTGGCACGATCCAACCCGACTCTTCGTTTATTACATTCTCCGAAAGCCCCTCTGCATTAGTAGCAATGCAAAGCAAACCAGTGGCCTGGGCTTCAATTAGTGCATTACAAAATCCTTCCTGCACACTGGGTTGAAGGTAAATATCAGCTTCATGCATCACCTGTAAGGTCTCTGAATGACTTAGCCTGCCTTTCAAAATCACCTCATGCTGCAACTGCTGCTGCACAATTGAATACGCCAGCGATTCCCTTTCACTCCCTTCACCAACAATTCTATACTCAATTGAAATTCCCACTTGTTTCAGCAAGCAAATTGCCCGGATGGCATATTCAAAACCCTTTTTCCATTCAAGCCTGCCCACCGAAACGACTTTCACAGGATTGCCGATAAGCCCCAGATTCATTTTTGGCTTAACAATATCTGTATTTATTGCCGGAGTAATTTTCACCCAGGGCTTCTCGGCCGGAAACCCCTGTCGCAGCGCCTCCAAGTATAAGTCATCAGAAATGCTATGCAACTTGTCTACCCGCTTCCATAAAAGAATATAACAGTTGGGGTGACTTAATGGATAGAGTGAAATATCAAACCCACGTACGCTTACCGCCATCCGCGCCTTTACTGCACGACACAGGTTTTCCCTGCCCAACGCAAGTGTAGCAAATTCAAAATGAATCCATGCCAGTGAATATCCAAATACATGACAACTTCTATATAAATTTTTGCAGGCTACTAACCACGAACGTCCGTCCTTCAACTCCGAAAGAAAAAACCGGGTACAAGCAGCGGGGTGAACCAACGTAGTATAAAGGATAACCCAGCCAATTTTTAAAAATCTTATCCATGCCGTTTCAGCAACTTGATGGGCAATTACGGTCTTGCAGTCTTTAATGCGGGCATTCCGGTCGCGGTCGGCAAATACAATAACCTGCAGTCCTGCCTTTTTCAAATAAGAGATCTTATTCATCAGAAAGGTTTCAGAGTACCCGGGGTTAGAAGCCAGTATAATACCAATCCCTTTCATACCCCCCAACTGCCCTTATTCAACGAACTATACAAGTCTACAAACCGGGGTATGCTTTTCTCCTGAACGTAGTTATTCACAATGGTTTGGTGTGCTTTTTCTCTCGTCAAAGTTATTGTCTCTATCGACTGTTGAGAGAAATATTCAAGTTCAGTGGCTATAGCTTCCGGGTTTCTGACAGGCACCAACCAACCGTTAACGCCATGTTCAATTACTTCGGCCATGCCCCCACAACGCGTAGATAGTACCGGCAGTCCAACTGCCATAGCCTCCAACACCACATTGGCAATTCCTTCTTCCAGACTGGGGAGTAACAAAATCGAAAACTTTGTCATTAGGGTTGGCATTTCTGCATGAGGAACTCCCGGGATAATCTCTACCTCTGCAGCAAGATCCAATTGTTTCAGGAGGTAGAGAATCTCAGTGGGTATTTTACCGGATGAAACAATCGTATATGAAAATTTAATGTTCTTATCTTTCAATTTTCGCATGGCTAATACGGCATCGGTATATCCTTTTTGCCAATGAAACCGCCCTACGGAAACTATCTTTAGCGATCCATTTATACCACCGAACGGCTCGTTACGATATGCCTTGATAAAATCCGATGGAACGAAGGAATGGATAACGCGGATCCGCCCGGCTGGCGCACCATGCTGAATTGCTGCGGTTGCCATAGCTTTGCTTACCGCGTGAAAACCGGAGATCTGGGGAAACAAATCGGCATACAATTGTTTAAGCGATGGCACTACATGGGGCGTTACATTAATATGCCGCCCACGGAGGCTAAGAACTGTTTTAATATGTTTAGCACGAATAAGCGGTTCATAAAATTCAATATGTGCCGCCCATTGAAAATGAATCACATCGGGCTCATACACCAGGATAAGTGCATGAGTGCGCCAATGTTTAAGACGTAGGCGCATGCCATCCACATTTTGTACATACCCGGCTGCAACACGCCATGCTTTGTTGTGTACCAAACAAAGCACGAAACAAGAAAGTAAAAGCCGAAGGGTATTAAATTTTGAATAGCGGGTGATAAGCCTTGTAAATAAAGGCGATGATGAATTAAACCCGTTAGGTGTATAGTTACCAAGGAGGCCAACCGCTACCCCGTGCGCCAGTAAGCCTTCCATCAAACTACGGATAAAGACTGGCGGGCTTAGGGAACCTTCGATAATCAATATTTTCATTTAAAATGATTCTTGATTAATGTAACTTAAACTTTTCCATCGGACTTAAACACTGAGCAATACATTGTATACACCTTCTCCGTTTCAATCTCAGGGGAGAATTGCTGCTTAAATGCTTCAAAAGCACCTATTTTTAATTTTTTATAGAAAGTATTATTCTCTAAAACTTTAAGAACAAAAGCTACTCCAGAACTTAAATCATAATTATTAAAATCTATAACAAATCCATTCTCATTACTATGAACAATTTCAGGTAAACCTCCAACGTCAGAAACAATACAAGGAATTCCGAAAGACATTGCTTCAATAATACTTGCTGGAAGTGCCTCTGAGCTACTTAATTGCAGCATGAAATGGTTATTTTTTATTTCGCTAGATAATACAGATGGCACAACACGACCGTAAATTTTTACTTCTTTCTCCAATCCGAATCTATCAATCAAGTAATACAACTGACCGAAATCTGTGCCGTCACCAAAAACATTATACTTAACTTCAATACCACTTTCTTTTAATAATTTTATAAAACGAAGATTCGCTTCAATATTTTTCTCCCAAGTCATCCTGAATACAGAACAAATATTCAGTTTACCATTAATACTGCAATCAATATATTCGGCTTCAACTGTACTTGTACTGATTGGTATTATATGAATCTTTTCCAATCCATATCCCCACTTACTAAGATACTCTCCTTGATTTCGGCTCATAACTTGAATAGCGTGGAAGTTACTTCCTATTTCATGATGATATTTTTTCCATTGATCACTAATCCATGGTTTAATATATGAATCAGCTCCTCTAAACGTTATCACAAACTTAGATTTGCTATCTGATCTAGCAATTCGTGAGATAAAGGGATACATGAATGAATGTTGGACATGAATTAAGTCAAAATCTGCAAGGTAATTCTCAGCCTTAGTATTTGATCTCCCTATTAATCCATTGAAATATTGTTCAAATCGATTTTCCAATTTGATTAGCTTAATTGGATTGTCTATATCCCTATTGGCGCCTGTAGATCTATAGGTTACAATAGTGATATTTAGTCCATAAATCCTTCTAAGATTATTAACCAGATTTTTTATATAGACCTGATATGGGTTAGGGAAATTATCAAGTAGCCAAGCTATTCTTAAACCTTGTAACTTTCCTTCCATTTATTCCAATTTTTAGGGAGAGCAAACTTATTAAATAACTTCTCACCATTTAACCAACTTATCATACTTTTAATATCACCTCGCTTGATTACAGGCAAATTTGTGTCATTTGAAATAAATCGCGCCCTGTTGTCGACCTCCAAAATAAGTGAGTCAATTGAATGATTTAATGTATGGATTCCACAATGAAGCCTTGTTCCAACGTATGATATTGACTTCTCTGAAAGAAGTTCATTTAATGATTTAAGGTTTCTCTGCAGAAACTTAAATCTTTGGTCATTCTTCTTAAATATATCCAATGATTTCAGGTACAATAAATCATGCCTTCCCTGTGGAAAAAAATGAAGCGTCTTAAAGTTTTTTAATAATAATTCAATGAAATCTGAATCATTGGAAGTATGAATATTGTAGTCGGTTAATGTGAAGAGACAATCCTCAGTGAAATTTATTCTATGGTATTCCATCTCTCTTAACGACCACATAGTGGGGCATGAAGTATTAATAATGTTACTACCAACTACTGACAATTTATCTAATGTAAAAGAATCTCTAACTGAATGTATTGAATCTCTACTCATGAGCCTACTGTATAATAACAATGTCTTTCTATCTAAACCGGAGTTCAAAATATTAGACCAGCCACTACCCATAAATACTATTCTATTTTTTAACCCCAAACTATCCAGTGACAAAATCGCTTTCCTTTGGGAATCAAACTTTGGAGTTAAGAAATTAGACCCTATGACAAAAATAAACTCACACCTATCAAGTATTGATTTATGGTATCGATTCAAAGAGTCATGCAGAGGAAAATTGTATTGTTCCGAAAGAGGAAACATTGATTTCAACTCTCTTGACAAATATGTATAAATAATCTCATCACCAATATTTGGAGATGGTGTTCCATCAATCGAGAAAATGTGTGGCGAAATTAAACCAATAATCATCTATTTGTCTTCTCTAATAAAATGATAAATAAAAAATCTTCCATCCTCATGCTCAGCTAAACGGAATCCATTTCTAATAAAGATTTTGATAAATTGATCTCTTGTAAGATGGTTTTTCCAAGCATATTTTAATCTCTTCTGAATATTAGGCTGAGAATCAAATGAAACATAGGATATTATTACACGATCAGAGAATTTATAAAGGTACTTAACAAAAGATGTGTAGTCTACAATATATTCGAAACAACCACTCAAAAAGAAAACATTAACTTTTAACTCAGGAAATTCTCCTTTATTAAAATCACAAACAATGGTCTCTGAATCTCGTTTCACATAATCAACTGGTATATAAATGCATTGTTTAGGTAGATAATCCTTTAGCCACATCTGTCCGCAACCCAAGTCTGAAACCACATCCCCGTCATGAATATATTTTGACATTAATTTGATCCTATCCTTCCAATCTATATCAAAATACTCCAACTCTTTCCATTCAACCTGATTACTTGAAAATATTTTTTTCAAGTATCTTTTGATGGTTTTTAAAGCATCTCCCATTTAATATTCATATTTATCACACCACAATCATAATTTATCTTTTCATACTTAGATGAAAGTTTTGAAATTTGAAAAGTAACCAAATCATTTTTCAGCCAATAAACTTTGTCATAAGGATTCATTATAGAAAGAGTAACATTATACTTTCCAGGTGTTAATACACTTTTTGGAATAAGAGCTTTTACTGCAGTCTTTGTTCTAACTGAAGTTACTTGAAAAATATCTATAAAGACCTTGCGTTCAAAGTCATCAAAAACTGCCAAGCCAAGTTTTGATCTATTTTCAATGTTATGAAAACTAATGTTTAATACTATGTCTTCATCAAAGCTAAACTCAGTCTTTGGTGAACCGGAAATCTCTGAGAAATAAATTGACTTAAGATAATCATCAACATTAGCTTCATTTGCTTTAAATGTTTCCTTGTTCTTTAGGTAGAAATCTACAACTGATTTAGAATCGGAATCTATTAGAACTACACCCTTTCCAAGAAGAATACTCCGTGAACATAAATTTAAAACAGAATTCAAATTATGACTTACGAAAAGTACCGTCCTGCCCTGTTTCGCCACATCTTCCATTTTTCCGAGGCACTTCTTTTGAAATTCGGCATCGCCTACGGCCAGCACTTCGTCAATAATTAAAATATCGGGCTCGAGGTGAGCCGCTACCGCAAACCCCAACCGCACCTTCATGCCGGAAGAATAAAATTTTACGGGCGTATCAATATGTTTTTGCACCCCGCTAAACTCTACAATCTCCTCAAACTTCTGGTCAATCTCCTTTTTGGTCATGCCCAGGATGGTGCCGTTCATGTACACATTTTCGCGGCCGGTAAGTTCAGGATGAAAGCCCGTGCCCACTTCAAGCAAGGAGGATACCCGCCCGCGGATGATCACTTCACCTTCACTGGGCTCAGTAATCTGCGATAGTATTTTTAGCAACGTACTTTTACCCGCCCCGTTGTGCCCGATAATACCCAGCACTTCCCCCTGGTGTACTTCAAAGTTGATGTCTCTGATAGCCCAAAAAATATTTTCATCTTCCCCATCCAACCGGGCGAGGTTGCGGATGTTGCGCAGGTTGCGCAATGGGCTCGTAAAGCCCCTGATGATGGACCCCATAATGGTGTCGGATTTTTTATCGCGCACGCCAATGCGGTATTTTTTTCCAAGATGGGTTATTGAAATTACAGGTTCATTCATACACTACGCCACATCGGCAAACACACGCTCCATTTTTTTGAAATAAAATAATCCGAACACCAGCAAAATAACCGAAACCACAGTGCCCTGGATAAGCCATGTATAAGGAAAGTCAATGGTATGAATAAAAATTGCCCTGAACCCTTCGATAACCCCAACCATAGGGTTAAGGGAATAGAGCAGCACCCACTTTTCCGGTACATTCGTAGTGGGGTATACTACAGGCGCTACATACATCAGCAACTGCACGGCAAAGGTCATGGCGTGTTTCACATCCCGGTATTGCACTGCCATGGCAGAAAGAATCATTCCGATACCTAAGGAAGTCATTAGCAATACCAATACTAGCCAAGGTATGAGTACAATTTCCCACGATGGCACCTGCCGGTACACGACCAGAAATACAGCCAGCAGTAAAATACCAATCAAAAAATCAACCCCTTTAGAAAATACCGCGGAGAGCGGTAACACCAGCCTTGGAAAGTAAACTTTACTGATCATAGAGGCATTTGCCACCAAACTGTTGGAGGACTCTGTCAAGGTATTGGCAAAAAAAGTCCAGGGTACCAACGCAACAAAACTAAAGAGAAAGTAAGGGGCGCCATTGGAATCAATCTTTGCCAGCCGGCCAAATACTACCGTAAAAATAAGTGTTGAAAACAGAGGTTGTATGACCGCCCAACTTACACCCAGAATAGACTGGGCATACTTGGCTTTAATTCCGCGAATTGTCAAAAAGATCAGAAGGTCCTTATAGCGTATAAGCTCCCGAAAATTTATTGCACGCCATCCCTCCTGCTTTCTTATATACGTTACCTGATGTTGAAACTGTTGCTGCATCAGTCTTCCTCATAATAGCCATTGCCTGCACGCTTTCTCCGGCCGTAGCCGTATCCATATGAATACCCATATTGGTAGGAATAGCCTGCTCCATATCCGTAACCCAATCCGGATTTGTAAATGTCATTCAACAGGATGCTGATATTACTAATCTTGCCCGTTTTATGATACTCGTCAATACTTTTGATAAATTCTTTGGGTGTATAATTTTGGCGCACGACAAAAACCGTATGATCCACTACTTTGGACATAACAAAGGCATCCGTTACCAGAGCTAACGGTGGGGTATCAATCAACACATAGTCGAACTCAGCCAGAGCTTCTTTGATAAATTGTTCAAAGCGTTCGGTCAACAATAACTCTGACGGGTTAGGAGGTACTGGCCCGCCACTGGCCAGCCATAAGTTTTCAATTTCTGTTTTTTGAATGGACGATATAAAATCGGTGAGACGGGAAAGATAGGTGCTCAATCCTATATCATTTGAACAATTAAAGTCCTGAAATATTTTAGGCCTCCTCATATCGGCACCCACAATCAGGGTACGCTTTCCGGAAAGGGCAAACACGGTAGCCAGGTTTATGGTGGTAAATGTTTTTCCTTCGCCACTGATGGAACTGCTTACCATAAATACCTTTTTACCTTCGTTACTGGTAAAGTAATTTAGATTGGAGCGCAACGCACGGAACGATTCGGCCACCCCGGATTTTGGCTTACGGCTAACAATGAGATTATTGTCAGAAATATTATGGCCCACCCCCCCGATAAAAGGAATGGTGGAGAGTCGCTCAACATCTTCTTTTGACTGAACCTTATTATTTAATAACTCAATCACTACGAAGAGTAAAATGGGAAGGCCCAGTCCCAGAATTAGGGCAATCGTATAATTCTGGGAGGGTTTAGGTGATATAGCCCCACCTCGCATGGGTGGGTTAACCAGGAGAATATCAGATGAATTGGAAGCCTTTGAGATTGCCGCTTCCGTATTCTTCTGCATTAATAGTATATATAGGTTTTCCAATAAAGAATAGTTGCGCTGAATAGAAACAATTCTGCGTTCTGTAGCTGGCAAATGACTCAATTCCTTTTCTGTTACCGACATTTGCTTAGTCAGGAATTTCATTTTAATCGCATCTGTTTCCTGTAGGGATTTAACAGCATCCAGAATATCTCCTTTTACTTCATTGAGTTTCGACATTTTAGTCACCAACAGGGGGTTTTCTATATTTTCTGCATCCAAATAAAGTTTCAATTCCTGCTGGAGTGAAACCATGGTGGTGATCAGGGAAGACAGCACCCCATCATTTACTCCAATGCCTGATGGCAGGATAACCTGGTCTAGATTTTTACTAACACGCATGTATTCCGTCAGGTATTGAAAGTAGTTTTCCCGAATTAACAACTCCGTCTTCTGACTTTCGAAATTTTCAAACTTATTAAAAAGGCGTTGGGCTTCATCACCCAGATTGGTAAGTCGGCTTTGATTACCAAAATTATCCAATTGAAGTTCAACTCGTTTCAGTGAATCTCCTACTTTCTTCAATTGCATGCTAATGAAGGTGATGGTTTTATCTGCTGTTTGATTCTTCTTATCCAGATCAAGTTGCTGATAATGTCGGATTAAACTACTAAGAAAGTCCATTTCCTTTTTTGGACTTACACCACTAACATTCAACGTCATTAATCCCGATCCTTCCTCGGCCCATTTTACGCCCAATTTTCCAACGTAGGTAGCAGTTATAGCCGAAATATTCTGGACCTGCATAAGGAACGGAACATCAATAAATTCACCAAGTGCTCTGTCTTTAATGGGGTTAAACAAAAACCGAAATTTATCAAATTGAATAGTGTCTCCGAATTGAAACAGCTTTTCATTAACTGAATTCAAATCGCTTAAGGAAAAGGTTTTACTATCCAGTATTTTAAAGATAAAACTTGCATTCCCTACACTCTCGGTATTACATAAGCGAGCCGATACAGGCATATAATCATATGCCTCGGTTGTCATCAAATAACCTTCACGCTTGAAAACAATATCAAAATTTAGCTCTTTAACTACCTTTTGAATCAAAGGATATGACCTTAAGATATAAGGCTCATTTAAATAATTTCTGTAAGGGTCAATAAGTGCGTTGGAATAAAGAAATTCAGCAGAACCTATTGCTTCTTCTCGCTCCCGTATGATGATAGAAGCTGTGACAGGATAAACCCGTTGAGAGTAGCGATTTTTGTAAAAGGCTATGCTTAACGCAACCGCCAATGAAATGATTATAACATACCAATATTGAATAGCTCTGAAAAGGACTCTTTTGAAATCTAATCCTGCTCCGCTTCCTTCATGATTCTCCCCCTCCCGAAAATAAACTGAATCTGCCATTATCTGAATTATCTTATGCCCTTATTGAACCGTAGTACTAATGAGTGTTAATGTTATTAACAACAACGATAACGATGAAATTATTAATGAAAGATTCTTCCCAAAATAAGTCTGGTAGGGCCGCTGTCGCAAAGCAGGCACAATCAGTACATCGTTTTGATAAACAAAATACTCCGGGGAATTGATAAAATTTTCATCCAACAGATTGATGTATCGAACCTGGGTTTTCCCATTAATCTGTCGGATCAGTTTAATGTTCCGTTTATCGGCCATGTCGGTAAGACCACCGGCCAACCCGATGGCCTCGATATAATTGACACGATTATTTGGAAGAACAATTGTTCCTTCAGTCTTTGCTTCACCTAACACCGTAAACCGAAAATTTATCAACCGTACTTTCACTACCGGGGATTCCAGGTATTGATCAGCAATTTTTTGGAGTTTATCCTGAATCTCATACACCGTTAATCCCGCCACCTTTACTTTACCAATAACCGGATAGGTGATTTCCCCATTCGGGTTTACCAACTCCCCGATCAAGATGGCATTGCCTTGGGTAAGATTTTGATTCATCTGCTGGTTCATCATACCCCGATTAAAAATATCATACTCCTGAGGAGTCAAACTCTCAAACCGTACTGAAATGTTATCTTCCGGCTGGATGCGGTATTCATAGTCCTGTAAGGCATACTCGCGAACAACAGTGTCTTTGGGCAGGTCTTTCACATTCACATCATCTTTCTGCAAGTAGACGTATTTTTTATTTGTCACGCAGGAGCTTAAAAACACAAGGGAGCCCGCTAGCAACAGGAGGAATCTAATCATGAGGGTCTTGGTTAAAAATCAAGCAACAAATATAGGAATATGTGGAATATGTTAGAATTAAGCATTGGTAAGTAAAGAGTCGAATATTTGAAAATTTGAGAATCATTCAGATGAAAAGTCTGGAACACAAGGGCGCAATGAATGCATCGCGCATTACTTTGCGTCTTAGCGACTTAGCGGTTAAAATAAGAAACATGTTTAATTCATTCACCGCAAAGACGCGGAGGCGCAAAGGTTTAAATCCATACACCGCAGAGACGCAAGGGCGCAAAGGGTTAGCTCGAAATTATTTTGCGTCTTAGCGCCTTAGCGGTTAATAATAATTAGACTCGCTTTACGCCTTGTGGATACCATTCTTTGGGTTCTTCGACTACATCGACAAAGAGCTCATTCAGGTCAATCTCCAATCCTGGCAATACCTGGCTGGATGCTATATCTCCGGTGGTGAGCGGCTTGGAGGGCTGGTAATATCCCGCTTCCGAGAGGGTAAAAATAATCAGGGAACGATCCTGGGGTTGAACAATCCAATACTCTTTCACTCCTGCTCTTTCATAGATTCCATATTTCTCGTGAAGATCTTTCTTCACCGAGGATTTGGAGATCACCTCGACCACTATGTCGGGTGCTCCTGTGCAGCCCTCTTTTGTTATTTTTGATGCATCACAAACCACCGTTATATCAGGCTGAACTACTGTATCTTTAACTCCGGAAGAATCGGGTAACAAGACATCGAAAGGGGCCGGAAAAACTTTGCAAGGTTTATTTTTTATAAATTGATAGATACTTGAACTAATAGCTGCTGTAATATGCTGATGCTGGCTAGAAGGCGCTGGTGACATCTTAAAGATTTTACCCATGATCAATTCTACCCGATCAGTAAACTGCCAGGTGAGGTAATCGGCATAGGTATACCTTTTTGATAAATCTAATTGACTTATGTCGGTAATGGGCTTCATATCAACGTTATCTCTTATTATGATGATAGACAAAGATAACGATAAAAAAGTAAGCATTAGTGACGAGGATTGAACAGGCTTTACCGCAAAGACGCAAAGAGTCAAACCTATTTCACCGCAAAGGCACAGAGGCGCAAAGAGTCAGAACCTATTTCACCGCAAAGACGCGGAGGCGCAAGGTTTAAATACATTTCACCGCAGAGGCGCAAAGGCGCAAGGAGTTAATCCATTCACCGCAGAGACACAAGGGCGCAAAGGGTTTATTAGAAATTATTTACAAACCTTTTGAAGCCGGTTTTCAACAAGGGTACGTTGAAGTTGATCAAAAAGCCAAGTCTCTTATTGGCTAATTTAAGGTAGCTGATAATTTGTGCTTCGTGCACGGGTAAAAGAATTTCAACTGCTTTTAATTCAAGAATTATTTCATCCTCTACCAGGATATCAATTACATAATCTTTATTCAAGGGATAACCTTTGTATTGAAGCGGGATCGGAACCAGGGTGGCAACCTGAAGGTTTTGGAGCATCAATTCCCTTACCAGACAATGGTGATAGACAGCTTCTAATAATCCGGGGCCCATTTCCCGATGAACGGCAACTGAAGCATTCAGGATAATCTTCGATAGGACATTTAGCTGTTCGGTCGTCATCGGATGAATTTAAGGGATTCTTTCCACATAATAATCTTCAGAGTAAGCAAGGAGTTAATCCATTCACCGCAAGGACGCAAAGGGTTAGCTCAAAATTACGTTGCGTCTTAGCGCCTTAGCGGTTAGTTAAGTTTGATCGTTAATTTATTTCACCACAAAGGCGCAAAGGGTTAAAACCATTCACCGCAAGGACGCAAGGGCGCAAGGATTAGCTCGAAATTACTTTGCGTCTTAGCGACTTAGCGGTTAAAAAAGCAACATATTTAATTAATTTCACCGCAAAGACGCGGAGGCGCAAAGAGTAAGAACCCATTTCACCGCAAAGACGCGGAGGCGCAAAGAGTAATAACCCTTTTCACCACAAAGACGCAAGGGCGCAATGAATGCATCGGGCATTACTTTGCGTCTTGGCGCCTTAGCGGTTAAAATAAGAAACATGTTTAATTCATTTCACCGCAGAGAGTAAGAACCCTTTTCACCGCAAAGACGCAGAGGCGCAAAGGTTTAAATCCATTCACCGCAAAGACGCAAGGGCGCAAAGGGTTAGCTCGAAATTACTTTGCGACTTAGCGGTTAAAAATAATTAGACTCGCTTTACGCCTTGTGGATACCATTCTTTGGGTTCTTCCACTACATCGACAAAGAGCTCATTCAGGTCAATCTCCAATCCTGGCAATACCTGGCTGGATGCTATATCTCCGGTGGTGAGCGGCTTGGAGGGCTGGTAATATCCCGCTTCCGAGAGGGTAAAAATAATCAGGGAACGATCCTGGGGTTGAACAATCCAATACTCTTTCACTCCTGCTCTTTCATAGATTCCATATTTCTCGTGAAGATCTTTCTTCACCGAGGATTTGGAGATCACCTCGACCACTATGTCGGGTGCTCCTGTGCAGCCCTCTTTTGTTATTTTTGATGCATCACAAACCACCGTTATATCAGGCTGAACTACTGTATCTTTAACTCCGGAAGAATCGGGTAACAAGACATCGAAAGGGGCCGGAAAAACTTTGCAAGGTTTATTTTTTATAAATTGATAGATACTTGAACTAATAGCTGCTGTAATATGCTGATGCTGGCTAGAAGGCGCTGGTGACATCTTAAAGATTTTACCCATGATCAATTCTACCCGATCAGTAAACTGCCAGGTGAGGTAATCGGCATAGGTATACCTTTTTGATAAATCTAATTGACTTATGTCGGTAATGGGCTTCATATCAACGTTATCTCTTATTATGATGATAGACAAAGATAACGATAAAAAAGTAAGCATTAGTGACGAGGATTGAACAGGCTTTACCGCAAAGACGCAAAGAGTCAAACCTATTTCACCGCAAAGGCACAGAGGCGCAAAGAGTCAGAACCTATTTCACCGCAAAGACGCGGAGGCGCAAGGTTTAAATACATTTCACCGCAGAGGCGCAAAGGCGCAAGGAGTTAATCCATTCACCGCAGAGACACAAGGGCGCAAAGGGTTTATTAGAAATTATTTACAAACCTTTTGAAGCCGGTTTTCAACAAGGGTACGTTGAAGTTGATCAAAAAGCCAAGTCTCTTATTGGCTAATTTAAGGTAGCTGATAATTTGTGCTTCGTGCACGGGTAAAAGAATTTCAACTGCTTTTAATTCAAGAATTATTTCATCCTCTACCAGGATATCAATTACATAATCTTTATTCAAGGGATAACCTTTGTATTGAAGCGGGATCGGAACCAGGGTGGCAACCTGAAGGTTTTGGAGCATCAATTCCCTTACCAGACAATGGTGATAGACAGCTTCTAATAATCCGGGGCCCATTTCCCGATGAACGGCAACTGAAGCATTCAGGATAATCTTCGATAGGACATTTAGCTGTTCGGTCGTCATCGGATGAATTTAAGGGATTCTTTCCACATAATAATCTTCAGAGTAAGCAAGGAGTTAATCCATTCACCGCAAGGACGCAAAGGGTTAGCTCAAAATTACGTTGCGTCTTAGCGCCTTAGCGGTTAGTTAAGTTTGATCGTTAATTTATTTCACCACAAAGGCGCAAAGGGTTAAAACCATTCACCGCAAGGACGCAAGGGCGCAAGGATTAGCTCGAAATTACTTTGCGTCTTAGCGACTTAGCGGTTAAAAAAGCAACATATTTAATTAATTTCACCGCAAAGACGCAGAGGCGCAAAGAATCAGAATCCATTTCACCGCAAAGACGCAGAGGCGCAAAGAGTCAGAATCCATTTCACCGCAAGGACGCAAGGGCGCAAAGGGGTTAGCTCTAAAATTACGTTGCGTCTTAGCGCCTTAGCGGTCAGTTAAGTTTGATCGTTAATTTATTTCACCGCAAGGACGCAAGGGCGCAAAGGGCTAAAACCATTCACCGCAAAGACGCAAGGGCGTAATGGATACATCGCGCATCACTTTGCGGCTTGGCGCCTTAGCGGTTAAAATAAGAAACATGTTTAATTCATTTCACCGCAAAGAGTAAGAACCCTTTTCACCGCAAAGACGCAAGGGCGCAAAGGGCTATTGTTTGAAAAGATCCCAATGCCGTTTAATAACTGTCACAAACTCCCGCATCTCCTTCAACGGCACCATGTTGGGGCCATCGCTCAGGGCCTTTTCAGGTTGGGGATGAGTTTCAATAAAGAAGCCATCCACCCCCACAGCCGCGGCAGCTTTGGCCAGGTAGGGTGCAAACTGGCGGTCGCCCCCACTCTTTCCACCCAGTCCGCCCGGGCGTTGAATGCTGTGCGTGACATCAAACACCACCGGTGCATACTGGCGCATGATGGGAAGTGACCGCATGTCGACCACCAAATTATGATAGCCGAAGCTGGAGCCGCGTTCGGTGAGGAATACATTTTGATTGCCTTCGCCCCGCACCTTGTCGAGGGCGAACTTCATGTCTTCGGGCGCCATGAACTGGCCCTTCTTCACTTTCACCGGCTTGCCGGTTTTGGCGGCTGCGATTAAAAGGTCGGTTTGGCGGCAGAGGAAGGCCGGAATCTGGAGTACGTCCACCACGGCTGCCACTTCGGCACATTGGTACGACTCG
>ERZ1066115.270-NODE-270-length-16094-cov-10.584637_pt1 | contig 16094 bp, 15 predicted proteins | sample MGYA00382762_ERZ1066115 | MGnify/ENA primary metagenome ERZ1066115 (study PRJEB33369, sample SAMEA5778345) | biofilm metagenome | biome: Industrial cooling water; feature: Water cooling tower basin; material: Biofilm | place: United Arab Emirates | collected... | reverse complement strand
CATTCAAAGGTTAAGGCAAGAAAGGCTTTACCAAAGGTGTTCGTACGGTCGGTCACATACTCGATCCGGTATTCTTCGTCAATCACGCCCCCTTCCTGGGTGATCTTGTGATTGCGGTTGAAGCCTGTAGCCAGCACTTGTTCTTTGGTGGGATTAGGCAACAGGTCGCCCGCGAGCTGCCAGGTAACAAACTGCTCGTAGGAATAATTTTGATTAAAGGCATGAATCACCCAATCGCGCCAGGGCCACATGGTTCGCAGGCCATCATCCTGGTAGCCGTGCGAATCGGCATAGCGGGCAACATCCATCCAATAAAGGGCCATGCGTTCGCCATACTGTGGTTGGGATAACAACTCATCCACCATTCTTTCATAGGCTGTGTCCGAGTTATCGTTCAGAAATCGGTTTTGAAGGTCCACAGAAGGCGGCAGCCCGGTGATGTCGAGACTGAGCCGTTTTAGTAATCTTTCTTTATCCGCCTCCGGATTAGGTTCCAGTTTTAAAGCTTCCAGTTTATCCAGAATGAAATAATCAATTTCGTTTTGCGGCCAGTCGGAATTATCCACTTCTGGTAAAGGCATTTTACGGGGAGCTATGAAAGCCCAGTGAGGTTTATACTTCGCCCCTTGCGCAATCCACTTTTCAATAAGTTGGATTTCGGTTTCCGTCAACGCCAGGTTGGATTCCGGGGGCGGCATCATCACGGCAGTATCAGTAGATGCTATGCGCAGGAATACTTCTGATTGATCAGGCTTTCCGGGCACGATGGCATGGGCTGCGGGATTGTCTTTCAGGGCGGCATAGGCACCGGTCTGATTATCTAACCGCAGGTTGGCTTTGCGCTGGTTGGCATCCGGGCCATGACATTTAAAACAGCGGTCGGACAAGATAGGCCGGATGTGGAGATTGTAATCCACAGAATCCAAACCGGCCATGCCTTGCTGCCTCGCACCACATCCATTCAGGAACAGGGCACCGCACAGGGCTAAGATTCCAACAAAAAAACAAAACGCTCTCATGGTAGCCGGTTCTTAAAAGTGCTGATTTTCCAGCAGTTTTGAAACCTAAATCGATTGAGATGCCAACCCCGGGTGTGAGCGGCATAACTCTTTCAATAGTTATGTGTTTAAAGATCTAATGAAAGTTTACACCTTAAAACGAGTTCAGGTTCTGCCGATAACGCTTAGCGAAGCCTGGGAATTCTTCTCATCGCCCCGGAATCTTTCCAAAATCACTCCCGAACACATGGGTTTTGAAATTCAGTACATCAGTGGTGGTGAAAAAACCTATGCCGGACAAATCATACGCTATCGCGTGCAGGTGTTGCCAGGCATAAAAGTGCATTGGGTAACCGAAATCACCCATGTGCAGGAGCCCGTTTACTTTGTTGACGAGCAACGGTTTGGGCCTTATGCGCTGTGGCACCACCAGCATCGCTTTAAAGAGGTGCCGGGTGGCGTGGAAATGACCGATGAGGTTAACTATGCGATTCCGTTGGGTATCCTGGGCCGGTTAGCTAATTTCATTTTTGTAGGCCGCGAGGTTAATCGTATTTTTGACCATCGCTTTACAACATTAGAGCAGTATTTCAGTAAAAAATAATGGCCATGAGTTGGGTTGTGATTTTGATTTGCGCCTTCATTACTATCGGCACGTTTCTCTTCTGGGAGTTTGTGGCCTGGTTTACCCATAAATATGTGATGCATGGTTTTCTGTGGACGTGGCATAAGTCGCACCACACGGTACACGACCATACCCTGGAAAAGAATGACTTGTTTGCCGTGGTGTTCAGCATTCCTTCCATCGCCTTATTTATCATTTCAACCACCGTTTATCCCAGCCCCTACCTGTTTGCGGTGGCGCTGGGCATTTTCTGTTATGGGTTGTTTTACCTGATCTTCCACGACATTATAGTCCATCAGCGCATGAAGTGGCGACCTGAGAAGCGTAGCAAGTATTTGCAGCGCATGATTCACGCCCACTACATTCACCACGCCAAACACACGAAAGAAGGCTGCGAGGCCTTCGGCTTTCTCTATGCACCCAAAAAATATGAGCCGGGTAAATTCGTGTTTAAAGCCAAGCGGCAGGAAACCCAGTAATCCACCCTATCCCAGCGCACTTGAACGACAAGTATTTATACCTCGCCATCGATTTCTTCTCGATCCTGTTTCCGTTTCTCTTCAGCTTCTATTCGAAATCCAACTTCTCGCGAAAATGGCGCTACCTCGGACCGGCAATCCTGTTTCCCGGACTCTTCTTTATTGCGTGGGATGAATGGTTCACCCAAATGGGCGTGTGGGGGTTTAACCCGCGTTACCTCACCGGTACCTTTTTATATTCTCTGCCCGTAGAAGAGGTTCTGTTTTTCGTCTGCATCCCTTATGCCTGTGTGTTTACCTATGAGGCCGTCAATTATTTAATGCGCTGGCGGCTTAGTCAAAAGCATACCGATTTGATCAGTAGTCTGCTCATAGGCCTGCTGTTTGTGCTGGGCGCTATTCACTATGATCAGTGGTACACGAGTGTCACCTTTATTTTGCTTGCCATTTTTCTCGCCCTGCACCGGTGGGTCTGGAAATCCGAATACCTCGGTAAGTTTTATGTGGCCTTTATCTTCATCCTCATCCCGTTCTTTATTGTGAACGGCATCCTGACCGGAACCGGGATTGAGGAGCAAGTGGTTTGGTACAACGATGCTGAAAACCTGGGTATCCGGATGGGCACTATTCCGGTGGAAGATACCTTCTACGGCATGCTATTGTTGCTCATGAACGTATCGCTGTTCGAATTCCTGCAAAAGAAAAAGGGGCTCGTCACCCCTTCTTAATAATAGTTCAATTTGCGTTTAAGCGGCCACCACTTCCGGCTTCGCCTTCTTCTCTTTTTTCTCGCGCTTCTCTTTCACATTCTTGATTTTCTTCAGCTCCCGCTTCATCTGGTCGGCCACCACACTCGCCAGCCGCTTCGCTGATTTTTCAATCAACTTGTTGGCTTTCTTCTTTGACTTGGTAATACCCAATGCCTGTACAGTTTGGTGCAGGGAATCCATCAGCAATAACCGGATTTCCTTCTTGCCCTTAAGGACCATTTTTTCCATAAATGTGAATGTTTAGAAGACCAAAATATCAGGTTACCCCTGTATTACCAAGCAGCTGAAAAAACTTAACATTGGCCGGTCATTTTCCCTCAATCCGCTTCAAATCAGCAGATTTTTTCAATAACTCAAACTGACTTTGCACCTCTCGCAACCGGGCCGAAACCAGGGTGTACACCTCCTGTTGCTGATCGGTGGGTGGCGCATCGGCTGTGGCAATCTGACTCTCTTTGGCCAGGGCTAGCAAGCGCTCCAACACCTGCGGTGGATTGCGGAAAATATCCATCCGCGCCCCGGTAGTATGCACATCGTGCAGCTGAGCCTCCAGTTGATAGATCTTTTCTTCAGTGGCCAACGCCCGCTTATCGTCCTTCCGCTTCAACAATTCCGCGCGCATCTTTTCCATCTCATCAATCAGCGCAAGCGTGGTGGCCGTGGCCCGGTATAACTGCACACCAAAGTTGAACTGCTTTTGCAGATCGGCTTCGGTGCCCTTTGTGTTGGGATCTTTCACCACCACCAGCGGTTGCTTATACTCCTGACCATTCACCTTAAGGATGACCGTATAACTGCCTGGCAATATATTGGGGGGCGTTTGACCAGGACCAATATCCAAATCAAAAATGAAAAGCGGCCGCTCTCCTTTTTCATCCAACGTCACCCACTCCTTACCGCGGGGTTTGGTGCGCAGCATTGGAAAAGTGTAGGGCTGTAACCGCAAATCCCACCACACGCGGTTAACTCCGGGCTCATTGGTTCCCGTCATACTCCGCACGAGCTCGCCCCGCGCATTGCGGATGTTGATCTCCACCAACCCTTTCGATTTACTCTTCAAATAATAGTTGATGTCTATTCCTTCCGGAGGATTTTGTCCGCTCACCAAACTGTTTTCTGTTTTGATGCCATTAGTGGGTTGAAAGCGATAGGCCTTGCGCATCGAGAAGAGGTGCGCTTCAGCTTGCTGAACCTCGGCCGAGAACTCACGAATGGGTGTAATGTTGTCCAGAATATAGATCCCCCGACCATAGGTGGCCACCACCAGGTCTTTGAAGTTACGCTGGATCTCGATTCCCCAAATCGGAACAGGAGGCAATCCGTTTTTTAACGGCAGCCAGGTTACCCCATCATCCGGTGAAAAGTAGAGCGACTTTTCTGTACCCAGCCACAATAACCCTTGCTGATCCGGATCTTCTTTGATCTGGTTCACAAAATTGGAATTGTTGGCCGGCAGGTTAATCGTCAACCGTTTCCACGTTGCACCAAAATCGGTGGTCTTGTAGGCGTAGGTTCCAAAGTCACCCACGTAATGCGCATCCACTGCCAGGTAACACGTTCCCGCATCAAAGTAGGAAGCATCCAGATGGCGGATGGTGCCCCATGCAGGTAGGCCTGGTATATTGGCCGTAACATTAGTCCACGTTGCACCGCCATCCTGTGTTACATGCACTTGTCCATCATTACTGCCGGTCCATAATACTCCCGGCTGCACAGGCGACTCCGCCATGGAATATAACGTGCTGCCATCCCACGTCATCAGGTTATCGCTGGCCATGCCGCCTGAGTTCTGCTGATGGGTTTTGTCGTTGGTGGTTAAATCGGGACTGATCACTTTCCAGCTTTGCCCCCCGTTGGTAGTCTCATGCACAAACTGACTGCCCACCCACACTTTGCCTGGTGTATGCTTCGATAGCACCATCGGGAAGTTCCAATGCCAGCGATATTTCGCATCGGCCGGGGTAGCTCCGATCTGGGTCTGCGGCCAAACGCGTACATCGCGCGCGTGCATGGTAGTCAAGTCAAATACATCCAGGCCACCATCATAACAGCCCGACCACACTTTATTATTATCAAACGGATCGGGTTGGGCGAAGCCGCTTTCGCATCCGCCCACGCCATGCCATGTGCCCAGCGGAATGTTCCACCCGCCCAGGTAGCGGCTGGGTCCGCGGTACGACCACGCATCTTGCCGGTTGCCGTAGACCCAATACGGCACGCGGTCATCCACAGCCACGTGATACATTTGCGCGATAGGTAAATTGATGTTGCGCCACGTAACGCCACCATTGCTGGTCATGTTGAGACAGCCATCATGCGCACACATGATGCGGTTGCCATCTTTCGGATCGAACCACATATCGTGGTTGTCGCCACCCGGAGCCCATTGATTGTAATCTTTCAAAAAGCTTTTGCCGCCATCGATCGATTTCTTAATGCCCACACAAATGGTGTATACTTCATCGGCATTGGCGGTGGACACACGTACGCGCGTATAGTAACCCGCCCGTTGACCCATCGAGTGATCTTTCTGCATGAGTTGCCAGCTATCCCCACCATCATCACTGCGGTACAGGCGCGGCTCTTTGTCTTCGATCAAAGCATACACGCGCCTGGGATTGGTGTACGAAACATCCACAGACGTTTTTCCAACCGGATGGGTGGGTCCGCTTTCCAAGCCAGTGCGCAACGGTTCCCAGGTTTTGCCACCATCTTTCGAGCGGTAGATGCCACTGCCTTCACCTCCACTCATCAGGTTCCAGGTTTTGATTTCAGCATGCCACATCGCGGCAAAAACGATGTCTGGATTTTTCGGATCAAGGCTCAGGTCAGAACACCCCGTCAATTCATTTACAAACAATACGCGAGTCCACGTTTTGCCACCATCGGTAGTTTTATACACGCCCTTCTCCTGCTGCGGTCCATGGGTGTGGCCCAGTGCACCTACATACACCGTGTTGGTATCAGTCGGGTGCACGATCACACGACTGATGCGAAAGGATTTTTCGAGACCGAGGTGGGTCCAGGTTTTTCCGGCATTGCTGGATTTATATATCCCGTTGCCAACGGCATGAGCGGGACGAATTAAAAACGTTTCACCGGTGCCCACCCATACCTGGTTGGGGTGCGAGGGTGAGATGCCAATTGCGCCAATGGCCGAATCTTCGGTGTCGTCAAATACGGACTTCCAGGTTACCCCGGCATCTTCGGTTTTCCAGAGGCCACCCGAGGCCGCACCGGAGTACGATACGTTGGGATTACCCGGCTCACCGGCTACGGCAATCATGCGGTTGCCATCGGGACCGATAAACCTGAACTTGAGTTGTGAGAATACTGCGGGGTCGATGGCTTGCGCGCAGGTTGAGCCGATCACGGCAAACCCCAAGAGGAAGGTTAGGATTAAGGTCCGGTTCATGGGAAATCAGTTTTAGGAAAATTACCGAGGAAATGGGAATAAACAACTGCGAATACGTACGGACGGTGAAGAAGCACTCGGGTTCTGGGCTGGAGAGTGCGGAGTATGTGTTGGTATCGGCATCACTCCTTCCAACGAATTGTTATCTTTCCTAACTAAAAGCATCCGAAATTCGAATTGCTTGTATCAAAACAGAATACGATTTGCTATGGATTCTTATACCCCCATCTCTTACGATTGCAAAGACGTGCTGCAGGAAGCGATTGCCCAAGGTAAATCCGGTAAAATCTTTTTCTTCAATACCAATCAAAAGCTTGACTGTGTGGAAGGCCGAATTGAAAATATACTGGAAAGTCCGGAAGGCCTGTTTATCTCCATGAGTCCGCCAGCCTCTGTCCGGGCTGACCGGATCATCACCCTGTACGGAACTCCCTTTGCTGCCTACGATGAATATGACGCCTATGCCAATGCCTGCCTGGATTGTAAGGGTGGTTATGATTTTGTCTAAGCCTTAGACATAGTCATTCCAATGAACTCCATCCACTGCGAGTTGGCCAGCTTAAACCCGCACACTACCCGTCACCTGGGACCATTTCCCCGCTAAATGCGGTAAAAACAGGATTTAATGGAATTTTATCTAAAAAGATAAATTATTTATTGTTTATCAATAAATATTAATTGTTATTTGTGCATCAAAACACAGCACAATGACACAGTCAAACACCATACTTAAAATTATGCATGTGGTTTTCTGGATAGTCTTTATCGGGCTATGCATAAAAACCGGGGCCTTGCTTACGGCCTTCTTCGTCAGTCTCTTCGTCAGCGCCCAGGGCGCCAGTGATCTTTACCTCGGGCTCAACCTTTCCGAACTCTATGCGTTCAGCCAGTTTCATTATATCGGTACGGTTTCCTTGCTCCTGGCCCTATATGGCATCAAGGCCTTTATCGCCTTTTTGGTGGTGAAGATTTTTATGAAGTTTAATTTTTCCAGTCCGTTCAATCCGGATGTGACTGCGCTCATCTCGCGTATCAGCCATTGGGCCCTGGAAGCCGGGGTACTGGCCCTGGTAGCCCGGGGTTATACGAAATGGCTCACCAACCATCACGGAATTGCCGTTCCGATCGATTGGGCGGGCGAAGAAATCCTGTTCTTTGCCGGGGTATTGTATATCGTGGCACTGGTGTTCAAGAAAGGAACGGAGTTGCAAACCGAAAATGAGTTAACCGTTTAGCCATGCGAAACCTGACCGTATTAACATTCTCAAAGCCGCTATGAAAAAAATTTCCATCGTTTTTCTGCAGGCTGTTGTTGTGCTGATTGGCCTGGTGGCGCTAATCATTTTGATCCGGTTTCCTTTAACCGAAGGCCGGGCTGCAAACTTAGACCTGATCAGCATTTACGCTGACCCGTTCATCGTGTATGCCAACGTGGTATCACTCGCCTTTTTTGTTGGTCTCTACAAGGCATTCCGGCTACTGGGCTACATCGGGCAAAATCAGGTATTCTCCACACATTCGGTGAGGGCGTTGAAACACATCAAATACAGCGCGATTGTGCTGAGTATGTTCATTGTGGCAGCTGGAGTTTACATCCGGTTAACGCATAATGAAGAGGATGACCCAGCGGGTTTTCTGGCCATTTGTATTGTTACCACGTTGGCTTCTGTCGTAGTGGCTACGGCAGCCGCCATCTTTGAAAAAATCCTGCAGCATGCCGTTGATATGAAATCTGAAAATGAGTTAACCATTTAAGCCATGCCCATCATTGTCAACTTAGATGTGATGATGGCGAAACGAAAAGTTTCCCTGAATGAACTTTCGGCCAAAGTCGATCTTACCTTATCCAATTTGTCGATCTTGAAAACCGGCAAAGCGAAAGCTATCCGTTTCAGCACGTTGGAATCCATCTGCAAAGCCTTGGATTGTCAGCCTGGTGATATTTTAGAGTATAAAAGCGATGCTGATAAACCCGCGAACCCATAATATCAACTGGGCTTATCAAGAATTCAAAAATGAATTAAATTCGATCAAAAATAAATTCATTCCGAACACATGAACCAGCATGAACTTTCACAACTATCCGATGAGGAATTGCTCAAAGTAGCCAAGCATAACAAACCCTCACCCTTGTTTGACGAAATTTTATTGGATTTTTGGTTGGAATAATTATTTACAGTGTAGCCGCCAATTCCTGGGGGTTTTTCACCTTACTTCCCGTATTCCTAATTTATATCTTCCTGAAAAAGCCAAAGCAATATGAAGCACTAAAGAACGAATTGAAAAAACGAAACTTGGAATAGAGCTTGTCGGATGAAAATCATTTGTCACTAGATTATTCGGATCAGTTTTTGGTCATTCAAAATAATTAAGAACAGATTAAAGCCCTCTCAGGCCTTATTGGTCTTTTTGGTCAACAGGTAGGCTCGAACGACCATACTCGATTGAGTCCTTACCATCCTTGAGGAAGAAGTCCATTTTCGATCAGGAAATTCAGCCTCGAAGCAGATAATGAAAGAGGTATTTATTATTATATTGAACTAAATTACACGAAGGTCGGGCATTACCTGATCACGGACTAGCCATGTCAGCTCAGGAACTTTCCCCTATCAATCCAAGTAACCGGAATGCCCTTATTGATATCTTAAGGGGCTGGGCATTATTTATAGTGGTGCTCATGAATATCCTCCCATTCTATTGGCACAACAAACCCGAAAATTTCAATATCTCCGAATTTTCCACTACGTGGTGGATGGTTAGGATACAGTTTGAACTTTTCAGTACCAAAGGTTGGACGTTGCTGGGCGTTCTATTTGGATATGGATTTGCTCAACTGCTATACTCAACGGAAGCCAAAGGCATCAATAGCTATCGTTACTTCCTGTGGCGCATGCTTTTGTTATTTATCATCGGTTTAATTAACAGTGCTTTTTATGGTGGTGATATCTTGTTGGATTATGCCGTTGTCGGTGCTTTGCTTCTCTTTTTCTTCAAGTTAAAAACCAAGTATTTATGGGCTATTTCGATCATCCTTCTACTCTGCGTGCCGTTTTTAGATCCCTATTTTTCACAACACAAGTGGAATGTAGAGTGGCTGACTGCCCTGCAGGAAAAATATACAAAAGCAGGTGAACTGGGCGCTAAATTTCTTTTGAATTATATCGAACGATTACAGACCATGATCTTTGCCTTGAACTACAGTGTAACCGTTCATCTTGTTCAACTCGCTTGCTTTCTGTTGGGAATCCTTGCGTTTCGATTCGAGTTTTTTAATACGTTAAGTACTGTGTTTAAGCCACTTCTTAAAAGGGTATTTTGGATCTCGGGCTCCTTGTTCATCGTGGTATTAACTATTGATAGCTTAGTTAGGTATGTGTTCGAAAATGAAGCGGTATTTAAGGTCGTCTCGCTTCGATATGTGAAGGCTATTCCCGGCATGCTTCTATTTGCCAGTGGTTTTTGCCTACTCTACATCAGGTGGCCTGAACTCAGATTGCTGCAAGCTTTGAAAGTCGTGGGTAGGATGACATTGACTAACTATCTGGTACAAAATATTATTACCTTTATTCTCTTTATCCAGTTTAAGATAGACATGGAAATTTATGGGTATACCCTCCTGGCTCTCATGATTTTTGTTGGCCAGGCATTTTTCAGTAAGTGGTGGTTGTCCCAGTTTAACTACGGACCTGTGGAATGGATTTGGCGATGCGCCAGCTACAGAAAGAAATTTCCATTGCGCAAAGAAAATCTTCTTGTCTAGTCATTCCATTACCCACGGAGTCCCAAATATCCAACATACGTTGGCATGAAAAAGCCACAATTGGTTAAAAGAATAAGAAACTAAGTCCCCCTAATTAATGAACCCCTGATTGTGGATAATCCCCAATCAACAATGTAACTTGTATCAAAAAAAATCGAACATGAAAGCAGTTGGTAAAACTGTAACCGAAATTTTGCAAAACCTGCCCGAGGACAGAAAAGCCCCCTTTACCAAACTCCACCAGGTCATTGTAAAAAATCTGCCCAAGGGTTTTGAAGCAGCCATCAGCTACGGTGGACTCGGTTATGTCGTTCCCCACAAACGCTATCCGGCCGGTTACCATTGCAAACCCGAAGAACCTCTGCCCTTTGCCGGTATCGCTTCCCAAAAAGGATCGATTAACTTTTACCACATGGGGATCTATGCCAATCCAAAATTGTTAAAATGGTTTGTAACCGAGTATCCCAAACACAGCCAACAAAAACTGGATATGGGCAAGAGCTGCGTGCGTTTTAAAAAGCTGAATGATATCCCCTATCAACTCATCGGGGAGTTAATGAAGAAAATAAGCGTGGCGGAATGGATAGAGACCTATGAGAAAAATTGGGTAGCGAAGCCTCGAAAAAAGTAAATTTCTTGCCATCAAGAAATGAATTCCTTAAATTAAAGAATCCGATTCAATATGGCTTATAGCGAGAAATTAGCAAGTCGCATACGAGAGGCGTTGGGACAAATAAGACGAGTCAAAGAAAAAGAAATGATGGGCGGATTGACGTTTATGGTGAATGACAAAATGTGCATCGGCATCATTAAAGACGAAATGATGTGTCGGATAGACCCGGATCTGCAAGAAGAAGCCTTGGGAAAAACAGGCTGCCGGATCATGGATTTTACGGGCCGACCCATGCGTGGGTACGTCATGGTAGATGACAGCGCTATGAAAACAAAAAAAGAATTCGATTATTGGATTGGGCTGTGCCTTGACTTTAACAAATTGGCCAAATCATCCAAGAAAAAGAAAAGCCCTTCAAAGAAAAATAAATAATGTAACCCAACCCCCAAAATATGATCAACACAATTAACTGGTTTGAAATTCCGGTAACAGATTTTGCAAGAGCCAAAAAGTTCTACGAAACTATTTTAGGTGAGCCGGTAACCGAAATGCCGCATCCACAATTAAAATACGGCATGCTGCCATCCGATATGGAAAAAGGGGTAGGTGGTGGCTTGGTACAAGGCGAAGGATATGTGCCATCTGCTCACGGATCGCTTGTTTACCTGAATGGAGGTGATGATTTAAGTCTGGGACTTTCGAAAGTGGAAAAGGCGGGTGGTAAAATTATCATGCCGAAAACTTCAATTGGTCAAAATGGATTCATGGCCACTTTTTTGGATACCGAAGGCAATAAGGTGGCTATCCATTCGATGAATTAATAACCCTGCCCTTGATTAAAAAATAAACAGTCAGGTTCACCCTGACTGTTTATTTACTCCATATTGATCCTTACTCATACCGCAGCGAATTAACCGGATTGACTTTCGCTGCCTTAATGGATTGGTATGATACCGTAATCCAGGCAATCACAATGGCACCCAGGGCACAGGCTACAAACAGCACCGGGCTCAGCTCAATGCGATACATAAATTCTTTCAGCCACCAGTCAGCTGCCCACCACCCTATCGCCAGAGCCGGAATGATGGAGATCACCACCAACCGGGTAAACTCTTTGGAGAGTAACACGGTAAGACTGAACACCGAGGCCCCCATCGCCTTGCGAACGCCAATCTCCTTCGTGCGCTGTTCGGTCGTGAAAGCCGCCAAGGCAAACAACCCTAAGCAGGCGATGAAAATCGCCAGCATGGCGAAGGTGGTGAAGATGTCACGCAAACGCATTTCGCTGCGGAAGAGCGAATCAAAGTTTTGATCGAGGAAGGTGTACTCGAACGGTTCGCCCGGAGCCAACTCCTTCCACTGCTTTTCAATGGCAGCAATGACAGTTTGAGGATTGCCCTCATAGCGCACCAGCATCAACCGTGAGTAGTCGACCAGCCGGATTACCAGGGGCCGCACCTGCGTACGTAACGATTCAAAATTAAAGTCCTTGACCACACCAATGACCCGAATATTTTCAGGAGTGGTCCCGTTGAAGTCGGTCAGTTCAGCTGTAAGTGGGCTTTGAAATCCATACTCCCGAATAGCCGCTTCATTGATAAGAGCAGCCGTAGAGTCTGTAGCCAGATCCCGTGAAAAGAATCGCCCTTCCTTCAGCGTAAACTTCATCACCTCCAGGTGATCCCAGTCGGCATAGTACATACCCACCAGGTGATCGGTATCCTTGCCTTTCTCACGAACCACCGTAGTATTATTCACTCCTGGGAAAATATTATTGGTATAACTCGTCTTGACCACACCGGCCTGCGACTCAATCGCTTCCTTAAAGGCCTTCCGGTTTTCACCCAGGCGTGCTGTTCCCGTAATGGAGATCACATTTTCCTTATCGAGGCCCAGGTTTTTATTTTGCATGAAGGTGAGTTGCTGAAAGACCACCATGGTGGCCACAATCAAAAACGTTGACACAGCAAACTGAAGCACCACCAACGAGCTGCGGATGCCTTTGCTCTTCATACCGGCCCGTACCTTGCCTTTCAACACTTCCACCGGTTTGTAGGCGGTGAGGTAAAAGGCAGGATAGCTGCCGGCCACCAGGCCCACGATCAAAATCAAAATAGCCGCAGCACCCATAAAGGTGGGGCTGAACAAGGCCTGCAGGGTAAGCTGCTTCCCCGATAGCAAATTAAACTGGGGTAATAACAAATAGCTGACTCCAATGGCCAACACAATGGCAATGACGCTGTAAATAAAGGATTCGGAAAGAAATTGCACGATCATCTGTCTGCGGGGTGAGCCCAGGGTTTTGCGCAAGCCCACTTCCTTGGCGCGACCGGCTGAACGAGCGGTTGACAGGTTCATGAAGTTAATGCACGCGAGCAGTAAGATAAACAACCCCACACCGGAAAAGATATACACATAAGTCATATCACCACCGGGCTCCAAGTCATCGGCTAATCCCGACTTCAAATGCGTATCAGTAATCGGATAAATGTAATAACTATAGATACCGCCTTGTTTTCGAAAGTCTTCAAACTTGACGCCAAGACCTGCCTCCAATTCTTTTCCTACATAATTCTCTACGATATCTTCCAGCTTGCTATTGATCTCCGCCACCGAGGTGGCCGGATTCACTTTGATATAGGTTTGAATGGAGTTTCCGGTCCAACCCTGGAAAAAATCCTTTTCAACGGTAACATACGAGATGATGGCATTAAAATGTATATGCGAATTGGAAGGCGCTTCGGCAGTGATGCCGGTAACCTTGCATGCCATTTTATCGACACCCACCACCAGGGTTTTGCCCAGTGCCTCGGTAGTTCCAAAATATTTTTTTGCCAGCCCTTCGGTAATCACGATGCTGTTAGGTTCCACCAAAGCCGTGGTGGGGTCTCCTTGCAATAAATTAAAAGTGAAGAACTCATAAAAGTTGGAATCGGCATATAAGACCTTATCTTCCGTAAAGGAGATGTCTTCGTTGCGGAATGCCATACCCGCACCACGGGTGGCTGGAATCACCCGAAGCACTTCCTCTACTCCGGGAATTTCATTCTTCATGGTAGGGCCTACGGGCAAACAGGTGTTGGAGGTGTAGATCTCGGTGGTCGCCGTATCATTAAAAAATCCGATGCGGTAAATTTTTTCGTAATCGCGGTGAAACTTATCGTAACTCAACTCATCCTGAACATAGATAAAGATGAACAGGCAGCAGGTCATACCAATGACCAGGCCGATGATGTTGATGGCTGAAAAGAATTTGTGCTTAAGAATGTTGCGTAAGGCGACTTTAACGTAGTTTTTAAACATGGCGGTCCGGGTTTATGATCAGATACGATTGTGCGCAATGACATGCCCGCAAGGGCAAGAGCTTAGGTAGGTAGCCTTGAGACGCCCGTTTCCCAAAATAAGTTACAGGCACCCACGACTTTTTTGAAATTATTTTACCGGATAAGCGTGAACAAGACAAAGCGGTACTTCCCGTTTAAAACGGATCGAAACTCAGCACCGTGTGTCTCCGTCAACCTCTACTCATCGCGCAGCGTCTTCGTGGGGTTAAGCGATGCGGTTGAAACGGTCTTGTAGCCTACGGCTGCAAGGGCAATGCATACCATGGCCGCAACGGAGATCATCAGCGTTACCACGCCCAATTTCAGGTAGTATTCCCAAATGGAATCCATCAGCGAATCAGCCATGAGATAACCCAAGGTTTCCCCGATAATGGTAGCAATTCCCAGATTGATGACAAATTCAAAATTGATAACGCGGGCGATGTTGAAGAGGGAAGCGCCCAGCACTTTTCGCACTCCAATCTCTTTCATCTTCTTGACGATGTTGAGCGAAACCAGCGAGAACATGCCAATGCCCGTCATCAGCGCGGCAAAAAAGCCAAGGAAGCCAAACATGGTCACAATGTTCTTGTTAATGTCGTTTGATTCCTGCAATTCCTGGTCAATCATCTGGCCATTGTAGACGGTGTTCGGGAAAACTTCCTTCCACTTCTTCTCCATAAACTCGTTCACGGTGGCCATTTTCCTCGGGTCGGTTTTAATTACCACCTGTTGATATTGGGCCGGAGCGGCATACCGAATCATGAGCGGCTCGATGGGCTCCCACAAGGCGCGGGCATAAATATTCTTTACGACTCCAATCACATACAAGTGCACAGTATCCATCCATACCAGTCGCTTGCCAATAGGATTGTCAGTCCAGCCAAATTGCTTCACCAATTCTTCCGTTACCAAAACCGATTCCTTTCGGTCGGTCTCTGAATCCTTTAGAAAATTACGACCAGTCACCAGTTTCATGTCCATTACCTCAAAGTAGTTATCGCCAATGTCAAAAATATCAACTTCCCGTTCTATCGATTCATACTTGACCGGATCGTTATACCACGAGTTGGCTATATGATGGCGGGTACCGGCAATCAATTCGATATCTTTATTGGTGGAGAGGGCATCGCGGTACGTGTTATACGCGCCTTCATTGTTTACCCAAACAGAAATAGCACCATGCGAAGCAAAGCCGAGATCGTAATTTCTCTGGTACTCCCCATTCTGATAAAAGGCAACACCCATGATGATGGAGAGCAAGGAGATTACAAACTGTCCGCCCAATAAAATTCGGGTAAACCAATTGGTGCCTCCGAATTTAGCTTTGCCTTTCAGGATACTGACCGGCTCAAATGATGTTACATAGAACGAAGGATAACCACCGGCAATCAGTGCCGTGAGTATGAGCAGTCCAAACAGGAAAGACAAGAATCCCAGGTTCTCGGCATAGACCAACTTCAACTCCAGCCAGGGCCAGAGCGAGTCATAGGCTGGCACCAGCCATTCGGCCATCACGAGCCCGGCCACTAAACCCAATACACACAAGATCAGGTTCTCGCCTAAAAATTGGAAGATGAGTTGACTTCGCATACCTCCCATCACTTTTCGGATGCCGATTTCCTTCAGTCTGCGGCTGGAGATGGCAATAGACGTATTGGTGAAATTGAAACAGGCGAGTAGCAAGAGCATGGCGGCCATAATACCCGGTACCGTAATCGCTTCATTCGGTATGCCTCCACGAAGCCAATCATTGCTAACGCGGGGATTGGCCCGGTTGCGTTTCATCATACCATCAAAGTTTTCGAGGTAATAAGAGGTGATCTTAAAATCTTCGCGCGCCTGGTTTTGAGGTTCAATATAATTTTGCAATTGTTGCTCAACGAGAGAAGCCTGAGCCGGATTATCAATTTGCAGAAACAAGGTATTCCACCGCTTCCAACTGTCTTCGCTGTTGAGCGGATCAAGGTTGATGTCCCAGAAGTTGTCGAACTGGGTGGCGATATCAAACCGGAAGCTGGAATTATGAGGTAACTGTTTGAACACACCTCCGATTTCAAACTCCTTCGGTCTGCGCACTCCATCCTGCCCCAAAACAATCTGGGTGATGG
>ERZ1066115.269-NODE-269-length-16127-cov-16.802451_pt1 | contig 16127 bp, 15 predicted proteins | sample MGYA00382762_ERZ1066115 | MGnify/ENA primary metagenome ERZ1066115 (study PRJEB33369, sample SAMEA5778345) | biofilm metagenome | biome: Industrial cooling water; feature: Water cooling tower basin; material: Biofilm | place: United Arab Emirates | collected... | reverse complement strand
GACTGGGGCTTCCTCGCCTACGCCGTCGGTTTCGGCGGTTCGATGATCTGGTTCGGCTCGTCAGCCGGCGTCGCCCTCTCCAACATGTACCCGGAAGCCAAGTCGGTCGGCCAGTGGCTGCGCCACGGCTGGCACGTCGCGCTGGCCTACGTGGTCGGCTTCGCGGTGCTGGCGGCGACCCTGGGCTGGCACCCGGAAGAGAAGGTACGCAATACCCAGACCCCGCCGGCCGCTGCGATTCCGGCTCCGCCACCGATTGCCACGGTCAACTGACAAAATGGCGAAAAAAAGTTTTCTCCGTTTTCTGCTGCCCGCCATCGCCCTGCTCCCCGCCACTGCCTGGGCGGCCGGCAGCGGGGTGATCGGAGAAAACCTGCTGTGGCTGGCGCTGATCATCCTCGCCGCCCGCCTCTTCGCGCCGCTGGCGCAGCGTATCGGCTTCCCGGCCGTGCTCGGCGAACTGTTGCTCGGCGTGCTCCTCGGCAATCTGGCGCTGCTCGGGGTCGGCCTCTTCGCCAGCATTGCCCGCGACCCGATCATCCAGTTCATGGCCGAACTCGGCGTCGTCATCCTGCTGCTGCAGATCGGCCTGGAAACCCGCCTCGGCGACCTGGTCCGGGTCGGCGCCCGAGCCTCGCTGGTCGGCTCGCTCGGCATCGTCCTGCCCTTCGCCCTCGGCGCCTTCGTCGCCGGCCCGCTGCTGCTGCCGGGCCTGAGCGCCAATACCTACCTGTTCCTCGGCGCCACCCTGGCAGCGACTTCGGTGGGCATCACCGGTCGCGTTTTCCGCGACCTGGGCCAGCTGCAGATGCCGGAAGCGCAGATCGTGCTCGGCGCAGCGGTGATTGACGATGTGCTCGGCCTGGTCATCCTGGCCGTGGTCTCCAGCCTGGTCCAGGCCGGCAGCGTCAGCCTCGGCGAGGTCAGCGCGATCATCGCCGAGGCCGTGCTCTTCCTCGGCGGCTCGATCGTCATCGGCCGCGCCCTGGCACCGACCCTGCTGCGCTGGCTGGCTCGCCTCGACAGCAGCCATTCGATGCTCTTCTCGCTGATTCTGGTCAGCGGCCTGTTTCTCGCCTGGCTGGCGCACAGCATCGGCCTTGCCGCGATCATCGGCGCCTTTGCCGCCGGCCTGCTGTTCGAGCCGGTTTTTCTCAAGGGTTTTGATACCCCCAGGCTGGTCCAGGAAGTCGAGGCACTGATCGGCGATCAGGTGACACCGGCCCGGCAGACGGCGATCCGCAGCGTGCTCGAACGCCACAGCGGGCATCAGCACGAGCACCTGGTCGAACCAATCGGCTATTTTTTCGTTCCGGTCTTTTTTGTACTCACCGGCATGCAGGTCGACCTGCGGGTCCTGGCCGATCCGCAGGTCGTTGCCGTCGCCCTCGGGATCAGTGCCGCCGCCATCGTCGGCAAGATCGCCTCCGGCTTCGTCGCCGGCCCGGGCAGAAATCCCTGGCTGGTCGGCTGGGGCATGGTGCCGCGTGGCGAAGTCGGCCTGATTTTCGCCATGGCCGGAAAAGGGCTGGGCGTGATCGACGACACCCTGTTCTCGGTGATCGTGATCATGGTCATCCTGACCACCCTGCTCACGCCGCCGATCCTGACCTGGCTACTCCAGCGCAAGGCGCGCTGACGGCGCCCGCCGCAGGCCTGCGGCAAATTGCCGCAACCCCCGCCGGCAAGCGGCAAAGCGCCGCCCATGGGCGGACAATTCGCGGATAATTCGCGCCATGTCATTTTCGCTTTTTTCCACCACCGGCACCGTCAGCGCCCCCTGCGCCCTGGCCGACGGCGACACCCTCGGCCACTTGCGCCGACTGGTGACCGCCCGCTGGGGCGTGCTCGCCGGCATGGCGCTACTGGCCACCGGCACCAGCCGCCTGCTGGCGATTCCGCTGCCACTGTGGCCGCTTGGCGGCGTCCTTGGCGTCGCTGCGATCTTCAACGGTCTGCTGCACTGGCGCCTGCGCCAGGCCGGCACCGCCAGCCAGTGGGAACTGCTCAGCCAGCTGCTGCTCGACATCGGCATTCTCTCGGCGCTGGTCTTTCTCACCGGCGGCGCCACCAACCCGCTGGTCTCGCTGCTGCTGCCCCCGGTGGCGATTGCCGCGCTGACCCTGCCGGCCGGCTGCGTTGCCGCCGTGGCGGCGGTTGCGATTGCCGCCTACAGCGCCCTGATGGCCTTCTATCTGCCACTGCCGCTGCCCGATGCCAGCCGCGCTGCCCAGCTGCACCTGACCGGGATGTGGCTGACCTTTGCCGTATCGACCGTACTGATTGCCTGGTTCGTGGTCCGCATGACCCGCCTGATCCGAGCCCGCGACGCGGAACTGGCGGCGGCCCGCGAGCAGGGCCTGCGCAACGAACGGGTGATCGCAATGGGCACGCTGGCCGCCGGTGCCGCGCATGAACTGGGCACGCCGCTGGGCACGATGGCGCTGCTCGCCGGCGAATTGTCTGCCGACCCGCGCCTGCCCGCCGATGCGCGCGAGGACCTGGCGCTGCTCCGCCAGCAGATCGGCGTCTGCAAGCAGATCATCACCGGCCTCTCGCGGCGCGCCGGTGCCGAGCGTCTGGAAAACGTCGGCCGGATTGGTGCCGACCTGTGGCTGGAACAACTCTGCCAGCACTGGCATGCGGCCCGCCCGCAAAGCAACTGCCAGCTTCGCTGCCTGGGCCACGGCACGGTCCCCGAACTGCTCGCCGACCCACGCCTGGAACAAGCCCTGCTCAACCTGCTCAACAATGCTGCCAACGCCAGTCGCGATAGCGTCCTGCTTGAACTCGACTGGGACGCGCAGCAACTCTGCCTCAGCATCGCCGACCAGGGCCCCGGCTTCCCTGCCGCCGTCCTCGCCCAAGCCGGCCGCCAGGCGTTTGCCGCCCACTCCGGCGGCAGCGGCATCGGCCTGCTGCTGACCGCCAGTGCCGTCGCCCAACTCGGCGGCCGACTGCTGCTGGCCAACCCGCCCGCCGGCGGTGCCCGCGCCAGCATTCATCTGCCGCGCCTGCCAGCCCCTGCCACCGCCAGCCCCTACCCGCCCCGCGCATGAACGACCGCATCCTGATCATCGACGACGACCCCAGTTTCAACGCCATTCTGGTTCGCACCCTCGAGCGCCGGGGTTATCCGGCCTGCGGTGCGCACGACCCGGCCACAGCGCTGGCGCTGGCGCGCACGCAAGGCTGTGCCCAAGTCGTCCTCGACCTGAACCTCAACGGCCAGTCCGGGTTGGCCTTGATTCCCGAATTGCTGGCCATCGACCCGCAGGCCAGGATCGTTGTCCTGACCGGCTACGCCAGCATTGCCACCGCTGTCGACGCGGTCAAGCTGGGGGCCATCCAGTATCTGGCCAAGCCGGTCGAGATCGAAGCCATCCTCGCCGCCTTCGACGACGACGGCCCGGACTTCGGCGTGCCGGCACCGGACGAACCGCTGTCGGTCGACCGTCTCGAATGGGAACACATCCAGCGGGTGCTGACGGAAAACGACGGCAACATCTCGGCCACGGCGCGAGCCCTGAAAATGCACCGGCGCACCCTGCAGCGCAAACTGGCCAAGCGCCCGGCCAAGGCCTGAGCGGCGCACGCCGGCGCCAACCAGCACGCCGCAGCAAAAAAGGCCTGCATCCACGGTCGACCGTGGATGCAGGCCTTTTTCATCCTGTCCAGCCTCAATCTCCCGCCGGACAGCAGCAGCCAGCCGGTGCTTAGTGCTTGTGCCCCTGATGCTGCATCGGCGGCATTGCGGCAGCAGCCCCCGGGCGCACCACCTTGGCGTCGACCGTCTTGCTGCTGCCGTCGTCGAAGGACAGCGTCAGCGGCACGCTGTCGCCTTCCTTGAGCGGTGCCTTGAGGTCGATCAGCATCACGTGCAGGCTGCCCGGCTTGAGCACCGCCTCGCCCTTGGCCTTGATCTCGACGGCAGCCACCGGGCGCATCTTCATCACCCCGTTATCGTTGATGTGATTGTGCAATTCGGTCACTTTCGACGCCGGATTGTCGGCCTTGAGCAGCTTCACGTCCTTGTCGCCGTTGTTCTTGAGCACCATGAAGGCGCCGGTCGCCGGCGCATTCGGCGGCGCCAGCCGGACATAGGGCTCCTGCACCGTGATCTGGTCGGCAGCACCGGCCCAGGCACCGGCAGACAGGCACAGGGCCGAGAACAGCAGGGAGACTTTTTTCATCGTGAACTCGCTTTCAGTTTTGCTTCAGGTAATTGCGGAGGATCGTCACCACCTCGTCGGGGGGCGTGGCGTGCCCGATCTTGCCGAGCAAACGACCGTCAGGCCCGACGACATAGGTGTCGGAGGTATGGTCAACCACGTAGCCCTCGCCGGCGGTTGCAACCGCCTGGCGGGCATAAAAGGCTCCATAGCGGCGGGCAATCGCAGCCAGTTCGTCCGGCTGGCCGGTGACCCCGACCATGCCGGGGTGGAAGAACTCGGCGTACTCCTTCAGCCGCGCCGGGGTGTCGCGCTCGGGGTCGACCGAAACAAAAAGCATCGCGACCCTGGCCGCTTCATCGGGGGTCAGCCGCTTCAGCCCTTCGCTGGTCGCCGCCAGCGAGGTCGGGCAGACATCGGGACAAAAGGTATAGCCGAAATAAATCAGGGTCAGCCGCCCCCGGAAACTGCGCAGATCGACCGGCCCAGCCGCCGACTGCAACACGAAATCGCCGCCGGCCGGGGCGGCCGCCCGTGGCAGCGGGGTTTCCGGCAACTCCGGCTGCCAGCCGAAGGCGAACCACGCAAGCGCCGCAGCGAGCAGCGCGGCAAGCGCAGCCAGCCAACGCTCCTGGGTCTTTTCTGCAATCTTCAAGGGCATTTCAGGCGCCTCCGCCGGTGGTAAAGCGATAGGGCAAGGCGATCCGCCCGGCCGGCGTACTAAGCAGCACCGTCGCCTGCCAGTCCATCTGCCCGCTGATGCAGACCGGCAGCGTGGCTTCGCCGACGAAGCGCCCTGCGCCCTGGGCTGCGAGCTGCGGCCGGTTCAGCCCCATGTTCATGTCGATTCCGATGAAATCGACCTCCACCGTCGTCACCTCGACGCCGCTGACGCGAACGCTGACGGTGAATGGCTTGACCATCGGAATCGGCAAGGGCGCAGCCTGCAACTCGGCACGGCCGCCACCCGGCAGCTCGACTACACAGGCCTGGCGCTGCAAGTCGCAGCCGGGATCGGGATAAGCAACCCGGTCGGCATGGGGCAACAGCAGCGGCGACAGCTTGTAACCGACCACCACGACCAGGGCGATCAGCAACAGGCCGATCAGGTCCATCAGTATTTTTTTCTTCACGTATCCATTTCCAGATCCAGCCGACAACCCGCCGGAAACGCCGGTGGTTGGGGATTTTTCCCTGTCTTCACCCGGCCGGAATTAACAAAGATCAATTCTTTCATATTCCGGCCGGAATACAGTGTGCGACAAATTGCCGCAGGGGGGTTTTCTGTTCACTGCGACGATGGAGGGTAGAAGTTCAACTTCTTGATTTTCATGGGAGAACCTAAATGAAATCATTTGCAGTGAAGACCAGCACGCTGCTCGTCGCAGCCACCCTGGGATTTGGCGCCGCCTCCGCCGGTGCCGCCGAATCGCTGCAGGACGTGCTGAAGCGTCGCGGCCTCAGCCAACAGGACCTGCTGGCCGCCGCCAAGACTTACGTTCCGACCGGCAAGCGCGACGAATTCGTTGTATTCAGTTCCGGCGGCCAGTCCGGCCAGGTCATCGTCTACGGCATTCCGTCGATGCGCATCCTGAAGTACATCGGCGTCTTCACCCCGGAACCCTGGCAGGGCTACGGCTACGACGAGAACTCCAAGGCCGTGCTGAAGCAGGGCTGGATCGACGGCAAGGAAATCACCTGGGGTGACACGCACCACCCGGCCATCTCCGAAACCCAGGGCAAGTACGACGGTCAGTTCCTGTTCATCAACGACAAGGCCAACCCGCGCCTGGCCGTGATCGACCTGCGTGACTTCGAAACCAAGCAGATCGTTACCAACCCGATCTACAAGTCCGAACACGGTGGCGCCTTCGTCACCCCGAACACCGAATACGTGATCGAAGCCGCCCAGTACCCGGCCCCGCTGGAAAACAAGAAGTTCTATCCGCTCGAGGAAATGAACGAGAAGTACCGTGGCGGCATCACCTACTGGAAGTTCGACCGCAAGGAAGGCCGCATCAATCCGAAGGAATCCTTCTCGATCGAAGCGCCCCCGTACTGGCAGGATCTGTCCGACGCCGGCAAGGGTCCGTCTGACGGCTGGTCGTTCACCAACTCCTTCTGCTCCGAACGTTACGTCGGCGGCATCGAAAAGGGCCGTCCGCCGTACGAAGCCGGTTGCTCCGCCAAGGACACCGACTATCTGCACATGGTCAACTGGAAGAAGGCTGAAGAATTGGTCAAGGCCGGCAAGGCCAAGATCATCAACGGCCACAAGGTTCTCCCGCTCGACGTGGCCGCCAAGGAAGGCGTGCTCTTCCTGATCCCCGAGCCGAAGTCGCCGCACGGCGTCGACGTCAGCCCGGACGGCAAGTTCATCATCGTTTCCGGCAAGCTGGACACCCATACCTCGGTGTACTCCTTCGAGAAGATGCAGGCCGCGATCAAGGCCGGCAAGTTCGAATCCAAGGATCCGTACGGCGTGCCGGTGATCGGCCTCAAGGATGCGCTGGACAAGCAGGTTCAGCTCGGCCTCGGCCCCCTGCACACCCAGTACGATTCCAAGCCCTGTATCGCCTACACCTCGCTGTACGTCGATTCGCAAGTGGCCAAGTGGAACTACTGTGAAGGCAAGGTCGTCGACAAGATCTCCGTCCATTACAACATCGGTCACCTGATGGCGATGGAAGGCGACTCCGCCGATCCGAAGGGCCGCTACCTGGTCGCCCTGAACAAGCTGGCCATCGACCGCTTCGTGCCGGTTGGCCCGCTGCACCCGCAGAACCACCAGCTGATCGACATTTCGAACGACAAGATGCAATTGTTGTACGACATGCCGCTGCCGCTGGGCGAGCCGCACTACGCCGTCGCCATCGACGCCACCAAGCTCAAGCCGGGCGTGCGTTACAAGGTCGGTACCGATTCCCGCACCGACAAGCCGCATCCGGGCGCTGTTCGTGCCGGTGAAGAAGTCACCACCAAGAAGGGTAACAAGATCGAGGTCAAGGGCACCCTGATCCGTTCGCACATCACGCCGGAAACCATCGAGGCGGAAGTGGGCGACGAAATCACCGTCCACCTGACCAACCTCGAACGTGCCCAGGACGAAACCCACGGCTTCACCGTCTCGACCTACAACGTGCATGCGTCGGTCGAACCGGGCAAGACCGTGACCGTCAAGTTCAAGGCCGACAAGGAAGGCGTCTATCCGTACTACTGCACGGAATTCTGCTCCGCCCTGCACCTTGAAATGATGGGCTACCTGCTGGTCAAGCCGAAGGGCTGGAAGCCGACCAAGACCGAACTGGCCAAGGCTTCCTATACCGAAGTTGACTACAAGGCCACGCTGAAGAAGGTTGCCGACACCCAGGCCGTCATCGACCAGGTGGTGGGTTACATCACCAGCGTCAACTTCAAGGACTTCCCGGATGTTGTGAACATGGTCGACGATGCAACCGACCAGCTCAACAAGATCAAGGATGCCAAGCAGAAGCACGAAGCTGCTGCCGCCAAGAAGGACTGGGAACAGGCCAATCTGTGGGCCGAGCAGGTCTGGCAATACCAGGTCAAGGCTGCCGACCTCGGTCTGCGTGCCAAGACCTACCTGGAGCAAAACGGCGCCAAGAAGGTCAAGTAAGCCTCATCAGGCTGAATTGATCTGACTTAAGGCAAATCACGGGGAGCAGAGTCAATCTGCTCCCCGTTTCACTTAATGGAGGGAAAAACCATGAAATTTGTAATGACTCTGCTCGCTGCTGCCATCGTTGCCACCCCGGTCATGGCCGCACCTGACGGTGCCAAGCTGTACACCGAAAAGACCTGCAACGCCTGCCACGGCCCCAAGGGCGACAAGCCCCTGATGCCGAACTACCCGAAGATCGCCGGCCAGAACGCCGCCTATGCCGAACAGCAAATGAAGGACATCAAGAGCGGCGCCCGCAATAACGGCCAGACCGCTGCGATGAAGGGGGTGATGCACCTGGTCAACGACGAGGAAATCAAGGCCATCGCCGAGCATCTGGCCAAACTCAAGTAAGCCGAAAAGCCCCGCCAGCGGGGCTTATGACCCACATCAAGGAGTGCTGATATTGAAAATGGAACAATCAGCGTCATACCGTTCCAGCACACTCCAAGCCCAAAGGAATTTACAGATGAAAGCATCCATCCTACTAGTCGGTCTGCTCTCTGCCGGTGTTGCCTTTGCCGGCCCGCCGGCTCCGCACAAGGCCGGGATCGAGGACAAAAGCTACAAGTGGAACGCTCAGGAAGGCGAAAAGATCGAAGCGCTGAAGCTCAAGGGCGACAAGAAGCGTGGCGAAGAAGCCTATGAAGTCTGCGGCGCCTGCCACCTGCCGTCCGGCGCCGGTCGCCCCGACGGTACCTTCCCGCAGCTGGCCGGCCAGCACACCACCGTGCTGATCAAGCAGATGGCCGACATCCGTGCCGGCCTGCGCGACAACCCGACCATGTATCCGTTTGCCGCCACGCTGACCGACCCGCAGGAACTGGCCGACGTCTCCGCCTACATCGAGGGCCTGTGCATCCCGATTGAACACGGCAAGTACGAAGGTGCCGATGCCGCGATCAAGGTCCAGCAAGGCAAGGAACTGTACGAGAAACAGTGTCTGGAGTGCCACGGCAAGAACGGCGAAGGCGTCAAGGACAAGTTCTACCCGGTGATCGCCGGCCAGCACTACAAGTACCTGCTGCGCCAGATGACCGAAATCCGCGACGGTCACCGCCGTAACGCCAACCCGGACATGGTCAAGGTGATCAAGCCTTACACCAATGACCAGCTGGTGGCGATTTCGGCCTACCAGGCCAGCCTGACCATGCCCGGCTCGATGTGCAAGCCGAAGGCCGGCAAGAAGAAGTAAACGGTTCGCCGTTGCAGGGAAGGCCCGTGCTCCCCGCCGGGCCTTCTCCCAAGCACCGTTGCAGACGGTGCCAGTCCCCAGCCGACGAAGGCAGATACACGCGCAGATACAAGCGGACTCCCGGACTTTAAAGCTCACGCCTGACAGAGAACAGCATCATGGAAAAACAGAACAAGATCATCGGCGGCCTGACGCTGCTGGCACTGATTGCGCTGGTTGCAGCCTATTTCTCACCGATCTGGTGGGTCTCGCTGACCGCCCCCAACTATCCGGCCGATGCCTTCCCCGATGGCATCCGCATCCACTTCCACTTTGACGGCGTCTATAACGGATGCAAGGCCGCCGGCAAGGGCACACGGATGGCCAACGAGATCATCCAGAAAGATCTCGCGCACGACGACGAGCGCTACAACCCGATCCTCGACTCGCAAAAGGATCACAACAAGGGTGCCGAGGGTCTCGATTGCGTGCACGAAATGAACACCATCAATCACTACGTCGGGATGTTCCCGATCGCCACCGGCGCCCCGGTTGAAAAGCCGCTGGCCAAATTTTTCTTCGGCTTCTTCGCGGTGATGATGGTGGCCTTTGCCCTGCCCCGCAAAAAAGCCCGGATGGCAGCGTTGACCGTGGGTTTTGGCGCCGTGGCGGCCTGGATGCTGGTCGACCAGTTCGTCCTCGGCCACCTCGAAAGCCACGTCCAGCATTACATGCACGAAGCTGGTGCCTTCTTCAAGGAACCGGACAAGATCAAGGTCTGGGGCGACAACGTGCGCAGCGTTTCGCAGCTGGTCATCTTCGGCCTGATCGGCGCCATGCTGGTGGTCATCGTCGGTACCGCCAGGATTCGTCAGTTCCAGTTGGTGCTGCCGCTGGTTCCGGCCCTGCTGCCGCTCTTCTTCCTGGTCACCTACGCCGGCTGGTTGTGGTTCTTCGGCCACAACCTGCACCCGTGGGGCGCCTTCACCGTCAAGCCCTTCATGCCGACCGTGTTCGGTGAAGGCAAGGTGGCCCAGTTCTCGACCTACTCCTACCCGTACTGGGGCTACGCCCTGCTGCTGGTGATTTTCTTCTGCGAAATGCTCGCCCTGTTGCTGCGGCGCAAGCAATTACGTGACGGCCAGGCCGAATAAGGCAGGAATCGGGATGTCGCGTTCTCTTCGCCCGCCGCTTTCACGTTTGTTCGCGCTGCTGCGCGGCATCGGCCTGGGCGGCCTGCTGGCCGCCGGACTCGGGATGGCCGGCCTGGCTGCTTCGCAATCGCTGGAAGGCATGGGCAAGCCCAATCTCACCGCCAGCTGGGGCTCCTCCGACGAAAAAGCCAGGCGCCCGGAGGCCCCGCACCGGACCGACCTGCCCTGGCTGCAACCGCTGATCGACGCCGCTCCAGCCGGCTCGGTCCTGAGCATCCCGGCCGGCGCCTACGCCGGCCCGGTGCTGATCGACAAGCCGCTGATTGTGGACGGCAACGACCAGGTCAGCGTCGACGGCGGCGGCAAAGGCAGCGTTTTCGTCATCGAAGGCAGTGGCATCACCCTGCGCAACCTGCAATTGCAAGGCTCGGGCGACTCGCACGACAGCGACGACAGCTGCCTCAATGTCCGTGGCAACCACCACGTGGTTGAAAATGTCCGCATTCGTGACTGCCTGTTCGGCATCGATCTCAAGCAGGCCAACCACAACACCATTCGCGGCAACCGGATCAGCTCCAAGGACCGTGAGCTGGGCGTGCGCGGCGACGGCCTGCGCCTGTGGTACAGCCATCACAACCTGATCGAGAAGAACGAAGTGGTGGACTCGCGCGACATGGTCGCCTGGTACTCCAACAACAACATCTGGCGCGGCAATGTCGGCAAGCGCAGCCGCTACTCGATCCACTTCATGTTCGCCAAGGACAACGATGTCGAAAACAACGCCTTCTACGACAACGCGGTCGGCGTTTATCTGATGTACACCGAGCGGGTGCACCTGCGCCGCAACATCATTTCGCATGCCACCGGTGCTGCCGGAATGGCCCTCGGCTTCAAGGAATCGAGCGATTCCGACATCGAGGACAACGAAATCGTCTATTGCGCGGTCGGCGTCGGCTCCGACCTCTCGCCCTTCGAGCCGGATACCACCTTGCGTTTCCAGCGCAACCGTTTTGCTTTCAACGGCATCGCCGTGCGTTTCACCAGCGAACTCGGCGGCAATATCCTCACCGACAACGTCTTCGAGGGCAACCTCACCGATGTCGTGCAAATGGGGCGCGGCGTCGCCGACAAAAACGAATGGCGCGGCAATTATTTTGCCGAATACCAGGGTTTTGACCGCAACGGCGACGGTATCGGCGATGCGCCCTACGAGTTGTACGCCTACGCCGACCAGATCTGGATGGAGTTGCCGATGGCCCGCTTCTTCAAGACCTCGCCGGTGCTTGAACTGCTCGATTTTCTTGAGCGCCTGGCCCCGTTCTCCTCGCCCGAACTGCAACTGAAGGACCCGGAGCCGCGCTTCGTCAAACCTGAAAAAAGGGTCTGAGCATGACCGAGAGTACGCCCCCGAAAGTGCCGGGCGAACAAGCCGCCCCGCCCAAGCCGGCACCAAAAAAACCGGCCATGTCGCTGGAAAAGGCGCAGAAAGCCCGCCGTAAATTCCTGCAATCCCTGGGTCTGACCGTCGGCGTGGTCGGGATTTCGCTGCTCGGTTATGCGCCGCTTGCCGACGCCCGTTCAGCTCGCCTGCGCCCGCCCGGCGCCCTCGACGAAGCCGACTTCCTGTCGTCGTGCATCAAGTGCGGCCAGTGCGTGCAGGTCTGCCCGGTACAGGCGATCAAGCTCGCCGACATCACCGACGGCTTTGGTATCGGCGTTCCCTACATCGCGGCCCGCGAACAGGCCTGCGATTTTTCCTGCGATGCGGTGCAATGCATCCTGGCCTGCCCGACCGGTGCGCTGACCTACAAGAAACCCGAGTTCATGGGGGTCCGCGATGGCGTCCAGCTGGCCGCCGCGCCCATCCTCAAGGCCAAGGAAAAGGACGCCGAGCCGACGCTCAACCTCAAGGAACGGATCGGCGTTGCCCGTCTGGCCCGCCCCGAGGCCTGCCTCGCCGTGCAGGGCAAGGGCTTCAAGGGACAGGCACGCGGTGCCACATTCAAGGGGCAGTTACGCTACATGGAGGTCGACCGCTGGAAGCCGATTCCGGTCGCCGACCATCCCTATGAGCTTGAGTTGTGCGACCTCTGTGTTCGCGAATGCCCGCTCAAGGGTGCCATCGAACTGCGCCCGATCAAGGCGGCTGACGGCAGCGAGCGAATGACCCCGGTAGTCCTTGAACCCTGTGTCGGCTGCGGCGTCTGCGAGATGGTCTGCCCGGCCGAACCGGCAGCCATCGTGATTGATGCGCAAGCCCCCTGGAAAGCCTGAGCGGAGTTCGTGATGAGCCGATTTATTGATCAGATCAAGGTGATGCTCGGAGCCGCCCCGCAAAAGCCGGAAAAAGTCTCCGAGAAGGTGCAGCAGATCATGTTCCTCAAGTACGAGGACAAGGACCGCTACATCAAGGAAAAGCTGCACGCCCGCGCCCACCACGAAACCAGTCACAAGTGGCGCAACCGGCGCTGGGCGGTGCTGCTGGTCACCAACCTGCTGTTCGTTTTCAGCTTCTGGCTCGACATCCAGTTGCTCGAAGGCGCGTTGACCGCGTCGCGCTTCGCCGGCTTCCACCTGATCGACCTCAACTCCGCGCTGCAGGTGATGCTGGCGCACAAGCACATCATCGTTAACCTGTTCATCGGCACCTTCACGGTCTTCCTGCTCTGGGTGCTACTCGGCGGGCGCAGTTTCTGCTCCTGGGTCTGCCCTTACCATCTACTGGCCGAGCTGACCGAAAAGCTGCACCTCAAGCTGGTCGAGAAAAAATGGGTGACCGACCACGAATTCCATCGCGGTACCCGCACCGTGTTCTGGCTGTTGTTCAGCCTGATGGCGGTGCTCACCGGCTACACCGTGTTCGAAACCCTGTCGCCGACCGGCATCCTGTCCCGGGCGCTGATCTACGGGCCGGGGCTGGCGCTCGGTTGGGTCTTCCTGCTGCTGTTGTTCGAAGTCTTCTGGTCGCGCCGCGCCTGGTGCCGCTACATCTGCCCGATTGGCCTGACCTACGGCGCCGTCGGTACGGTATCGCCGCTGCAGATCACCTACCACGTCGAGCACTGCTTCCACGAAGGCGATTGCCGCAAGGTCTGCCTGGTGCCACACGTCCTCGACGTGACGATCAAGGGCCGTGCCGACGAGGAACAGATTGGCCTCGGCCCCGACTGCACCCGCTGCGGCCTGTGTGTCGACACCTGTCCGACCGGCGCCTTGCGCTTCGAGGTCAAGGGTTTGTCCAAGCTATTGTGATGCGGGCCTGAGCGGTTTTTGCCGCGCTTGGCGGTGGACCGTAAAAAAGGGCCGTGGCGGCAAACGCCACGGCCCTTTTTGCTGCAGCGGCCGGAGTTCAACCGGCCAGGGTCGGATAATCGGTGTAACCAGCCGCTCCCGGCGAATAGAAGCTTGCCGGGTCAGCTGCGTTGAGCGCTGCGCCAGCCTTGAACCGGGCCGGCAGGTCGGGGTTGGCGAGGAAAGGCACGCCAAAGGCCACCGCGTCGAGCTGGCCGGCGGCAATCGCGGCTTCGGCCTCGGCGGCCGAGTAACCCATGTTGCCAATCAGCACGCCCTTGAAATTGGCCCGCGCCGGAGTCAGCACGTCGCCCTTCTGCAGACCGAAGAAATCGCTGCGCATCACATGCAGGTAAGCCAGCCCGAAATCGTTGAGGCGCCCGGCCAGCCAGGCCGTCAGCCCGAGCGGATCGCTGTCGATCATGCTGTTGAAGCTGTTGAGCGGCGAAATCCGCAGCCCGACCCGCTCGCTGCCCCAGACCTTGCACACCGCCTCGGTCACTTCCAGCAGCAAACGGGCGCGGTTTTCCAGCGAGCCGCCGTAAGGCCCGCTGCGCCGGTTGGCGCCATCGCGCAGGAACTGGTCGAGCAGGTAGCCGTTGGCCCCATGCACTTCGACCCCGTCAAAGCCCGCCGCCTTGGCATTGGCCGCCGCCTGGGCAAAACCGGCAACGATCCCGGGCAGTTCGCCGTCATCAAGCGCGCGCGGCACGACGTAAGGCTGCTTGCCTTGCGGCGTGTGCACTTCGTCGTTCTCGATCGCCAGCGGGCTCGGTGCCACCGGCTGCCGGCCGTCGTTGAGCAGCGGGTGGCAGGCACGACCGCCGTGCCACAACTGGAGCACGATCCGGCCGCCAGCCGCGTGCACCGCATCGGTCACCTGTCGCCAGCCAGCCACCTGGGCCTCGGAATAAATCCCGGGCTCCTTCCAGAAGGCTGAATTGCCCTCGCTGACCATCGTCGCCTCGGCAATGATCAATCCGGCCCCGGCCCGCTGTGCGTAGTGCTCGGCCATCAGGGTGCCGGGCAGGTGCCCGGGTTCGGCACGGCAGCGGGTCAGCGGTGCCATCAGGATACGGTTGGGCAATGCCAGCGCACCGGCGCGCAGGGGCTCGAAGAGGACAGTCGGGGTTTCGCTCATGACAGGAATCCTGGGGCAAAGGGGTTTAAGAAGGGCAGAACCGGGAGGAGTTCCCGCTACCTGCATTTTGCCTGCTGGTCACGGTCGACAGTGCACCTGGTCACGTTTCGATACGCCATCGGGACCGGCAAAATGTTACCCTCCCGGACTTTCGTTGGTCTTGCCTTGCTCGCCCGAGCGCCTTTCGATGCCTGCTTCCTTACCGCCCGACACGCCTGCCTCGTCCTTGGAAAACCGCCTGCGCGCGGAATTGACGACGCTTGACGAGCTTGGCCTGCGCCGCCGTCGCCGCCTGCTGCAAACGCCCTGCGGCCGCGCCGTCACGGTCGACGGGCAAAGCCTGCTCAATTTCGCCAGCAACGATTACCTCGGCCTGGCCGGCGACCCGCACCTCGCCGCTGCGCTGGCCGCAGGCGCCGGACAATGGGGCGCCGGCAGCGGCGCCTCGCATCTGGTCAGCGGCCATACCCAGGCGCACGAAGACCTGGAACAAGCCCTTGCCGCCTTCGTCGGCTTTCCCCGGGTGCTCAGCTTTGCCACCGGCTACCTGGCCAATATCGCCGTCACCCCGACCTTTGCCGGCCGTGGCGCCGCCGTGTTCGCCGACAAGCTCAACCACGCCTCGCTGATCGACGCGATGCAGCTGGCCAAGGCGCAAGGCGCCGAGGTCCACCGCTACGCGCACAACGACGTGACCGCGCTGGCCCGGCTGCTGGAAAAAAGCCCGGCCAGCAGCAAGCTGATCGTCACCGACGCCGTCTTCAGCATGGACGGCGACCTGGCGCCGCTCAACGAACTGTTTGCGCTCGCTGAAGCGCACGACGCCTGGCTGGTAATCGACGACGCCCACGGCTTCGGCGTGCTCGGGCCACACGGCGAAGGCAGCCTGGCGCATTGCCGCCTGCCCTACCACCCGCGCCTGCTCCTGATGGGCACCCTGGGCAAGGCCGCCGGCGTCGGCGGCGCCTTCGTCGCCGGCTCCGAAACCGCCATCGACTACCTGCTCAACTGCGGTCGTGGCTACATCTTCACCACCGCCGCACCGCCGGCCGTCGCCTGCGCGCTGCACGCCAGCCTGCATCTGATCGCCACCGGCAACGACCTGCGCGCCCGGCTGCAAGCGCACATCGCGCAATTGCGTGCCGGCCTCGCCGGCCTGCCGTGGACCTTGCTGCCGTCGGACACCGCGATCCAGCCGCTGATCGTTGGCGACAACCAGGCCGCGCTGCAACTGGCCGATGCCTTGCGCCTGCGCGGGCTGTGGACGCCGGCGATCCGCCCGCCGACGGTGCCCAAAGGCAGTGCCCGGCTGCGCATTTCGCTGTCGGCTGCACACACTGCCGACGATCTCGAACAACTGATCACCGCCTTGAAGGAACTCGCATGACTGCTCCGCTGTTTTTCATTCCCGGCTGGTGTCTTGGCCGGGGCCCGCTGCAATCCACGGTCGACGCGCTGAACGGGCAATTTCTCGACCTCCCCGGTTACCGCAACGCGCCCGATGGCACCCCGC
>ERZ1066115.268-NODE-268-length-16149-cov-12.427551_pt1 | contig 16149 bp, 13 predicted proteins | sample MGYA00382762_ERZ1066115 | MGnify/ENA primary metagenome ERZ1066115 (study PRJEB33369, sample SAMEA5778345) | biofilm metagenome | biome: Industrial cooling water; feature: Water cooling tower basin; material: Biofilm | place: United Arab Emirates | collected... | reverse complement strand
TACCAAGGATGCAGTTTACTTGCAAGGCCTGGTTGAGGTCCATACGTTTCTACGTCTTGCCATTCGCGATAATAAGCCCAACCTGATCCGGAACTTATTTGCCGGCCGCTTAACGATTGCCGATGCCATCCGACTGGAGCCCCAGTTTGAAAGCGGTTGGCTGATTCCACCGGTTTATTTACCGCCATGGGCTACTGATCTCAGACGGTTAGCCGCTTCGATGGCGTACTCAGCGTTCATTAGCAAAATAAAATTGGATAAGCTTTACCTGGAGCGCGCCATTGAATTTGAAGCGGAATTAAAAACCAGTGATGAAGGATGAGGGAATAAAAAAGGTCGCTTTCGCGACCTTTCCCATTCAGGATCAATTCTTGATCAAAGCCGATGGGGGCGGAGCCTTCTTGTTGGCTTTCGCTTTTTCGGCTAATGACTTATAGAAAAATAAACGAACGGTTTCCCCCGTAGTGCGGGTTAATGATTCGCTCATGCCATTGGTCACTATGCGGAGGCTTTCTTTCAACGTGCCTTGTGTGTCCATATAAGCTGCACTTAATAGGGCATCAAATTCTTCATAGGTGCCATCTACTTTTTGAATCTGCAGTTTGCTGGAGATTCTCCCAGCCGTCACATCAACTTTCCCCATAAAGCATTCGGAGTATCCATCGTGTTGAAGACTGATAATAACCTCATGAGTGCCATCGGCTAGCGGGTTGGCGCCACGCTCTTTAAATAAGGCATACCATTGATCGTAACAATCAGCTGATTTGGCAGCCGATGCGGCTGCAGGTTTGGCAGCCGGGTTTTGGGCCATTAGCCCCATGGTTAAAAGACTAAGAAAACCGGTAATAATTAGTTTCATACAATGTGTGTGTTAAACAGAAACCGAAATTAAGGCTTTTTTTGGAAACCAAGGCAGGACTTCAGGAATTGAATTGCTCCAACCTAACAGGCATTAAGAAGGGCATGACAAAAATCATCCACCTCGGTTCTATTCCTACTGCATTTTAACAACTACAACTACTACCTTGCACCTTCGAAATTTGATCTGTATGAAACAAAGCACCCTGTTTTCAAACAAGAGCTTGTTATTTCTGGTGGCAACCATCATGGTGGCCTGTCAACAGAAGGACGCTCCAGTACTACCGCCTCAAAAAGTGAATGTGGTGAAGGCCATTCAGCAAGATGTACCCCTCTATGAGGAATTTGTATCCCAAGTGTATGGTGCTGCCGATGTGGATATTCGCACCCGGGTGGAAGGATGGGTTACGTCCATTAACTTCAAAGAGGGCTCACGGGTTAAGCAGGGCGCATTATTATATACGATAGACGACATTGAATATAAAAACCGGGTTGATCGGGCGGCCAGTGAGCTAACCCGTGCCAAAACAGAATTGGTACGGGCAGAAAATGAGTTAAGCCGGGTCAGGCCCCTTACGGAACTAAATGCCCTGAGTAAAAAAGACCTCGACAATGCCATAGCCTCCTATGAAGCAGCCAAGGCCCATGTAAGTGCCACGGAAGCCACGTTGCAAAATGCTAAAGTGGAATTGGGCTACACGCGGGTATCGGCACCGTTCGATGGCATTGTCGGAATTTCCAACGTACGCGTAGGTGATTATGTAAGCCGAACCGGCAGTACTTCGGTATTAACTACGGTATCCAATGTAGAGGGAGTTCGGGTTCGGTTTCAAATCAGCGAACGGGAATACCTGCGCATTGCGCAAATGTCAACCGAAGAACTCAACAACGCCCGGAAGGATGTGCAACTCTTGTTGGCCGATGGCTCCCTCTATTCAGAGAAGGGTCAGATCAATTTTGCCGATCGTGAAATTGACCCGAAGACGGGCACCCTGACGGTGGAAGCCACCTTTGCCAATCCGAAAGGGTTGCTGCGACCCGGGTTGTTTGTAAAGACCCGCGTTCTGATGACTACTGCCAAGGATGCCGTGCTCGTACCCCAACGTTCGGTATTTCAATTGCAGAATCTGGCTCAACTCTATACCGTAACGGATTCGAGTACGCTGAAAGCGACCACCATTGTGACGGGCCCTAAGGTGGGCGATGGCTGGATTATCAAAAGCGGGTTGAAGGCCGGTGACCGGGTAGCCATTATCGGCAATGCAAGCCTTACACCCAATTCGAAAATAGAAGTGGTGGAACAGAAGTGGCCCGAGGAAGCCACGCAGTCCAATCAATAATTAAAACGCCTGGCGTATTATGAGTGAATTTTTTATCAGAAGGCCAATCGTTGCCATGGTGATCTCCATCCTGATGATCATCATGGGGTTGATCACTTTGCGCGGAATCCCGGTTTCCAAATACCCGGACATTACTCCGCCCATGATTCAGGTAACTACATCATTTAATGGAGCTAATGCGGTAAACGTGGAACAAGCTGTAGCCACACCCATTGAACAACAGGTAAACGGGGTGGAGGAAATGCTGTACATGAAATCCATTAACGCGGCCGATGGTTCTCTCACCTTACAAGTGTCGTTTGAAGTGGGCACCAACCTGGATAATGCCAACATGCTTACTCAAAACCGGGTATCGCAGGCCAATGCCAAAATGCCCCTGGAGGTAAAGAACTTTGGTGTAACCACTAAAAAGTCATTGGTGTTTCCGCTTATGTTGGTTTCGCTGTCGTCACCCCAAGGTACATATGACGGTTTGTTCCTGAACAATTATGCCAACATCAACATTGTCGATCAGCTCAAGCGGTTGAAAGGTGTAGGGGATGTTATCCTCTTTGGTGGTGCGGACTACTCCATGCGCATCTGGTTGAAGCCGGATCAACTCACCAAGCTTGACCTCACAGTAAATGATGTGGTTAACGCCACGAAAAAGCAAAACGCCATTGCGCCCGGTGGAAAATTTGGGGCACCACCCACCCCGGCCGGAGTGGAGTATACCTATTCCGTAACCCTGCAGGAGCGCCTGATCACGGAAGAAGAGTTTGGCAATATCATCGTGAAGTCGGATGAGAAGGGTTCGATTGTTCGTTTGAAAGACATTGCCCGGATTGAATTGGGATTGGATAACTACAATGCCACCAGCCGCCTGAATGCCAATTCGGCTGCCACCATTGTGGTGTATCAGATGCCGGGCTCAAACGCCCTGGATGTAGCCGAGTCTGTGCAAAACACCATGAACGAGTTGGTGAATTATTTTCCGGAAGACTTGAAGTATGACGTTTCCTTAAATACCACGCGTGCCATCTCGGTCGGGATTGAAGAAATTGTGCACACGTTGTTCGAAGCCGTGGTGCTGGTGATTCTGGTGGTGTTTTTATTCCTGCAAGACTGGCGGGCCACCCTCATTCCGTTGTTGACGGTACCCGTTTCCTTGATTGGTACGTTCATTATATTCCCATTACTGGGTTTCTCAGTCAATGTATTATCACTGCTGGGTCTGGTACTCGCCATTGGGTTGGTGGTGGACGATGCCATTGTGGTGGTGGAAGCCGTGATGCACAACATTGAACATGGCATGAATCCGAAGGAAGCTACCCAAAAAGCGATGAAGGAAGTGGGCGGCCCGGTGGTGGCCATTGCGTTGATCCTCGCTGCCGTGTTTGTGCCCGTGGCGTTTGCCGGTGGCATCACGGGCCGGTTATATCAACAGTTTGCCATTACCATTGCCATTTCCGTTTTGTTTTCTGCCTTCAATGCGTTAACGCTCAGTCCGGCCTTGAGCGCGATTATCCTCAAACCGAAATCGAAGAGCGCAAAAAAGAATTTATTGCAAAAGTTCTTTGATGGCTTCAATCGGGTGTTTGACAAATTCACGCTGGGTTATACAGGCGTAGCCGGTATTGTTGCCAAGAAGTCGATCCGCTCGGCCATTATCATTGGTGTGGTAGTGGGCTTCGTTGTTCTATTGGGTGGCCGAATTCCGGGTGGTTTTGTGCCGGAAGAGGACGAAGGTTATTATTTGATTAATGTGCAGTTGCCGGATGCCGCTTCGCTGGAGCGTACCGATGAGGTGGCCAAAAAAGTGGAAGCCATACTTAAAGAAAAAGAGGAGATCGAATTTTCCACCGTGGTGTTGGGCTACAGTTTGCTTACCCAATCGTACGCAACCAACAATGCCTTCATCTTTATTTCGCTGAAACCCTGGGAAGAGCGGACCAAAACGGCCAAACAACTCATTCAGGAAACGAATCTCGCATTCCGCACCACCATCACCGAGGCAACGGCCATCGCCTTTGGTCCACCCCCCATTGAAGGGTTGGGTACTTCGGCCGGGTTTACCTTGCAGTTGCAGGATCGCTCGGGCAATACGCCACAGTTTTTGGCCGACCAAACGAACCACTTCATTGCGGAAGCCCGCAAGCGACCGGAGATCGGAAGCATCTTTTCCTTATATCGATCCAATGTTCCCCAAAAGAAAATTATTCTCGACTATGACAAAGCCGAGAAACTGGGAATCGATTTATCGGAAATCACCAGCACGATCTCAACCTACCTGGGTAGTGCCTACGTGAACGACTTCAACCGGTTTGGTCGCCAGTACAAAGTATACGTGCAGGCGGAAGCCGAAGATCGTTTGGAGCCGGATGACATGGGTAAGTATTATGTGCGGAGTCGAAAGGGAGAAATTATTCCGCTCACCACGCTGGCTGAAGTAGAAGATGTGACCGGCCCTTCCTATACCAACCGATTCAACATGTATCGCGCTGCCGAAATTTCCGGAGCCCCACGTGAAGGGTACAGTTCAGCCGATGCCTTGCGGGCGTTGGAAGAAGTGGCGGCCACCATGCCCAAGGAAATCGGGTACGCGTGGAGCAACATGAGTTACCAGGAAAAAGCAGCCGAAGGTACGGGCGGCACCATGTTTATCATGGCGTTGGTGTTTGTGTTCCTGATTCTGGCTGCGCAATATGAAAGTTGGAAGTTACCGTTCAGTGTGTTGCTGGGTGTGCCTGCAGCGGTGTTTGGTGCCTTTCTAGGTTTGTGGTTAGGTGGCTTGTGGAGTACGAGTTATGTAAACAACGTATTTGCACAGATTGGTTTAGTGATGTTGATTGGTCTTACGGCCAAGAATGCGATTTTGATCGTGGAGTTTGCCAAGATGCTGCACGAACAGGGCAAACCGTTGTTTGAAGCTGCACTGGAATCAGCCAAGCTTCGTCTACGCCCGATTTTGATGACTTCATTTGCCTTCATGCTGGGTGTGGTTCCGTTGTTGACCGCTTCCGGAGCCGGTGCCGAGGCGCGTAAGGTAATGGGAATGGCTGTATTTAGCGGAACATTGATTGCCACCATCATTGGTGTCATTGTAGTGCCCGGTCTTTTCGTACTCATCGAAAGTATTGGCGCGAAAAAGAAAGCCAATACCGATTCATCTGTTTCACCTTCTGAACCGGCTCATTGATATGAAGAAGTATAAAGTTCCCAAAGTCGTTTATAGAACCGCGATCATGAGGCTGTCTCAAAAGTTACCAGGTTGTCAGGTTGAGTTTATCGAAACCTTGGAAACCATAAAAAATAGCCTTCGACAGGCTCAGGCTGACATTCAAAGAATTCTTTTGAGACAGCCGAAATGGGTGCAATTGGTATTGGTTTCTTTTTTGGTAATCCTCGCGGGTTGTGCAGTGGGTCCTAAATATTCACGGCCGGATGTTAAAAAACCGGGGCAGTATACCCAGGTAGCTGCGCAGTCCGATTCGATCACCAATTTGAAATGGTGGGACGTCTATAACGACACCACCTTGCAAAAACTGATTCAGACGGCAATTGATTCCAATCTTGATTTAAACATAGCCATTGCACGGGTTGATGAAGCCAAGGCCATTTTAGGTTTTAACCAGGCAAACCTGTTTCCCTTCCTCGATTATAGTGCACGCGGCCGGGCATCTGATTTTCGCTCCACAGCCGAGGGAGCCGGAGTTACATTTCCACAAAGTTCGGTGGCCCTGCTCGGCAATGTTTCGTGGGAAATTGATTTGTGGGGAAAGCTCCGGCATGCCAACCGTGTCGCCTATGCCGATCTGATCTCGACTGATGAAACGCGTAAATCGATTTACATCAGTGTAGTGGCGCAGGTGGCCGAATTGTACTTCACTCTGCGTGGATTAGACGAGCGCCTTGAAATTACCCGAAGAACGTACGAAACCCGAATGGAGTACTTGCGCATCATTACCCTGCGCTTTGAACGGGGCGATGTTTCGGAATTGGATAAGTTACAAGCCGAACAAATTGCCGCTGCAGCCCAATCACAACTCTTTGCGTTGGAGCGCGCGATTATCGCCACTGAAAATGCCATTAACATTTTATTGGGTCAATCGTATGCACCCATTAGCCGCGGTTTACAAAACAATCAGCAACAATTACCGCTGGAAATCCCTACCGGGTTACCTTCTGAACTGTTGGAGCGCAGGCCTGATATCCGTTCGGCCGAACAACAGGTAATTGCCCAAACCGAACGCGTGGGCATTGCGGTAGCCCTACGGTTTCCGTCCCTCAGCTTAACCGGCTTGTTGGGCGTTGCCAGTCCAGACATCTCCAATCTTTTTTCAGGCGATGCCGTGTTGGGTTCCGTTACAGGTCAATTAACAGGACCGATCTTCCGGTTCAATCAAAACAAACGCAGGGTAGAAGCAGAACGCGCCAAAGCCATGCAGGTTGGCTACCAATATGAGAAAACGGTGCTCATTGCATTTGCAGAAGTTGAAAACTCATTGGCTGAGATCAGAACCTATACCAATGAATTTGCAGCCCGACAAACGCAGGTGGCTGCCACGGAGCGGTCGCTGGTGTTATCGAAGGCATTGTATGACAACGGCTACACCTCTTTTTTACAGGTGCTTGATGCTGAGCGTGAGTTGTATAATTCTCAATTTGAAAAATCACTGGCGCTTCAAAACCAATTGATTTCAACGGTACGCTTATATAAAGCACTGGGCGGAGGTTGGTAACTCAAAGCGCAAACGGTCACTATGGAAAACTCCCAGGAAAATAGCCCCATTCCGGAAAAGGATCCGGAGAAGCAGGAAAAGAAAAAAGGCAAAAAGAAAATTCAGCTTGAACGAACGCGTACTGCATTTGAACGCTTGCAACTCGCCTGGATCCGAACGTGCCTCACCATGCTCACCATCGGGGTGGGCTCCTATGAATATTTTTACAATCGGATTGAGAGTGGTAAGGCTCCCTTACTGAATCTCATAACGGGTCGGGAGTTAGGGTTGTTCTTGATCCTGTCCTCGTTCACGATGTTGTTGCTTGCCACCATTCAGCATTCAAAGAATATGGGTAGTTTAAGGAAGACTTATCCGGATATGCGTTTCTCGGTAGCCTTGCTCTTATCCTACTTATTGCTGGCATTATCATTCTTTTTAGGGGTTATGGTGGTCTTAAAGTTTGGGTATCATGTAAACGTGTAGTAACAACGGAATCATGAAGCACCTCAAGGTGTGGATTCACTAACATTTACCGTATGAAACAAACTCTTTTCCTTCTCCTTTGCATTTCAAGCCTTGGGGCCAATGCCCAGGCAGTACGGGATACAACTGAACGAAAAAATCTGATTAAGCTTGATCTTACTTCCTATTGGTTGTATCGGAATTCGATGGTGTTTGTGTACGAGCGGGTTAACCAAGCACATCAATCATGGGCGATTACGGGCGGGTTTCAGCAATTACCTGAACTGGGGACGTTGACGGATAATGTAAGCATAACTCGTGAAAAAAAAGCCACCGGGTTGAAAGTTGGCGGAGAGTACAGGTTTTATCTGCAGAAGGAAAACAAGTATAAGGCCCCCCATGGCGTGTACATTGGACCCTATTCGTCCTTCCATAATTATTCTAACAATCGCGATATCGAGGTAGATAATAATGGAGTAATTGAAACCGCTCAGCTCCGTAGCGATCTGAATATCTTAAACATCGGGGTTCAGTTGGGTTATCAGTTTCTGATCAATAACCGGTGGTCCATCGATTTGGTGTTTATGGGGCCCTCCGTTTCAAATTATAGTTTCAAATCCTCCATTGAAGGAACGTATAACTTCAATCCGGACGATATCACGAATGAGGTGATCCTGGGCTTGATTGACAAGTTCCCAGGTTTAGAAGAGTTCCTGAACGAAGGCGAAATTACCTCCAAGGGAAAAACCAACCACTGGGGTTATGGGTACCGGTACCAATTACAGATAGGTTATCACTTTGGTCGTAAAAAGAAGTAAACAAGTTGACCCGCGATTTTAAATACTATTGGGGTATTATCGTATTGGGTGAAATTTTTTTCCTTGTTTTTTTAACCAGTTTTTTTCCAGATGCCTGGTTGATGGTAATCAATCCTATTCTGATCTCCGTGTTGTACCTAACTACGACTATTGGGGTAGAGCGTCACCGGAAGCAAATGATCTGGATTGCTGCCTGTCTGCTGGTCGCGCAAGCCATTTTCAAAGGATTTAATTTTCCAATCATCGAAGCGATCAGCAAGGTGTTGAATATTGCCTACTTCTCCATTATTGTGGTAGTTCTGATCACCCAGATTTCATCGGCAAGAGAGGTTGACCAACGGGTAATTCTTCAGGCGATCAATGGGTACCTTCTTCTGGGGCTGGTCTATTCTTTTATGGTAGGCCTGATGCTGCAAGTTGATCCGCAATCTTTCAATTTTTCAGATACCCACCCGTCTGATCTCCGTGAACCAATCTATTTTGGATTTGTGACTTTCGCAACACTCGGTTATGGCGATTTATTGCCGTTAAAACCCTATGCCAAATCGTTATCCATTTTGATTGCGGTAAGCGGTCAATTGTACATTGCCGTGATCATTGCTTTACTGGTGGGCAAGTTTGCAAGTCGGAAATGAAATGCAATTGACCCGTTTAGAATCCAACACAGTCTCCAATTTTAGATGACTGTCGGCATAATGGTTCGGTTTAATAGCTTTGTGATATTATTAATAGACGATGTTGTAGGACGTATTGTCCTGACACCCATAACTGATATTTACGATGAAAAAGCTTGTAATCCTGTTTTTCCTGAGTTTGTCCATAACGGGCTGGTCACAGGTTTTCTCCAATAAAGAAGTGGGTAAGAAAAACCAGGCGTTGTCCGACAGCCTCAAGCAAAGCGAGTACCCCTATGTTTTGCCGATCTGGGGCGACAAGGCTACGAAGGCCGGCTTCAACCTGCCCTACTCAGCAGGGTTAAGCGCGCAGTATTTTACGCAGGAATCGTTGTTAATCATTGATAATCTGAGTGTGGGGTTTAACAACGGAGCGATGTACAACCTCGATGGCCTGGTGCGCTTTGAAGAAGCAAAAGCAAAAGCCAGTGCCATGACGGTGCGGCCTGATGTTTGGCTGTTTCCTTTTTTAAACGTGTACGGCATTCTGGGCAAAGCACAGGCCTCCACCGAAGTGAACTTTGGTGTGTGGGTGCCGGATTCAACCAATATCGATACCGAAGTTATGACGGCCAGCACGGTGGTCGATTTTAATACAACCACATATGGTCTGGGATTTACCCCAACCATAGGAGTAGGGGGTGGTTTTTTAGTAGTGGATATGAATGTGGCGTGGACGGATGTGCCCCAATTAAAGAAGCCTGCGCGTTCGTTTGTGTTGGCACCCAGGTTTGGCAAGAACTTTAAATTGAAAAAACCGGAAAGCAGCGTGGCCATATGGGTAGGCGCTTTCCGGGTTGCCATTGCGAGTCAGACGGAAGGATCGCTTTCCCTATCCGAAGTATTCCCGGAGGGTGGAGGTGAGATCGGAGCTAAAATAGATCAGGGGATTATTCGGGTGGAGGGCGCACAACAGGAAGTTGACATCTGGTGGAGTAATCTGACACCCCTGGAACAAAGCAGCCCCATCAACAAGGCCAAGTATGAAAAGGCTAATTCGATATTAGACCGGGCAGGCGAAATCCTTTCGGCTGCCGATCAGGCTGTAGCAACCATCTCCAATTCGACCGTCCAGTATTCAATGGAGAAAAATGTGAAAGATGCCTGGAATTTTATTGTAGGCGGACAATATCAACTAAACAAGCACTTCATGATTCGTGCAGAAGCCGGATTTTTAGGTTCTCGCAACCAACTGCTGGCCGGAGTTCAATATCGGTTTGGTTTATAATCGTGCCCGGGCGATGCTCATGCTTTCAATAAGCTTCCTTCATCATGAAGAGGCCCACGCTAAACCCAACTTGAGGTAAAACTTCACTAAGTAAGATTCGCACTCGTCTTGATAAGGTGCGCATTCGTGGTGGTAAAATGCGCACTCGGTATATATGCATTGCAGTACCGTCTTGGTAAGATGCGCACTCGTGGTGGTAAAATGCGCACTCGGTATATGTGCATTGCAGTATCGTCTTGGTAAGATGCGCACTCGGTAAATACGCATTGCAGTACCGTCTTGGTAAGTTTCGCACTCGTAGTGGTAAGATGCGCACTCGGTATATGCGCATTGCAGTATCGTCTTGATTAGATGCCCACTCGTTGTGACAAAATGCACACCCGAGGTGGATGCATTTTCGGTTAGCCTGATTCAAATTGCAGGGATAAGGTTTATCGGTATTTTATCTGCACCTTTGACTAGTGTTACTCAGTCTCAAATTATCACTGGCGGTATTCGTAGCCACCAACTTGCTGGATATGGGTCTGGGCCTCAATGTACGGGATGCCGTGAAAGGCTTACGGAACTCGCGCTTTGTCCTGCACTCCCTGATCTGGTGTTTTTTGCTGGGCCCCGCGGTGGCCTTTGGAATTACCTATCTCTTTCCATTAGATCCGGCCGAACAGCTGGGTCAGATTTTATTGGGGGTGTCGCCTTGTGCTCCCTTTCTGCCCTTATTATTAAGTAGAGCGAAGTCCGATCCGGGCCACATTGCGGCTTTCATGCTGATGGCCGCGATCGGTACGGTTATCATCATGCCGCTGGAAGTACCGTTATTGGATCCCGCCTTATCGGTTAATTCGTGGACCATTGCCAAACCCTTGATCGGGATTACGCTGATGCCCCTGGCCCTGGGGATGACACTCTATTATTATAGACCGAACTGGGCCAGTCGGGTGCAACCCGTCATGAAAAAGGTGAATTGGGTTTTTGCAGCCGCTACCGTAGGGCTGTCGTGGCTGGTGTATGGCGAAGGCCTATTGCGAATTTCACTTCCTGCCGGATTCGCGTTGGTGATTTACTTTATCATCATGACACTCGGTTCGTATGCCGGAGGAATTGGCCTGGTACCCCATCAGCGCCTGGTGTTAGCCGTGGGCTCCGGTACCCGAAACCTGGGCGTGGCCATCGCCCCGCTGGTGTCGTTGCCGGTGATTGACGAGCGAACCATTGGCATGATTGTGTTGGCTGCACCGGTTATGGTGCTTACCTCGCTGGGCTCATCCCGGATTTTTCAACTGCGGATGGCGGGCAGTCCACCCTCGCTGCGCTAAACCCGGATTTAGTATCTTGGTGGTTTCATCCATCATACCAAATTTTATCCATGCGAATTTTCATCCTGTTCATGATCGGATTGGCTACCCAAACGATCCATGCGCAATCCGTTAAAACCGATTATGATACCCAAACCGATTTCTCAAAATTCAAAACCTATGCCTGGCTGGCTCCGGGCGACAGTGTGTTGAATCGCGAGCGAATCGACAAAGTTTATGGCGGCACCATTACTCATGCCGCCAATCAGGAACTTACGGCTCGCGGTCTGAAACTGACCTCCGAGAATCCCGATGCGATCCTCATGTTTCTTACTTCGGTACATGAAGTGACTACCTATTCACAAAGCCCTACGCTAAGTGTGGGTGTAGGGGTGGCGGGGCCTGGCTATTACGTTGGTGGATCGGCCCCGGTAGCAGGGGGAAAAATAACGGCCAGTACCTTCGAAGACGGGACACTTAAATATATGATGTACGACACGGGTACCGGAAAACTGGTTTGGTCGGGAATGGTCCAAAAGTCGTTCAAGATGTCAGATGATATACAGCAGTTATTGCGCGACAATACCGTAAAGATTTTCAAGAAACTGCCCCTTAAACCCGTTAAGAAGTAACCATGCTGGAAGCGATTCAGCATTTTTTTGAGAATGCATCGGTCATGGTACGATTTGTATTCGTATTCGGGCTGGTGCTGTTGGCTCCAAAAATTTTTCAACGATTAAAACTTCCCGGAGTGTTGGCCCTCATCCTGGTGGGCCTGGCCTTTGGCCCCCGGGGATTGCATTTGTTTCGTGAGAATGGTGAGGTGTTGATGTTCTTTGCCATTCTTGGAAAGCTCTTGTTGTTATTCTTTTCCGGATTGGACATTGAGCTGGATGAACTGAAACGAAATATCGGTAAGTCGTTGCGTTTGGCGGCCTTTAGTTTTGTGTTGCCTACGGTTGGGGGTGTGCTGGTTGGGTTTTTGTTTGGCTATGGTTTTCTGTCGGCATTAATGGTGGGCATCTTACTTTCTTCCCACTCCATTATCGCCTATCCGATTTTAGTCAACCTGGGGTTAGCCAGGCGCGAGTCGGTGGCGGTGACGGTAGGCGCTACCGCCATTACCGATATTGTATCCCTGGTTTTATTTGCCATTTGTCTGCCCATTCACACCACCGGCTTTCAATGGAGCCAATTCCTGATTCAACTTGCGTTTATTGCGGCCTTTATTCCGGCTATCATTGTCAGCTTTCGATGGCTGGGCACCCGCATCTTTAAACGCCTGGGTGATGATCCGGCCGAGCAGATGATTTTTTTATTGTTGGTAGTGGGCGTTGCCGCTGAAGGAGCTGAGTTAGTGAATATGGATCCGATCATCGGTGCTTTTCTGGCCGGCCTTGCGGTTAGCTCCACCCTTCCCAACAAAGGAATCCGGGCACAACTCGATACGCTGGGCAATACACTCTTTGTGCCTGCATTTTTTATTTCGTTGGGTGTTCTCATTGATCCCGCTACCGTTATGGAAACGGTGCAAACAAATTTCTGGTTGGTCCTGATGGTATCGGGTATCCTGATTGGAACCAAACTTTTGGCGGGCTGGTGGGCCGGGGGCTTACTTCGATATTCCAAAACCGATCGCCTGCTGATCGGATCGCTGACTATTCCTCAGGTGTCCTCAACGCTGGCGGTGGCCCTGGTTGCCTATGAAAGCCTGAACCAGCAAGGTGAACGATTGATTGATGCTGCGTTGTTAAACAGCATCCTCGTGTTGATGGTGGTAACTGCACTTCTCGGTACCATCTTATCACAACGATTGGCTAATAAAATACTGGAGCAGCAGACGTGAATAAAAGTACAACGCTTTATCAGCTTAACACGCGGGTATACCTTAACTCCCTGCGCGGTCATGGACAGGCAGCAACCCTGGATGCGATACCCGATCGTGAACTGGATCGATTGCAAAACCTGGGGTTTGAATGGGTGTGGTGTTTGAGCGTATGGTCAACCGGGCCCCGAGCCCGAAAAATTTCGCAGGAACATGAGGGTTGGCAACAGGAATTTCAACACACGTTGCCCGATTTGAAACCGGAAGACATTGGCGGTTCGGGATTTGCCATTGCCGCCTATGAAGTTGCCGTTGAACTGGGAGGCCATGACGCACTCGCCCGCCTCAGGCAACGGCTGCATGCCCGCAACCTGAAACTCATGTTGGATTTTGTTCCCAACCACCTCGGGCCCGATCATGCATGGGTGAGCGAACATCCGGATTATTTCGTCTCCGGATCAGAGCAACTGCTCAACCACCAGCCTCAGAATTACACCCAGGTAACAAGCTCGGACGGAGAAAAAATTCTGGCCTATGGGCGCGACCCATATTTTGATGGCTGGCCCGATACTCTGCAACTTGACTTTAGCAACCCCGCCACAGTAACGGCCATGAAAGCTGAATTGCATCGAATAGCCACCCAATGCGATGGGGTACGATGTGATATGGCCATGTTGGTGTTGCCCGAAGTATTTGAAAAAACCTGGGGCCGCAAAGCCTTGCCGTTCTGGGAAGATGTCATCCGCGAAGTGAAAGCATCCAATCCCGGATTTCAGTTTATGGCCGAGGTGTATTGGGATCTGGAGTGGAAACTGCAACAGCTGGGTTTTGACTGGACCTATGACAAGCGTTTGTATGATCGGTTGCGTGAAGGCCGGGCACGAGCAGTTCGCGAGCACCTTCAGGCCGCACTCGACTATCAAACCAAATTGGTGCGCTTCCTGGAAAATCATGATGAAGCCCGGGCCGCCTCAACCTTTGTCTTACCGCAACATGCCGCTGCTGCGGTGATCACCTACCTTACGCCCGGCATGCGTTTTTTTTACCACGGGCAACTGGAGGGATACCGGAAGCGAATCTCTCCGCACCTGATCCGCGGACCGCAGGAATCGGTTGATGCTGCGCTGAACACATTTTATCATGGGCTACTTACTTTATTAAAGCAGCCGCTCTTTCATGCCCGGTGGCAGTTGGCTGATTGCCTGCCGGCCTGGAATGGAAACAACAGTTGGGATTCTTTTCTGGCTTTTGTCTGGGAGGAGCCGGCCGGCCGGAAGGCGTTGATTGTAGTGAACTATGCACCTCATGCCAGTCAGGGTTACGTGCGACTTCCTTTTACTGATCTGCGTAATCCACACATTGAATTCCAGGACTTGATGAATTCGACTCGTTACACACGCGATGGCCATGAGGTTGCAACACGTGGGCTGTATGTTGATTTGCCCGCCTGGGGCTTTCACGTTTTTGAGATCCGCTAGGCCAACAGGGTAGCACACTGGCGTGCAATCTCCAGTTCTTCATTGGTCGGCACCACCAGAATTTTTACCGGTGAATCCGTTGTATTAATCTCATAGATACCGTTGCCCCCGGTTTGGTTTTTCGCTTCATCCAGGTGAATGCCCAGATACTCCAGTTGGCTGGAAGCGAGGCTTCTGGTCAGGGCATCATTTTCACCAACGCCAGCGGTAAATACAATCGCATCCAATCCATTCAAGACGGCCGTAAATGCCCCGATGTATTTTTTGATGTGGTAGGCGTACAGGTCGTAAGCCAACACCGCGGCTTTATTTCCTTTTTGATATTCAGCTTTCACATCGCGCATATCGCTGTGCCCGGTGAGACCCAGCATACCGCTCTTTTTATTCAACATGGTATTGACTTCCTCCAACGAATACCCGAGTTGGTTAACCAGATGAAAAATGACCGACTGGTCAATATCTCCGGTGCGGGTACCCATGATCAATCCATTCATCGGGCCCAGGCCCATACTCGTGTCGATGCAAACCCCGTTTTTTACCGCACTCATGCTGCAACCATTGCCCAGGTGAATCGTGATAATCTTTGACTCTTGTTTTTTCAGATAGTCATGGGCTTGTTTCGAAACATATTTGTGACTGGTGCCATGAAAACCGTAATTGCGGATGCCGTGCTTTTCATAAAATTCGTTGGGGATGGAGATACGATAGGCCACGGGCGGCATGGTTTGATGAAAGGCGGTATCAAACACCGCCACTTGTTTGGCGTGTGAAAAGATGGCAGTCGCCACTTCAATGCCCAGGTAATTGGGCGGGTTGTGCAGCGGGGCTAAGGGAAATAACTTTTTGATTTTTTCCATTACCTCGTTGGTAATCACCATCGTCTTTGAAAAGCTTTCTCCTCCGTGTACCACGCGATGGCCCACCACCTCAATCTCCTTAGGATCGCGGATCACACCAATGACAGAATCCGTCAACAACTCCGATACCGCCTTTAAGCCGGAAGCGTGATCTGGAATGGAAAGATTTTCTTTTCGGACATACTCCTTCCCATCGCGGTAAGCTTTATGATGAAGGGTGGAACCAGAAAGCCCGATGCGATCCACCAACCCCGAACAAACCACGGTCGCTTCCGGCATGCGAATGAGTTGATACTTGATGGAACTGCTTCCGGAATTGATAACAAACACATTCATGGAATCTCGAATTATTGTTGGGCCTGAATGGCGGTAATGACTACCGTATTAAAAACATCATCTACCGTGCACCCCCGGCTTAAGTCATTCACCGGTTTATTCAAGCCTTGCAGCATGGGCCCAATGGCCAGGGCACCCGTTTCCCGTTGCACGGCTTTGTATGTGTTGTTACCGGTATTCAAATCCGGGAAAATCAACACGCTGGCGCGACCTGCCACTTCCGAGTTGGGCAGTTTCTTTTTCCCAACCGATGGATCTACGGCAGCGTCATATTGGAT
>ERZ1066115.267-NODE-267-length-16178-cov-11.704149_pt1 | contig 16178 bp, 17 predicted proteins | sample MGYA00382762_ERZ1066115 | MGnify/ENA primary metagenome ERZ1066115 (study PRJEB33369, sample SAMEA5778345) | biofilm metagenome | biome: Industrial cooling water; feature: Water cooling tower basin; material: Biofilm | place: United Arab Emirates | collected... | reverse complement strand
GCTCGCTACCAAAGAAAATCTGCCGATCGTTCACAAACTGTTAAACGTTGTATTTTACTTTCTTCTGACCATGGTGCTAGCCGGAATCGCGTTAACTGAAACCATGTTCCAATACAGCTATTTCATACTGCCAGCCGTGAATTTTGCCATATTGATAGGAATGTTGTCACTGGCTTATAGTGGAATAAAGTCATTATTTTTCAACCGGATAATTGCCACCTTTTATTTATTGGCCTATATGGCCTTGGTCTCAGCCGCAGTTTTTGTTATGATTAATTATGCATTTGGTTGGTATCAGTACCAAGGACCAAACCCCATATTAATTGCCTATTTTTTTGAGGCAATGTTGCTGTCGGTGGCTTTGATCATCTTGTATCGCCAAACACAAAGAGAGAAGACAGCATTGTTACAAAAAGTAACAACTCAACAAAAGGAACTCTATCAGCAATTTATTACAGGTGTTGAAAAAGAACGCAGCCGAATTGCAGGTGATCTACACGATGATATTGGAAGCAGACTTAGTTATTTAAAACGATTACTTTCTACCAGCAATACGAATAAGAACGAAGACGCTCAACAATTGGATCAAATCATTGAGGATGTCAGAAAACTTGCCCACGATCTGGCTCCTCCCATGGCTCATGTAACCGGTCTATTGCCATTAATCGAAAAATTAGTTGCAGAAATCCGGGCGTTGACCAAACTGGATATTAAACTTCAGGCCCATAACTTTACCTGCCAATTAAAGCCTGAGGCGATTCAACAGGTTTATCGAATGATTCAAGAATCACTAAACAATATTGTAAAACATTCCCAAGCTACTCGAGTCGATATCCAATTTTTCAATTATGAAACTGAAATTGTCATTACGATTGACGATAATGGAGTTGGTTTTGAACTTGTACAGGAAGGCTTAGGTCTAAATCAACTTAAAGTGCGAACAGCGAGCCTGGGCGGTTACGTTGAAATTCAAAGTCGGACAGGTGCTGGCTGTCATATTATGATTACGATTCCTATTGAATCTATCCGAATATAAAAGGTAATCTGTTTCATGACCACCCAATCGTACATAAAAAAGGGAGCTCTCGCTCCCTTTTTATTTTCAATTCCCAACAGGTTTTAGCCTATTGCTATGCGTTTGAACTCCGCTACCGTTAATCCTTTGGTAACGCTGTCCAGATATTGAGCCACGGTTTTTGAGTTGTCTTTCACAAAAGTCTGAGGCAGCAACGTACTCTCCTTAAAGAACTTGTTCAGTTTGCCTTGTGCAATTTTTTCTACCATGTTCTCGGGTTTCCCTTCCGCAAGAATTTGAGCCTTGGCAATCTCCAGTTCCTTTTCAATCAAGGTTTTGTCAACCTGCTTCTCATCAACGGCTACCGGATTCATGGCCGCGATCTGCATGCCTACGTCCTTACCGGCTTCGGTTACATCCTTACCATTCACGCCTTTCAGCGATACCAATACCCCCAACTTGCTTCCGGCATGGATATAAGGAACAACAGCCTCGCCTTTCATGTGAACAAATGCACTGATCTCCAACTTCTCGCCAATCTTGCCCACCAATTCGGTAATCTTATCGCTAATGGAAAGTCCACCGACCACTTCAGCCAATAACGCCTCTTTGGTAGCCGGCTTTTTGGTAAAGGCGGTTTCTACAATCAACTTACCCAGGTTTTGGAACTCCTCATTCTTAGCCACAAAATCGGTTTCACAATTCAAGGCAATCAACACTGCTTCTTTCTTGTCGTCAGAAGTTTTGACAAACACTGAGCCTTCCTTGGCATCTTTATCGCTGCGGCTAGCCGATACTTTCTGTCCTTTCTTTCTGAGGATCTCAATTGCTTTTTCAAAATCGCCATTGGCTTCCGTTAAGGCTTTCTTGCAATCCATCATTCCGGCACCCGTCATGGTGCGGAGCTTATTCACATCCTGTGCAGTTATAGCTGACATATTCTTACTGGTTTAAATTCAAACTGGTTATAAAAACAAGAACATCGGGTTTAGGCCGATGTTCTTCATATTCAAATCGGCAATTGACAATGGCACTTGACAATAACTTGTCAATTGAATGTCAATTGACTTATTCCTGTTCTACTGCCTCGTCTATCTTACGCTTTTCCTCTTCGTCTTTCTTGTGACCTGCCTCTTCCTTATCCTTCTTACGCTCCATCAACGCTTCTTCAATAGCCTTACCAACATGGCCGGTAATCAAGGAAATTGACTTGAAGGCATCATCATTAGCGGGAATCGGGAAATCGATATCCGAAGGGTCGGAGTTGGTATCCACCATGGCGAACACAGGAATATTCAACTTCTGGGCTTCGGCTACGGCAATGTGTTCACGCTTTACATCGATCACGAACAAAGCAGCTGGTAACCGATTCAAATCCGTAATACCCCCTAACAATTTTTCGAGTTTTGCCTTTTCACGGGTGATCATCAATCGCTCGCGCTTCGCCAGGTTGTTGAACGAGTCATCTTTCATCAACTTCTCGATCTGCGCCAGTTTCTTCAGTGACTTGCGGATGGTGGCAAAGTTGGTCAACATACCACCTAACCAACGCTCCGTTACATACGGCATGTTTAAGCGGGTAGCCTCTTGTGTGATGATGTCTTTGGCTTGTTTCTTAGTAGCCACGAACATGATCTTACGACCCGACCGCACAATGTTCTTGAGTGCATAGGTTGCCTCATCCAGGCACTTCAACGTTTTGTTCAAATCGATGATGTGGATCCCGTTGTTTTCCATGAAGATGAACTCGGCCATCTTCGGGTTCCATTTGCGGGTTAGGTGTCCGAAGTGAACACCAGCATCCATTAAAACTTCGGTTGTCAATTTTTCTGCCATGCTATCTCGATTAACGCTTGCTGAACTGGAATCTTCTTCTTGCTTTTCTGCGACCGGGTTTCTTTCTCTCCACCATGCGCGAATCGCGGGTCAACAAACCTTCCTTCTTAAGCGGAGGACGGTTTTCTGTATTGAGTTGAACCAGGGCACGAGCAATTCCTAACCGGATCGCTTCAGCCTGGCCTTTATTACCACCGCCTTCAACATTAACGGTTACATCGTACTGGCCATCGGCCTTCACCACATTCAAAGCTTGCTTAACGGTCGTCTGAAGAATCTCAGACTTAAAGTATTCAGCCAAGGCTCTGTCGTTAACGATGATCTGTCCTTTTCCCGGCTTTACGTACACCCGGGCAATTGAGGTCTTTCTCCTACCGATGGTATTAATAATCTCCATTAGAACTTTATTTCTTTAGGTTGTTGTGCCGTATGAGGATGCTCAGTGCCATTATAGACATGCAAGCTGCGGAACAGTTCACGTCCAAGGCTGTTCTTGGGTAACATGCCGCGTACGGAATGCTCCACCAGGCGCTCAGGGTATTTACTGTTGCCAATCATTTTAGGGGTTTGAATACGCTGACCACCCGGATAACCTGAATAGCTGAAATACACGCGGTCCGTCCACTTTTTGCCGGTCATCTTAATCTTGTCAGCATTGATTACCACTACGTGGTCGCCCGTGTCAACGTTGGGGGTATAATTCGGCTTATGTTTGCCGCGCAATACCCGCGCTACCTGGCTGGCCACCCGGCCCAATACCTGGTCTTTGGCATCCACCAATACCCAACCCTTTTCTGCGGTTGATTTCTTGGCGTTTACTGTTTTATAGCTGTTGTGATCCACTTTTTTAGCGTTAAAAACCCATTAAATACACATACCCCTTCAAAAAGGGACACAAAAGTAGATTCAAGAAACTGAATATGCAAGCTGCCCTTTAGATTTAGACGGATATTCTGTCCCCCCACAAACCGGCATTTATCGTCTATTTTCAGCCAATTGGCGGATAAGGGCCTGAAAATCTTTGGGGTAAGGCGCCTGCACGTGCACGTTACTGCCATCTAAAAGGTTGAATTCCAAAGAAAATGCGTGCAGGGCCATCCGTTTTATTAAGGGCTGCTCTTCCGTCATTTTCTTCAAATTGAAGCCCCGTTTCACGGAAGAAATATAAAATGGCTTGCCCCCATACAGTGTATCGCCTGTAATTGGCGCCTTTAACCAAGCCAGGTGCACCCGGATCTGATGCATGCGGCCCGTCACCGGTCGGCATTCCACCAGGGTGTGTTGTTTGAAGGCGTCCAGTGTCGTGAAATAGGTCTGTGCACTTTTCCCTTCACGGGAAAGCTTAACAGTACCATCATTCTGTTTCAGGATTGCCCGATCTACCAACATCTTGTCAAAACTATGAATGCCATCTACCACTGCGTGGTACACTTTGGTTACGGCCCGGTCTTCAAACTGGATACTTAACTGACGGTAGGCTTCCGGATGGCGAGCCAGGGCCAGCACTCCAGAGGTATCCTTATCCAACCGGTGGCAGGCTTGGGCCTGTGGCTCGTACTCGCGTGCCAACGCCAGTACATTCACGGGGTCGTTCCGGTCTTCCAGTGTGGCTAAAAAAGGCGGCTTATTGATCAGGATGTAGTTGTCATCCTCATACAAAATCGAATCCTTAAAATTTACTTTTGAAACTTTCACGCCTGCAAGGTACTATGCCTCGCTGGAATCCGGGCTATCCTGCTTCGAACGGGGCAATTTGAAACTGAAGACAGACCCTTCACCCATGACACTCTGAACTTCTGCTTTGCTGTTATGACCTTCTAAAATATGCTTGACAATGGCCAAGCCCAAACCGGTGCCCCCTTTTTCACGACTCCGGCTTTTGTCTACCCGATAGAACCGTTCGAAAATCCGACTTAAATGTTGAGGAGGAATGCCTTCACCCGTATCCGAAATAAAGGTGGTCACATTCTTTTTACCAACATCAAATGTTAACGTCACTTCACCACCCTCCGGAGTGTAGTTCAGGGCATTAGATACCAGATTGGTGACCACCTGGGTGATGCGTTGCCAATCGGCATACACATAAATCTTGCTGTGGTCGGTAATCAACTTGAGCTTGATATCCTTTTTCTCTGCCTTCTCTTCGAATTGCTCAATCACTTCGTGACAGAGTTTCACCAAATCAATGTGCTCAATGCGCATTTTGATATCGCCCGATTCGATCTGCGAAAGAGTAAGCAGGTCCTGCACCAACACATCAAGGCCATCTAGGCTTTTGGCCGCCTTCTTCAAGAACTTATTGCGCACATTCTTGTCATTGACTGCGCCATCCAATAAAGTGTGAACAAATCCCTGAGCTGCAAATATGGGTGTCTTCAGTTCGTGCGATACATCGGCAATAAATTCTTTCCGAAACGCTTCCAGTTTCTTCAATTCATCAATTTCTTTTTGCTTGAGGGCAGCAAAGGAATGAATCTCTTCGTTGATCTTTTGCAGGGGGTTTAACAAGCCTGATTTTTCCTTGGCCAGGTTGGCGAGTTCCTTTTTACGTAACTTTTCCATCAACTTATATATCTTGTTGATCTCCCGAAAGACCAGGAATTCAAGCACCACAAAAATCAAAAGATAAGAAGCCGAGAAACTGATGACTGCTGCCACGATCAACGCCTGGCGGCTAACGGTATCAACCAAAGAAAGAAACAGGGAGGTGACAATGGCGACAGAACCTGCCAATAAGAGGGCCAACGTACGGGCGCTATAGACCATGCATTAACTGAGATTGAACTTATACCCCACTCCTTTTACAGTGGAAATATAGTCATCTCCGATCTTTTCGCGCACTTTACGGATGTGCACATCAACCGTTCGGGCTAGCACATAAACATCCGTGCCCCAAATATTTTGTAACAAATCATCCCGACTAAAAACTTTATTGGGATTTTGAGCCAGAAAGAACAGGAGCTCAAACTCCTTTTTGGGCAGGTTAATTTCCTTGCCTTTCACTTGCACGGTATAGCTGGTGCGGTCAATCACCAGGTCTCCAATTTTAATCTGGCTGGAGGTATTCTTTTTCTTGGAGTCTCTGCGGAACAAGGCGCTGATCCGGCTCATAAGAGCCCGCGGCTTGATGGGTTTCAGAATATAATCATCGGCTCCCACATCGAAAGCCGCAATCTCCGAATACTCCTCAGCCCGTGCGGTAAGAAATACAATAAAGGTATTCACCAGTTCCGGCATGGCCCGGATTTGCCGGCATGCTTCCACCCCGTCCATTTTGGGCATCATGATATCCAACAACACCAGGTCAGGATGAAATTTTCGGGCTACTTCAACTGCTTGCTGTCCGTCCGATGCCGTTTTCACATCGTAGCCCTGCTTTTCAAGATTGTATTTCAGCAATTCCAAAATAGGCTCTTCGTCATCTACTACCAGCACCTTTTGCGTGGGTTTACCCATACCGTATTCGCTATTAATTGGAGTGTTAAAAGTAGAGACAAATTAAGCCAATTAAAAACCAGCGTTACCTCCTTAACAATTCCTTAATGGGATCGATGCATTGCCTTCACATTACAAGAAAGGATACTGGTTGGTCAGGTAGTGGATGTAGGCTTTCAGGTTGCCATCGAATTCTTCCTCCAACTCTTGCTTGAAGTTATTTTGGCGGGCCTGGTACAGGTGGTATGACATGAAGTAGGTGTTGTTGGGAAGCCGACCCCCGGTTCGCTTACGCGGAACATGTAAGGATAAGGTATCGGCTTGAGTCATGATCTCCTGAATCAAGGCCTCCTTCTTTTTCTTCTTGTCAGACACCGGCTCATCCGAAGACATGGATTGATAAAGGCTGTCCAGGAGTTGCGTGCCCCGCAGAATGTGCCGGCTGTATTTACGATAGTCCTGATCCTCATGCCGGTATTCGATAAGCTGCTGCGAGTTACGGCCGAAGTGGGCCGCCAGAAAATAATAGGCTGCCGTATCTCCGATAAAGGAGGCCAGGTTTTCGTTAAAGTCGACATCGTCTTTAACAAAGATGGTAGCGTGCACCATTTCATGAATGATCAAACTGGCCAGGTCTCCTTCATTGCGTTTCAACATGCCACTCAGAATCGGGTCGCGGAACCAACCCAGGGTTGACCATCCACCAGGGTTACGGACACTAACGTCAAACCCTTCGGCTTCTAATCGACTCCGCTCATCCAGGGCCAGCTGTTTGTCAAAGTAACCTTTGTACGGAACTGTTCCCACAATCGGGAAATGCCAGGTTTTAGGTTTTAGTTCAAACGGTTCACAGGCCTGCACCACCCACATGATCTCTTCACCTTTTTGATCAAAAAGTTCACGATAGTTTTCCGTGTCCTTTAACCCGAGAGAATCAATAGCATACTGGCGAATCGATTCAATTAACTGAAGCTTGGATTTCAAGGAATCAGGAAAAGTGGGATCAGCCAAAAATTCTTCAATCGGCCGGGCTTCCCATACTATTTTTAACTGCCCATATCCCTGTCGGGCGGCATAGGCAAGTAACGACCAGTTCCAGATTACCAGCACCAAAACCACTACTCCCAAAACCCCAAAAAACCTTTTGATCATAATCTGTTGCCAAATTACTCCTGGTGAGTTTAAAACCCTTATTTTTATGAAATTTCAGTGATTTAAGGGATGTTATGCTAATTATATTAGCTTTTTTAAGAATACCCACTTGTAAATGCTACAATAAATAGTAATTTCAAGCCCGAATTGTTGAGGTTGTAAATAAAAATAACTGACCATATGAGCGAAGTAAAAGGTGATGCGAAAGAGAAGCTAAAGGCCCTGCAGCTGACGATTGACAAACTGGAAAAAACCTACGGCAAAGGCACCGTGATGAAACTGAATGATACCAAGGTAATGGATGTGGCCGCCATTTCTACGGGATCATTAGGCTTGGACATTGCCCTTGGAATTGGCGGGATACCCCGCGGCCGGGTAACCGAAATTTATGGACCGGAATCTTCCGGTAAAACAACCCTTACCATGCATTGTATTGCCGAAGCGCAAAAGAAAGGTGGGTTAGCTGCTTTCATTGATGCCGAGCACGCCTTTGATAAAAGTTATGCCGAAAAGTTGGGCATTGATACCGAAAACCTGCTCATCTCGCAGCCTGATAATGGTGAACAGGCACTGGAAATTGCCGAACATCTGATTCGTTCAGGAGCCATCGACATCATTGTTATTGACTCCGTAGCAGCCCTTGTTCCGAAAGGAGAATTGGAAGGCGAGATGGGTGAAAGTAAAATGGGTTTGCAGGCCCGTCTGATGTCGCAAGCGTTACGTAAACTAACCGGAACGATCAGTAAAACCGGCTGTGCTTGCATTTTTATTAACCAGTTGCGCGAAAAAATTGGGGTTATGTTCGGCAATCCCGAAACTACCACTGGAGGTAATGCTTTGAAGTTTTATGCTTCCGTGCGTCTTGACATCCGAAGGATTGGTCAGATCAAAGAGGCGGCTGATGACATTACCGGTAACCGCGTAAAAGTGAAAGTGGTTAAAAATAAAGTAGCTCCACCCTTTAAAGTGGTTGAGTTCGATATCATGTATGGAAAAGGGATTTCCAAATCTGGAGAAATTGTGGACCTCGGTGTTGAGTTAAATGTGATTCAAAAATCAGGATCATGGTTCGCATACAATGGTAACAAGCTGGGTCAGGGCCGCGATGCCGTTAAGCAATTAATTGAAGATAATCCGGAACTGGCGGATGAATTGGAGAAGAAGATTAAAGAAAAGATCAGTAGTGCTGACGTTAAAGAAGAGAAGGAATAGCTATAAAAGAGAACTTGAGGATACTTTCCCCCTAGCGATCTTCGACTTTACCCGCTTGGATAGGAGTTGAGAAACAAATCAGTTTCGCGAGGAATACTTCTTTCTAACAGAATAATTGAAGAGCCACAAAGCGCCAAAGGATATTACAAACAAAGATGTTGTAATTAGCCAGGAGTTGGGGCTTATGCTCTTTACTATTGTACTTAGAATTACAGCCAGGACAACATGTCCCAAAAGATCCAGCCCGGCATGTTTAGAAAATTGGAAGACCCCATATTTCCAATAAAAATTTCTAAACTTATTGATAAATGATCTCATGGGTGATCTAGTTAATAAAATTAATCCAAAATAACTAGTTCTACGTTGCCCGGATGGCAATTACCGGATCTAACCGGGCAGCCATGGCGGCCGGCACAATCCCAGCAACGAGCCCAATCGTAGAAGAAACACCAAGGCCTAATACGATATTCTTGATTGAGAGCACGACCTGCAAACTTCCAAATGGGGCCAGCGTAAGTAACCAAACCAGAAAGAGTCCGGCCAAACCACCGATCAAACTCAGGAATACCGATTCGAACAGGAATTGAAAGAGTATAAAATAATTCTTGGCCCCTAACGATTTTTGCAATCCGATAATACTGGTGCGCTCTTTTACTGACACGAACATGATGTTGGCAATTCCAAAACCACCCACCAGCATCGAAAAGCCACCAATAATCCAACCGGCCACACTTAATACATCAAACACTCCGCTGATGGCGTTGGCAATGGCTTCGGGTCGGTTCAAGGCAAAGTTGTCTTTTTGAATTGGTTTCAATCCCCGCTTTACTCGCAGGAAACCCCGAGCTTCATTTTCCAACTCGACCAAACCGATATCCGTATCATACCCCTTCAAGCCAATATCCGAACCCAACTCATTCCAGCGGCCGGTTCCAGTCTGATACAGTTTACGAAAGGCATCATACGGGATAATGACGCTATAATCGTTGCTGGGTGTTCCTAAAAAACTTTCACCTTCTTTTTGGGTCACGCCCACGATCGTAAATTTCAGGTTCTTGATTTTAACAATAGAACCCATGGGCGAATCTTGATTCGGGAATAAGGCTTTGGCCACTTCCGAACCGATGATGACCACATTTCGGCCACCTTCAATCTCATCGTTAGTTAAATACCGGCCCTTTTCAATGTTGATTTCAAAAATCTTGTCGTAATCGAGATCGGCACCTTTTAACGTGATTTGACTAATCCCACTGCTTCCAGCTTTCACAGTTATACCACCAGCATCGGCAAAAATGGAAACCGTGGCTGCCGTTTTCATGTTGGCACGCAAAAAGCGGTACTCCGCGTAACTCACGTTGGGGCGAGTGATATATTCCTTCCACCAGTCGCGGCCACCACCCCCGGTAAAAGGCCACTTACCTACATAAATCACGTTACTACCTAAGAAATTGAAACTCTCGCGGATATTCTTTTCCAGGGAATCGACCAGAGTTAACACGGCAATGATGGAAAAAATACCGATGGTTACCCCCAGCAAGGATAGAACGGTGCGCAGAATATTGGATTTTAAAGCCCGCCAGGCAAAGCGCAGGCTTTCAAGAATTAAACGTAGTAAGAGCATGGGGTATTAACGCGATTTTCAAGACTTCGGGTTACAATAATCCGGGTTTTTTACATAATCCACGTGGAAATTGTGTTAAAAGGGGCCATCCACAGGAAAGATTCCGGAATCAGACGCCCAATCTCCTAAAATGTTTCCAAAAAGCAGGCTCGAAATTTCCTTTTCGGCCCTCTCATACCCTATTTTTGCGACCTTATTTTAAAACCTTCCCGCAGTGGCGGGATTAAAGCCCGTAAGCTTATGAAATGGTCGTGGTCATATCCCAATCATGGTTTACTCACCCAAAAAGGCCGTTATGTCCACCAAGAAAATAAAAATTAACGCATGAAACTTTCCGAATTCAAATTCGACATCCCCAACAGTTTAATTGCCTCCCATCCGGCTGAAAACCGGGATGATGCCCGTATGATGGTGGTGCACCGGAGCAGTGGAAAAATCGAACACAAAACGTTTAAAGACATCGTTAACTACTTCGAAGAAGGCGATGTGATGGTGGCTAATGATACCCTGGTATTTCCTGCCCGCCTGTATGGCCGCAAAGAAAAAACCGGTGCCAAGATTGAAGTCTTCCTGTTACGCGAACTCAATGCCGAAATGCATTTGTGGGACGTGCTGGTAGATCCGGCCCGTAAGATTCGGGTTGGTAATAAGCTTTATTTTGGAGATGGCGACCTGGTGGCGGAAGTTATTGATAATACAACTTCACGCGGGCGCACCATTCGCTTCCTGTTTGATGGTGACTCAGCCGCCTTTGATAAGATTGTTGAAACCCTGGGAGAAACTCCGCTTCCCAAATACATCAAACGCAAAGTTGAACCCGCTGATAAAGACCGGTTTCAAACCATCTTTGCCAAACATAAAGGTGCCGTATCAGCCCCAACAGCCGGCATGCACTTCACCAAGCAGTTGGTTAAACGTCTGCAAATTAAAGGTGTGGATATGGCCTTTATTACCCTGCATATTGGTTTGGGAACTTTCCGCGCGGTAGATGTGGAAGATCTGACCAAACACAAAATGGATTCGGAAAATTTCATTGTGGGACCGGAAGCTGTTAAAATTGTCAACCGGGCTTTGGATGATAAGAAACGGGTGTGTGCCATCGGAACTACCACCATGCGGGCCCTCGAAACTGCCGTATCGGCAACCAACCGGTTGAAGGAACGCGAAGGCTGGACGGACAAATTCATTTTCCCACCATACGACTTCAAGATTTGCAGCGCCATGGTAACCAACTTCCACCAGCCCGAATCTACCTTGTTGATGATGGCCTGTGCATTTGGCGGATATGACCTGGTGATGAAAGCCTATGAAGTGGCCAAAAAGGAAAAGTACAAGTTTCTGACGTATGGCGATGCCATGCTGATTCTGTAAGAATGCGAATCAAAACAGATTCTGAAATGCCTGCTGTGCAGGCATTTTTTATGGACTCAGGAATTCCGGATGAGATAAAGATGCAAGGAGATAGCCACCGGGTAAAGGAACAAGTAAACTGGTGAAGGCTTCAGAAATCCCATCAACATGGTAGTAGGAATCAACAGTAGAAAAATACTGATGGCAATAATCCATTTCTTGTTGGGGTTATCCGATCGTTGAATTTGAAGAATTCGGTAAATCAGATACGTCACCATGGCCACATTAAAGGCAAGCAGGAAAATCCGGATTAGAATCATTTCAAAACGGTATTTTTACAAAGCTATGCAATATCAGGAATATGCATTGATTGTGGCCGGGGGTAAAGGAACCCGCATCAGGAGCAAGTTACCCAAACAGTTTTTGGAACTGTGCGGCAAGCCTATTCTGATACACACACTGGAGGCCTTTTTCCGCTACTCAGAAAAGATTCAGGTCGTGTTGGTGCTGCCCGCTGATGACTTTCCAATCTGGTCTGACTTGTGTAAAAAACACAGCTTCAACCGACCAGTTGTTTTACAATCCGGTGGTGAAACCCGATTTCAATCGGTAAAAAAAGGATTGGAAAAAATCACCGGCCCAGGCCTGGTTGCCATACATGATGGGGTACGACCACTGGTGAGTGAAGATATTATTGGGGCCTCCTACCGCTTGGCTGCCGTTCATCAATCAGCGGTTGCTGCAGTTCGCCTCAAGGAATCCATTCGCATGACTGATCAGGACAATACCAAGGCCATGGATCGCTCGCGATTCAGACTCATTCAAACGCCACAAACTTTTTCATTAGAACTAATCCGTCAGGCGTATCAGCTGCGAGAAGATTCCGCCATGACGGATGACGCCAGTGTGGTTGAGCGATTAGGACACACGATTTCACTTTTTGAGGGCAGCTACGAAAACATTAAAATCACGACTCCAGAAGATTTAGTAGTAGCCGAAGCACTGATGAACCGGAGGCGGGAATTAGAAGTTCAATGAAAAAATAAAAAGGGGCCTACGCCCCTGTTTGATCATCCTTCAAACTTCTATCCTTTAATATTCATCTTCATTAAAGAAGAAGTCTTCTTTGGTCGGGTAATCCGGCCAGATTTCTTCAATGCTCTCATACGGCTGACCATCGTCTTCCAACTCCTGCAAATTTTCCACTACTTCCAGCGGTGCACCCGAGCGAATTGAAAAGTCAATCAACTCATCTTTGGTGGCTGGCCAGGGTGCGTCTTCCAGATACGAGGCTAATTCCAGTGTCCAATACATAGTGCTTGTCCTCCTGTTAAATTTTCCGCAAAAATAGAATTAAATAACCCATAGTCAATAGATGCCCTATGATAGTTCGGGATTTAAAAAAGTAACCGGTTGAGCCGGTCCAGGCCCATGCGCCAACCTGTGGATATTGACTCAAAAACGCCATATTTGCGTTCTTATTTAACAATAACCCTCAATGGCTGACGAAAAAATAATTTTCTCGATGACGGGAGTAAGCAAGATATACCCGCCACAAAAGCAAGTATTGAAGAACATCTACCTGTCCTTTTTCTATGGAGCCAAAATTGGAGTGTTAGGTCTCAACGGTTCCGGTAAATCCTCGTTGTTGCGCATCATTGCCGGTGTTGATAAGGAATACCAGGGCGAGGTTGTTTCGGATCTGGGCTATTCGGTGGGCTACCTCGAACAGGAACCCCAGTTGGATAAGACCAAAACAGTGAAAGAGATTGTGGAAGAAGGGGTAAAGGATGTGGTGGCCTTGCTGAAAGAGTTCGAGACCATCAATGAAAAATTTGCAGACCCTGCTGTTCTGGAAAATCCGGATGCGATGGATAAACTCATTGCGCGGCAAGGTGAAGTGCAGGAAAAACTAGACGCCATCAATGCCTGGGAACTGGATCATAAACTGGAGCGGGCCATGGATGCCTTACGCTGCCCACCACCCGATGCTAAAATTGAATATCTCTCCGGAGGAGAAAAAAGACGCGTGGCTCTATGCCGACTGTTACTACAAACACCGGACGTACTCTTATTGGATGAACCAACCAACCACCTGGATGCTGAATCAGTACAATGGTTGGAGGAACACCTGCGTCAATACCAGGGAACCATTATCGCGGTGACGCACGACCGTTACTTTTTGGATAACGTAGCGGGCTGGATTCTGGAACTTGACCGGGGCGAAGGAATACCCTGGAAAGGAAATTATTCAAGTTGGTTAGATCAAAAGCAGAAAAGACTGGCTCAGGAAGAAAAGACTGAATCAAAACGACAGAAAGCATTGGAGCGCGAATTGGAATGGGTGCGGATGAGTCCCAAAGGACGTCATGCGAAAGGTAAAGCTCGCTTAAGTGCTTATGAAAAATTGATCAGTCAGGAAACCCGCGAGAAAGAAGAAAAACTGGAACTCTTCATACCACCCGGCCCGCGGTTGGGCAATAAAGTGATAGAAGCCAAAGGGGTGGCAAAAGCCTTTGGCGATAAGTTGCTTTATGAAAACCTCACATTTTCACTTCCACCGGCTGGCATCGTGGGCATCATCGGACCGAATGGCGCGGGTAAAACCACGCTATTCAAAATGATTACGGGGCAATTGCAACCCGATGCTGGAACTTTTGAAGTTGGTGAAACCGTGAAGATCGCCTATGTAGATCAGGAACACGATGACCTGAAACCCGAGGATACCGTATTCCAGGCGATAACCGGTGGACAAGATCTCATTATGGTAGGTGGCAAGGAAATCAACTCGCGTGCTTATGTCAGCAAGTTCAATTTCAGCGGCACCGACCAACAAAAGAAAGTAAAGGAACTATCGGGCGGAATGCGAAATCGCGTTCACCTCGCCATTGCACTTAAGCAAGGTGGTAACCTGCTGCTGTTGGATGAACCGACCAACGACTTGGATGTCAATACCTTGCGGGCACTGGAAGAAGCACTGGAAAACTTTGGCGGCTGTGCGGTTATTATTTCACACGATCGGTGGTTTTTAGATCGTGTATGTACCCACATCCTGGCATTCGAGGGCGACTCGCAGGTGTATTGGTTCGAAGGTACGTTCAGCGAATATGAAGAAAACAAGAAGAAGCGATTGGGCGATGACCAACCACATCGGATTAAGTATAAGAAATTGGTTAAGTAATTTAATTGACTCTTGACCTTGGATTACTTGCGTCAACGCTCAAATCATTCATGAAAGCGCTGCTTACCATTGTCCTACTGATCTTGTCAAATGCCTTTATGACGTTCGCCTGGTATGGGCATTTGAAATTCAAAGAGATGAATTGGGCCAAAAGCCTGCCCCTGATTTCCGTGATTCTGATCAGTTGGGGCATCGCCTTGTTCGAATACCTATTGCAAGTTCCAGCTAACCGGATCGGCTTTAAAAATTATGGTGGGCCGTTTTCCCTCGTGGAATTGAAGGTGATTCAGGAAGTAATTACACTCGTGATATTCGTTGTTTTTTCGCTACTCTTCTTCAAAACCGAAACATTCCGGTGGAATCATGTGATCGGATTCATCTTTCTGATTTTAGCCGTTTACTTCGTTTTCAAGAAGTAGCTGTTGGTTGACTATCGAATCTCTTCTCCCGGCTTAGTTTTCCAACGTTCATGCATCCACACCCACTGATCAGGGTGTTGTCGAACGATTTGCTCGGTAACCTGGGTGAAATTTTGAGTATTGACAATCAGGTCGGTTTCTTCATCACCCGTAACCACTAAAGGAATCTCCGGTAAAATATGCATGTGTTGTTTACCGTCTTCACCTAAATAAATATAGGTGGGAACCACCGCTGCTCCGGTTCGCAAAGCCAACACAGTTGCCCCAATTGGAGTAGCCGCCTGCATGCCAAAGAAATTTACAAACCGGCTTTTCACCTTGGTGTCCTGATCAATTAGAATGGCAATGGAACCTCCTGACTTGAGCACCTTAAATAATCGAACACTTTCCTTACCGCGTTCAATGGCTACCGCCCCATAGGCATTGCGATAAGAGAACAACAATTCAGTTAATCGTTCATCTTTTAAGGGCGTACCAATAATATTCGGGTTTAACCCCCGTAATGCCATATTCGTGACCTGCAAATCGAAGGCACCCAAATGCGAGGTAAGGAACATAACCCCCTTTCCTCTTGCCTGTGCCCGTTCAAAATTTTCCAACCCTTCAGTAACCAGAAATTTCTCGAGATCGGAGAGCGATCTGACTTTTAGAGAGCGCAAAATGTCACCTCCGTTCTTGCCCAGCATAATAAACACGCGCTTACTCAGGGCAATTATCTCCGAAACAGATTTTTCCTTACTGTAGGCTAAGCCTAAGTGATAAATTGTGCGTTCGCGGAATTTTGGTGTTACGGCATAAGCAATACGACCTAGCCAGCCACAAAACGCCAACCATAGCGTTCGAGGCATCAGGTTGGCAATGAAAATCAAAAACCGGATGAAGTAATAAAGAGTGGAATACTTGATTCTCTTTTTAAGGGGACGCTGCGCCATGGGTGGCAAAGATACGGCACCCATT
>ERZ1066115.266-NODE-266-length-16209-cov-10.975795_pt1 | contig 16209 bp, 20 predicted proteins | sample MGYA00382762_ERZ1066115 | MGnify/ENA primary metagenome ERZ1066115 (study PRJEB33369, sample SAMEA5778345) | biofilm metagenome | biome: Industrial cooling water; feature: Water cooling tower basin; material: Biofilm | place: United Arab Emirates | collected... | reverse complement strand
TAATCCGGGTGATGCCAGTCCAGCTGCGAATGATAAAAGAATAATTTTATGCCTTGCTTGCGGCATTCATCGGCCAACATCTTCAGAACATCTTTTCCATATGGAGTTTTCTTAACAATGTTGTAATCTGAAATGTTGGAATCAAACATGGCAAAGCCATCGTGATGTTTGCTGGTAATGGTAATGTATTTCATTCCCGCATCTTTCACCATCTGTACCCATTCGGCCGGATTGAATTCGGTGGGATTGAAAAAGGCGGGCAGTTTCTCATACGTTTTAATGGGTATCTGTTGATTATTCATCACCCATTCGCCATCACCCAACACACTATAAACTCCCCAATGAACAAATAGGCCAAACTTGGCATCCTGAAACCACTCACGGTTTTTCAGGTTCTCGGGCGTGGGTTCATATTTCTTTTCCTGGGCGGTAACCCACCCGCAGGTTAGGAATAAAATGACAAATAGTAGAATTTGTTTTTTCATGTGTGAGGGGGTATTTATAACTTTCCAAAATCTATCGGAAGTTAGTGATTTTAACAAGCTTTATTTTATTCCATGCGACACGAACCCATTGGCAAAGAACTTTTTGTTTCCAATCGTAAACGATTACTCAAAAAGTTAAAACCAGGCTCCCTGGTGGTGCTAAACTCAAATGACATCATGCCGAGTAATGCAGATGGTACCTTGGGCTACATTCAAAACAGCGATCTCTATTACCTCAGCGGTATTCATCAGGAGGAAAGTATAGTCGTTTTATGTCCCGATTTTCCAGATAAAAAATACCGCGAGATCTTATTCCTGCGCGAACCTAACGAGCTCATGGAAAAGTGGGAAGGTCATAAGCTGACCAAAAAGGAAGCAACGGAAATCTCCGGCATCGAGACGGTCATCTGGTTGTCGAGTTTTGAAAAACTCTTTCATCATATGATGACCATGGGAGGTGTTGATCAGGTCTACTTGAATACCAACGAACACTATCGGTCAGAAATAGTTGTGCAAAGCCGGGATGCACGCTTCATAGAATGGTGTCAGAAAACATATCCTTTGCACCGGTACCGCAGAATAGCCCCCTTGATGGGTGAACTTCGCAAGGTTAAGCAACCCCGCGAGATTGAGTTGATGCAAAAGGCCTGCGACATTACGGAATGTGGGTTTAGACGGGTGCTTAATTATGTTCGACCCGGAGTAATGGAATATGAGATTGAGGCGGAGTTTATTCATGAATTTAAACGATTGGGGTCAAAGGGGTTTGCCTATACACCCATCATAGCCTCGGGCCCCAATAATGTAATTCTGCACTACATTGAAAATAGCCAGCAATGTTATGCCGGTGATTTGGTGTTGCTGGATGTTGCGGCTGAATATGCCAATTATAATTCAGATTTAACCCGAACCATTCCTGTTAGCGGCCGATTTACCAAGCGACAAAAGGAAGTCTACCAGGCTGTTTTGCGAATTCAACGACAAGCCATGAAGTTGCTTCGGCCGGGCATTGTTTACTTCGACTATCAAAAAGAAATTGAATCGCTGATGGAGGCGGAATTGCTCAACTTAAAATTGATCGATAAGACCGATATCAAAAAGCAAACGCCCGATAATCCAGCGTTCCGCAAGTATTTCTACCATGGAACTTCACATATGTTAGGTCTGGATGTACATGATGTGGGCAACATGCATGCAAAAGTGGCCGTTAATTCAGTATGGACCATTGAGCCCGGGATTTATATTAAAGAAGAGGGTTTTGGTGTCCGGTTGGAAAATAATGTCGTGATTGGTCAAGATAAAAATTTTGATCTGATGCGTCATATTCCGATTGAGGTAGAGGAGATCGAGGAAATCATGAACAGTCGTAAGAACAAGTAGGCAACAAAGAATGATTTGGCGTAAGGAGGAGATGAAGCGATTGATAACCACAAGTTTGGTTTTACTGATAACCTGCCTTTCGCAGGCCCATGAATTCTGGTTATTATCAAAAAAGTTCCGTTATAAAACCGGAGAGGAAATTAAAATTGACCTGATGGTGGGTGAAGGCTTTGAAGGCGAGTATTGGGATTTGAACCGACATCAGGTTGTGAAACTTGACCTGCACCGGCTAAGTGCCGTACGCGATCTCACGAAAATGGTAAAGTCCACACAGGGTAATAATCTCACGTTTAAGGCGGATAACGTAGGTACCTACTTGTTTGCCATGCAAAGCAACGATGCCTACATCGAGTTGGAGGGCGATAAATTCAATGATTACTTGAAAGAGGATGGCCTTGATTATATTCTTGATGAGCGGAAGAAGGCCGGAACACTCGAAAAAAAATCTACTGAATACTATACCCGGTTTGTCAAGCTGCTGGTTCAAAATGGCGACCGAACCGACCCTACCTTTAAGAAGGTGGTAGGCTTGCGCTATGAAATTGTACCGGAACAAAATCCTTACGACTTGAAGGTGGGTGATTACCTGCAATGCCGAGTGTTGTTTGAAGGCAAGCCTGCAGCCCATACTATGGTTAAGGTGTGGAATCGCCTTCGGGATACAACCTTTCTTCAAAACCTGTATACGGAAACGGACGGCACGATCCGATTTCCGATCAGTGCTTCGGGCCCGTGGATGGTAAGCAGCGTTAGAATGGTGCCGTCAGAAAAAGAAGGAGCTGAATACCATAGTCTCTGGACCAGTTTAGTGTTTGGAATTGATTGATATGGCCGATATAGTATCCTCAGAAAAAGCTCCTGAACCGGTTGGTCCCTACCCCCATGCTCGCAGGGTTGGCAATTTGCTTTTCCTTTCCGGAGTGGGGCCGCGGAAACGCGGATCACGCGACATTCCCGGGGTAACCCTGGATGAAAACAGAAATATTCTATCCTATGACATTGCAACCCAGTGTCATTCAGTTTTTCAAAATGTGCGATACATTCTGGAAGATTCGGGCTCGCGGTGGGAAAACCTGGTGGACATGACCGTATTCCTCACCAATATGAAGACGGATTTTCCAGTCTTCAATAAAATCTATGCGGAATACTTTCCGAATCCGGAAACCCAGCCTTGCCGCACGACTGTGGAGGTCAACGCCTTGCCGACACCGATTGCCATTGAATTGAAGTGTGTGGCGCTCATCTAATACCAAGTTTTTGTAACTTTAAGCTATGGATGCCATTGTTTAAAGGATGAGTTTACAACAGGGCTTACGGATGAACAGTTTTTCTGGTTCTGCAGGCAGAATAAGGATTTACGCGTTGAGCGAAACAGTAAGTTAGAAGTCATCATTATGTCTCCGGTTACCACTCGATCAGGAAACCACAGTGGCGAGATTTTTCGTCAATTAGCCAATTGGGCTGTCGTCACGAAAACCGGGTTGCATTTTGATTCCTCTACCGGATTTACCCTTCCTGATGAGTCAGTATTTTCACCAGATGCATCATGGGTATCAAATGAAAAATGGGAAGCTTTGAGCGAAGAAGATAAAGATCGTTTTGCGCCTGTTTGCCCTGAGTTTGTCATTGAGATCTGTTCTAAATCGGATTCCCTTCCGGATCTTAAAAATAAGATGGAGGTATGGTTAAAAAATGGAGACCAATTGGGTTGGCTCATCGACCCACGTGAAAAAACCTCTTATATGTTTAGCCCTGGTAAACCGGTTGAAAAGGTTATAGGCTTCGACAAAAAATTGGATGGCGAGGGGTCCATTGCAGGTTTTGTTTTGGATCTATCTATGCTCAGATCCTAAACCGCGAAACTTTCACCACAGCCGCATGTGCGTGAGGCATTCGGATTAATAAATTGAAATCCCTTTCCGTTTAAACCGTCAGAAAAATCAAGGGTCGTACCCAGCAAATAAAGGAGACTCTTTTTATCCACCAGAATTTTTATCCCTTTGTCTTCAAACACCTGGTCAACGGGGTTAATCTGATCATCAAAGCCTAAATCATACATCAGGCCTGAACAACCGCCCCCTTTTACCGATACACGGATGTTATGGATTTCAGATTTTCCCTCTTCCTTACGCAGAGAGATGATTCTATCTTTTGCTTTGTCAGTTACGGTAATCATAAACTAGGATACTGGATTTAAGACAACACTAAACACGGTAATGGTGTTCCGGTCGCGACCATAATATAATTTTTCGAGCGCATCCAGGATGTTACTGGCCCGGAAATACGAAGTGTGCAATTCGCGTTCATTTTTAGCCACCCATTGAATGGTATAGGAATTTTCTTTCTCCTTGTAATTCTGAACGTACTCCCACATTTTCTTAAGCGCATCCACTTTATCGGCTCCGGTTTCGGAGTGAAAGAGAAAGGATTGGTTATGCCGGGGATTGATCGTGATCAGATCCAATTTGGTCTTTCCATCATGCAGACTGTATTCAAAGATCAGGTCGCTGGTGCGTAAGCCCAGGTAATCCTTGATCTGCTGTTGAATGCGCGCGGCTTCAACGTGGGCATCACTGGTCGATTCTATGGTGATTTTTGGCATTTCGTATTAAAACTTTTCTATTGCTTGAAAAGTTTCCCGATTTTCCCACAAAATTAACAAAATCAAGTAATTGGGCAGTATGAAAAAACTGGAGCACATCGGTATTGCGGTAAAGGACCTGGAAGCCGCCAATGAATTGTTCGCCAAACTTTTTGGTAAACCTCATTACAAGATTGAAGAAGTTGAAAAAGAAGGTGTTCGGACTTCTTTTTTTGATTTGGGCAATGTCAAGATTGAATTGGTTGCGGCCACCCGGCCTGACTCAGCCATCGCGAAGTTTATCGAGAAAAGAGGTGAAGGCCTACATCATCTCGCGTTTGAATCTGAATCCATGGAAGAGGAAATGAACGAACTGAGAGGCAAAAACTTTACCCTGCTTTCCGAAAAACCATTTCCCGGTGCCGATAACAAGAACGTGGTGTTTATTCATCCTAAAACAACCAACCATGTGTTGGTTGAACTTTGTCAGGACAAAGGTTAATCGAATTTCATTTTGGGATGCGGATTGCGGCCGAATTGGATATCGTTATAATATTTCTGTTTACGCTTGCCTTCCTTGGTTTCGTAATAGGGTTTCGGAGCAGCACAGGCCGTCATCAGGACCAACCCAAAAAGACCAAGCACAATTTTCCTTTTCATTTTCTTTAGGGTTATTTTTTTACTGAATACGGGGAATCCGGCCATTTTCGGTGATCTCGGTGGCAAATCGTACTTTTGCCGGACGAACTGACAATTCTGCCGTTTAACGGCCCTTACCATGACCGAATCCCGAACCGAACTTTCACAACTAGGCGAATTTGGATTGATTGAACGAATCAAAAGTAAATTCCCGGTTACCCATTCATCCACGCTTACCGGTATTGGCGATGATGCTGCGATAATCGAAGCGGGTACAGATGAAATTCTGGTTTCAAAGGATATGCTGGTGGAAGGCATTCACTTCGATTTGTCGTATGTACCGCTCCAGCATTTGGGTTATAAAGTTGTTGCGGTTAATGTATCCGACATAGCGGCAATGAATGGTCGTGCCGAACAAATTGTGCTCAGCATAGCTTTCAGTAACCGATTTTCAGTAGAAGCTGTAGATGTTTTATTGGAAGGTATTCAGGCAGCGTGTAAAAATTATGCGGTCGATCTGGTGGGCGGAGATACCTCTTCGTCAACATCAGGGTTAATCATTTCCATTACCGTGATTGGTCGAGCGCCTAAGGGCAGGATTGTTAAACGCAGTGGGGCCAAGGCAAATGACATTCTTTGTGTTACCGGTGATTTAGGGGCAGCCTATATGGGTTTGCAGGTTTTGGAACGCGAGAAGCAGGTGTTTCTTTCAAATCCTGAAATGCAACCTGATCTGGAGAAGTATGAGTATCTGGTAGGCCGCCAGTTGAAGCCGGAAGCACGAATGGATATTGTGCATGATTTACAAGAACGAAATTGTGTACCTACCTCGATGATTGATATTTCCGATGGGTTGGCTTCAGAGCTATTTCACTTGGGCAAACACTCCAACCTGGGCGTGAAAATTTTTGAGGACAAAGTGCCGATCGATCACGATACTTTTGAAACAGCCATAGAATTTAAGTTAGATCCGATCACGTGTGCATTACATGGCGGTGAAGATTATGAACTTCTCTTTACAATCAATCCAGCCGATTACGAAAAAATTAAAAATCATCCTGATATTCATTTTATTGGGCACATGCACCCTGACCCTACCCAGCATGTTTTAATTACCAAGCAGCAAACGGTAGTTCCGCTGCAAGCTCAGGGTTGGAATCACTTCAAATGATGGAGGAGTTTACCTAATGGGTTAATCTTCCGGAAATGGAATGTAAACGAAGTTGGCAAAATCCTGATCGACCACAAACAGGCAACAGAATTCATCGGGATCTTTGTAGGAGCTTTTGAAATCCTCTTCTTTATCAGCCGCCACCAATTCGCGCTGCACAAATTCATTCAGAAAGGAGGCGTAATAATTCCACTGCAGGTTTAACGGACCGGCCGGAATTAAAATCTGACCAATCGGTAAATCACTTTTCGAGATTGGAAAGATCGGAAAATCAAATCCGGCTTTCCGGATCTGATACGATGCCTCTTTCAAGGTGTCCGCCACCTTCACAAAATCCTGTGAAATGGTGCCCAGGTATTTTCCGTTTAGTTCCGGATCGTTAAACATGTGCGAGTGCCGTTAAAATAATAGCCAGGAACAGAAAGATTCTTCCATCGAAGAAATCTCTATTTTTAACAAAATTATAAATCTCATGAGAAAGTTAATCACCTTCATTTTGTTAACCGGTTGCATGTCGTCTTGGGCTCAAACCGGGGTATCAGAATGGGAGGCTTCTTACAAAGCCCGCGTGACCAAGGAAGAGCAATCGTTACTAAAGGAATACCCGGTGCGCAATATTGGACCCACCGTGCAGGGTGGTCGCATTGTCGATATTGAAGTCAATCTCAAGGATACCAAGGAATTTTATGTTGGATATGGCTCGGGTGGTATTTTCAAGACAGCCAATAACGGAATCACCTTTGTGCCCATTTTTGATAACCTAGACGCATTGGGAATTGGTGATTTTGCTTTATCACAAACCAATCCCAAAATTTTATATGTCGGCACGGGTGAAAAAAATGGTAGCCGGTCAACCTATGCGGGTTCAGGTGTTTACAAAACAACCGATGGCGGTACCACCTGGAGAAACCTGGGCCTTGCGGGCACGCACCATATCAGCAGGGTTCTGATCCATCCGCAGGATAATAATACGGTTTGGGTCGCTTCACTCGGGGCCCTGTATTCCAACAATCCCGATCGCGGTGTCTTTAAATCCACCGATGGTGGAAAGACCTGGAAGAAAACTTTATTCATCAATGATAGTACGGGAGTTTCGGAACTGATCGTGAATCCCCAGAATCCTAAACAATTATTGGCCGCTACCTGGGAGCGTACCCGCAAAGCCTGGGATTTCAAAGGCAATGGCAGTGGCTCGGCAATTTACCGCTCAGAAGATGGTGGTGAAACATGGACACTTTCAGCTGAAGGATTCCCGAAAGGAAAATTGGTTGGCCGTATTGGGTTAGACCTATGCTGGACAAAACCCAATGTGATCTATGCTGTAGTGGACAATCAGGAAGAAATTAAAGAAGCGAAGAAGGAAAGTCCTCAACCAGCAGCTGGAAAATTAAAACTTTCGGACTTCAAGGAAATGACGGTTGAAAACTTTCTGAAACTGGATGATAAAAAACTGGATGATTTTCTGAAGGATAACCGGTTTCCTTCCCGCTATACCGCTCCGGTTGTTAAAAAGGAAGTTCGTGCAGGAAAATATAAACCCACCGCGCTGGCGGAATATTTGGGTGCCGATGCCAACTCAGATCTATTCAATACAAAAATAAAGGGGGCTGAAGTTTACCGGTCGGAGGATGCCGGTAAATCCTGGAAGCGTACCCATGCAGCCGATATTGATGGGGTGTACTTTACTTATGGATATTACTTTGGTGAATTGCGGGTGTCACCTTCCAATCCGGAGGATGTTTATATCTATGGTGTACCCATGATTAAATCTGAAGATGGCGGCAAAACCTGGGTAGAAATTGATTCGCTTGGCACGATGCACAGCGATCATCATGCGTTATGGATTAATCCTACCGATGCCGACCATATGCTCATGGGCAATGATGGCGGCCTCTACCAATCGTATGATCAGGGTGATACCTGGTTACACTACAACAACATGCCGGTGGGCCAGTTTTATACCGTGAATGTGGATATGGAAACACCGTATAATGTATATGGAGGCTTACAGGATAACGGGGTGTTACGCGGTTCATCCAAGTCGGTACCGAACCGCTCCAAACACTGGGATCCCATTTTTGGTGGGGACGGTATGTATGTGGCACCGGATCCGCGAAACAGCAAATTGGTATACACGGGTTTTCAGTTTGGAAATTATTTCAAGCTGGAGTTGGACCGTGGCCGTACCACACGCATTACCCCGGCACATGACATTGGCGAAAGTCCCAATCGGTGGAACTGGCGCACCCCGTTAATACTCAGCAAACACAATCCGGATATTGTGTATATCGCTTCACAGCGGGTGTACCGGAGTATGAATAAAGCCGAAAGTTGGGAAGCCATTAGTGGTGATCTGACAAAAAATAAAAAGCAGGGTAATGTTCCGTTTTCCACAATTACTTCACTGGCGGAATCACCTTTGCAATTTGGGTTGCTATATGTGGGTACCGATGATGGCAACCTGTGGATCAGTAAAAATGGCGGTGGAAGTTGGGAGGCCATTGCCCAGGGTTTACCGGCCAATAAATGGGTGAGTAGCGTTTCACCTTCCCCTCATGAGAAGGCCACTGTCTTTGTTTCGGTTAACGGTTATCGACAGGATGATTTCAGCACGTATGTATTCATGAGCGCTGACTACGGCAAAACCTGGACTTCTGTTAAGGGAGATTTACCGGAGTCCGTGGCTAATGTTCTTATTCAGGATCCGGTGAACGCCAGTTTGTTGTACTGCGGATTGGATAACGGCACGTACGTGAGCCTGGATTTGGGCAAGACCTGGCACCTCTTGAATGCTGCCTTGAATGTAGCCAGCTATGATATGATGGTGCATCCTCGCGAAAATGAATTAATTATTGGTACACATGGTCGGAGCGTATTTGTGGCTGATGTTAAACCCCTGCAATCGTTACGAGAACCCACTAATGCGATAGTAGCATTTGCAGCGGAAGGAATACGTTACAGCGAGCGGTGGGGTCAAAAGCAGTATAGCTGGAGTAAACCGGTTGAACCCAGCACGAGTATTTTATATTACGTTGGAAAGCCCACCACAACAATCCCTGTTGAAATACGGGATGAGAAAAATAATGTGGTCAGGAACTTGACGGCAACTGGAACAGGAGGCTTTCATTCTCTTTCCTGGGATTTAAGAGTGATAGAAACAGTGCCGGCACCTGGGAAAGGTAAACCTAAAATGCCAACACCTGCTACAACACAACCATATGCCGGCAAGGGAAAGTACACCGTCAAGTTTACGAATGGTGCAGAAAGCAGTGAGGTGATGGTGGAGATCAAGTAGTACATCGAAATAAGCAGGAATGGGGCTTACTCATAATTCAAATGAGTGGCCCTTTTTCTTTTCAGGTACCACCCATCCCCTGTTTCGTGTTGCTCCTGTCTACCATTTTCCTTTGGCCAACTTTCTTTACAGGCCAGTTGGAAAAATTCGTTTAAAGACCATAACCCACAGCTTATGGAAACACACTTGTTCAGCCGTGCCACCTTTTTAAAGAAATCGTTGCTGGCCTCTTCTGGCCTGTTGCTAATTACGGAATTCAGTAACAGCCAAACCAACCAGGAAAAACCTCCGCCTTTAAATGTGGAAGAGGTGAAAGAGTTTGTAGGAGTTAGCCATGGTAATTTCAATCGCATGAAGGAAATGTTATGGGCTAATCCCCACTTGCTTCATGCCTCGTATGATTGGGGCGGTGGCGATTTTGAATCTGGGATTGAAGCAGCCGGCCATGTAGGGAATAAGGAGATTGCTGATTATTTATTGGCAAAAGGTGCGCGTTATAATATTTATCTGGCCTGTATGTTGGGCCATCTGGATACCGTTAAAAATGTATTGAATTTTAATCCCGGGTTATTGAACAGCAAGGGGCCACACGGCTTTACTATGTTGCACCATGCCCAAAAGGGAGCAGCCGGTGAAGTAGAGGCTTATCTGAAATCATTAGGGGCTGTTCAAACTAAAGTCGACTTTTATAAAAGTTAAGCTCGCTCACCGTTTTCACGGTCACGGATAAAATTTTCGCTCATGCGTTTCAGCTCAGGAAAGAAGAGTAAAAACTCGCTTTCAAATTCAATTTTGAATTTCTGAAGATCATGCACGGCTTCATCCATCCTGGAATCAAACGGGGTTCTGCGGGCCATGCCACTAAGAGCGCGATGAATTCCCTCCGGTTGCGCATAGTTGAAGAGCCAATCGCCTTCAATCATATAGGGCATCAAGTACTTAACGCGATCGGGAAGCTGAGGAAGATATTTCTGTAAAACCGAATAGGATTGCCGGGCATATTGAGCCAATGGTTGTGTATGATAGCTTGACCAATTCGCGGCCAGAAAATGGTCGTAAAACATATCTACAATAACCGGAGCATAATGCCGGTATTTGGGACGAAGCCGGATTTTACTTTCCCTAACTACGGGATGCCGATCCGTAAACTCGTCAATCTCCCGATGCAGCTCAATACCTAAGGCTACATGAAAGGGGTAACGTAAATAAATGTCCTTACCCCGCACAAAATCCCCGATAAAGTTACCCACCATGATCTCTTCATGGTTGCCGGACAGAAAGAGGTGAGCCAGGAAATTCATGACTGGTCATTTATTTCAGCGGTGTGTAAGATAGCCTATTTTCATTTACTTTTACCAGCCGTTATTTTTTCACTATGATCGTATTAGAGCAACTCAAATTATTGGTTAACCTGGCCCGGGCCGATGGCGAAATGTCAACCGAAGAGCGAGCGTTTATCATTAACATTGGTAAAGCACATGGGTTTCCTGAGTCATCAGTCGAGACGTTGTTTTACTCCAGCCACGAAACCTTCATTGCCGATAAGCTAACGGATGATCAGCGTTTCAATTATCTCTTCAACCTGGTGCAGTTGATGAAGTTGGATGAGCGCTTGTACGAAGATGAGATCAAGTTTTGTGCGGCTACCGCAGCCAAATTGGGCTATCAACCGGAAGTTATGTTTGAAATGCTCTTGAAAGTAAAAGCGACCAATCTGGAGGCAGACGAACTGCAAGCCTTGAAAGAGTTAACTAAAAAATATCTGAACTAAATTCCTTATGAAACGTATCCTTTTGTTGCTGGTGCTCACCGGCTTTACCTCAGTGGTTTTTGGCCAACGAACCCTGATTCATTGTGGTTCGCTGATCGATGGTAAAACAAAAAAATCTGCAAAGTCAGGTTACCGTAGTGGTGGAAGGCAATAAAATTCATTCCGTTGACAAAGGATTTACAAAGCCGGGCAAGGAAGATAAGCTGATTGACCTCAGCAAAAAGACGGTCATGCCGGGTTTAATCGACATGCATGTTCATATTGAAAGCGAAACGAGTAAAGACGCCTTAGTTAAGCGGTACACGCAAAATGAAGCCGATGTAGCATTTCAATCTACCCTATATGCCCGCAAAAACTTATTGGCTGGGTTTACCACAGTGCGCGATTGTGGTGGTTCGGGGGTCAATATTTCCTTGCGAAATGCGGTGAATGCCGGAGTGATTGTAGGCCCACGGATTTTTACGGCCGGAAAAGGCATAGCTACCACAGGCGGCCATGGCGATCCAACCAATGGTGCACGTAAAGATTTAATGGGTGATCCGGGCCCAAAAGAAGGCGTGATCAACGGCCCTGAAGATGCACACAAAGCCGTTCGCCAACGCTACAAAGATGGAGCTGACTTTATTAAAATCACCGCTACGGGTGGGGTGTTAAGTGTGGCCAAGGATGGCAGCGGTCCGCAGTTTACTCAGGAAGAAGTTAATGCAATTGTGGCAGCCGCCAAAGACTATGGTTTTCATACTGCGGCACACGCCCATGGCGCAGAAGGGATGAAGCGCGCGGTGCTGGCCGGTATTACCACCATTGAACATGGTACGCTGATGACAGAAGAAGTCATGGATTTGATGAAGCAACGAGGCACCTACCATGTGCCCACCATTATTGCCGGTCGTTCAGCTGCTGAGTATGCCAAAATACCGGGTTATTATCACCCCCTGGTAGCGCCCAAGGCAATTGAGATCGGATCAAAAATTCAGGAGAATTTTAATAAAGCCTATAAGCGAGGAGTGAAGATGGCATTTGGAACCGATGCCGGAGTGTTTCCGCATGGTGAAAATGCGCGTGAGTTTGGGTATATGGTAGAGGGCGGCATGCCTGCGATTGATGCCTTGTTATGCGCCATGCAGGTTAATGCTGAGATTCTGGGGGTAGGAGACAAGATTGGTTCAATTGAAGCGGGCAAGTTGGCCGATCTTGTGGCAGTTAATGAAGACCCCACCAAAAACATCAAAACCATGGAGAAGGTTACGTTTGTAATGAAGGATGGCGTGGTGTATAAGAATGAATAATTCATTCTGAAGTTTTTAGGATCTTAAATCGATCCGGATATAGTACGGAGTTTACTCTTTTCTTTCAGCTTCCGCTAACCGTTTCATCGATTCTTGATAGGCAGCTTCGGCTCGCCTCCATTCCATTTCAGCCTTTCTCCTGGCAGCTTCTAATTGCTCTCGGGCAAGCCGCTCGGTTTCTTCTGCCATCACCTTAAATCGATCAGCACGCGATTTCTGATATATGCCGAAGGCGAGTGAAAACACTGACACGAGTGTTAAGAGGCCAATAACCCGGTTCTTTGTCATGTCGAGACGAGGTTTGGGTGACTTTAAAAAATCTAATGGAAGATACGAAATCCCTTACAATGAAATAAGTATCTATCTTTATACATCATGTTAAGTCCTGTTGAACGAAAGAAAATATTATTGGTTGAAGACGAGGTAGGGGTAGCTTCTTTTGTTAAAAAGGGACTTGCTGAGGCCGGCTTTGAGGTAATCGTTTCATATGATGGGAATACGGGTATTCAAATGGCACAGGCCGGTAATTTTGATTTGATTATTCTGGACATCATGCTGCCGGGCATCAATGGCCTCGAAGTGTGTCGGGCAATCCGAAAGCAAAACCGGCAGGTGGCGATTTTGTTTCTAACTGCCATGGGTACTGCGGAGAATGTGGTCATTGGATTGGAGACCGAAGCCGATGATTATCTGATCAAGCCATTCAAATTTATTGAGTTATTGGCCCGTGTCAAAAATCTCTTACGGAGAGCAGAAGTCAGTCCTCAGGCTGAATCACTAGTAGAAATTTATCGGGTAGCTGACCTTGAATTGAATGATTACACCAAAACTGTGAAGCGCGGTGAGCGAACCATTTCACTCACATCAACCGAATATCGCTTGCTGCTTTTGTTTATGAAGAATCCACGAAGGGTTATGTCGCGACTGGATATACTCGAGCAAGTGTGGAGTGTGGATTTTGATATGGGCACCAATGTGGTGGATGTATACGTCAATTATCTTCGTAAAAAGATTGATCGCGATCAGTCGAAGAAACTTGTCCATACGGTAATTGGAATGGGGTATGTGTTAAAAGAGCCCGATGAGGACACAGACTAAAATAGCGTTGATCTTTTTCGTGATTTCACTCGTGACCATTGTGTTGCTAGGCGCCAGTGTTTATTATTTTATTAGCCAGTACTCGTTTACGGATTATTACAAGCGACTGGAAATTCGAGGTGTAGTGACGGCTAAGGCTCAATTAGATCATGAAGAGGCAAGTCAGTCGGTGTTGCAGGAAGTACGGGAACTCCATCTTGAAAAACTTCCAGAGGAGATGGAGTATTTTTTTCGGATCGAGCCTGGAATTTCTTTTGAAAAGGAGGCAAAAGAATTGGGTTTACCAGTTTCCTTTTTTAATACACTGATCGAGACGGGTGTAGCTACGTATCAGATAGGGGATATTTTTTTTACCGGAATCCGATACCGTGGCAAGTCAGGCGATTACGCAGTAATTGTTTCAGCGGCCAATTATTACGGTACTCATTTAATGAAATACTTGGGTAACATTTTATTGGCCGGTGTTGTTATTGCCTCATTATTTGCCTTATTGGTCTCGTTTGTATTTTCAAGGCAGGTTTTTACTCCCGTTAAGGTGCTGACCGATCGGGTAAAAGAAATCAGCTCACAGAATTTGCACAGGCGTCTTGAACAATCAAACGTGCATGACGAAATCGGGATGTTAGGAGTTACCTTCAACAACATGCTCGATCGCCTGGAGACGGCCTTCGAAACCCAGAATAATTTTATCAGCAATGCTTCACATGAACTCAGCACTCCCCTTACCACCATTATTGGTGAGGCCGATGTAACGTTATCCAAGCCACGCACGCAAAAGGAATACATCGAATCGTTGAATACCATACTGATGGAAGCTGAGCGACTGGATAAAATCACCAAGTCACTTTTATTTTTGGCCCAAACCGGGTTTGCCGGTAAGACGCAGAAATTTGACAAAGTAAGGGTTGATCAATTGTTATGGGATGTTAAGGATACGGTGGATAAGATTAATCCGAAAAATAAGGTGCAGATCAATACCAACTTGATGCCGGACAGCCCGGAGCAGTTGAAGATTAAGGGAAATGAACAATTGTTGCATCTCGCGCTGACCAATCTCGTTAATAACGCGTGTAAATATTCAAAAAACCAACCGGTCACCGTTTCGATCGGCACGTCTGACGAAAAGGTGATTATTGTGATTAAAGATACCGGCATTGGTATTCCGGAAGCTGAATTAAAATTTATTTACGATCCCTTCTTTCGGGCTTCGAATGTGACTGAATACGAAGGTTACGGAATTGGATTGCCCCTTACCCGAAACATCGTGCGCCTTCATCACGGTGAAATCCACGTGGCCAGTCAGCTTAACCAAGGAACCACCGTGCAGGTAACCTTTCCTTTGGGTCATTACACTCTGGCCTGATTCCGTTCGTACTCAGGATCATCAATTTTACATTCTTATCACATTTTAATCTCGCTTTTAACTCGCCTTAATGGCCTGAAGGTACTATTACGCAAGGATTGGATTGCTGCGAAATACAAACCCACTCCATTTCCCAAAAAAAGCTAATCTGGTTATGAAGCGAACCGTACTCATTCCCACTGACTTCACCATTGAATCGTTAAATCTGTTGAAATACGCCCTTCAGGTACCGGATGAAAACAAAGTGAATGTTGTGTTGGTGCTGGGTTTGCGGCTTTCAGATTCCATTATGGATTTGTTGTTCTTATCCCGAAAGGAAGAAGTAGAAAATCTAATGAGTGATGATTTTAAGACAGCCTGTAAGATCATGCGAAACAAGTATGCCGGCCGCCTGAATTCATTTCGCATCGAAATCTTTTCCGGATTTACACAAAGTTCGTTCAGAAATTTCCTGGAAGGGAATCAAATAACAGAAATTTTTATTCCCCGAGATTATGTCTTGAAGTCTCCCGCCAAAAAGAGTTTTGCCTTGATGCCCTTTATTCAAGCTAATAAATATCTGGTTACCGAGGTATCCTGGGAACCAGTTTTGAATGTCCCGGAAAAGAACCAGGTGGCAGAAGTATTTCTTATTTAAAATCACAAACGTTATGACTACGATACATGAACCCCAGACGATAAGCGGCCGATTAAAGTTATTCTTTACGCTGTTCGACAGTCGTTTCGAAGATCTTCAAGCCAGCAATTGGCGAACTACCGTTTACCGCGACTTTAGTGCTGGATTGGTTGTGGCTCTTACCGCAATACCCATGGCTATGGGTTTTGCCATGGCGATGGGATTAAGACCCGAACAAGGCATTATAGCTGGCGCATTGGCCTGTATTATCGGCCGAACGTTTGGTGGATCCAAATATCAGGTGTACGGACCAACGGCAGCTTTTATTCCCGTCATAGCTAGTCTTATTTTTAAATACGGCCCGGCCAACGGGGGGACTGCCGCGGAAGCGCATGGATTTTTAATTTTTGTTTCCATTCTAGCCGGTATTATTTTAATGATAATGGGACTTACCGGAATGGGAAAATTTGCCAAGCTGGTTCCCAATTCAATCGTTGTGGGTTTTACGGTGGGTATTGCGG
>ERZ1066115.265-NODE-265-length-16284-cov-18.378335_pt1 | contig 16284 bp, 12 predicted proteins | sample MGYA00382762_ERZ1066115 | MGnify/ENA primary metagenome ERZ1066115 (study PRJEB33369, sample SAMEA5778345) | biofilm metagenome | biome: Industrial cooling water; feature: Water cooling tower basin; material: Biofilm | place: United Arab Emirates | collected... | reverse complement strand
GAGGATCAAGGATCAAGGATCAAGGATCAAGGATCAAGGATCAAGGATCAAGGATCAAGGGCTGGGTTGTCCCCAGAAGCTGTGGGTAAGTCTGCGCGTGGGATGTGGGTTTTTTCCGCAGTTTATTGATTTTATTTAGCTTTGTTTGCCTTGCCGGTTTCTTGAGCAGTTTGCGCGGTGGCGCTGCCTGGCTTCAGCGGCGGTCGTTGCGGTGGTTGAACCAGGCAAAGAGCAGGGAAAGGACGACCAGCAGACCGGCCCAGATGCTGGCGGGGATTGCCGCCAGTTGCGCTACCCAGGTCTCTGAGCGGTGCTGCTCGCCGGGCGGAGGGGGCTGACGGGTCGCGGTCGTCGGGCTATCCGGCGGCTTGGGCGGCTTGCCGGCCGCCGTCGCGGCGGGCACGGCTGGCTGATAGGGGCGTTGGTATTGCGCAGTCAGGGTCAGTCCGTAGCGCGGCACGATCACCTGCGGCGGATTGCCGACGTGGAAATTGAAAGGCTGCGAGATACTTTCCAGTTGCTCGCCGTTGCGGCGCACGCCAAGGACGGCAAAGTGCAGGTGCGGGCCGCTTGAGTAGCCGGTTGAGCCGGCTAGCCCGATCACCTGTCCGGCCGCCACGTACTGGCCGCTGCTGACCCGGACGCCGCCCGGTGCCAGGTGGGCATAGAGCCCGATGCTGCGGTCGTCGTGCAGGATTTTGACCAGATTGGCGCGGCTGAGCATGTCGGCCGTCTGGCGGCCGTCACTTTCGCCGGCCTCGGTGGCGATGACCCGGCCGCTACGGGCGGCAACGATCGGGGTACCCTCCGGCATCGGAATGTCGACCGCGTATTCGCTGTCCGGGCGGGTGTGGGTGCTGATCGGTCCGCCCGGCGCCTGGCCGAGAGTGAATTGCTGGCCATCCGGCCAGGGCAGGCGGTAAAGGGTTTCCGGGGCATGGCGGGCATGGAAGTCGCCGAGCAGCCAGCGATACTGGGTGCGGAAGGAAAAGGCATGGCCCGGATGCGCGGCATAGACTTCGCCGAAGTCCACACTGCCCCCGTTGGGCGGGACCACCACCTGTTGCGGAAAACTGCGTTCGCTGGCCAGGTTGCGGGTGTCGCTCAGGTTCAGTGTGAGCGATACCGGCGCCGGACCGAGGTTGCGCGCCTGCAGCCGGTAGCCGCGCGAGGTGCGCAGGCTGTCCAGGCTGAGCGGATAAGGGGGCGCCGCAAACAGCATCGCCGGCAGCAATCCGCCGAGCAGCACGGCAGGCCGGAGAATGGAGCGGAAGGACAGGCGAAGCATCAGGGCTGGGGGCTCAGGTCATCGAGGCGGGGGCTGGGTGTTTGGGGAGGCATTTGCGCTGCGGGCGGCACGCTGTTCACGGTCAACCGGCAGGATAGTCCAAAACCGGATTCCGCTCTGGTTCAGGAGGGCGCGCTGCCGGCCGGCAGCCAGCGTTCGAGCGTGGTCTTGAGTTGCTGCCAGTTGAGCGGCTTGACCAGGTAATCGTTCATGCCGCAGGCCAGGCAGCGTTCGCGGTCGCCCTGCATGGCATTGGCGGTCAGCGCGATGATCGGGATGCGCGGCTGCAGTCGGCCGTGCCGAATCTTGGCGGTGGCTTCGAAGCCGTCCATCACCGGCATCTGGCAGTCCATCAGGATCAGGTCATAAGGCTGCCGGGCCAGCGCCGTGAGCGCCTCGCTGCCGTTGTCGGCGATGTCTACGGCCAGGCCGAGCTTGCCCAGCAAGGCAGCGGCCACCTTCTGGTTGGTTAAATTGTCTTCAACCAGCAGAATCCGGCCGTTGCGCGGCAGGGCTTCGTCGATGCTGTGCCGGGTGATCAGTGGATGCTCGGCCGGGGTCGGCGTGCTGCCGCGCTGGCGCAAATTGGCCAGGCAGTGCCAGAGGTGCTGTTCCTTGATCGGTTTGCTCAGGTAGGCGGCAAAGCCGGCCTGGCGCAGGCGTTCGGCATCGCCGCGCAGCGTGGCGGAGGTCAGCATCACCAGCGGTATTGCGGCAAAGCGCGGGTCGGCGCGAACCGTCCGGCCCAGGGTTTCGCCGTCCATGCCGGGCATTTGCATGTCGAGCAGCAAAATGTCGTAAGCAGTGCCGGTGGCAGCAGCGTGCTCGAGTTGCTCGAGCGCACCGGGGCCGCCATCGACGCTATCCACCTTGCAGCCCCAGCGGCCGAGCAGGCCCAGCAGCAGCTGGCGGTTGGTGGCGTTGTCATCGACGATCAGAATCCGGCAGCCCGCCAGGCAGTCTTCCTCGATCACCGGGATCGGTGCGGCAGACTGGCTGGAAACCGTGCAGGGCAGGGTGAACCAGAAGGTCGAGCCCTGGCCGGGGCGGCTGTCAGCCCCGATTTCACCACCCATCATCTCGACCAGGCGTTTGCAGATCGAGAGCCCGAGCCCGGTGCCGCCGTATTGCCGGGTGGTCGAGCTGTCGGCCTGGACAAAGGGCGAGAAGAGCTCGGCCAGCCGTTCGGGGGCGATGCCGATTCCCGAATCGCGGATTTCAAAGCGCAGCAGCCAGTGACCCTGAGGGGTGCTTTGCCCGCGAATGCGCAGGCTGATTTCTCCTTTTGTGGTGAATTTGATGGCATTGCCCAGCAGGTTGAGCAGAATCTGCCGCAAGCGCCCGGGGTCGCCTTGCAGCTTGCGCGGTAGTTCGGGGGCCAGGTCGCAGATCAGTTCCAGATCTTTCTCGTGGGCCCGGATGGCCATCAGGTCACACAACGAGTGAATCAGGTTGCCCAGATCAAAACTGATGCTTTCCAGGTCCAGTTTGCCGGCTTCGATCTTCGAGAAGTCGAGAATGTCGTTGATCACCGTCATCAGCGCATCGCTGCTGCTTTCGATCAGTTGCACAAACTCCATTTGTTCGTCATCGAGCGGGGATTCGCGCAGCAGGTGGGTCATCCCGATCACCCCGTTGAGCGGGGTGCGGATTTCGTGGCTCATGTTGGCGAGGAATTCGCTTTTGGCCCGGCTGGCGGCTTCGGCGGCGAGGCGGGCATGTTCGATCCGTTCTTCGGCCAGGCGGAAGCGGCGGGTGACATAGGTCGAGGTCACCAGCAGCAGTACCGCGATCAGTCCGGCGATACTCAGCAGCTGCAGGTGAAGCGGACGCAAGGCGTGCTCGATGTCGTCCTGGTAGGCGGTGGCGCCAATGATCCAGCCCCAGGGTTCGAAGCGTGAATAGACCACCAGCTTTTCGCGGGCAGCGGTCTCTCCCAGCGTGGCATTGCGCCAATGGTAGCGTAGCGTGCCTTCGCCGGTGGCCAGCATCTGCTCGATCAGGCGGCGGGCATCGGGGTTGCCTTGCTCTTTGAGATAGAGGCCCTCGCCGCCCGGATGGACAATCGGAAAGCCGGGCTGCTGCCGGTAATCCAGCGCAAAAACATAGCCGCTTTCGCCGATGCGCAAGGCGAGCATGCGTTCCTTGAGCGCGCTGAGGCCTTCGGTAAAGTCGATGCCGATATAGGCGATGGCGATGACCTGACCCTGCCGGTCGAACAGGGGCTGGTAATGGGTCATGAACTGGCGTCCGAACAGGAGTGCCTGGCCGGTGTAGGTCTCGCCGCGCAGCAACTGGCGGTAGCCGGGATGGTCCTGACCGAGAGGGGTGCCGAGCGCTCGACTGCCGTCCTGCTGCTTGACGGTGGTGGCAATCCGGTAAAAATCGTCACCGCTACGGACAAACAGGGTGGCAGTGGCCTGGGTCGCTGCAGAAAACTGATCGACAGCAGTGTGCTGGTTATTGAGCAGGGACTGGCCTTGGCGTAATCCGGGCAAGCGGCGTTCACCACTGCCGATGAGTTCGCCAGGGGCGTACTCCAGATTCAGATAATGGTTGGCAAAGTCCTTGCCCAGCATCCGTGCCGATTGCTCCATGACCTTGGCGTAGGCCCCGATCATGTCGTGGACCTGGCGATTGACCCGGGCCAGCTCAATCTGTTTTTGCTGGACGACGTAGCGCTCAAGCCAGTAGCTGGCCAGCAGACCGCCACCGGCGAGAATCAGCAGGATCGCGAGGTGCAGAATCCGGCCACTCCACCGGGAATGCACCAAGCGCTCGCTGCTCATCATTGCGCTCGATCTGACTGTGCTGTTTTGCATCGCACCTCCCTCAATCCGAAGTATACCCCCGTCCCTGCTTGGATCCGGGGGGGCAAGCGTCGCCAAGGTGACGGCCTGCTAGAATGTCCTTTCCAATTCAGCAGGGGAGAGCAGCATGCGACATGCAATCTGGCTGGCGGCCTTCTGGCTGGCGGGCAGCGCCGGTGCCCAGGAAGCCGCCATCGGCTATGTCAAGAACGTCAGCGGCGAGGCTTCGGTGATCACTGCCGGCAAGAGCGCCAAGGCAGCGGTCGGCACGCCGGTGCAGCAGGGCAGTGTGCTGCGCACCGGTCCCAAGAGCAGCCTTGGCGTGGTCTTCAAGGACGAAACGGTGATGTCCTTCGGCCCCGATACCGAACTCAGCGTCGACGACTACCTCTACCAGCCCGGCCAGGGCAAGCTCAAGCTCGGCAGCAAGCTGGCCAAGGGCAGCCTCAACTACGTTTCCGGGGTGATCGCCAAGCTGCAGCCGGAAGCGGTGTCGGTGGCGACGCCGGCCGGGATCATCGGCGTGCGCGGCACGCATTTCGCTGTGCGGGTCGAGGAGGAGTAAGCGATGCGTTTTTCGTCTTTTTGCGCGGTTGACCGTAAAACGCTCGGTCGCGGCCTGTTGGCCGGGCTGCTGGCGCTCGCCCTGAGTGCCTGCGGCGGCAAATCCTACGTCGTCCTGCTGGAAAACCCCGACGGCAGCACCGGCAAGATCGTGGTCAAGGGCGCCAAGGGCGAGCAGAGCGTCAGCGTTGCCGGCCAGGGCGTGCCCAACGATGGATCGGCACCGCCGGCGGCGATTCCCCAGGCGCAGATCGAACGCGATTTCGGCGCCGCGCTGGCGGCCCAGCCGAAACTGCCGGTGCGCTTCCTGCTCTACTTCCAGAGCGCCGGTGTGGCGCTGACCGGCGAGTCGCAGGCCCTGCTCCCGAAAATCCTTGAAGAGGTCAGCCAGCGGCCGGCGCCGGATGTGTCGGTGATCGGTCATACCGATACCGTCGGCAAGGCCGAGATGAACGAGGCGTTGGCGTTGAAGCGGGCCGAGGCGATTGCTGCCTTGCTCAAGGACAAGGGACTCAAGGTGCACGCGCTCAGCGTCGAATCGCACGGCGAGCGCAACCTGCTGGTGGCGACCCCGGACGAAACTGCCGAGCCGAAGAACCGCCGGGTCGAAATCTCGATCCGCTGAAGCCGCCTGGCGGCGTAAAAAAACCGGAGCCGCTGTGCTCCGGTTTTTTTACGCCGTTTTTGCCCTTGGTCACGGTCGACCGTGCCTGGAGTCAATAATCAAGGGCCAAAATGCCGGGCTACTTGGCCTGCATCACCAGCAGGTCGCCGCTTTCGCCAGCTTGCAGGCGCTGCCAGTGCAGGCGCACCAGCGGGTCGTCGGGCCATTGCTCGATCAGGCGGGCGAACAGCGTGAGCGCTTGCTCACGGTCGGCGGCCGGGGCGCTCAGCAGGGCATGGGCGGCAGCGTACTCGGTGCTGGGCGCGTAGCCGGCGGGGAGTTCCGGCGGCAGTGGTTCGAACACCGCCAGCGCCTCGCTTTTGCCCTTGAGCACCAGGCGTCCGACCGGGCGGGCGGCGGCTTCGGGGCAGTCGGCCAGGGTCGCCGCCGAAACGCAGAGGCGGGTGCCGAGCTGCTTGTTGACGCTTTCCAGACGGGCGGCAGTGTTGACCGGGTCGCCCAGTGCGCGGTAGTCGAAGATGTGCTTGCCGCCGAAATTGCCGACGATCACCTCGCCGCTGTGGATGCCGATCCGGGTGTGGCCGAAGGCGATCCCGCGCGCTTGCAGCTTTGCCGCGTAGCTGTCGGCGAAGACCGCCATTTCCCGGGCGCAGGCAAGGGCGCGGGCGGCGTGGTCGGGCTGCACCAGCGGCGCCGAGAACATGATCGCCACCGCATCGCCGACGATACGGTCGAGTGTGCCCTCGTGGCGGAAGGCGATGGCGATCATCTCGTCGAGGTAGGCGTTGAGCAGTTCGACCGCCTGCGCCGGGTCGATTTTCTCCATCAGCGTGGTGAAACCGGCGAGGTCGGTGAACACGAAGCTGCACTGGCGGCGTTCGCCGCCGAGTTGTAGCGCTTCCGGGTGGGCAAGCAGGTGGGCGACGCGGTTGGGCGAGACGTAGCGGGCGAAGGCGGTGCGTACCCGGCGCTGCTCGCGCTCGCTCTGGCGGTGGTGCACCAGGCTGCCGACGGCGAAGGCGGCGAGCACGGTCAGCGCCGGCAAAGTGGCATCGAGGAGCAGGCCGGCGTGGTGGAAAGCCAGCCAGCTGCCGGCGAACAGCGCGCCGGCCAGGCTCAGGCTCAGGGCCGCCGCGAACAAGGCCTTGCGCCGCAGTGCCAGCAGCCCGGCGAGCAGACCGGCGGCGAACAGAGCCAATGCTTCGGCTGCCGTCGCCCAGGCCGGGCGCTGCAGGAACTGGCCGGCGAGGATCTGCTCCAGCGCCTGGGCGTGGATGTCGATGCCGGGGACGATTTGCCCGAGCGGGGTGAAGCGCAGGTCCATCAGGCCGCTGGCCGAGGTGCCGATCAACACGATATGGCCGGCGAGCAGCGCCGGATCGGCCTGGCCTGCGAGCACCTGCCAGGCCGGCAGCCGGCGTCCGGCGTCCGGGGCTGAGTAGTGCACCCACAGTTCGCCGCTAGTGGTGGTCGGAATGTTCAGGTCGCCGATGCGGATTTCACGTAATTGCCCGCCTTCAGCGCGCAGGATCAGGTTGCGGGTGGCCAGCGCGCTGCGCAGGGTTTCGCTGACCAGGGTCGGGCGCAGTTCGCCGCCGACCCGCAGTGCCAGCGGGACGCGGCGGACCACGCCGTCGCGGTCGGGGATGAAGGCCAGCCCGCCGTGGCCGCCGGCGGCCGCAGCCAGCGCCGGGATCGGCGCGATGGCGCCGGCAAAGGCTGGCAGGCGGGCGCTGGCACCGGCGCCGGCCTCGATGAAGCGGGCCGGCGAGGGTGGGGGCGGCGAATCCACGGTCGACGGTGTTGCCAGCGGATTTTCCGGCTGGCTGACGGCAAAGCCGAGAATGGCGCCGCTCTGCCCCAGGCGGCTCGCCAATGCTGCATCGTGGTCGGGGAGCTTGGCCAGCTGGCGCTTGAGTTCTGGGGTCAGTGGCCACTCACTGCTGGCGATCTGCGGCGAGCTTCGGTCGGCTTCGGCGAAAACCACATCGAAGCCGATGCTGGCAACGTCGGCGGCCTGCAGCCGGGCCAGCAGTTCGGCCAGGCGAGTGCGCGGCCAGGGCCATTGGCCGAGGCGGGCAAGGCTGGCGTCGTCGATATCGACCACCCGCACCGGCACCGCGCTGGCGACGCGCGGTTGCCAGCGCTGGTACTGGTCGAACAGCGCATGGCGCAGGCCTTGCAGCGGCACCGGGTCGAGTACCAGGAGCAGGAGTCCGCACAGTACCGGCAGCAGCGGCAACAGGGCGGTGCGCAGGGGCGGGCGGAGAGCGGGCGGCATCGGGATCGGCGGCAAAAGCGGCAAGGTTCGCCAGCTTAGCCCAAAGTCGCCGGTGGGTGCGCTGCGGGGTGTGGGGGCGGGGGTTGCGGCCTGGTTTACGTTAGACTTCGGCCTCGCCCTCCGGGCGCGCTTTCTGACTTTCCGGCTCGCCGCCGGTGTTTACCTTGATTGACCGGCTGCATGGCCCGCCCGCTTCTTGCGCTTTATCCCCAGCACCCCCACCGCTACGACGAAATGCTCGCCAGCGATGGTGGCGTTCGGCCGCACTGGCAGCACCTGTTTTCGCATCTTGATGCAGCGACACCGGAAGAAATGCGCCAGCGGCTAAATTTTGCCGACCGGCGCATTCTTGAAAATGGCGTCGCCTACAACGTTTATGCCGACCCCGACGGCACCGACCGGCCCTGGGCCCTGGACCCGTTGCCCTTAATCATTCCGTCGGCCGAATGGGCGCAGATCGAAGCCGCCGTGGCGCAGCGCGCACGCCTGCTCAACGCGATTCTGGGCGATCTCTACGGCTCCCGCCGCCTGCTCGGCGAAGGCCTGCTGCCGCCGGCCCTGGTCTATGGCCAGCACGGTTACCTGTGGCCCTGCCAGGGCCTGCGCCCGCCCGGCGACGTCTGGCTGCACCAGTACGCGGTTGACCTGGCGCGTTCGCCCGACGGTCGCTGGTGGGCGATTGCCGACCGCACCCAAGCGCCATCCGGTGCCGGTTATGCGCTGGAAAACCGGCTGATCGTTTCGCGCGTCTTTCCACAATTGTTCCGCGATCTGCGCGTGCAGCATCTGGCCGACTTCTTCCGCCGCCAGCGCGAGGGGTTGGCGGCGCTGGCGCCAGTGGCCGGGGACGAGCAGCCGAGGATCGTGCTGCTGACTCCGGGGCCGTACAACGAAACTTATTTCGAGCATGTCTATCTTGCCCGCTACCTGGGCTTCCCGCTGGTCGAGGGGCAGGACCTGACGGTGCGTGACGATGTGGTCTATCTCAAGACCCTGAGCGGACTGCAGCGGGTGCATGTCATCCTGCGCCGACTCGACGACGATTATTGCGATCCGCTGGAATTGCGTGGCGAGTCGGCGCTGGGGGTGCCCGGCCTGCTCAATGCCGTGCGTGCCGGCCGGGTGCTGGTGGCCAATGCCCTCGGTAGCGGTCTGCTCGGTTCCGGTGCGCTGATGGGCTTTCTACCCGGTGCCTGCGAGCGGCTGCTCGGCGAAACGCTGGCGATGCCGTCGGTGGCGACCTGGTGGTGCGGCGAGCGGTCGGCCCTCGATTATGTGCGCAAGCACCTGCCGCAACTGGTGATCAAGGGGGCTTACCCGACCCAGCGGCTGGCGCCGGTGTTTGCCGGTGAATTGTCGGCCGCCGAGCGCGGCGAACTGCTGCGCCGGATTGAGGCGCGGCCGCATGCCTATGTTGCGCAGGAGGTGATCGAACTGGCGCAGGCGCCGATCTGGAGCCGCAGCCACGAGCGGCGCCTGCTGGCCCGCCCGGTTGGCCTGCGGGTGCACGCAGTGGCGACGCCGGACGGTTACGCGGTGATGCCGGGTGGCCTGGCGCGGGTGGGGGCAGCGGTCAACGAGCGGGTGATCTCGATGCAGCGTGGCGGTGCGTCAAAGGATGCCTGGGTGCTGTCGGATGGGCCGGTCAGCGAATTTTCGCTACTCAAGCCGTCGCTTGGCGTGCGCGATCTGGTGCGGACGGGCGGTGCCCTGAGTTCGCGTGCGGTCGAAAACCTGTTCTGGCTCGGGCGCTACGCCGAGCGTTTTGATGCTTGTGCCCGGCTGTTGCGGGTGGCGTTGGCTCGGCTGGTCGATACCAGCGGCGAGCGGACGCCAGCGGTCACCGGGCTGCTGCGCCTGGCCAGCACGCTGGGCGTGATTCCGGATGCGGCGGGCGACTCCTGGCCGGGCGACGAACAGGTGCTGCTGCAGGCGGTGTCCGATCCGTGTCTCGGCGGCGGCCTGTCCTGTGCCATCCGGGCCTTGCTACGCGCGGCCGGGCAGGTCCGCGAGCGGCTCTCACAGGACCACTGGCAGGTACTGAGCCGCTTGCAACGAGATCTGCAAACCTTCGCTCAGGCCCGCCAGGGCGCTTCGGGTTTGGGCGAAAGCCTGGCCTTTCTCGACGGGGTGTTGGCAATATCGGCATCGCTGAGCGGTTTTGCGATGGACAACATGACTCGCGACGACGGCTGGCGCTTCCTCATGGTCGGACGCCGTATCGAGCGTCTGATCTTCCTTTCCCGGATGCTTGCCGACTTCCTGTGCCACCTTGATGGCAGCGACCGCGAAAGTATGGAAGGGCTGCTTGAGCTGGCGGACTCGATCATTACCTATCGGTCACGCTATTCCCGACCGCCGGAGTTGTTGCCATTGGTCGATTTGCTCGTGTTCGATGCCAGCAACCCGCACGCGGTGGCCGGCCAGATCGAGGTGCTGACCCGTTATCTCGAACGCCTGCAGCGCGAGCTGGGGTCGCCGCCGGCGACGCTGCTGACGCAGGCGGTCAAGTCCTTGCAGGGCATTCCGTTGCTTGGCTTCGAGCGTACACCGCAGGCTGCAGCACAGCAACTTGCCGCCTCTCTGGAGCAGCTGGCCGACGCTGCTGCCGGCCTGTCGGATGCGCTGGTGATGCGGCATTTCATGCATAGCGACGAGCAGGCCCGCTCGACCCTGGCCTTGTAGATCATGAGCGCTACCACCGTTCGCTATCACGTCCTGCACGAAACCCGCTACGCCTATGCCTCGCCGGCATCGCTGTCGCGCCAGCAACTGCATTTGTCGCCACGGGTGCTGGCATGGCAGCAGATCGAATTGCAATCTATCGAGATCCTGCCGGTGCCGTCCTGGCGGCGCGATGGGGTCGATCCCTTCGGCAACCCGGTAAGCTGGGTCGCTTTCGACCAGGCGCATGCCTCGTTGTGCATCCGCTCGGCCCTGACGCTGACGCTGCAGCCACGCCAGGCGCCCGCTCTGGCCGCGTCGCCAGCCTGGGAGAGCGTGCGCGACCGGCTCGCCTACCGAGGGCTGCCGCCCGACGCCGACGATCTTGAGGCTTGTCAGTTCCTGTTCGAGAGCCCCCATGTGCGGGTCAAGCACGAACTGGCCGATTTCGCGGCGCCCTGCTTTCCGCCCGGGCGGCCCTTGCTGCAGGCTGTCGCGGCGCTGATGGAGCGGATTTTCAGCGAGTTTGTCTTCGATCCGCAGGCGACCACGGTGTCCACGCCTATCCTTGAGGTGCTGGAGAAGAAGCGCGGTGTTTGCCAGGATTTCGCGCATCTGATGATTGGCTGCCTGCGCGCACTCGGCCTGGCCGCCCGCTACGTCAGTGGCTATCTGCTGACCCGGCCGCCGCCGGGGCGGCCGCGCCTGATCGGGGCCGACGCTTCGCATGCCTGGGTCGCGGTGTATCTGCCGGCGAGCGACGGGGCGCCTGCTGCCTGGGTCGAGTTCGACCCGACCAATAATTTGCTGCCGGATACCGAACACATCACGCTCGCCTTTGGTCGCGACTTTTCTGATGTGTCGCCGCTGCGCGGCGTCGTCCTCGGCGGTGGCAACCCGGTCCCGGAGGTTGCGGTAACGGTGGTGCCGCTGGACGAGGAGGGTCTGCCCGCCGGCTTGCCGCAACTGGGTGAAGGGGAGGGCGCGTGCCACGGGTAGTGATTATTGGTGGTGGCCCGGCCGGTTTGATGGCAGCCGAGCAATTAGCCACGGTCGACGGGCTGGAAGTCGATATTTTCGACGCCATGCCTTCGCTTGGGCGCAAGTTCCTGATGGCCGGCAAGGGCGGCATGAACATCACCCACAGCGAGCCGCGTCCGGCTTTCGTCAGCCGCTACGGCGTGGCGGCCGGGCGGGTCGCGCCCTGGCTGGAGGCCTTCGGTCCAGAGCAGCTGCGCGCCTGGATGCAGGGGCTGGGGATCGACTCCTTTGTCGGTACTTCCGGCCGGGTCTTTCCTACCGGGATGAAGGCCGCGCCCTTGCTGCGCGCCTGGCTGCACCGCTTGCGCGGACGCGGGGTGCGTCTGCATGTGCGGCATCGCTGGCTGGGCTGGCAGGGGGCAGCAACAAGCGGCGGGGCGGTCGGGCAGGGGCTGCGGTTTGCCACGCCCGATGGTGAGAGGGTGGTGAACGCCGATGCGCTGTTGCTGGCCTTGGGGGGCGGCAGCTGGGCCAGGCTCGGTTCCGACGGTGCCTGGGTGCCGCTGCTGCAGGCGCGTGGAATTCCGGTGGCGGCGCTGCAGCCGGCGAATTGCGGTTTCGACGTCGCCTGGAGCGAATATTTTCGCGAGCGTTTCGCCGGAGCGCCGGTCAAGGCGGTGGTCGCCCATTGTGGCGGCAGCGAGCGCCAGGGCGAGTTCAACATCACCGCCGGCGGTATCGAGGGCGGCTTGGTTTATGCGCTTTCGGCACCGTTGCGCGAGGCGCTGGCCGGACACGGAAGGGCGACGCTGACGCTCGATCTGGCGCCCGGCCGCAGCCTGGAGAAACTGAGCGCCGAACTGGCGCGGCCGCGTGGCCGCGATACGCTGGCAAGCCATTTGCGGCGGCGGGCCGGGATCGAAGGGGTCAAGGCCGCCTTGCTGCGTGAATTTTGCCCGCCAGAGCAGTTGACCGTGGCGACTGCGGCGGCGCAGGCGATCAAGGCGCTGCCGCTGCCAGTGCTGGCGGCGCGGCCGCTCGATGAGGCGATCAGCAGTGCCGGCGGGGTGACGCTGGCTGCCCTTGATGCGCGGCTGATGCTGGCGGCTTGTCCCGGCTTGTTCTGCGCCGGTGAAATGCTCGACTGGGAGGCGCCGACCGGCGGCTACCTGCTGACCGCCTGCCTGGCCAGTGGCGTGGTTGCCGGGCGCGGAATTGCCGACTGGCTGGCTGCAACAGCGGAGCCGGGGCGGCTGGGCTGAGGTGGCTTCGCTCGCGGGGACTGGCGCCGGTTCGGGTTGGCAGTGCCTGCCGGCGGGCGTCAGGCGGCTCGCGAGCGGTGGGTTGGCAGGCATTGCTCCTGCGCGATTCCGAACAGGGGGCCGCAAGCGTAGCTGGCGCTGAAGCTTCGGGCCTGTGCCAGCTGCTCCTGGGTAGCGATGTCCTGGACGATCAGGGGCGGTGCATTGCGTGCTACCGGCTGATGCAATCCGCTGAGCTTGCGCTTGATGAAGTCCGGTGAAAAGCTGCGTTCGACCTGTTGTTGTTCCGCTGGCTTGGCGATGCTGACCCGGTAGCCACGCTGGCGGTAGCTGGCGACAGCGGTCCCCAGTCGCTCTTCGGCCAGCAGCGGATGGGCGCCGATTTCCAGCACGATGTCCTCGGCTGCCAGGCCGCAGCGGCGCAGCAGGGCTTCAAAAACCAGGCCGTGCTGGCAAGGGATGGCGAGCAGGTGGCGGGGATGCACCGGCAGCAGCAGAAAGCCGCCGGCGTGCTGGCGCTGGCTCAGGAAGTTGAGCGCGTGCAGGGTGCGGCAGAGGCGGTCGAGCAGGACGACCTCGTCGCCATCGCGGCACAGTGCGTAGGCCTGGTCGCGGCTGAGCGCTTGACCGTCCGGGTCGCGCACGGTCAGCGTGGCCTGGTGGCCGACGATGCGGTTGCTGGCCAGTTCGATGATCGGTTCGAACAGCGAACCAAGGAAATATTCTCGGAACCAGGCTTCCATCCGCTGGCCGCTGGGGAACAGGGCGCTGTCTCCGGCCGGATGGATATTGTTGAAATATAGCGCCAGTTCGGTCAGCGGCATTACGCCCTCTCCTTGGATGATCTGCTGTCGGTCAGGCCTGCCATTGCCGGCAATCTTGCCCTTTCCCCTGTACTTCGGGGACCAGTCAGGTGCGAGTTTAGGGCGCGGGCAGGGCGGTCACAAAGAAGGATTTGTTCTGAGCTCATGCCCCGCTGCCACCGGTCGGCGGCAGCGGGGATGGTTGCCGGCTCAGAGATTGCTGCGGGTGTAGGCAATCATCGCATCGGGAACGCGGTCGAGCGGCATCACCTGGTCGGCCGCGCCGAGTTTGATCGCTTCCTTGGGCATGCCGAAAACCACGCACGAGGCTTCGTCCTGGGCGATGGTCTTGGCGCCGGCATCCTTCATTTCGCGGAGGCCCCGGGCGCCGTCGTCGCCCATGCCAGTCATGATGATGCCCAGCGCGTTGGCGCCGACGAATTTGGCAACCGAGCGGAAGAGTACATCGACCGAGGGCTTGTGGCGGTTGACCAGCGGCCCGTCGACGACATCGACGATGTACTGGGCGCCGCTGCGCTTGACCATCATGTGCTTGCCGCCGGGGGCGATCAGCGCCCGGCCGGGCATTACCCGGTCGCCGTTTTTGGCTTCGCGGACCTCGATTTCGCAGAGGCCGTTGAGGCGTTCGGCGAACATGGCGGTGAATTTTTCCGGCATGTGCTGGACGATGACGATGCCCAGGCAGGTCGAGGGCAGACGAGTGAGCACGGTTTCCAGCGCCTGGGTGCCACCGGTCGAGGTGCCGATTGCGATCAGCTGGTCGGTGGTACGGGCCATCGCGGTCGGGCTGCCGCCGGGCGGCAGCATCACGTCGGCGGAGATCTTCGGGCGATTGACCAGGGCAGCGGCGGCGGCCGTACTGGAGGCACTGCTGCGGGTCAGTGCGCGCAGGTTGGCGCGGGCGGCGGCGCGTACGGCCTGGGCGATGTCGTTGGAGGCATCTTCGAGGAAGGCCTTGAGACCGGCCTTAGGCTTGGTGATGATGCTGACTGCGCCGGCTGCCATCGCGTCGAAGGTGGCCTGCGCGCCTTTTTCGGCCAGCGACGAGCAGATGATCACCGGCGTTGGCCGTTCGGCCATGATCTTCTTGAGGAAGGAAATGCCATCCATGCGCGGCATTTCGATGTCGAGCACGATCACGTCCGGCCACAGGCTTTTCAGCTTGTCGAGCGCAAACACCGGGTCGGAGGCGGTGGCGATCACTTCGATTCCCGGCTCCTTGGCCAGCGCTTGGGAGACGACCTGCCGCACCAGCGCGGAGTCGTCGACGATCATGACTTTGATGTTGTCTGCCATGCTTATGCTTTCTGGTAAATGGTCGGGCGCAGGGCGATCAGGCCGTCGCTGATGCCGTTCAGCGTTTCGGAGTGGCCTATGATCAGGTATCCGCCCGGCGCCAGCAAGGGGAGGAGGTTGTCGACCACCTTGCGCTTGGTGTCGGTGTCGAAATAAATCATCACATTGCGCAGGAAGATCACCTCGAACAGGCCCAGATCCTGACGAACCGGCAGGGTCAGATTGAGGTGATGGAAGCTGACCCGTTGGCGGAGTTCCGAGCTGATCAGGAAAGTGCCTTCCTGCGAACGCACGCCTTTCAGGCAGTATTTGTTGAGATAGGCAGGTGGAATGCCCTCGTTGCGCTCCAGCGGATAGTGACCGCGCCGCGCCTTTTCCAGTACCTGGGTGCTGATGTCGGTGCCGACCACTTCCCAGGGCGCGTTCTTGAGATTTTCTGCCAGCACCATGGCCATGGTGTAGGCCTCTTCACCGGTCGAACTGGCGGCGCTGAGAATACGGAAGGGGCTGGCGCTGCGGCGTGGGCGCAGGATGTCGCTGACCAGAAACTCGAAATGTTTCGGTTCGCGAAAGAAATAGGTTTCGTTGGTCGTCAGCAGGTCGACCATGGTTTGTAATTCATCAGGATGCTGGCCATTGGCCAGCATCCGGTAATACTGGGTGAACGTATCCAGTTGATGGTGGCGCAGTCGTTTTTGCAGACGTCCGACCAGCAGTACTTTTTTACTGTCGGCCAGATTGATCCCGGCGATCTTGTAGATCAGCCGCTGGAATAGTCCGAATTCCTGATCGGTGATGGCGGGGGCTTGCATCAAAACAGCTCGATTTTCTTGGAGAGGATGGTGGCTTGCTGCTCCTGCAGCGAGGCGGCATAGGCCTCCTGTTCGCGGCGCAGGGATTCTGCCTTGATCAGGCTGGAGGTTACACGTTTGCAGTAGGCGTCGCCATTGGCCGGAACGAGCAGGACCTTGCGCGACCAGGGGCCGAGAAAGTCGGAGGCAATCAGGGGGATGCTTTCACGCTCCAGCCAATCGCGGGTGAAGTCGGAATTTTTTTTGCCGATCGACAATGAGTTCGGCAGGTTGGCGTCGATCACCGTGCCGCCGCCAAAAGCCTTGGCGCGAATCCGGTGCCGGGCAGCTCCCTGCGCCAGCATGGCGTTGAGCAGGGCTTCCATGCAGGCGTCACCGGCGAGCAGCACGTCTTCGTCGGCGTGGGCGCTTTTTTTCATTTGCGGCAGCATGAAGTGATTCATGCCGGCGATTGGCACGCCGGTGTCGTAGAGGCAGACGGCAACGCAGGAGCCGAGCAGGGTTGAAATCGGCCGGTGGCGCTCGATGGCCCATTCGCCCGGTCCGATGCTGCGGGACAGGCGTTCGATTTCACGCGAGGGGAGGCTGGTGTAGTCAATCATGCGTCATGGCGGCGACGCAGTGCAGATCGGACAGGCTGCGGTCTGCGCGCGTAGCATCGACGATGATACTGGCGTATGCGGAGCAAGTCACTCCTTGACAGGCCGGCGGAAATCGAGGTGATGGCGGTTTGAACTTGCCTCGCCGAGAAAGAAAAATCCCCGGCTTCCACGGTGGACCGTGGAAGCCGGGGATTTTCTGTCGGTTTGCGGCTAATTGCCCGAATCCTGTTCGCTGTCGGCGATCTGGGAAAGCATGGCGATTTCCTCGACGGAGA
>ERZ1066115.264-NODE-264-length-16326-cov-15.459283_pt1 | contig 16326 bp, 13 predicted proteins | sample MGYA00382762_ERZ1066115 | MGnify/ENA primary metagenome ERZ1066115 (study PRJEB33369, sample SAMEA5778345) | biofilm metagenome | biome: Industrial cooling water; feature: Water cooling tower basin; material: Biofilm | place: United Arab Emirates | collected... | reverse complement strand
CTCAGCGCAGTTTCAGTTCCTGCAGGATGGTGGTCGAGATTTCCTCGATGGATTTGGTCGAGGAGTCGAGCCAGCGGATGCCTTCGCGGCGCATCATTTTTTCGGCTTCGGCGATTTCGTAGCGGCAGTTGGCGAGCGAGGCGTATTTGCTGCCGGCGCGGCGCTCTTCGCGGATCTGGGCGAGGCGTTCGGCCTGGATGGTGAGGCCGAAGAGCTTGCTGCGGTGGCGTTCAAGGGTGCCGGGCAGGCGGCCCCGGTCGAAATCTTCGGGAATCAGCGGGAAATTGGCGGCCTTGAGGCCGAATTGCATGGCCAGGTAGAGCGAGGTCGGCGTCTTGCCGCAGCGCGAGACGGCGACCAGGATCACGTCGGCTTCTTCGAGGTCGCGGTCGGTGATGCCGTCGTCGTGGGCGAGGGTGTAGTTGATCGACTCGATCCGCTTCTTGTACTCGGAGCTTTCGGCCGAGCCGTGCGAACGTCCGACGGTGTGGTTGGACTTGACGCCGAGTTCGGCTTCGAGCGGCGACAGGAAGGTGTCGAAGTAGGACAGGCAGAAGGCGTCGGCCTGGTGCACGATGCTGGAGAGTTCCGGATTGACCAGCGTGGTGAACACGATGGAGCGCATGCCGTCGGCTTCGCCCTGGGCATTGATGCGGGCGACTGCTTCCTGCGCCTTTTCGACGTTATCGAGGAAGGGGATGCGAATCTGCTTGAATTCGACATCCTCGAACTGGGTCATCAGGCTGTGGCCAAGGGCTTCGGCGGTGAGGCCGGTACCGTCGGAGACGAAGAAGACGGTACGTTTGATCGGATTGGGCATGGGGCGGCACTCGCAGCAGTGGGGTCAGAAGGTGGCCAGTGCTGTCGTGGCAACCGTTTGCGCGATTTTAACTGCTGCCGCCGGCGTTCCGGGGCGAATTAGGGAAAACCCGCCTGTGGTATTCGTCAGTCGGTGCAAAAACACCTCACTATTTTTGTTGTCTTTGATGGTTTTGCTGGCTATCTGTTCTGATAGGTCATTTCTGTTGTTTTTGTTGTTAGCATTTCGGCCCTCGAAGGCTAGTCGGCGTTCGGAGTGAACAGGCGCAATGATGGAAACGGTCGATATTTTTCCGTGGGAAGACAGTTTTTGCACAGGGATCGAACTGATCGATACCCAGCACCGCAAGCTGGTTGAGCTGCTCAACCTGTTGGCCAGCCGGATGGCGTTCCGTTCCGACGATATCGAAGTCGGCGAAATTTTCGATGGCCTGCTCGAATACGCCAGCTATCACTTCGCCAGCGAGGAAGCGATCTGGGCCGAACATCTCGCCGGCGAGGAGATGGAAGCGGCGCACCGGGAAACTCACGGCGCTTTCGTCGATAAGATCGTGGCTCTGCGCCAGGCGCTCGATGGCGGCCAGATCGACCGCGTTGCCGAGGAGGCGCTGGGTTTTCTCGCCCGCTGGCTGGCCTCGCACATCCTCGAAAACGACCGCTACATGGCGGCCGTGGTCCTGGCACTCGACGAGGGCAAGAACCTGGCGGCAGCCAAGCAGCAGGCCAGCGAGAAAATGAGCGGCGACGGCCGGATCCTGATCAACATCATCCTGTCGATCTACGGCAGCCTGTCGGCCAATACCCTGCAACTGATGCGCGAAATCGCCGAGCGCAAGAAGCGCGAAGTCGAGTTGGTCCAGGCCCGGATGCGCGCCGAATCGGCCAATTTCGCCCGCAGCAAGTTCCTCGACAACATCAGTCATGCATTCCGGACGCCGCTGAACGCGATCATGGGCATGGGTCAATTCCTTGACGATCCGGGTTTTTCGGCCGAGGAGAGGCAGGGTTTTACCCAGGTGATCATGGACTCCAGCCGCGAACTGCTGGCGCTGGTCGATCACCTGATCGGTCTGGCCGAAACCGGTGCTGGCCGGATGACGCTGGAAACCCGAGCCTTCGAGGCGCATTCGCTGGTGCATGCCAGCTATGCCCAGTACGCCGACTTGCTGGTCCAGAAAGGCTTGCAGTTCGAGTCGCGGGTCGCCCCGAATACCGGGCGTTACGCCGGCGACAGCCAGAAACTGCTGCAGATGCTCGGTAACCTGCTCGGCAATGCGATCAAGTTCACCGCGCAGGGCAAGATCGAGATGGCCGTGCGCGAACTGAGCCAGGAATCCGGGCGCGCACTGCTGGAGTTCTCGGTCAGCGATACCGGCGTCGGAATCGAAGCTGGCGACCAGGAATGGCTGTTCCAGGCCTTCTCGCCGCATTCGCTGAGCAGTCCGCACAAAAACGAGCACTCTGGGATCGGCCTGGCGATCGTGCGTAGCCTGGCCGAGCTGATGGGCGGCACGGTCGGCCTCGAAAGCCAGCCTGGGGTTGGCTCGCGCTTCTGGTTTACCGCCTGGGTCGAGGTCGTCGATCTCCCTCGTTTTCAGCGTTCCGCCAGCTTGACCAGCGCCAGCGCATTGATGCAATAACGCAGGCCGCTCGGCGCCGGGCCGTCGGGAAAGACGTGGCCGAGGTGGCCGTCGCAGACGGCGCAGGTGGTTTCGATGCGCTGCATGCCGTGGCTGGCGTCGCCATGGTAGGCGACGGCGTTGGCTGCGACGGCCTGGGTGAAGCTGGGCCAGCCGCTGCCGCTGTCGAATTTCTCGCTGGCGTCGAACAGTTCGCTGCCGCAGCCGGCGCAGGCGTAGCGGCCGGGGCTGAAGACCGTGCACATCCCCGAACTGAAGGCGCGTTCGGTGCCTTTTTGGCGCAAGACATGAAACTGCTCCGGGCTCAGCCGTTGCCGCCATTCGTCGGCGCTCAGCTCGACTCGGCGCGGCGGCGGCGGGTTGCCGTCGCGTACCAGGCGCAGGATGCCGGCCCAGGTGAGCAGGCCGGCGGGGGCCGTGACCGGCGTCGGCTGGCGACGCAGGTAGTCGATCAGGCCCTCGGCATCGACCGCAAAGTCGTTGAAGAGGACGACGCCCTGCGGGTCGATCAGGATGAACCACGGCGTGCCCGCGCTGCGGTAGCGCTGCATCAGCGTCGATAGTCGGCCATCGGCGCCGGCATCGTGGGCAAAGGGGATGCCCAGCGCGTAGCGCAGCTGGTTGGCAAAGCCGCGCTCGCGGGTGTTTTCGGTGTGTTCCTCAAAAACCGTCTGGATCGCCGCACAGGCGAGCAGATCGGTGCCGCGAAAGGCGTCGACGATGGCCTGCAAGGTGGGGAAACCGCGCTGGTGGCAGCCCGGGCAATTGTCCTGGAAGCAGAACAGCAGCTTGTAGCGGCCGGGCAGTGCGGCGAGTTCGAGGCCGGCCAAGGGCTGGCCGCTGGCGTCGCGCCAGTCGCTGATGCCGAGTTCGGGGGCAAGTTGGCCGACGATGCCGGCGGGGCGTGAGTTCATGGTCGTCTCCCGGTGCGGCTTCAGGTGCCGCAGAAAGTGCGGTAGTTGGCGGTGACCGCTGCCGGTGCCGGCTCGGCGTAGGCGGTGTGGGCCGGGTTTTCGGTAAACGGATCGTGCAGCGCGGCGAGCAGGCGGCGGCAGGGTTCGAGGTCGAAATGCTCGCTGGCGGCGGCGAGGGCTTCCTCGACCCGGTGGTTGCGGGCGATCAGCCAGGGGTTGGCGCGGCGCATCGCTTCCAGCAGTTCCGGGTCGCGTTGCGGCTGGCGTGCCAGCCAGCGCTGTTGCCAGGCGGCGAAATCGCCGTCGTCAGTCGTAAACAGTCGGGCCAGCGCGGCCGGCTGGCCGGCGGCGTGGTCGTAAAGGGCGCGGAAGGCGAGGGTGAAGTCGAGGTGGCGGGCGTGCAGCAATTTGAGGAAGTCCTTGGCCAGCGCCCGGTCGAGCGCGGCGGATTTTTGCCCGTTTTCACGGTCGACCGTGGTGGCAGCGGCTTTTTGATCGACCGCCAGGCCCAGCTTGACGCGCATCACCGCCAGCCACTCGCCGGCCAGCTGTTCAGGGAAGCTGCGGATGACTTCGGTGGCCAGTTCGACCGCCCGCGCTTGCTCCGAGTCGATCAGCGGCAGCAGGGTCTCGGCCAGGCGGGCGAGGTTCCATTGCGCAATCTCGCCCTGGTTGTCGTAGGCGTAGCGGCCGTGGGTATCAATCGAACTGAAGACGGTCTCCGGGTCGTAGGCTTCGAGGAAGGCGCAGGGGCCGTAGTCGATGGTTTCGCCGGAGAGGGTCATGTTGTCGGTGTTCATCACCCCGTGGATGAAGCCGACCCCGAGCCAGCGGGCGACCAGCGCCGCCTGGCGGGCGCAGACCGCCTGCAGCAGCGCCAGGTAGGGCTGCGGGTGTTCGGCCAGCGCCGGGTCGTGGCGGAGCAGGGTGTAGTTGGCGAGTTGCTCGACCGCCTGCGGCCCCTGGTGCGCCGCAAAATATTCAAAGGTGCCGACGCGCAGGTGGCTGGCGGCGACGCGGGTCAGCACCGCCCCCGGCAGCGCCCGTTCGCGGCGCACCATGTCGCCAGTGGCGACCACCGCCAGCGCCCGCGTGCTCGGGATGCCGAGCGCGTGCATCGCCTCGCCGATCAGGTATTCGCGCAGCGCCGGGCCGAGCGCGCATTTGCCGTCGCCGTTGCGCGAAAACGGTGTCCGCCCCGAGCCCTTGAGGGCAATGTCGCGGCGCCGGCCGTGGCGGTCGATCACCTCGCCGAGCAGTAGCGCGCGGCCGTCGCCCAGGCGCGGCGAAAAACCGCCGAACTGGTGCCCGGCGTAGGCCTGGGCCAGCGGTGCCGCACCTGCCGGCTCGGCGTTGCCGGCGAGCGCGGCCAGGCCTTCGGCGCTGCGCAGGCGAGCGGGGGCGACGCCGAGTTCCTCGGCCAGCGCGTCATTGACCTGCGCCCAGACCGGCTTGCTCGCCGGCTCGGCCGGCCAGCGGACGTAAAAACCCTTGAGGTCGCGGGCGTAGGTGTTGTCGAAGGCGAACAGCGGCGGGTGTGAGGACATGGCGGTTTTTTCGTGATCTGGACAGTCGACCGTGGCAGGCCGGCGCGGTTCGACCGGAATCAAGCGGCGAGGTTCCGGCGTCGCCGGCGGTCGGCATGCTTGCATGCTGGCGGCGATTTTTGTCTATTATCGGGCTTCCTTTGACCAGCCCAGCGTCGGTGATCCGCTCATGAAAGAAAATCGCGTTGATTCCCAGCCCGGGATTCCCATGTTGCTGACCGCGCTGGCTGCGCTGGTCACCGGCGGCATCCTGCTCGCGTCGTCGCCCTTTCAGGCCTTGCTCGGCCTGCTGCTGCTCCTCGCCGGCTTGTTCGTGTTGCCCGGCCTGTACATGCTCGAACCCAACCAGTCGGCGGTGCTCAGCCTGTTCGGCCGCTACGTTGGCACCGTGCGCGAGGATGGGCTGCGCTGGAACAACCCGGTCTACCACAAGCGCAAGCTGAGCCTGCGGGTGCGCAATTTCGAGAGCAGCAAGCTCAAGGTCAACGACCTCGAAGGCAGCCCGATTGAAATTGCGGCGGTGATCGTCTGGCAGGTCGCCGATTCGGCCGAGGCGGTGTACAACGTCGACGACTACGAGAGCTTCGTCCATATCCAGTCGGAGTCGGCCCTGCGCGCGATGGCCACCAGCTACCCCTACGATGCCGACGGGGCCGGCCAGATCGCACTGCGCAGCCACCCACAGGAAATCTCGCACCACCTCCAGGAGCAGCTGGCCGAACGCCTGGGCAAGGCCGGCGTGCAGGTGATTGAGGCGCGCATCAGTCATCTCGCCTACGCCCCCGAAATCGCCCAGGCGATGCTGCAGCGGCAGCAGGCCAACGCGGTGATCGCGGCGCGTTCGCGGATCGTTGCCGGTGCGGTGGGGATGGTCGAAATGGCGCTTGCCGAACTCGACAAGAACGGCCAGGTCAAGCTCGACGAAGCGCGCAAGGCACAGATGGTCAGCAACCTGCTGGTCGTGCTCTGCAGCGAGCGCGGTACGCAGCCGGTGGTCAATGCCGGCAGCACTTCCTGAGGTCTGCCGCCGGCCGGGATGCCGATAGCGGAGTGGCTGTGCAACTGACGGCCCGCTGCCGCTCGCGGGCTGCGGGCGGCCGCTTCAGCCCGGCTTGGCCAACGCCAGCAGCGTGGCGCCGAGCAGCATCCCGGCAATGCCGAGGGCGCGTAGCGGCGAGATTTTCTCCTGCAGCAACCGGCTGCCGAGCAGGACGCCGGCGAGCATCGACAATTCGCGCAGCGGCGCGACGTAGCTGAGCGGGGCGCGGGTCAGCGCGGTCAGCACCAGGCTGTAGGCCAGCGGCGAGAGGATGCCGACGGCGACGATGGCCCGCCATTTGCCGCGCCACTCGGCGAGCAGCAGGTCGGGACGGCGTAAAGCCTGCGGCAGCAGGAGCAGGTTGCGGACCAGCAGGCTGAGGCCGTAATACAGCAGCGGCGCCAGCCCGAGCACCTTGATCGCCCAAGCGTCGAGCACGGTATAGGCGGCAATGCTGAGCCCGGTCAGGCCGCCCCAGAACACCCCGGCGCGCAGCCTGGGCGAGCGGCGGACTTCGGCGAGGCCGGAAAGCAGCAGGATGCCGACCAGGATCGCGGCGATCCCGGCCAGCCCGGTGGCGCCCGGCACTTCACCGAGCAGCAGCACCGCGCCGACGACCGAGAACAGCGGCCCGCTGCCGCGCGCCAGCGGATAAACCAGCGAGAAATCGGCAGCGCGGTAGCCGCGTTGCAGGATCAACGAATACACCGCGTGGATCAGCGCACTGGCGCCAATCGCCAACCAGGCGGCGAGGCCGAGCGGCGCCGGGTGGGCGTGCCAGGCCTGCAGCGCCAGCGGCAGGCAGAGCAGGCTGCTGACCAGCCCGTAGAGGGCGACGAAATACAGGCCGCCGCCGACTTTCTTGGAAATTAGGTTCCAGCTGGCGTGGCAGAGGGCGCCGGCGATCACCAGCGCCAGGGCGAGCGGGTCCATCGCCTATTTGCCGGCGGCTGGGCGGAACTGCTCGGGCACGATGCCGTGGCGGGCGAGCTTGTCGTAGAAGGTCTTGCGCGGCGTGTGCAGGGCTTCGGCGGCGGCAACGACATGGCCGTGGCTGCGTTCCAGGGCGGCGATCAGGATCGCCTTTTCGGCGGCGTCGACCTGCTCGGCCAGCGAGCCGGCGCTCGGCAGGATCGCGCCAGCGGCCGCCGGCAGCGGCGCCAGGCCGTCGGGCAGGCCGAGTGCCCAGCGGTCGGCGACGTTCTTCAATTCGCGCACGTTACCGGGCCAGGGGTGCTGCTGCCAACGCGTGAGATCGGCCGGCGTCCAGGCGGCCAGCGGGCGCTGGTAGCGCTGCGCCGCCTCGGCAAGAAAGTGGGCGAGCAGCAAGGGGATGTCTTCGCGGCGCTGGCGCAGCGGCGGCAGGTCGAGGCTGACGACGTTGAGCCGGTAATAGAGGTCGGCGCGGAAGCGGCCAGCCTCGGCTTCGCTTTTGAGGTCGGCCTTGCTCGCCGCGACCAGGCGCAGGTCGACCGCGACGCCGTGATTGCTGCCCAGGCGCTCGACGCTGCGCTCCTGCAGCACGCGCAGCAGCTTGACCTGCAGGTTGAGCGGCATGGTCTCGATTTCGTCGAGGAAGAGGGTGCCGCCGCTGGCGTGCTCGATGCGCCCGATGCGGCGCTTGCCGGCGCCGGTAAAGGCGCCCGCCTCGTGGCCGAACAGCTCGCTCTCGAAAACGCTCTCGGGCAGCGCCCCGCAGTTGATCGCGACAAAGGCGCCGCGACGGCCGCTGGCCTCGTGCACGGCGCGGGCGACCACCTCCTTGCCGGCGCCGGTTTCGCCGTTGATCAGCAGGTCCACGCCGGTCGGCGCCAGCGAGTCGATCAACTGGCGGATCTGCTGGATCGCTGCCGACTGGCCGACCAGGCGCTGGCTGCCGGCTTCGCCGACCAGGGCGCGCAGGCGCTGGTTTTCCTGTTGCAGCTGGCGTTTTTCCAGGCCGCTCCTGACTGCCGCGATCAGGCGTTCGGACGGGAAGGGCTTTTCGATGAAGTCGTGTGCGCCTTCGCGCATTGCTTCGACCGCCATGGCCACGTCGCCGTGGCCGGTGATCAGCAGCACCGGCAGTTCGCGGTCGAACTGGCGCAGCTCGCGCAGCAATGACAGTCCGTCGCGGCCGGGCAGGCGCACGTCGCTGACCACCAGCGCCGGGCGTTCCTGGCTGAGGGCCTGGAGCAGGCTTTCGGCGTCGGCAAAGGCGCGGACCGGCAGGTCGGCCAGGCTCAGCGCCTGGGCGCAGCCCTTGCGCACCGCCGGGTCGTCCTCGACCAGAAAGACGACGCCGTCAGCCATGCAGCACGTCCTTGGCGTAGCTGGGGCGGTCGAGGTCGCAGGTTTCGACGCTCAGCTGGATTTCGCCGCCGGAAATGCGCCCCGGTTTTTGCTCCGAATTTTGCTCATTTTCGCCGTCGACCGTGGATTTCAGCGCCGCCAGCAGTTGCGCCGCCAGTTGTCGGCGTTCTTCGCCGCTGCGCCCGGAAAGCAGCGCGACGCGGAGATGGGCGAAGGCGCGCGGGGCGGCCTCGACGCCGATGCAGAACTGCTCGCAGGCCAGCGCCCGGCTCTTGATGTCGGCCTCGCCGAAGAGACCGCTGGCGAAGGCGGCGCGGTTGATTGCGGCGAGTGCGGCGGCGGGGGTGAAGGCAGGGGCCAGGGTGGCGAGGTTGGCGCTGTATTCAAGCGTCAGGTGCGGCATCGGAATCTCCTTCGGGGCGGGCGGCCGGCAGGGTCAGCACAAACTCGGCGCCGCCGTCGGGCGCGTTGCGGGCGCTCAGTGTACCGCCGTAGCTCTCGGCGATGGTCTGCGAAATCGCCAGACCAAGGCCAAGGCCGGCGCCGGCCGGCTTGGTGGTGAAAAAGGGTTCGAACAAGTGGTGGCGGGCCTCGTCGCTGAGGCCGGGGCCGTGGTCGCGGACGCACAGGTCGAGCCGGCTGGCGTCGCCGGGGTGTGGGCGACAGCTGAGCTCGACGCAGGGTGCGGCGTGGTCGGCGACCGCATCCAGCCCGTTGCGCAGCAGGTTGATCAGGATCTGCTCGACCCGCCCGGCCTCGGCGATCACCTGCCGCGCCGGGTCGGCGTCGGGCACGTGGATGCTGGCGGCGAGCTCGCGCCGGCGCGGTTCGACGATCAGCAGCGCATGTTCGATGGCGCTATCGACGCTGACCGGCTGCGGCGTCGCTGCCTCCTTGCGGGCAAAGCTCTTCAACTGGCGGACGATGCGGCCGGTGCGCCCGACCAGGTCGGAGATCAGTTGCAGGTTTTCCTCTGCTTCGTCGAGGCGGCCGCGCGTCAGCAGCGCCTGCGCGTTGTCGGCCAGGGTTTGCAGCGCGGCCAGCGGCTGGTTGAGTTCGTGGCTGATCCCGGCCGCCATCTGGCCGAGGGTGGCGAGCTTGCCGGTCTGTACCGCCGCGTCGCGAGTTTCGCGCAGGATCGCCTTGGTTTTTTCCAGCGCCGCGATCTGCGCGGTGAGGTCGGCGGTGCGTTCGGCGATCCGCGTTTCCAGGCTGGCGTGGATGCGTTGCAGTTCCTCGCGGCGGCGGGCGCGCTGGCGCCAGTATGCGGCCAGCCCGAGCGCGAAGGCGCTGGCAAAGGCGGTTGCCGTGGCGGCAGCCAAGGCGGCGGTGCGCGCATCGCCGGGGTCGCCCAGCTGGACCAGGCGCCAGCCGTGCTGGCCGACCGGGCGTGCGTGCACGATCCGTTCACGCGGGCGTTCGTCGGGCAGGGCCAGCGTGGCCAGGGCGGTCTGCGTGGCGAGCAGCACCGGGCGGTCGGCCAGCGGTGCCGGCGGCGTTTCGCCGTATTGTTTGCTGTCGTGCAGGCGGGCCAGCGCTGCCGCCGGCAGCGGGCTCAGGCTGCGGTAGCGCAGGCGGCGGGCCGAGGCGAGAAAAACGACGCCGTCGGCATCGGCCAGCAGCAGCGGGTCGCCGCCGTTGGCCAGGGCTTGTTCGAGGCGCTCCAGGCCGATCTTGAGCACGATCACGCCGCGCAGCTGCTGGCCCCGGCGGATCGGCGCGGCCAGGAAGTAGCCAGGCTCGCCGGTAGTGACGCCGACGCCGTAAAAGCGGCCGAGGCCGTGCTCGACCGCATCGCGAAAATAGGGGCGGAAGGCGTAGTTGTGGCCGACAAAGCTGAGCGGCTGGCGCCAGTTGCTGGCCGCCAGGGTCAGGCCCTCGGCGTCGATCAGGAAGGCGGCGGCAACCTGCGCGTTCTGCTGCGCGGCTTCGAGATAGGCGTTGGCGGCGGCCAGCCGGGCGGGGTCGCGTGGTGCGTCGAGCAGGGCGCCCAGGGTCGGGTCGAGGGCGAGCAGGCCGGGCAGCGATTCGTGGCGGGCCAGCGCCGCATCGAGCGACAGCGCCAGCGCATCGAGGCGCTGCGCCGCGTGCTGGCGCTCCTGGTCGAGCCGGTAGGCAAACAGGCTGCGGTAAGTCAGCGCGGCCAAGAGCAGGCAAAGCACCAGCGCCGCCCCGGCCAGAAAGGCGGGGCGGCGCTGGGGCGGGGGCGGGAAGGCGCGGGCGATCATCCGCGCATCCTACCGATTTTGGCCATTTTTCTCAGTCGACCGCAGCCAGCTTCATTTCGGCGGCGGCGTGGCGCTGCTGCTCCTCCATCACCAGCTGGCCGAGTTCGCGCTTGAGGTCGTTGAAGGCCGGCGAGGCCGGGTCGCGCGGGCGCGGCATGTCCACATACTGGTCGCGCTTGACCGTGCCGGGGCGGTAGGTCATGACCACGATGCGGTCGGCGAGGTAGATCGACTCCTCAATCGAGTGGGTGACGAAGAGGATGGTCTTGCCCAGCTTTTCCCAGATGCGCAGCAACTCGTCCTGCAGGTTGCGCCGGGTCAGCGCGTCGAGCGCACCGAAGGGCTCGTCCATCAGCATGATCGGCGAATCGAGCGCCAGCACGCGGGCAATCGCCACCCGCTGGCGCATCCCGCCGGACAAATCCTTGGGGTAACGGTCGCGGAAGTCGCTCAAGTGCAGCAGGTCGAGCAGCTGCTTGACGGTGAGGTCGATCTCGGCTTTTTCCTTTTTCTGCACCTCAAGGCCGAAGGCGATATTCTGGGCCACGGTCATCCACGGGAACAGCGCGTACTCCTGGAAGACCATGCCGCGATCCGGGCCGGGGGCGACGATGCTCCGGCGGTCGATGATGATCTCGCCGGACGACGGTGGCTGGAAGCCGGCGACCGCGTTGAGCAGCGTCGACTTGCCGCAGCCGGAAGGCCCGAGCAGGCAGACGAACTCGCCCGGCTTGATCGTCAGGTTGATGTCCTTGAGCGCGGTCACGTCGCCGCCCGGCGTCTTGAACACCTTGTGTACGTTGTTGATCAGGATCGAGCTCATGTTCAGTGCTCCAGGCCGCGATGCCAGCGCAGCAAATGGTTGTTGAGGCGGCTGACCGCAGTGTCGATGGCCAGGCCGAGCAGGCCGATGGTGATCATGCCGGCAATGATCTTGTCCGACCACATGAACTCGCGGGCTTCGAGGATGCGGAAGCCGAGGCCGTCATTGACCGCGATCATCTCGGAGACGATGACCACGATGAAGGCGGTGCCGATGCCGATGCGCACGCCGGCCAGGATGTAAGGCGTGGCGGCGGGCAGGATGACGCGGGTGAACATCGTCCATTGTCCGACCCCGAGGTTGCGCGCGGCGCGGATGTAGATGCCGTCGACCTGGCGGACGCCGGCGATGGTGTTCATCAGCACCGGGAAGAAGGCGCCAATCGCGATCAGGAAGAAGGACGGCGGATTGCCCAGGCCGAACCACAGGATCGCCAGCGGAATGTAGGCAATCGGCGGAATCGGCCGCAGGATCTGCACCAGCGGGTTGAACAGCGCATAGACGCGGGTGTTGGCGCCCATCAGCAAGCCCAGCGGCAGGGCCAGGCCGGCGCCGATGACGAAGCCGGCAATTACCCGGTAGAGGCTGGAATAGGCGTCATGCAGCAATTCGCCCGAGAGCGCCCAGGCCAGCCAGGACTGGCCGGGCTCCTGGGCTTGCGCCGGCAGCAGGTAGGCCCACCACTTGGCGGCCACTGCCGACGGCGCCGGCAGCACCACTTCCGAAAAGAGGCCGGCGCGGGCGCTGGCTTCCCAGACGATCAGCACCAGCAGCGGCACCAGCGCGCCTGCAAAAAAGGATTTCAGCTTGTCCATCGTCGCCTCACTTGACCTTGAGTTCGGCCTTGGCCTTCTGCAGCAGGTCGAGCTTGACCCATTCGGCGGCCTTGGGCGGCTTCTGCATGCGGCCGACGCCGTACTTGTTCATGTACTCGGTGGTGATGTCGATGTGTTCGTGCGAGACGTCGTAGGTGTAGTCGGCGTTGTCCATCGCGTCCTGGAAATCCTGGGCGCTGATCTGGCCCTTGAACATCTGCTCGCGCACGTATTTCTCGGCCAGCGCCGGGTCCTTGTTGAACAGCGCGGTGGTCTCGACAAAACACTTCATCAGCCGCTGCGCGACGTCCTTTTTCTCGGCGTACATCTTCTCGGTCATCACCAGCAGGCGCACCGGCTCGCCCATCTTGGTGCCGTAGGGCTTCATGATCTCGACCCCGAATTTCTTGTTGAGCGCCTGCGACGACTGCGGCTCGGACTGGCACATCGCGTCGATCTGCTTGGCCGCCAGCGCCTGGTTCAAATCGGCAAAGGCGAGGAAGACGATCTGCACGTCCTTGCCCGGCTTGTCGGACCAGCTCAGGCCGGCCTTTTCCAGCTCGGCGTAGAGCAGCAGTTCGTGGGCGCCGCCGCGAGTGACGCCGACCTTCTTGCCCTTGAGGCCCTGGATGTCCTTGATCCCGGTCTCGCTACCCGCCACCAGCCGGGCGCCGCCCTTGGCAAAGCCGGCGACGGTGACAATCGGCACCCCGTTGGCGCGGCCGGCGATGGCGCCGTCGGAAGCCAGCGCGGCAATGTCGATTTCGCCGGCGACAATCGCCGGCATGATGTCCGGCCCCTTGGGGAACATCCGCTCCTCGACCTTGAGGTTGTACTTGCCGCAAGCCTCCTTCATGTACGACACCGCGCCGTAATGCGCGAACTTGAGATTGCCCAGGCGCACCACATCCGGCGCCTGCGCCGCCGCCGGCGCGGCAAAGGCCAGTGCCAGCGCAGCCAGCAGGCTGCAGTTCAGGGTTTGTACTTTTTTCATGATCGACTCCTCCAGTGGAAAACAGGTCTCCTCCCATTGCAGGAGCCGTGCCACCTCGGTGATTTCGATGCAAGTGACTGATTTTTGATGATTTCCACGGTCGACCGTGGAACAGGGCAAAAACCGGTCTGTGTGGAATTGGCGACGGCCGGGCCGGGCGCTGTGCGGAAAATCGCACAGCACTGGCGGCAGAGTGCCGGATTGCCTTATGGCATAATTCAGGATGATTATGCGGGATGTATTACGCGGCCTGGCCGCCGCTCCCCTCCCGCTTCGCCGCCCCGTCAGGCGGCGGTTTTTTGCCTGGAATGATATGCAATGAGGTTAATGCTATGGCACAAGAAAACAATGTTGCAGACCTCCAACTGGACAGGCCTCTTCTACCTAGAAGGGCACTCGCTGGCGATTTGTTGGATCGAGGAGGATTTGCCGTTCGAGTCACTGAAGTTTTAAAGCGTATTTCTCCCGAGGCGGGGCTTGTAGTGTCCCTTGAGGGGACTTGGGGGAGTGGAAAAACGTCGTTGCTAGCAATGGTTGAAGAGTTATTGGATGCAGAACCCGCACAACAACGGGCGATAGTTGTTCATTTCAATCCATGGTTAATCGGTGACCGCGATGCCTTGTTGCGGCAGTTCTTGGCAAGTATTGCCAAAGCCGTCAAATTGACCGATCACGCAAAAGAGGGAAAGCGAGTCGCCAAAGAGCTTAAAACTTATTCAAAGGCGTTCGACGTCCTGAAGTTAATTCCCGGAGTAGAACCGTGGGCCAGCATCTTCAAATCGGTGGTGGAGTCTGTTGGTAATGCCAGCGAGGCGGTCTTTGATTACAAGACCCCCGACATTGAAGCGAGAAAGGTTGCGCTGGAAGATGCTCTGCGTAATTTTCCTCGGCGCATCGTCGTTCTGCTTGACGACCTTGATCGTCTGTACCCTGCAGAAGCCTATGAGATGGTTCGCATCATCAAGGCGGTAGGAGATTTGCCGAATGTGGGCTATTTACTGGCCTGGGATGAGAAGTACGTCAGTGCCGCATTGGACAAATTGAATGTACCTCTTGCTGCAACTTACCTCGATAAAGTGGTACAGATAAGGTTGCATGTGCCACCACTGTCGTTCCCTCAACGTGTCACACTTATGAATAAGGCACTGGGAAGGCTAGCAAAGGAGGCTCTCGAGCAACATTTCAAAGGTGGAGAGGAACGCCTTGGGTCTTTGTTCCATCATGGATTGAGCGAGCTGATTGAGCAGCCGCGGGATGTTGTTCGATTGTTCAACGTCGTTTGCTCAATCGAACCGGGCTTGCGTGGCGAAATCCATCTGGCTGATATCCTTGGTTTGGCAATCCTGATGGTAAAGGCACCCTCTGTCTTCGAACTTCTCAGACGGATGCCGCAGGCGTTTGTCGGAAGACGGCCAGGATATCGAACGGAGTTCCGTGGCGCTAAAGAAGTAGTTGAACACCATGCGGCGGAACGTGATCTAGCTATCGACAGTTATGCGAATGCAAAAGCTGTTCGGGATGTGGTTCACTGGTTATTTCCACAAACCGCCAAAGCAGATGATGCTTTCACCTTCGGTAAAGTGGAGTTTGGCGAAGGGCATCTAGCAGACCCTGATCGCTTGCTTATTGCCTTGCACTTTAGTACCCGACCGGATGATCTCAGTCTTGTACGTGTAAGGCAGTATCTCCTCCAGCCAACCAAGCGCGCCGAAATTGCCGCGTCGCTTCAGCCGGATAACTGCATCGATTTCGTTGCCCAACTGGGCAATATGGCAGAGAGTCTGGGGCGTGATGTAGCCTTTGATGCCGAAAATCTAGCGATAGCCATTGCTCAGCTTGTTGAAGGAGAGGTATTCGTACGTAGGGCGAGGGACCGCGACGATGTGTTCTCTATAAATGCCGAACGGGCTGCAGTGCAAGCGATTGGGCAACTGGTCAAGTGCTTACCTGAAGAGGTCGCCTCGAATCTGACGGTACGCATTTTGAGCGATAAGACGGCTTTGTCTGTGGCATCAAGGATCGCCATCATGAATTTCATTTCTGATGACCGCGACAAATTGGATTGCCTCAAAGTGCCGGCCGAGGAACGTGGGCCAGCCTTGGAAGCCTTCGCTAACAATGTGAAGAACACAGCACTCAATGGCGATCTGTTTGCTAAGTCTACGCCTGAGCTTGTGCTGTGGGTCCTGACGCGATTAAAACCAGAACACTGCAAACTTGTGTTTGAGGCAATTCAGAAAACGGAGCCAACTCTGGATGTTTTTGTGGAAGCCATGCTGAAGGAGTCGTTCGATAGCCACAAAGGCCAGAGTTATCGATTGCCGAAAAACCGCGAAGAGTTTGAAAATTTTATCGCCATCGACGTGCTGAAGCAGCTAGCAGCAGAACGACTGAGAGATGAGAACTTGGACTACCCTGTTAGAGCGGCTTGGCGGGCATTGCTTGAAGAGAAATGTATTTATGGGAAGGACGGATCAGAAAAGCGCGACTAGCCAGCCTCACCAATGGTAGCAATCCGGTCAGGCATCATGCTAGGGGGTTTGTGCTTTCAGACTCATCTCCGCCTGCTTGCAGAGTCCGCCACCCTCAGCGGATTCGAGCAGCAGGTATCGCCCCCGCTAATACCCCCGCAAATCCGCTGCTGCTTCGGCTTCGTCGAGTACCGAGTCCAGCCCGGTATAGAGTGCGTTGAGTACTTCGTGGGATTGAAAGACCCGGTTTCTTTTGTATTCGTTGTTGGTCCGCAGGATGTCCAGGGCGACCAGGTCTTCGATGGCGTCGTTGGCGGCAGGGAAGGTGACGGTGAGGCGTTTGGCGGCTTCGCTGGCGGTAATCACCGGTTGGCCGATCAGCAGGTCGGCGACTTTCCAGACGGTGGCGTGTTTTCTGCGCTTTTCGGCTTTCAGCCGCTGGTGCCAGCAGTTGCGGATTGCGGTTAGTTGGCTGAAGAGCTGGACGGTGTGGCGTGCCGAAGCGATGGTGCATTCCAGAAACAGCTTGATCCAAGGCTCCCAGTTGAGCTGCATTTGCACGCTGAGCAGCGCTGCGTAGTAGTCGCGCTGGCGCACCTTGAGGAAGGTGGCCAGGTGCAGCGGCGGTTCGCCGTCGGCAAGGAGCATCAGGGGTAGCAGGAGCCTGCCGGTTCGTCCGTTACCGTCAAGAAAGGGGTGGATGGCCTCGAACTGGACGTTAGCGATGGGCGCGCGCATCAGGAT
>ERZ1066115.263-NODE-263-length-16332-cov-8.383670_pt1 | contig 16332 bp, 17 predicted proteins | sample MGYA00382762_ERZ1066115 | MGnify/ENA primary metagenome ERZ1066115 (study PRJEB33369, sample SAMEA5778345) | biofilm metagenome | biome: Industrial cooling water; feature: Water cooling tower basin; material: Biofilm | place: United Arab Emirates | collected... | reverse complement strand
CGCGTAGCTCTTTGCTAATGGATCCATGGTGCATGGCCAGTAAGCCCGACAACTCCGGGGCCCGGTCCAAAATTTTCTGATACCAGATCTCGGCAAAAGATCGGGTGTTGGTGAAGATGAGTGTACTGGTACTTTGATGAATGATGGGAATCACTTTGTCGAGCAATTGAATTCCCAAATGCCCCGACCAGGGCATCCGCTCCACTTCATCGGGAAGGATCGATACGATGTCAATGTCTTTTTTATGGGAAGCCTTGATCACCGTGTGGCGGCCAAGAGTATGTGAACTGCCCAGTAATATCTGAACGGATTGCTCCATGTTGCCAATGGTGGCCGAAATACCCCATATGCGCATGGCAGGCGCTATGGTTTTTAGTCGGGATAAAGCCAACTCCATCAGCACACCTCGCTTCGAGCCTACCAGTTCATGCCACTCATCCACGACCAGCATCTGCAAATCGGAGAAGTAATCAGCATAGCCTTTTTGTGAGAGCAGCAGGTGTAAACTTTCGGGGGTGGTGATAAGCAAGTCCGGTGGGCGTTCTTTTTGTCGGGCCCGCTCACGGGTGGACGTATCTCCACTACGTACTCCCACCCGCCAATGGGGTTGCAAATCGGCAATGGCCCGTTTGGCTGAAAGTTCAATCTCTTTGGCTAATGCCCGGATAGGAGTAATCCATATTGCTTGCGGACCTTTGACTTTGGTTTTTTCCTTGCCGGTCAACAGGATGGGGATCAACAAGGAATACGTTTTGCCACTGCCAGTGGGTGCATTCACAATGCCATGCAGACCTTCGGAAACACTTTGCCAGGCCTCCTGCTGAAAGGGAAAGGGCTCCCATCCCTGTGCCCTGAACCACTGCTCCGCTCGTTCTAACCTGCCCATCATACCGACAAAATAGGACATTAAATAACATTTTGCCCTGCGCCTTGTTAATTTGCAAAACACACATGGGCCATTATTCAATTAAGGAACTGGAAAAACTATCGGGAATCAAAGCCCATACGATCCGCATTTGGGAAAAACGTCATCAATTGATTAACCCCAAACGGACCCAAACCAACATCCGGTATTACTCGGATGAAGATCTGAAGAAAATCATCCAGGTATCGGTTCTCAACAACCACGGACTGAAAATCTCACACATTGTAGGATTGAGTCTTGATGACCTGAACCGGAAAGTATCGGAACTCAGCGAAGCAACCGAGAGCATTGAGATCTACATCGATCAGTTAATCCTGGCTATGGTAGATTTGGAAGAGGAAGGATTCGAGCAAATCCTGGGTCATTTGACTGTGAAGTTCGGGTTTGAAAAAACAGTGGTTGAAATCCTATATCCATTTCTCGAGAAGATTGGGATCCTGTGGCTGAACAATAACATCACTCCGGCCCAGGAGCATTTTATTTCAAACCTGATCCGGCAGAAGCTGATCGTGGCCATTGATGGCTTGCCGCTGCCACCTAAAACCGCTCCGAGGGCAGTCCTCTTTTTACCAGAAAATGAATCGCATGAATTGGGCCTTCTGTTCTACTATTACCTGGTGAAGAAACTAGGCTTCCGTCCCTATTACCTGGGCCAGAACGTACCCTATAAAGATCTCCAATCCGTTTATGAGCAGCACCAACCTCAGGTTTTGATTTCTTCCTTTACGACCAATCCATCCCAAAAAGTACTGCCTGGCTATGTAGCACGGATGAGTGCAGAATTTGCAACTTCACGAATCTACCTCTCGGGTGTAGCTCTTAAAAAGGCAGATATGGGTTCATTACCCAACGTTCAAATCTTCGAAAATGCCCTAAAAATCAAGGAATTGCTTAAAAATTATTTTGTTTAAATTATTTGTTAAATTGTTAAACAATAGTTTGTGTAGAGGCCTTATATACTTACATTTGTTCAACATTTAAATAAATAAGTTAAACAATATGACCGCAATTGAATTCAGCAATCAACTGGCCCTGTTGCGGCCCGCGTTGAGGACCTTTACTCGGAAATTCACATCCGATCGTGATGAAAGTTTGGACCTGGTTCAGGACACCATCCTGAAAGCTCTGACGTATCGCGACAAGTACCGGGAAGATACCAACCTGAAAGGGTGGCTCTTCACCATCATGCGCAATACCTACATTAACAACTACCGTAAAAACCAACGGACGAAAACTTCGCGTGACGACACCAAGGAATTGTACTTCCTGAATGTGGAAGACACGCACACGTTTAACCGCCCGGAGGATAGCGTGGAGTTTAAAGAAGTGTGGAAGAATGTCAATCAACTGAAAGATGAACTTTTGGTGCCGTTCAAAATGCACACTACCGGCTATAAGTACCACGAAATTGCAGAACATCTGAATATTCCGATTGGTACCGTGAAAAACCGGATCTTCCACGCCCGGAAAGAAATTCAAAAAAGATTACAGGGCTATTAAAAACACGTGTGCCCGATAGGAAAACCGTGGTTTCTTAGTAGTATCACCCCATGAAGAAAATCGCGGTTATAGGTTCTGGCTTTTCTGGATTGGCCGCTGCAACCTGTCTGGCCCATCACGGATATGACGTAACCGTTTTGGAAAAAAACAGTTCGGCCGGTGGCCGTGCGCGGAAATTTGAAGCGGAGGGTTTCACCTTTGACATGGGACCCAGTTGGTATTGGATGCCCGATGTCTTTGAAAAGTATTTTGCTTTATTCGGCAAAAAACCTTCAGACTACTACGAACTCGATCGGTTAAGTCCCTCCTATCGAATCTACTTTGGCAGGAACGATTTCCTCGACATCCCGGCTGGTGTTGATGCGTTGTGTGCTATGTTCGACCAGCTGGAACCCGGCAGTTCCAGAAAATTACTTCAGTTTCTGGATGAAGGGCGGTACAAGTATGAAATCGGCATCAACGATTTGGTGTATAAACCGGGTTTATCGGTATCTGAATTGATTGATCCGAAACTGTTCGCAGGGGTTTTTAAACTGCACGTCTTTCAATCCATCAGCCAATACGTGCGCAAGTTTTTCAAAGAACCACGACTCATTCAATTGCTCGAGTTTCCCGTACTTTTTCTGGGTGCCACGGCACAAAAAACTCCTGCCTTGTACAGCTTGATGAACTATGCTGACATGGCCCTTGGCACGTGGTATCCGAAAGGCGGCATGCACAAGGTGGTAGAAGGCATGACGCGATTGGCGCAGGAAAAAGGCGTTCACTTTGAATTTAACAGCGAAGTTACCCGTTTCAACCTGAACCAGAATTCCATACAGGACGTGATGGTCAACGGCACGCCACGGGCATTCGACTATGTGGTTGCCGGTGCCGATTACCATCACGTTGAGCAAACGCTGCTGCCGGCAAGCCACCGCAGGTATTCGGAAACCTATTGGCAGAACCGCGACATGGCCCCATCCAGTTTGATCTTTTATTTGGGTCTGAACAAGAAACTCAACGGTATGTTGCACCACACCTTGTTCTTTGATGAGGACTTCGGCAATCATGCCCGCGAGATTTACGAAAATCCCCAGTGGCCCACAGCCCCCCAGTTCTATGTGTCCTGCCCGTCACAAACCGACCCTACCGTGGCGCCTCCGGGTTGCGAAAATATTTTCATCCTCATACCAGTGGCCCCAGGCCTTACCGATACTCCCGAAATTCGCGAACGGTATTATAACCTGGTGATGCCGCGCTTTGAAGCGCTGCTGGGCCAATCCATTCGCGAGCATGTGGTGTACAAACGGAGTTATGCGCATGCCGACTTCCAGGCCGATTATCATGCGTTTAAGGGTAATGCTTACGGGCTTGCCAATACGATTAAGCAAACCGCTAATTTGAAGCCCTCGATCTTAAACAAAAAGGTGAGAAACCTGTTTTATACAGGGCAGTTAACGGTACCAGGGCCTGGTGTTCCGCCTTCCCTGATCTCCGGACAGGTGGTGGCCGCTCAATTGATGAAGCAGGATGAACGGGCCAAGGTATCCGTGTGATTTCGTAACTTGTAACCGAAAGATTTCATGAGCAAAGATTTGTTTGACCGGGTTTCGTTGAAGTGCAGCAGGATGACTACGCATGCCTACAGCACCTCTTTTTCCCTGGGCATACGCTGCTTACGAAAAGAATTGCAAAACCCCATTTACTCCATTTACGGATTCGTACGGTTTGCCGATGAAATCGTAGATACCTTTCATCACTACAACAAATCTACCTTGCTGGAGCGCTTTAAAACCGATACCTACCTGGCGTTGAATGAAGGCATCAGCTTGAATCCCATCCTCAACAGTTTTCAGGCTACCGCCAATCGATACCGGTTTGAGCGCGAACTGGTTGATCAGTTTCTGAAAAGCATGGAGATGGATCTCGATCAAACTTCCTACGATCAGCAAGGCATTGAAGAATACATCCTCGGCTCAGCCGAAGTGGTAGGCCTCATGTGTCTTCGGGTTTTCTGCAAGGGAGATGAAACGCTCTATCAGCGACTGAAGCCCTCCGCGATGCGATTAGGATCTGCCTTTCAGAAGATCAACTTCCTGCGCGATTTAAATGCCGACTACCATGGAATGGGCCGCACGTATTTTCCAGGAATTGATTTGAAAAATTTTGATGATGCCAGCAAGCAGAAAATTGAGGCTGATATTGCAGAAGATTTTCACCAGGCCTACCTGGGCATCAAACAGTTGCCACGCTCGGCCCGCTTTGGCGTGTATGTAGCGTATTTGTATTACCTGGCGCTATTCAACAAAATCAAAAACACCCCCAGTCATGTGGTGATGAAAAACCGCATCCGTGTACGCAACCGCTACAAACTATCCATCCTGGCCTATTCCTTTGTCAAGCATCAGCTAAACCTGATATGAGCGCGGAAGAGGTGATTCTGGTGGACGAGCAGGACCGCGAAATTGGCACCATGGAAAAGATGGCGGCACATCAGGCGGGAAGATTACATCGGGCTTTTTCCATTCTCATCTTTAATTCCAAAGGCGAGCTTCTACTTCAACAGCGTGCGTTATCGAAATACCACAGTGGCGGGTTGTGGACCAACACGTGTTGCAGTCACCCACGGCCTGGAGAAAGTTTAACCCAGGCTGCCCAACGAAAGCTGTACCAGGAAATGGGCATTATCTGCGACCTGGCCTTTTCTCACAAGTTTCTATACCAGGTGGAATTAGATAACAACTTGATTGAACATGAGTGGGATCATTTATTGATTGGCCAGTACGATGGTGAGCCACGACTAAATGAAGATGAAGCCATGGCCTGGAAATACATGGCCCTGGAGGAAGTGAAACGGGACGCGAAGGCCAGGCCTCAACAATATACCTTATGGTTTAAGTTGATCTTGCAGCACCCGGAGTTGGAATCGTATGTTGTTGCCTAATCGTTACACGAATCATGTTTTCCTTATTTAAGTCTGACCCCCGTAAAAAACTGTTGGCCCAACGCACCCGGATGTTGGAAGAGGCGGTCCAAATTCAGCGATCCGGGGATTTGAAAAAGTATGCCTTCCACATGGAGGCGATTGACAAAATCGAACAACAACTTGAGCAGTTACAAAAACCCAAATCCTGATTGGGTTCACCACGAAACCCTGTTCTGGTTTCGGAGAGATTTACGACTGGAGGATAATGCCGGACTCTACCATGCCCTGAAAGAAAACCCGTCTGTAGTCGGGATTTTCATCTTTGACACTACCATTCTGAGTCGGCTTGAAGACCCGTATGACCGCAGGGTGGAATTTATTCATCAGAGTCTTACTCACCTGCAACAGCAACTCACCGGCCTTGGAAGTTCGCTGGTTGTCTTTCATGGCGATCCGGTCACGATTTTTAAAGGTCTTAATCCGAAAAACGTCTATACCAATCACGACTATGAACCCTATGCCCGCCAGCGCGATGCGGAGGTAAAAAAAATCCTGCAGGCAAAAGGAATTGACTTCAAGACGTACAAGGACCAGGTCATCTTTGAAAAAGAGGAAGTGACCAAAGACGATGGTAAACCCTACACGGTATTTACGCCCTATAGCAAAAAGTGGAAAGCGTTGTTGAAGCCGGCTAATCTAAAATCCTTTGCCACTGAAACCCATTTTAGTGCCTTCAAGAAGTTCAAGCCGATGGCCTTGCCAGCTTTGGAACAGCTTGGCTTCCATCCTGTCGGCCTGCCCTTTCCGGAGCGGGTGATCCGACAAACGGTAATTTCCCGCTATCATGAACAGCGAAATTTTCCGGCTGTGGCCGGCACCACCCGGCTTAGTGTTCACTTGCGATTTGGGACCGTGAGCATCCGCAAGCTGGCCCAGGTAGCGCTGAAGAAAAATGAAACGTGGCTTAATGAACTGATTTGGCGCGACTTCTACCACATGATCCTGTGGCACTTCCCGCAGGTGGAAACCCAGGCTTTTAAGCCAGCCTATGACCGGATTGTCTGGCGTAATAATCCGGATGAATTTGCGGCCTGGTGTGAAGGCCGCACGGGCTATCCCATTGTGGATGCCGGCATGCGCGAACTGAATGCCACCGGGTTTATGCATAACCGTGTGCGGATGATTGTCGCCAGTTTTCTGACCAAGCATTTGTTGATTGACTGGCGATGGGGTGAAGCCTACTTTGCCAAAAAACTTCTCGACTTTGATTTGGCAGCCAATAATGGCGGCTGGCAATGGGCAGCGGGATCAGGCTGTGATGCGGCCCCCTATTTCCGGGTGTTTAATCCGGAGTTGCAAACCGAAAAATTTGACCCTGATCATACCTACATCCGCCACTGGGTGCCGGAAGTAGGAACTGAACACTATCCGCGGCCCATTGTTGATCATAAGGTGGCCAGCGAGCGTGTGTTGGCGGCTTATAAAGTGGCCTTGAACTAACGATTAAGAATTTCGGATGCGAATTCTACTCACGGGATCGACCGGATATATCGGCAGACGCCTGTTACCCGTTTTGATTGAGGCGGGCCACACCGTAATTTGTCTTGTTCGGGACAAGCGCAGGTTTGACTGGGAAGATTTTCGTGAACAGGAACTGCGCGCCATTGAAGTGGTGGAAGCCGACCTGACCCAGGCAGCCTCGCTCGACTCTGTTCCCCGCACATTTGATGTGGCTTACTATCTGGTGCACTCCATGAGTTCCGGTCATCAGGATTTTTCGGACCTGGAGAAAACATCGGCTCAACATTTTGTTGAACTTCTGAATCACAGCGAAGCTAAACAGGTTATTTACCTGAGTGGGATTGTAAACGATACCACCCTATCCACTCATTTGCAGTCGCGCAAGGATGTTGAGTCCATCCTGAAAACAGCTTCCGTACCGGTTACTGTATTGCGGGCGGCTATTATCATTGGTTCAGGTAGCGCGTCTTTTGAAATCATTCGCGACCTGGTGGAAAAGCTTCCCATTATGATTGCACCGCGGTGGCTCAATACCCGGTGCCAACCCATTGGCATTCGCAATGTGATCGAATACCTGGCGGGTGTGCTGGCCAATCCCACTACCTATCACAAAACGTTTGATATTGGCGGTGCCGATGTGCTGACCTATCGCGAGATGCTGTTGCACTATGCAGCCACCCGAAACTTAAGGCGGTGGATTATAACTGTGCCGGTACTTACCCCACGGCTATCGTCATTATGGTTATACTTCGTTACCTCCACCTCCTATTCGTTAGCCCGCAGTTTGGTTGACAGTATGAAGAATGAAGTGATTTGCGGGCCCAATACCCTGCAGCCCCTGGTGCCCATCCGGATTTTGTCCTATCGCGAAGCCTTGCAACTGGCGTTTGCAAAAATCCAGCAGCACGATGTGGTATCCAGTTGGAAAGATTCCATTTCGCTCAACACACTGAACCTTGACTTCCTGAACCAGATCCGCGTACCTGAATTTGGAGTCTATGTGGACAAGCGTATTGTTCGATTGACGCGACCACCGGATGAGGTGATTACCACATTGTGGCGGATTGGGGGAAATCGTGGCTGGTATTATGGAAACTGGATGTGGAGCATTCGAGGCTTGCTCGACAAATTGGTGGGAGGCGTAGGCTTAAGGCGCGGGCGCAGAAGTGAAACCGATTTAAAGCCGGGCGATGCGCTTGACTTTTGGCGGGTGTTAGTAGCCGATAAAGAAAAGGGCCGGCTCTTGTTGTATGCAGAAATGAAACTTCCGGGCGAAGCGTGGCTTGAATTCAGGATTATTCAAAAGGAGCAGCCTGAACTTCAGCAAATTGCCACCTTCCGGCCACTGGGGGTGTGGGGGCGTATTTACTGGTACCTCGTGCTGCCGTTTCACGGATTTGTTTTTCCGAACATGGCCCACCGGATTGCCCATTATCAGGAGCCGAACAATTTGGTGGCTACTTAGTTATATCAGTAATTTAGGGAGATCGAAGTATGGAACAGCATCTGAACAAAGCACGAGTTATTCGCGAGGCGGCCCGTAAACTGGAAAGCAGTACGGCTTATCAATGGGGCCATATGGGGTTATGCAACTGTGGATTTCTGGCCCAGCAAATCACGTCTTTATCGAAAGCCGAAATACATCGCAGGGCCATGCTCCGCCATGGCGATTGGAGTGAACAATTAAATGACTATTGTGCCACCAGCGGTTTACCGATGGATGATCTGATTACCGAGCTGCTGGACTTTGGTTTTACCCGTTCGGAACTGGCCCATTTGGAACGGCTTTCTGATCCGCAGGTGTTGGAAGTATTGCCCAAAACGAGGCGTCACGTAATTCATAATAACAAAGCGGATGTAGTCGTTTATATGAATGCCTGGGCCGACCTCTTGGAGGGCACCGTGTTGGAGAGTATTGAGTTGCCTACCCTGCCCTTGCGTGAACGACTGGAGGAAGAAGTTATTCGGTGATTGGGGCGTACGGATCAATTCAAAATTCAAAATTTAAAATTTAGGGTTTCGAATTTCGAATTTCAGATTTCAGGGGGAAGACATAGCGAAGATATAAGGAAGATATAGGGAAGATATAGAGAAACCCTGCTTGGTCTACCTGATACTGAATACCTGCTTACTGCTTACTTCTTCCACTTAAAAATAACACATGCCCGTGGCTTGTTGCCCTGATTGGGAAACACAAACTCGGCCACTGCCTCCGCCTCGAGCCCGATCTTTTCCAATACCCGGATGGACGCACGATTTTCAGCATCCACAAACGTGCCGATACTCACTACTTCCGGTACTTGTCGTAACAACTCCACCAACCGGCCGGCCGCTTCCGTGGCATAACCCTGGTTCCAAAATAACGAACCCAGAATGTAGCCTACCTGCGTGCGACCGCCATCATTTAAAAATCCACACGCGCCAATCAACCGGTACGTGGTTTTCAGCCGGATGGAAAAGGAAAAATCAAGACCCTGCCGCCAACCCCGTGCGGTACGGGTGAGATAGGCCCGCGTATCCTTGATCGATTCATGCGTGGGCCAGGCCATAAATCGTGTACATTCGGGCTTGCTGGCATAGGTATAAAAAATTTCTTCTGCATCTTGGGGTTGAAATCGGGTAAGCACCAACCGCCCGGTCTCCAATCGCTCCGGAATTTTCCAACTAGTCGACATGGGTAAAGACAACAATATCGTACATCAGTATTTTAAAAAGGAACTCCCCGATCTTAAAATTCTGGTGAAACTGAACCCCATCCACCTCAGGGGAACCGAGATCACCATTCAGCAAGGTAAGCTGGAAATCCGGGACCTGCAGTTTGATGAAGCCATACTGGAGGACCTCGCGGCCGATGGCTTTTCAGAAGTCAATGCCCTGGAATTCAATCTCTACCTTTCGGGATTGGTGTAGTCTTCCTGTCAACAATTTTACTAGTTTTGCACCGGCAAATCGGCACGACCAGCTCCTGCTGAACTCCCCCAGGATCGGAAGGTAGCAAGGGTAGGCGGTTGTAGCGGTGCGATGCTCGGTTTGCCACTTTTTTTACTACTTTTTCAGGAGGCTATCTCAAAACCATCGTTTCAGCTCCTATTGGAGAGCTTGAAACCTGAGTAGGATGAAATAGCCTTCGACAGGCTCAGGCTGACATTCACTTGTATTGAGAAGGCCGCTTCTGTTCTTCAACTTCCGAACCACTAATACAAACCCCTATGAAGTTCTTTATCGATACCGCCAACCTCAAGGAAATTCAGGAAGCCTATGACCTGGGCGTGCTGGATGGCGTAACCACCAACCCGTCATTAATGGCCAAAGAAGGCATTGCCGGAAAGGACAAAATCATGGCCCACTATAAAGCCATTTGTCAGATCGTGGACAACAACGTGAGTGCCGAAGTGATTGCCACCGATTTTGACGGCATCATCAAAGAAGGAAAAGAGTTGGCCAAAATTGACGACAAGATTGTGGTGAAGGTGCCCATGATCAAAGAAGGTGTAAAAGCGATTAAGAAATTTACCAGTGAAGGAATTCGCACCAACTGCACACTCGTATTCTCTTCCGGTCAGGCTCTGTTGGCCGCAAAGGCCGGAGCCAGCTATGTGTCGCCTTTCATTGGCCGCTTGGATGATATCTCCCAGGATGGTCTCGAATTGATTGGTCAGATCCGCCACATCTATGACAACTATGGTTATGGCACCGAAATTCTGGCGGCCAGCATTCGCCACACCATGCACCTGATTAAGTGTGCTGAAATTGGCGCGGACGTAGCCACCTGCCCGCTCAAGGTGATCATGGATCTGCTCAACCATCCCTTGACCGATGCCGGCCTGGCCAAGTTTTTGTCGGACCACAAAAAAGCAAACGGGTGATGTTCTCCTCCGATCCGGTGGTACGGGTAAAGGAAGCCAGCATCTTTCAGGACCACAACACGGTACTGAGTGATCTGAATTTTGAAATCGACAAGGGCGAGTTTGTTTTCCTGATCGGTCGCACCGGGTCCGGTAAATCTTCCTTACTCAAAACCCTGTATGCCGACTTACCTTTGCGCCTGGGCGAGATCAGCGTAGCCGGTTTCAATATTCGCGACATCAAAACCAGTCAGGTACCACTCTTGCGCAGAAAGGTGGGCATCATCTTTCAGGATTTCCAGTTATTTCCCGACCGCACCGTTGGCGAAAACCTGAACTTTGTGATGAAAGCTACCGGCTGGAAAGATACGGCCCGTATGAAAAACCGGTTGGCCGAAGTGTTGATGCAGGTTGGCCTGGGAGCCGTGGAAAAGAAAATGCCGCACCAACTTTCCGGAGGTGAACAGCAACGGGTGGTGATTGCCCGAGCGTTGATCAACGAGCCGTTGATTTTAATTGCCGATGAACCCACCGGTAACCTCGATCCTGAAGTGTCGAACGGCATCCTGAAAATCTTTCAACAGATCAATAAGAGCGGCACCGCTATCCTGATGGCTACCCACAGCTACGGGTTGATCCGCAGATTTCCGGCCCGGGTGTTAAAGTGCGAGGACGGAAAAATCCTGGACAGCAACAAAGACACGTTTGAATTAAAAAGCGAAGAAGATTTTTAATGGTCGCGTGCTGCTAACCTTCGTGGACGTCTGTTAACCTCCCCTATTCATGGGAAGCTGATTCTTCCCGCCTAAGCGGCAGCAACCAGATTTTCGTGCATTGAAAGAATGTCTGTCCAAAGGACTCCTTCGGAGCGCGTGTCGAAGGCTATACTTCGGGCTGCTGCTCCTCTTTCCGCGAGTCTTCCAGGTTTTTGATTTGTTGATTCAATAAATCGATTCGCACCAGCAGGTTCAGGATCAAGGCATCTTTTACTTGCTGCGTGGGGTGCGTCTTCATCTGTTCGCGCAACACCTGATACATGGCTTCCAGTTTGGCAAAATCCTGGGCGAACTCTTCATCTTCAATTTCCTGAATGTCGCTGATCAAGTCCACCTTATCGGCAATCTGTTCGCTGTAGAAAGCTTCCAGATCGGTAAACTCGCCTTGCAGTTGACTGCGCTCAACCTTGTTGCCCGATTGAAAACTGCCGAGTGTAAACAGCACTGCGGAAATCCCAAAAAACAGCACCGCTGCTGCCCGCCACAGGATGACATTGTTCCACAGCGTACGGTTAGGCAAGGAATTTTTAATACCATCCCACACCTTGTCGGAGGGCTCGCGATGATCAAATTCGGATCGATGACCATCGACAAACTGTTTGAGTGAATCTTTCATACGGCTCCCAGTATTTCTTTCAACTTCTTTTTTGCCCGGTTAAACTGCGACTTTGAGGTAGATTCCGTGACGCCTAAAATCTCGCCAATCTCGGCATGATCATATCCTTCCAAAAGATACAAAGAAAGCACGGATCGGTACCCATCGGGCAATGCCTCGATGGCGGCCCGGACCTTCTCGACCGTAAACGGATACCCCTCTAACGCATCCTCAACCTCTTCCGCCTTCACATCCCACCGGTCGTCTTCCGGAATCCGCTCTGTTTTCCGTTTGTTCAACTGGTTGATGGCCTTGTTGATGACAATCCGTTTCAACCAGGCCCCAAACGTGGAATCGCCCCGGTAAGTATCCAGGCTGTTAAAGGCACTGATAAAGGCCTCCTGCAGCACATCTTCCGCCTCATCCTTATCGTTAACGATCCGGTAGCCGGTATTGTACATGGCGCGGCTGTAAAGTTTATAAATCCGGTAAAAGGCCTCCCGGTCGCCTTTCCGGCAACGGGCTACTAAATCGTCATGGATATGTACGGCCTGGGCTTCCAAGCGCCTAAACTGATCCTAATGACAAGTCAAAAAACAAAGGGTTGCATCATTTCACCTTGGCCAGGTTCTGCTTCGCCAGCTCGAAATCCGGGGCTATGGCCAAGGCCTCTTCAAAGGTTTTCTTGGCGGCTGCCTTATCGCCCAAATGTTCCAGGATGGCCATCCCCTTCAGGTTAAGAACTGCCACCTTCATCGGATACTCCTTCGGCTTATTGGCGGCATCATTATAGGTCACCTTGGCCGTCTCCATTTCTTTGTTGGCCAGCAGGATATCCACAGATGTGAGACACTCGGCATAGCGCTTCAAGTCAAATTGCAAAAAGGCCATCTTGTAGAGGTAATTAAATTGATTGGTGAGCAGATACAAGCTCTCAAAATTCTGCAGCGACCGATCCTTGACGCCCATCACTTCATACCCCACGGCCGACATTTCCAGGGCCACCAGGTTTTTGGGATTGCGGGCCAGCAATTGCTGTGAAACCAACACAGCCGGCACATATTTCTGGTTATCAAAATAGAAATAGGCCAGATCCGAAATGAGGGAATCGTTCTGCGGATTTTCGATGATCAGATCATAGAGGGCATCCTTCGCCACATCAAAATCATTCCATTGAATGGCCGTTACATATTTCTTGTAATAGTGCTCCGTTAACGCGCTGGGTTTTTGCTCGGCAGTTGGTTCTTTCTTCTGCTCCTGGGGTTGGGCCTTGGTCTCGGGTTTGGCGGGTTGCTTTTGCGTTTGCGCCTGGCTCATCCAACCAAAAGCCATCAATAAAACGATGATTGTAATTCTGAATTTAACTATAGTCATGGTGCTAGTGTTTAACTTCTGTTAACGCAAGTCCCTTGCGTTGGGCAATCTTTACCAGTAATTCATACGCCTCTGCGTGGTCATTGCGAATAACGCCTTCCAATATGGCCTCTTTAATTTCTTCTTTCAACTCTCCAATAATCGGGCCCGGACTAATGCCAAAGAGCCGGATAATTTCATCGCCTGTAATCGGGGGTTGAAAATTCCGGATCTGATCGCGGGCTTCGAGGTCGGCCATCTTCTTTTCGACCGCATCAAAATTGCGGAGGAAGCGCGCCACTTTATCGTTATTCTTCGAAGTGATATCGGCCCGGCATAAGATCATGAGGGCATCCACCGCATCACCGGCTTCGAACAACAACCTGCGGATAGCCGAATCCGAGACCTCTTTGACCAGGGCAATGGGCCGCAGATGCAACCGCACCAGTTTCTGGACAAACTCCATCTTCTCATTCAGCGGCAACTTCAGACGTCTGAAAATGCCGGGCACCATGCGGGCTCCTTTATCTTCATGGCCATGGAAGGTCCAGCCGGCATCTTTGTCAAACCGTTTGGTTGCCGGCTTGGCGATGTCGTGCAAAATGGCCGCCCACCGCAACCACAAATCATCCGAAACCCGGGCCACATTATCCAACACCTGCAGCGTATGGAAGAAGTTGTCTTTGTGGGCTTTGTTATCCTGATACTCCACTCCGTGCAAGGCCACCAGCTCCGGAAAAAATTGCTTCAGCAACCCGCTGTGAAAAAGGAGCTTGAATCCATACGAGGGTACCGGGGCCATGATGATCTTGTTAAGTTCCGTAATCACCCGTTCCATCGATACAATCTTCAACCGGCCCACGTTATCGATTATGGCCTGAAACGTATCGGCTTCAATGTCAAAATTCAACTGGGTGGCAAACCGGATCGCCCGCAACATGCGCAAGGGATCATCCGAAAAGGTAAGGGCCGGATTGAGCGGAGTCTTGATCAGTTTGTCGTGCAGGTGTTGCACCCCCCCAAACGGATCGATCAACTGACCATATATGTCGGCTTGCAAACTGATGGCCATGGCATTGATGGTAAAGTCTCTGCGCTGCTGATCTTCCTCCAGCGTGCCATCTTCCACGACCGGCTTGCGCGAATCTTCGCGGTACGACTCCTTCCGGGCACCCACAAATTCTAGCTCCCGGTCCTCCAACTTGATCATGGCGGTGCCAAAGTTTTTGAACACGGTAACCGGCAGGTGCCCCAGTTCGCGGGCCACTTCTTCGGCCAATCGGATGCCGCTGCCAAGACATACGAAATCAATATCCTTATTGGGACGCTTCAGGATGAGGTCGCGCACGTAGCCACCCACTATAAAGGCTGGAAATCCCAACCGCTCAGCGGCTTTCGCCACTGTTGTAAAAAGCTGATCTCCCTCCAAATGCGACCGAAAATCCATAAAAACCCTGGCTCAGGAGGTCAAAGGTAAGAAGGAAATCAGGATTGCTGAGTGGGCTACCTCATTTCTTGATAAAGGACGGACAGGGAATAAACTTGTCTTTCTTTTTGGTTTTGGTCTGCAGTTGTATGTCGAGCAGGTACTTGACCGATACTTCGTGCGAGCCGCCCGAACCCGGCCCCAACTCCGACACGGTGAAGTCATAACTGTAGCCGATCTCCAGTTTCTCGAACTGAAAACCCAGCACCACTACCACGGCATCCTGACTTAGATTATCCTTCGCGTTTTGCTGCACCGGAATACCCCGGTACCAGATGCCCAACATCACCGGGTCATATAAAAAATGCACGCCCAAATCCAACTGATCAAACCGGCCTTGATGTTTATACACAAATGAAGGCGACAACACACTCACACGATCGCGTTCAAAGGGCCCGTTATACAACGGGATCCGCACCCCGCCATGAAGACTGGTCTTGATGGGGATCAACGCTTCCTGATCCAGCAACGATTGATTGGGTGTATTCAAATGACTGGCCGCAAACCCTAACCAGATGTTCTTGTTATAGATTAACCCGCCCGCATGAAAATCAAAATACCGCGCAGTATTCAGATTAAACAAGGCGGGATCATCGGTAGGAACGTTGCCATTCGAATCGAACATCAGCTGATCCCCAAAGATGAGTTTGTTCATGTCGATGGTGCGAAAGGCATATCCGAAGTTGAGGCCGGCTGACACCACCCACTGGCTGGATAAATTCCACTTGTAGGAATACAGAAAATTAAACTGGGACGACTGCATGCCGGCTGTGCCCGCCTGATCCACCGTAGCGAGAAACCCTATCCCACTGTTGTACTGATACAGGTTATAGTCATACGAAAAGGCATACGTCACAAATCCGCGGGCCGCATTGGGCCACTGATTGCGGTAATTGGCGATGAACCGGTGATCGAGGGTGGTTCCGGTAAAGGCAGGATTCAGATACAGCGGTGCCGCATAGTACTGCGAAAATTGAGGATCCTGGGCCTGGATCAATAAAGCCTGCACCCAAAAAAATATCGTATAACTTACTCGCCTCATCATCGGATCAGATTAACATCGCCTACCCGTATATAGCGCTCACCATTTTCATAGCTCGCAGCCACCTTATACACATACACATCCTGTTGGCACAATTTGCCGTTGTAGGTTCCATCCCAGCCCTTTTCAGGATCGCGGCTTTGGAACAGCAACTCACCCCAACGATTGAAAATCATCAGCTCAAAATCGACCACGCCCCGGGTAATCGGCAAGAAGATATCATTCTTGCCATCGCTGCCCACACTGCCCGCACCACCACCCGGTGAAAAGGCATTCGGAATCAGGATCTGCCCACCCCGCTGCACGTTCACGATATTTTCGCGGGTCAACGTATCGGCACAATCAAATTGATTGTAGGCGATCAACCGAATGGTGTAGAAT
>ERZ1066115.261-NODE-261-length-16513-cov-13.813586_pt1 | contig 16513 bp, 13 predicted proteins | sample MGYA00382762_ERZ1066115 | MGnify/ENA primary metagenome ERZ1066115 (study PRJEB33369, sample SAMEA5778345) | biofilm metagenome | biome: Industrial cooling water; feature: Water cooling tower basin; material: Biofilm | place: United Arab Emirates | collected... | reverse complement strand
CTTCAACAACGTAGCGCCTTCCATCAAACGATGGAAATCATAGGTTACTCGCTTAGATGAAATGGCCTTTTCCAATCCCTTGTTGATTAAGTCTGCGGCTTCCTGCCAACCCATATACTCCAGCATCATCACCCCGGAAAGAATAACGGAGCCTGGATTTACTTTGTCCTGACCTGCATACTTGGGTGCAGTTCCGTGAGTCGCCTCAAAAATCGCATGACCCGTGATGTAATTGATATTGGCACCCGGAGCAATACCAATACCGCCTACCTGGGCAGCCAGGGCATCACTTAGATAGTCGCCATTCAAATTCAACGTAGCAATAACGGCAAAGTCATCGGGGCGGGTTAACACCTGCTGCAGGGTTATGTCGGCAATTGAATCCTTGATGATGATCTTGCCGGCAGCAATAGCGGCCTTCTGTTCCGCATTGGCGGCATCTTCACCTTTTTCCTTTTTGGTTTTTTCCCAGGTATTCCAGGTGTATACTTTATCGCCAAAATAATTTTCAGCCACCCAATATCCCCAATCACGGAAGGCACCTTCCGTAAACTTCATGATGTTTCCTTTGTGGACAAGGGTGACCGATTTGCGATTAAACTTAATCGCGTATGCGATGGCACTGTGAATCAAGCGCACACTTCCACTCCAGCTTACGGGCTTTATGCCAATACCCACATTGACGTCATTCTTCACGTTAGGTGCCCCCACCATCTTCCAGAACGATTCCGACTTATCCTTCGTGTTGAACCGAATCTTGTTGTATTCCTTCGGAAATTCCTTGGCCAGAAAGTCCAGCATCTTCTGAGCTTCCGGGGTACCGGCAGCAAATTCAATCCCGGCATAAATATCCTCGGTATTTTCGCGGAAGATGACCATATCCACGGCTCCCGGATTTTTTACCGGAGAGGGAACCCCCTGGTACCAACGCACCGGGCGCAAGCACACATATAAGTCCAGGATCTGACGCAAGGCTACGTTGAGTGAACGAATTCCTCCTCCCACCGGAGTGGTAAGTGGGCCTTTTATTCCAACCAGATATTCGCGGAAGGCGTCCAATGTTTCATCGGGCAACCAGTTACCGACTTTGTTGAATGACTTCTCACCTGCTAAAACCTCTTTCCAGTTGATCTTACGCTTACCACCATAGGCTTTTGCAACAGCTGCATCAAATACTTTTTGCGATGCCGACCAGATATCCGGTCCGGTGCCATCACCTTCAATAAAGGGAATTGTTGGATTATCGGGCACGGTTAATTTACCGTTGCTGATGCTGATTTTCTGTTCACTCATAGTTTTGGGGAATTAATGATTGCGTTGCAATAAATCTGGGCGAAATTAGAAATTATCGGTTTAAATAATACTACCGTCAGTACTTCTCATCCTGATTCGGAAAATCACGCGATTTCACATCCTCGATGTATTGACCAACTGCACCCGTAATGAGGGTATGCAAATCGGCATACCTACGCAGAAACCGCGGTTGAAATTCTTTTGTAATCCCCAACATATCCTGCATGACTAAGACCTGGCCATCCACATCCGGGCCGGCTCCAATCCCGATTACCGGTATGTGTAAATTGGCCGCCACTTTCCGGGCAAGCTCAGCCGGTATTTTTTCCAACACCAGAGCAAAGCAGCCACATTCCTGCAGCAGTTGAGCATCCTCCAATAGCTTATCAGCTTCAGCTTGCTCGCGAGCACGCACCGAGTACGTTCCAAACTTATAAATGGATTGCGGGGTAAGTCCGAGATGGCCCATGACAGGGACTCCGGCACTCAAAATCCTGAGCACCGAATCTTTCACCTCGCTTCCACCCTCCAGCTTCACGGCATGTCCGCCCGATTCTTTCATGATGCGTATGGAGGATCGCAACGCTTCGCCCGAACTTCCCTGATAATACCCAAAGGGTATGTCGACTACCACGAGCGCCCGCTTCACCGCTTTTACCACGGAGGTGGCATGGTAGATCATTTGATCCAAGGTTATTGGCAAGGTGGTTTCATTTCCGGCCATAACATTCGAGGCAGAGTCGCCAACAAGTATAACATCAATGCCGGCCCCGTCAATAATCCGAGCCATGCTGTAGTCATAGGCCGTGAGCATGGTGATCTTTTCACCCCTTAGTTTCATTTCCTGCAACTGGTGGGTGGTAATCTTTTTTACTTCCCGTGATTTATGAACCGACAACGTCTTACAGATTTAAATTAATGTAAATACACGGCCGACTTCTTGCCTAATACAACCTCAACATGATCATTGAGGGTAGTGGTCAATTGGTAACCCGTATAGGTGGGAGTAATAGGAAACAGTGTGTGACTTCTGTTAACCAAAACGGCTACTTCAATCTTCTTTACTTCAGTAGACAGAAAGGGCTTCATTCCATAGGCCAGGGTACGACCGGAATTAAGTACGTCATCTACCAACACAACGCATTTTTTCTTGAATTCCTTGGATTCCGTATCTACGGTCACTTCCGATTGCAAGGGCGCCAGTTTATCAAGTGAAACTTTCACCACTTTAACCTGAATGGGTGATATGGATTCCAATTCCGTTGCCAATAGTCTGGCCAAAGAATATCCCTGACCATCAATCCCCGCCAGGATGATTGCTTTTTCTTTAAAGTTGTTCTCAAATATTTCGTAGGCAATGCGCTTGATCTTCTGATTAACCTTGTACGCATCGAGAACCAGGGCTTTAGCCGCAGATGTTTCGCTCATGGCAGAGGAATGACTTTACTATCCTTAAAGGTTGATAAGATTACCGTGGATTGCATATTATCCACCACCTCAATGTTGGTCACCTTCTCCAACATTAAATTTTGATACGCTGGAATATCCGGAGCCACAATTTTTAGAATGAAATCAGCCTGACCGGTAACGTGATGGCATTCAATAACCTCGTCAATTTTATTGATCGCGTTAATGAATTTTGCAATGTTTTCTTTGTTGTGACCCTTGAGTGAAACCATGACAAAGGTAGAAACACCAAGCCCCACACTGGCCATGTCGATTACTGCATGGTAGCTTTTAATGATTCCTGCATTTTCTAATTTTTTCACCCGTTCCAGTGTAGGTGCCGGAGAAAGGCCAATTTCCTGGGCCAATTGTGCATTGGTGATATTGGAGTTACTCTGCAAGATTTCCAAAATCTTACGATCGGTAGGGTCAAGTTTTACCTTCATCAGAAGAAAAGATAGGTTTCAGACTAAAATCTTAAGTAAATTAAAATAAAATTTTGGGAACCAACTGAAAAAATACAATTCTTTTCTAACGGACAACAGCAAACCGGTAGGTAGTCCGGATACCTTCACTTTGATATTCTGCGTAATAAATCCCCTGAGGCAGCGCACTCACATCAATCTTTACCTGGTTAAGGTGCAGTAAAACCGGCTCGTAAAGTTGTTCCATGACCACGCGGCCAGACGAGGAATAAATCACGACCGAAAGCGCATTGCTAGTGGAATTAATCCAGTTTAAAATTAACTCATCCGACACCGGATTAGGATAAGGTGGCAATGCCAACGCCTCATTAATCAGGGAGGTACACTGTTCATCATCAAATTCATTCTCATCATTAACCAATTGAACCTGGGCGCAGGCGTACTGTAACCCTGCCGCAACCAAAGTGGAAGCAAGAATATGATTTACGGATTGGTTGGGTTGCAAGGTTACCGGTATCCGTTCTTTCACTTGTGCTAATCCTGAAAGGCTAACGATTACCTCCGGATTCGAGATAGCCAGGTTACTTTTATTCAAGATGGAAACAGCGCCACGAAATGTTCCATCACTCAAGGGGGTTAAGGTAAAGTCGGTTATTGCTGCATTTAATTTCGGGATTACCACGTAGATCATTTTAGTAAAGTCATCCACACAACCGGAAGAGTTGCTTGCTGTCAGTTGAACAGGATAGCTACCCACCTGATTAAAAATAAAGGTGGGGGAAAATTCCGTGCTGGCAGAATTGGCTCCATCATTGAATCGCCACATAAACTGTGTAGCCTGGGTGGAGGTGTTGGTGAACCCAACGGTAAACGGTGCGGCACCGGCATCGGTAGGCACTGTAAATTGGGCTACAGGCGGTTGAACGATTGTGATATTTCTGGTAGTTGAATATGTGCACCCCGACTGGCGTGTAGAATTCAATCGAACTGGATAAGTGCCCACCTGAGCAAACGTATGTTCTGCCGGTGACCCGGAACCTGCCTGGCCACTGAAGTCCCACGACCAGGAAGTAGTTGGATCGGTTCCTCCCGTGGTAGTCTCATTAAAGATTGCTGGTAAAGTTGCGCAGGTGCTGGTGGCATTGAAGTCAACCGAAACAGGAACCGGAACGGTAATCATTTTCGTAACCTGACTTACGCAATTGTTGTTTGCTGTAACACTTAGGGTTACGGGCTGCTGGCCGGTAGCTGAAAAGTTATGGGTGGGATTTTTTGTGGTGTAGGAATTATTTTGAGCTGTCCATAGCCAGGTTTTATTATCCGTACCTGAAGCATCGGTAAACTGAGTTGCTTGATTAAGGCAGGCAGGGCCGAACGTGAAGTCAGCCACAGGCGGCTGGGAAATAGTTACCGATTTCTCGATGGCATTTGTACAACCGAAGTTGGTCGTCACTTCCAGTGATACTGTATAGTCGTCAGCTTGAGCGTACGTATAGGTTGGATTTTTAAGTGTTGACGTTCCTTGAGGCGCATCACCAAACTTCCAGGCCCAGCTGGCGATGTTACTATCAGTCATGGGGGGAGTCAGGTCAGTAAATTGCGAAGGTGATCCCGCACAAGAGAATGGCGGCAGAGCGAGAGAGAAGTTGGGCTGGGGTTGGGAGTAGATTTGAACTAATTTGGAAATTGTGTTTGAACAGCCGAGTTCATTATTAGCGGTTAGGCTTACCGTAAAAGATCCATTCGTAGAATAAGAATATTCAGGATCAACTTCTGTTGAATTATTTCCGTCACCAAATGACCATAAATAAGAAGTAACTGAGCCCTCAGTTGCATTCGTGAAGGTGATAACATCATTCTGGCACCCATTATTAACTGAAAAGTCAACAGCAGGTCCTACTTGAACATTGGATATAGTCTTGGTTGTTTCCGAAAAACATCCCGGAATTGAGGCTCTTAGTGTGATCGTTTGATCGTTACCATTCTCAAACGTTGTGATCATGTTTTGCTCGGCCGTAATTGGAGTTGATTCCTGAAACCATTGCCAACTGGGATTACTTTCAGGATCGTATAGTGAACTATTTGTTAAGATATATGCCTGGTTTGTGCAAAGTTGGGTAACTGTCGGAAGTTGAAAATCAGCTAAGGGTTCATTATATATAGTTGCAGATTTTATTATGGAATTCGAACATCCGTTACTTGCCAAGACTTCCAATGCTACCGTATATTCTCCAGCCACTGAATAACTATGTTGTGGAGCTTGCTCAACAGAAATAAATCCGTCACCGAAATCCCAATCATATGTGACTATTGTACCTGTGGAAATAGGTGTAAAATATACAGCATGTTGAGCGCAATTATTTTGAATGTCCGTATCGATAGGCGGAGCGATTAAAGAAGAAACCGAAATGGAATTCTCCTGATAGTGATAATATCCAAAGTCATTTGACGCCTTAACTGCTAAATATTTAGTACCAGCTGAAGTAAATACCACATCAGCAGGATCCAAGCTATGACTAAAAGACGGAGTAGCCCCACATTCATTTCTGAACACCAATCGTTTTACTACACTATTACTTCCAAGTCCTGTTAGGATTGTTTCACCATCGACATGTAAGGCATCAACCGAAAATAACGAAGGCAGCGTTATGAGAACATCAGCAGGTGGCTCGGTGAAATCGTTATAATCAATAATGGACATACCCTTAGAGGATGAATTGTTGCCCACCAATACATAATTTCGTCCTACCTCGTTAACCAATTTAATCTGAATGGGCTGATCAAACAAAGTACTAGTATAACTTGAAGCGGCTACAAAATCTTGCAAAAGAGTTTCACCATAGTCCAATCTGATTATTTTATTATTAAAATAGGAAGACAATAAAACAATTTGCTCATTTTGATAAGTACCTATATCAAATGAGAATAATGAACTTGCCTCCGGAATCCCACTCGTTACATGAATATCCGCGGATTGTGGGTCGTAATCGATAAAATTGTCGAATCTAATTCTCACGAGTGACCCTCCTACCCGATCAAGAAGAACTAATATTTTTCCGGAGATCTCGGTCACCAACTTCAAGTCGTAAAACGCCATTGTTGGAAAGCCAAAATCTCCCATCAACTCTCCCGTTGGAATATTGGTCAGTGAGTTGCCAAAATTCAATTTCACAATTCCATGACCGGGAGTATCGTATCCCACGAATCCATACCATACACCATCAACCTTACTAACTTCAATCGACTGAGGTTTATTTAAAACGTTTCCTGGATTACCTAAATTTATAACGGTCGGAGTATTGGCTAAACTAGTACCGAAATCCAGGCGAAATATGATATTGCCTGCATAACTGGGTACAAATCCAAAATAATTTCCATTATCAATCACAAGTTTATAACCAAATCCACCTAAAAATCCAGGAACAGATACCGCATCCGATACCACGGGTTCGTGCGTCATATCGCGTGCACAGAAATCCCATTCCACATTTTCGCCAGCAGTCGAACTGGCGATCTCTATTCGTTGATCAATACACGCTACAGAAGGAACGGTAAAATCGGCTACTTGGGCAAGTAGTGATAACGAAGAAAACCAAAAACAAATAAAAAGCGACAATTGCCGGTAATTCATAACTGAGCCAAGTCCTTATAGATCATCTTGTACTGCTTAATACCGGTACTTAAATTAAAGTAATTCTCTGCTGTTGACCGAAATTTTGCAGGCTTAGAATGGTTGATATACTCCTCTACGCATTTGGTATATTCTGACTCGGTGAAATTACTAACCAGATACCCACAATTTGAAACTTTAATAATTTCATCCACATCACCCCAACCCGAATTAGTGATGATGGGGACATTCATGGCCAACAACTCACCCATTTTGGTGGCTGAAGATCCCTTCTTTGAAAATGTGGGAGAAATAAAAAATAGTGAGGCATCGGCCAACTTTAAATATTCCGGCAGTTTATTTCGGCTAACTTCTCGCGCAATTATACCCGACATGACAGGTACGCTTTTAGTATCAGGGGTAAGGACTAGAAGAACTGAGGGTTGCATCGAATTTAAAGTTTTATAGAATCTGAGCATCTCACTTGTGAGGTACCATGTACCCCACGAACCCAAGTACACTAAAACATACTGATTTGATTGTATTCCTAACTTACTCCGCAGTTCCTTTACATTTTGAGAAGAAATTCGATCCGGATTAAAATGAACAAGATCAACGCATGTAGGGATTACAGAGATAGAACACATATTAAGTCCCCATTGCTCAATTATTCTGGTAGCACTAGTTGTCAATGTAACAATATGATCTGCCTCGCTTAGGTACTTCTTCTCTTGGCTTTTGAAGTAGGCGTAAACTCGATCATAAAAAAAATGCCCTTGAGGCCAAAGCCCAGATTCTCTTCGCTCATCCGCCCAAAATCCTCGCATGTCAAATAAATATTTGATCCTTAATTTCCGCTTAAGTCGGATACCAACCCATGAAGCAAGATAACTACGGCAATGCACTAAATAATAAGGGTTACTGTTCCACTCCTTGATTGCCCGCCTTTGCATCCTCAACAAATTGAGAATAGGTGATAAAATGGGAGGGAAAGTGAAGTATGGAAGAGGATGCCAGCTGATACCCGATCGGTTACAGATCTCTTGAATGTATGATTTCGACTGTCTAAGACGACCTGCCTTTTCAAGGCTTAGCACGGTTATCTCGAAGCCATCCTTGGACAGACCTGATAAGTAGGGCAAAATCTGAGATTGTCCTAGCGGATCAGTGAGACCGTCATGCGTTAAATATAAGATGTGCCTATTTTGCATGATGCTGTAACCAGAAATGCATCACAATTAATGCCCAAATGCGATGGTATAACTTCGACTCTCCTTCCTTAAAGCGTTTTACCAACGTGGAAACCTCCTGTGCTTTTAACAGTCCATATTTATTAATACAGTATTCGGATAAATATTCGTCAATCAAATAGCTTAATTTCGTTCGTAGCCATTTTTCAAGCGGCACACTAAATCCCCATTTTTTTCTGTAAATAAGCTCTTGTGGTAAATATTTTTCAAGGTCCTTCTTGAGTAAATACTTTTGAACGTTGCCCCTCATTTTAAAGGTTGCGGGTAGTCCTATTGCAAACTCCACTAATTTATGGTCCAATAATGGGCATCGGCATTCCAGCGAGTATCTCATGCTGGCTCGGTCCACTTTAACAAGCAAGTCATCGGGTAAATAATGGGTAAGATCAAAAAATGCCTGCTTTTCAGCCTCACTCTTACCAATCATGTTGGGAGAAGTATACGTATAAGCCACGTATGGAGTGCGAATCATCTTTTGCACTTCTTCCAGGCTAAAAAAACCTTGTTCTACAGAAAATATATGTTGCTGATAGGAATCAAAAGTTGAGACATCAAACATCTCTCCTGCTTTTGCCCATGAACCAGGCATCCGTTTAAGAATATTAGCTAGCGGTTTACCAAAACGGACCCAGGTTTTCATTCTTTCAGCCCATTGATGGCTTCCATATCCTAAAAAAAGTTCATCTCCTCCATCACCCGTTAGGGCTACGGTTACCTGTTCGCGCGTTTTTTTGGAAACCAGTAAGGTGGGAATGGCGGAGGTATCTGCAAATGGTTCGTCAAAATGGATTAAGTATTCATCCATATACTGAATTGCTTCCTCAGATGACAATTGAAAAGTGTGATGATCCGTTTTCAATATCTTCGCAACCCGATTTGCATAATTACTTTCATCATACTGCTTATCATCAAATCCAATATTAAATGTCTTTAATTTACCATTCAACTGATCGTTGGCAATAGCACACACCAGCGAGGAATCCGTACCGCCACTTAGCAAAGCGCCTAATGGAACATCACTTCTTAATCTCTTTGCCACAGCATCAGAAAGCAATTGATGAAATCGATTCAAGACATCTTGATCAGATCCAACCCTCTTCAGATCAACGCTGTCAGTCACATCCCAATATTTTTGAATTTGAATTTCGGAGGGTGAACTAACTTCAGCCCAACTTCCTGGAGGAAGCTTATGCATGTTACACCATGGTGTTCCGGAAGCGGGTATATACCCCAAGCGTAAAAAATCATACAAAGTCTGAATGTTTACTTCCAATTGGCATTGGGGGTTAGCCCGTATGGCCTTGATTTCAGATGCAAAAAGAAAAAGTTCATCAGACAAATGATAATAGAGTGGCTTTTTACCCATCCGGTCACGAGCCAAGAATATTTTTCTATCCTTCGTATCTAAAATAGCAAAGGCAAACATTCCTTCCAGATACTGAAATACCTCCCTTCCCCACTTTTCAAATGCTCCTAATAGAACCTCTGTATCAGAGGATGTTCTGAACTTATAACCCTCCTTTGTTAATTTATTTCTCAGCGAAATGAAATTATAGATTTCACCATTGAATACAATTACGTATCGGCCATCAGAAGAGTGCATGGGTTGATTTGCAGAATTACTCAAATCAATAACGGACAACCTTCTGTGCCCTAACGCGATTGTCTGATCCGGAGTTATATAAACTTCCTGAGCGTCAGGTCCACGATGAGCTAATGCTTGAGTCATGGACTCGACCTCTTCCCGTCTGACAGAGATTTTACTCCAAATGCCCGATATTCCACACATTGATCTCGCTACTTTAATTTAAGGAATCGGGTAGGCCCTAAGATCAGTACTCCTCCAAATCGACCTATCTCCTTTATTCGCTCTTTCATGGTCCAAAATTCATAAAAAAGAGATACAAACAATTTGAATGCAGTAGCCCAATGATTATTATAGAGTGCTTCGAGATACGTTACCTCGAGTAGTTTCATTTCTTGCCGTTGTAAAGAATCCTCTCGATTACCCAGCTGCTTAACTATGGATTGAGTACGAATAAGGGTGGCCTTACTTCGCTGCAAGGTCTTTAATGCTTTAGGCAAGGTTGTTGAACTTCCACTGGAATTCTCACCATATATCCTGTATCGAAATAGCTCTTGATGAATATATCGAATTCGATCTTTAGGATTACTGGCAATTAGATAGGCCGCCAAGGGCTGATCTTGATGTGAATATTCATGGCCCCAAAAGGTTAAAGACCAATGTTCAAATTCTTCAACATTAAGTTTTGATCGTTTAAACGATAGGGCGCTACCCAACCAAACACCCTTATACGAAAGAATGGAGTCCTTCAAAAGTTCATCCTGATCCATTTTTTCACTTAACTTATTAATTCGGTTTAAATTTCGTTGAGTGATGTCAACGCCTGGGATCAGAGACCCATCTTTGCTGATCCTTTTGAAATTATGAAGTACCATCATGATGCTATCATCCTTATTAAAGGTATCCATAACATCAAATAGTTTATTGGGCTCCCAAACATCATCTCCATCTAGTAAGGCCACTACGTCTGTGTCCAGCATTTTTATGCCCGTGATAACAGAGGGAAGTACCCCCTGGTTTACTGGATTAGTTACGAGTTCAAAATTCGCGCGAAAATCTTGTATCACTTTTCTTGAATTATCCGTAGATCCATCGTCAATTACAATAATTCGATCAGGCTTAAGGCTCTGATTCACCGCACTCATCAATGCTTCCTTTACATATAGCTCAAGGTTGTATACCGTAACAATCACGCCCACCGTCATACCTAAAATGGTTTTTGAAAGAAAAGGTAAGTGCCTTTATTAGGACGGACTTTGTTTATATACCAATGGCGAAATGAATTTTTCAGTACATCCATGACGGACCGCGGATATTTTCGGTAAGCAAGACTTGTAACTAAGGACAAACCTGACCTTTTAGCCATGGTCAGCAAAGATTTATGGTTAAAACAATTTATATGTTCTAGGGGGGCTACAACGTTTAATGAATCCGCTGTTCCTTTTGGAGCCTGCCAGTTATTAATCAAAAGCAACTTTGCAAGTTGATAGCCATCCGGCACACTAATTTTTATTAAACCACCTGGTTTAAGAAGTTCTTTTAACTTTTTTAGTGACCGCAAGGGATGAGGAATATGTTCAAAAACCTGTTCAGTATTGATGCAGTCAAAGGTATTCGGGGACGCGCTATCAATATCAATAACCTCTATGTTATGCTTAGCAGCATGGTCTCTTCGTCTTGCCGATAATTCCGCGCCATACGCCTGGCACCCTAGTGCAGATGCCACTTTGCACCATTCCGCCCAACCCATACCAAAATCTAAAAATTTAAGCTCATACGGCTGCTTTCCAAAATAAGAAACCATAAGGGTGATCTCCTCAACGAGATTGAGATAATAAGATAGTGGATGCTTTTTGCTCCACTCAAGTGTTATTTCCGGATTAATCCACTCCTCATACAACACCCGCATAAGCTCATCTCCTAAAATATTCTTCTGGAAAGTTAATGTACAAGTTTTGCATTGATATAATTCGTACGACCAGCCCTTTAGCAGACTCACGTCCACACCACCTTGATCAAAATAAAAATCCTTCAAATAATTGGATAGTACCAATGAGCCTTCCGGAAGTGAATAAATTTTATGGATTGAACGTTCACCACATGCCGGGCACTGCTCGCGTTCAAAAAAATTATACCCTGTCATAGATTGCTCGAATATGATCTGTAAATCTTGTCTTTGAGAATAGTTGAGCCCTGCTTTTACTACCCCCTGATAATCGCACAATCAGATTGGGGTCCTTGATCAAGCGTTTAATACAATCCACAAGCTCAAGTTCGCTATCTTTAGAAAAGATCAACGCGTCACTTCCTACTGCTTCAAGAAACTGAGGTAGGTTACTGCACACGATAGGTAGCCCTGAATTCATGGCTTCCAATAAGGAAAGCGAAAAACCCTCTCCTGAGTTGGATGTGATAACGTAGGTGTTATAGGTGGGAAGAAACTGATCAAGATTGCTGACCACTCCCTTGAAAGACACGTTTTTGAGACCAAGCTTATTGGCCAGGTCTTTTAAACTTTGCATACCATGCCCATAAATATCGAGAAAAACAGGCTCATCCTTAAACTCTTGCATGGCGCTCAATAAAAGAGGATAATTTTTGTAAGGATGATTATTTGACGTGGCTACTATCCTGAGTGGAAGATAAGGAGTCAAAAGGGCATTAGGACCAGTTTTACCAAAATTAAAAACTACTTCAATTTGCCGGCTGGTTGGTAACCGGGTAATCAGATACTCCTTTATATATTGAGAAACAGCTATCAGTTTATCCGTCCGATGCAAAAGTATTCTCTCCAACCAACGGGTCATACTAGCCTTCCATCCAGAGCCTTCGAAACACTCTCCGTGATACGTGGCCAATGTTGTGAATCCTGTACGAGGCACCATCCTAACCAGTAAATTAGGAACAAACATATGGCTATGGATAAATTCCGGTCGATACTTTCTGATCAACATATAAAACTTTATCCATGAATAAGGTAAAGACCACATTCCGTAAAAGGGTATCCGGACTAGGGTTACCCCTAATCTTTCCAGCTCTGCCCGAAGGTCATTTTCGTTAGACCAATAACATACTACATGATTGCAATCTGGTAAAGCTTCCACGATATCAACAACTACTTTTTGGGCTCCACCCCTAAAAAGCGAATCGATAAACTGAACAACAGTAGCTTTAGGCCTCACAGTAGCTTTGAAAATGAATTCCCTGCAAAATAATCTTTATTGTAACATCATCATGTCACCCAATCTTTATCCGGTAGTTTATTGAATTCATATTGCTACTTTTGAAATGTTTTGTTTAACCACAAAACGGGGTTTATTGCGCGGTAGGAGAATCCCATTAGAATATCAGCCGGTAAGACCGTTTTTGATTGAAAGGGGAAAACTCTGTAAACATCCGTACCTGAATAGCGATAACGAGTAATGGCGAACTTGTTATACTTTAAGGATTGAAATTCTTGAACGTGGTGTGGTTTACAACCATCGCGTTCACTTAGTACAAAGAAAATCCTCTCTCGATTGATTCTCTTCTTTCTCCGATTCCACAATTCAATAATAGGGTCCTTAAACGTGTAGTGGATGAAATGAATCTCAATATCATCGAGGAACCCGATCGGATAGGGTGATGGATCCGTGAAATATCGACTAACGTTTGAAAGGGTGAGTTCTGAAGCCAGATAACGATCAAGGTTCTTAACCAGCTTTAAATAACAATCAGCAAACATAAACATATTAACAAAAGGAGTACCATATGGTAAATTCAGATCCTTATAAAGTATACCCCCCCAACAATTATTACTAATCACTGTAAAATCCTTGACTTCCAATTTATCCTTATACAATCGCAAATATTCGGACTTTACTCTTCGCTGTATCCAATCTACAATTTTCAATAGCAATTGAGTCATATATCGGCTGGGGCGGAGAACGCTCCCTTAAGTTTAAGATAATACCAACATATGTTTTGCTTTCGCGCACGCAAGGTATTGTAGGCAATACCGGCCAACCATTTCAGTACTAGGCCGTAGGCAAATACAGGACTATTAAATTTTTTAGCAAACAAAAAATCGCAAGCGCCCTGACTTATTATTCGATCTCGGAAGGCATCATCCCACTCTCGCTCATTTAGTGCGTGATGCACTTTTAGTAGGGGATACTTGTAAATATGGGCATTGCGTTGCAAAAATCTCAAGGTAAGCTCTTGTTCCTCGCCTGCCTTTATAACTGGGGTGCTACCAAGACCCAAGTTCTCATTGAAACCTCCAATTTCATGAAAAGAAGATTTTTTAATGAACAAACAAATACAAGAGACTAATGAAAATGCCTCCTTCTTGATCATCAACCCTTCCTGAAACTCAAATCTGATTTTAGGGGGTTGACTTGCTGGATCAGACCAATTGATAAAAATACCATCAAATTGATTATTAGTTTTATTTAGAAATTTCTCTACAAAATCGTTCGGGTACCAACAATCATCATCTGGAAAACCTAACCAATAGTATTTGGCAAACTTTGCCCCGAAATTCCGAGCCTTTGAACTATTCAGCTCATCTTGCCGATAATATTGCAATGCCATACTGCCTTTAAACTCATTCACCAGAGCCTCAATTAGGTGATGACCATTTTGGTCGATTAGAATTAACTCAAAATCCTGATTGGTTTGAAATTTTAAAGATTCCATCAGCCGCCTTACCTCCTGTGTCCGGTTATAAGTAGCACAGATGAGCGATAGGCCTTTCTTTGAATTCATCACGCTTAGCGAATGGCCATAAAATTACTCAAAGTATCAATGGGTGTTATGCTAAAGCCAAACTCTGTCAGGTATTGGTCTATTTCTTTTTGTTGGCTAAATGTCTCATAAATAATTAGGCGCAAATTGCTGGAAGTGAGTAACCTACTACAACCTTGCAAAATTTTTAATTCTGATCCCTCTGTATCAAGTTTCATTACATGCGGTTTGGGCAATCCCAAATCAATAAGATCATCCACCCGAATCGTGTTAATATAAATCTCAGTGGACCGAGCATCGGGCAAGGGCTGGAGACTAGTACGACCGGCATTATTATCAGATGTATATTGGGTTTCAATTGCCGTCTTACTGGCTAACGCCATATTATATTTTTCTATTTTCAATTCCGGATTAAGACTTTGGTTGACGCACAATCGTTCAAAATTCTTGTAAAAAGGCTCAAAAGCTAAACATTGTACTGTTGGAAGCAGTTTTTTAACTGTGAATGTGTGTAAGCCAACATTTGCTCCTACATCCCAAAAAACTTCGCCAGGCTTTAGGTGCTGAATTAAGGTGTTAAGTACGGGTTCATCAAAATAACCATCAAACAAGACAGTTCCCTCTACAGCCTGGTAAGGATCTAACTGCAAGCGAACTCCATGCTTTGTATTCGTAATAATACCTTGAGGGTAGATTTTTGAGGTCATAAAGCCAAAGCCGGGCCATCGCTTCCGCATACCCACTACCAACATACTCTTCATGAGGTTCATGATTCGGCAATTTCAAAAGAGGCATCAAATTCTACAAAACCCCGATCACGAGATGGGTAAGGGATTATTTCCTTTGGTGATGGATTAATTTCAAAAAAGCCAAGATTATACTTATTCCCCTGAAATAAGTTCGAAGCAATATAAATGCCCATATAATAAGTTCCTTCAATCAAGGGCAATGAATGGATCCAACCCGCTACCCGATAATTCTTACTGGTGGAGGAGATTTCATACAACCTAGCGCATCGCAAATCTACAATTCCAACACGCTCATTCAGGCTGTTATAAATTAATAGCGCCATACCCGATAATATGTTTATCTCATGCTGAAAAACATGGAAACTGAATTTTAGCTTATTGACCCCAGAAGAAGAATCGATTTGAAACTTCACTTCACTTAGTGTCATACCCGCCACCACAAGAATATCCTGAGGCTGGCCGATAGCCATTATCAGATCATTATAGGCCGATATGATAACACCTGTTGCACCTTGCTTTACTATCTGACCCTTATCTAATAAAATGGATTTCGTACAAAGTTGTGATACTGAACTCAAGTTATGGCTGACAAATAAAATGGTTTTACCGCTTTTACTAACGTCCTCCATTTTACCTAAACATTTTTTTTGAAACTCCGAATCGCCCACCGCAAGCACTTCATCAATCACCAGAATTTCTGGTTCGAGAAAAGCCGCTACAGAAAACGCCAATCGTAATTGCATACCACTGGAATAATGCTTCAAAGGGGTATCCAGAAATTTCTCAACACCGCTAAAAGCAACAATTTCATCAAACTTTGAAATAATCTCCTTGCGTTTCATTCCAAGAAGTGATCCATTAAAAAATATATTTTCGCTGCCGGTAAGTTCCGGATGAAACCCTGTTCCAACTTCTAGTAAACTTGCAATACGACCTCGTAACAAAATTTTACCTGTGGTTGGACGTGTAATCCTGGATAGTACCTTCAACAGGGTTGATTTTCCCGCTCCATTACGACCAATTATTCCAATGGATTCTCCAGGCTGAATGGAAAACGAAACATCATGTAAGGCCCAAAAATCCTCAATTTCTTCTCGATTCCTTTTAACAACCTGAGTAATACGTTCACGCAAGCTCAAGTATCCACCGGTAACATGCTTGATGCGGAATTTTTTTCCTACGTGCTGAACTTCTAGAATAGGTTTCATGCTTACGCTATATCAGCAAAAAAGTCTTCCGTAACCTTAAAATAAATGACACCTACAATCAGGAAAATGATCGATGAAACAAGGCTTATAGCCAGTAAGAATGGCGGTGTGGATATTCCATTTATTGGGAACCGAAATAACTCAATAGCCGCATACATGGGGGAACATGCCATCAGATATTGAAGAAAAGCATACTTTAAAATTGAAACTGGGTAGATG
>ERZ1066115.260-NODE-260-length-16521-cov-13.654804_pt1 | contig 16521 bp, 17 predicted proteins | sample MGYA00382762_ERZ1066115 | MGnify/ENA primary metagenome ERZ1066115 (study PRJEB33369, sample SAMEA5778345) | biofilm metagenome | biome: Industrial cooling water; feature: Water cooling tower basin; material: Biofilm | place: United Arab Emirates | collected... | reverse complement strand
TGGGTACGGCAGCGCCGCTCATGGACCTGTACCTGGGCAAGCCGTTCGGCATGCCCGAGTCGGACTGGCTAGAAATGCAGACCGCGTACGTCATCGCCACGGAGCTGTACCTTTCTAAGCTCGAAGAGTACGAGGCGAACGGCCTTATCCAGGCGCCGAAAGATAAGAGGTTGCTTACGGCCGTGGAGCAGCATGAGAAACGGAGGCGTGCATCATGATCATTTCCGAATCCGGCTTTCAGCGGATCGAAGGCAAGATCGCGGAGATCCAATCGAAGGTGGATCATGGATTGGCCTTCAATGACGATACCGGGAAGGTGGCCTTATCGGAGCTGCGCGGGATACGCGTAGAGCTCTTCAAACTGCGTTCGCTTATGCGGGAGCATATCTGCATTACGCCGACCGATCCGAAGGACCCGGAAGCGGCATGAAAGGGGAAATCATGGATGGATACATGAAGGATGCCAAGGGGCGTATGGTTCCGCTGGAGATGATCAAGCCCATAGATAAGGCCCGCGATCAGCTCGTAAGGGAAATCGTAGGCCAAAGCCTATCGCTTGCGCAGCAAATCGCCAGACTCAAGCTGGCCGCGCTCAATGACGTGAAAGCGTTCATTGATCTATCAGCCGAGCAGTACGGCGTTAAGCTCGGAGGTAAAAAAGGCAACGTTACTCTCACCACATTCGACGGGGAGTACCGGCTGTTGATCGCCGTAGAAGATCGCATTTCGTTCGACGAACGCCTGCAGGCGGCGAAAGCGCTCATCGACGAGTGCATCAAAAGCTGGACCGTCGGCGCCCGCGGCGAAATCAAGGTGCTGATAGACGACGCCTTCTCGGTCGACAAGCAGGGAAAGATCAACACCAACCGCGTCTTGGGGCTCCGCCGACTCGATATCGTTGACGAAAAATGGCGACGCGCCATGGAGGCAATTTCCGATTCGGTTACGGTGGTCGAATCGAAGGAATATCTTCGCATCTATAAGCGTAACGAGGACGGAGAATACGACCTCGTCAACCTGGATATCTCGGCGTAGGAGAGAAGCGGACGTTTGATATAGCAGGCTGTTCTGGACGTCTAGCCTGTTGCCCCGGGCCATTATTGGTCCGGGGCTATCCTAGCAAAAGGTGGAAGGCATGTTGGTCAATCGTTCTGAAAAACTGGCGCTAGTTCACCTGGCGAAAAAGCAATGCGCTCTCGATGACGAAGCGTACCGGGCATTGCTCGCCGGTAGCGCCAATATCATAAGCGCCTCGGCGATCGAGACGCAAGAGCAGTTCGACGCCATCATGAGAAGTTTCGCCGCCCTCGGATTCAAGCGCTTGCCTGGTATGCGAAAAAAGATGCCGGTGCGCGATTCGGAGATCCCCGGCTCCGACCGTGCGAGCCGGCGCCAGCTTTATTATATCAAGGGGCTTTGGGAACTCGCCAGCAGAGCGAAGGATGAAGCGAGCCTACATGCGATCGTTAAACGTATAGGGAAGGTGGACGACCTACGCTTCCTGACAAAGCCCGCCGCGTCGGCGGTGATAATCGCCTTACGCGACATCTGTTGGAAGGCGGGGTTTAATCCAGACGGCCCGTATCAAGATGCCACAGGAGAGGCGAAAGGCTTATGACCAACGCGGCTTCGACCCTCAATATCCCTATCTGTATGGACGTGGAGGAAGCGGCGGCTTACTTAGGCGTCGCGTTCAAGCACGTTTATTACCTCTTATACCTAGGCCGCATCGACGGATGGAAAATCAGGAACACCTGGCGACTTTTCCGCGGTTCAGTGGAGGCTTATGCTCACGAAAGAAACGACGGACGAACTGTCCAAAACGCTCCCCGCGATCATGACGATCAAGGATCTGGCCGCGTTCTTGCGCTGCTCGGAAATCACGATCCGGCGTATGATTTGGGAGAAACAGATTCGGGCGTATATGGCCGACGGCGAATGGAACATCGCCCGGCCGGACTTATTCGAGTACCTTCGAAAGCACTCGAACCCATGATCGAGGCACAGCGTACGCGCGTGGTAGTTCAGTTGAAGCAGCTGGAATTTGCCTTCTAGCGGCCGTTATTAGGCTTTCGAACGGGCCTTTCATGGTCATCAATTTTTCGGTTGTCACGGAGGTTGACACCTCTCGTTCGAGAAGTTATCCACAGGAGCCGTGCGCCTAAGAGCTAATTCCTTATACCAACAAGAATCAAACGCGTTCGAACGGTCGTTCCTAAATGCCTTCGCAAAAGGGCCAGAACCCGGTTTTCCGCCAGATCTGACCCTTTCCATGAACCACAGCCCAGGCCAGCCCTTTTAAGCTTAACCCTTTAACCAATATAGAATTAGATGGTTCTTCCTGGGGATAATGGATTTCTCATTACTCTTGGGAAACTACACTCCGCGTCGCCGAGTTTACGGCGGCCGGCCCTTCGCGCGTCGATATCCTTAAGTCCATGGCCGAGGAGGGGCGCTCGCTCATCGTCGCGGTCGGCTTCCTCTATTCGGACGCCATGGCCGCGGTCGCCCGCGCCTATCCGGACCGGCAGTTCCTCCTGATCGACGGCCACGTCCCCGACCTGAACCCCCGCTCGAACCTGGCCTGCGCGCAGTTCAACGAGCAGGAAGCCGCCTTCTTAGCCGGCTATCACGCGGCCTCTCTCGCCGCGGAGCGCTCCCCGGGCGCCAAGCTCGGCTTCCTAGGCGGCATGAACATGCCGGTGAGCCAAAAGTACCTCTACGGCTTCATGGCCGGGGCCGCCTACGCCGACCCCGCGTACCGGCCGACCGGCTCCGTGCTCTCGGCCTTCGTGGCCGACGACGGCTCCGGCTACGCCGACCCCAAGCGGGCCTCCGAGTTCGCCGCCGTGCTCTTCCAGCAGGGCGGGGCGGCCCTGATCTTCGCCGCCGCCGGCGCCTCTAACCGCGGCGCCGCGGAGGCGGCCGCGCGCTTCGATCGCCGGCTCATAGCGGCCGACGCCGACCTGGCGGCGGCTTACGCCGAATCGGGGGATCCCGAAGCGGCCGCCCTCGCCCCGCTCGTGGCCGGCTCGGTCCTAAAGCGCGTCGACGCGGTGATCTACGAGGCGGGCAAAGAATTCCTAGCGGGCTTCCGCTTGTCGGGCGGCTACCGCATCTACGGCCTGGCCAACCGCGGGCTCGAGTATAAGCCGGCCGAGGGAGCGCTTGATCCGACGCTTTTCGACTACGTCGTATCGATAGCCGTGCCGGCCGACGCGGTCTCGGCGCGGAACTTCATAGCCGGGTTGTAAGCGCGCGCCTGCGCTACGGTTTTGCTTGTAAACTCGCCGGATGTGATGTACTATCCTAAGTCCGGCCGCCTCGATTTCGAGGGCACCGTCGCCGGACGGGCGCGTCTGCGCCCGGAAACGTATTAACGTGAAGGAAGGCCATAGATGAAATCGAAGATTTCTATCATCGTTGCCCTGCTCCTCGCTTTCTCCCTCGTCTCCGCGTTCGCCGCCGGAACGAAGGAAGCCCCCGCCGCCGGCGCCGCGTTCAAGGTAGGTCTCGTGACCGACCTGGGCGGTATCGACGACAAGTCCTTCAACCAGAGCACCTGGGAAGGCGTCGTCCGCTTCGCCAAGGCCAACGGCCTCCGCGAAGGCGTCGATTATAAGTACCTGCAGTCTTCCGCCGAGGCCGACTACGTGCCGAACCTCAGCACCTTCGCCGACGAGAAGCTCGACCTGATCGTCGCCCCCGGCTTCCTCTTCGAGAAGGCCATGGGCGAAGTCGCCGACAAGTATCCCCAGCAGAAACTCCTGGTAATCGACACCGTGGTCCAGAAGCCCAACGTGGTAAGCGCCGTCTTCGCCGAGCACGAAGGCTCCTACCTCGTCGGCGTCGCGGCCGGCCTCAAGGCCAAGGCCGACGGCAAGAACATCCTGGGCTTCATCGGCGGCATGCAGTTCCCGCTGATCGAGCGCTTCCAGGCCGGCTTCGAGCAGGGCGTCAAGGCCGTGTTCCCCGAGGCCCGCATCCTGGTCGACTACGCCGGCGACTTCGGCGCCCCCGACAAGGGCCAGGCCCTGGCTCAGAAGCAGTTCAACGCCGGCGCCTACATCATCTTCCACGCCGCGGGCGGCACCGGCAACGGCCTCATCAAGGAAGCCAAGGAGCGCTCCGAGAAGGGCGACATGCGCTGGGCCATCGGCGTGGACAAGGATCAGTACGCCGACGGCGCCTACGGCGCCGGCAAGTCCGCCGTGCTCACCTCCATGCTCAAGCGCGTCGACGTGGCCGCCCACGACGTAGCCGTCATGGCCAAGAACGGCCAGTTCCCCGGCGGCACCGTGAAGGTGTTCTCGCTGGCTAACAACGGCGTCGGCATCCCCGAGACCAATCCCAACCTGAGCGCCGACATCGTCGCCAAGGTCAAGGAATACGCCCAGAAGGTATCCTCCGGCGCCATCAAGGTCTCCGAGGTCCCCGCGAAGTAAGTTCGCCCCGGCGAACGCAGCTAGGCCGCCCCTTCGGGGGCGGCTTTTTTATCGAATGGCGGCCCCCTCCCGCTTCCAAAAAAGATAAAAGCGTAGTATCCTGACGCACTTTCACGATACGGCGCGGCCTCGGCCGCGCGTTACGGCCGGCCCTCGAGCCGGCGCCCCGCCGGCCTTAACGCCGGCATCTTATTCATCGGGGGCTAGCGATGGCATACATCATCGAGATGCTCAATATCACCAAGGATTTCCCCGGCATACGCGCCAACGACGACGTGACGCTGCAGGTGGAGAAGGGCGCGATCCACGCCCTCCTTGGCGAGAACGGCGCCGGCAAGTCGACGCTCATGAGCATACTGTTCGGGCTCTATAAGCCCGAATCGGGACGGATCATGATCCGCGGCCGGGAGGTCAAGGTTACCGACCCCAACGTGGCCAACGAGCTGGGGATCGGCATGGTGCACCAGCATTTCAAGCTCGTGCACAATTTTACCGTTACCGAGAACATCGTGCTGGGGCTCGAGCCGCGCAAGGGACTGACGGTCGATATCGACTCGGCTTCCAAGAAGGTGGCCGAGCTATCCAAGCTCTACGGCCTGGCGGTCGACCCGCACGCCAAGATCGAAGATATCTCGGTAGGCATGCAGCAGCGGGTCGAGATCCTGAAGATGCTCTACCGCGACGCCGAGATACTCATCTTCGACGAGCCTACGGCGGTGCTCACGCCGCAGGAGATCCGCGAGCTCATCGCCATCATGAGGCGCCTGGTCGAGGAGGGGAAGACCATCCTCCTCATCACCCACAAGCTCAAGGAGATCAAGGAGGTGGCCGACCGCTGCACCGTGCTCCGGCGCGGCAAGCTCATCGGCACCGTCGAGGTCAAGGACGCCTCCGAGGCGACCATGGCCGAGATGATGGTGGGCCGCGAGGTGAGCTTCTCGGTGGACAAGGCCGAGGCGAAGCCCGGCGAGACCGTGCTCGAGATCAAGGACCTCTGCGTCAAGAACGCCAAGGACGTCCTGGGCGTTAAGAATTTATCTTTGCAGCTTAAGCGGGGCGAGATCCTCGGGCTCTGCGGCATCGACGGCAACGGCCAGACCGAGCTTATCCAGGCCCTGACGGGGCTCGCCAAGATAGAGTCCGGCTCGGTGCTCGTCCGCGGCGAGGACATCGCCAAGCTGCCCGTGCGGCAGCGCCTGGACCGGGGCTTGGGGCACATCCCCGAGGATCGGCACCGCCACGGCCTGGTCCTGGATTTCCGCCTCGACGAAAACATGGTGCTACATAGCTACGGCAAGCCGCCCTTCGCCAACTACGGCGTCTTAAATTTCGAGGCCATACGCGAGAACGCCGAGCGCCTGATTAAGGAGTTCGACGTGCGCGCCGGCAAGGGGCCGGCTACGGAGGCCCGTTCCATGTCGGGCGGGAACCAGCAGAAGGCCATCCTGGCCCGCGAGATAGACCGCTCGCCGGAGGCCTTCATCATCGCACAGCCCACGCGTGGCCTGGACGTCGGCGCCATCGAATATATCCATAAGCGCATCGTCGCCGAGCGCGACAAGGGCAAGGCCATATTGCTCGTGTCCCTGGAGCTCGACGAAATCCTGGACGTGTCCGACCGCATCGCCGTCATCTACGGCGGCGAGATCGTAGGCGTCGTGGACGCCAAAGAAACCGACGAGAACGAGCTCGGGCTCATGATGTCCGGCTCGCTCAGGAAGGCCGTATAGCCATGGCAGATATCGGCGCCGGCTCCAAGAGCCGTAAAGTACTCGTTCCGCTCGCGGCCGTAGCCCTCGGCTTCGTCCTGGGCTCCCTCGTGATCCTCATCACGGGCCGCAGCCCGCTGTTGATGTTCAACGCCATCATCCAGGGCGTCACCGGCTTTAATATCATGAGCGGGAGCTTCAACCCGCGGCATATCGGCGAGCTCGTGGTGCAGGCCATGCCCATCATCCTGACGGGCCTCTGCGTGGGCTTCGCCTTCCGCACCGGCCTGTTCAATATCGGCGCCGAGGGACAGCTCATGATGGGCGCCCTGGCCGCGACGGCCGTGGCGCTGACCGTCCGCGCGCCCGCCGCGATACACGTGCCGCTCATCCTGCTCGCCGGCATGGTAGCGGGCGGGCTCTGGGGCGCCATCCCCGGCTTCCTGAAGGCGCGCTTCAACGTGCACGAGGTCGTGGTGACCATCATGCTCAATTATACGGCCCTGCACGTCAATAACTATACGATCTTGAACGTGTTCGGCTCGGTGGATCGGGTTAAGACCGCCGACTTCCCCGCGAGCGCGCTCCTAAAGAGTCCCTTCCTGGCGGGCATCACCAACGGATCGCGCTTGAACTGGGGCTTCATCCCGGTCGCGCTCGCGGTGCTGGCCTTCTGGTTCATCTTGGAGAAGACCTCGTTCGGCTATAGCCTGCGCGCCGTGGGCTTTAATAAGGACGCGGCCAAGTACGCGGGCATGAAGGTCGAGCGCAACATGGTCCTGTCCATGATCATCGCCGGCGCCTTCGCCGGCCTCGCCGGCGCGGTCATCACGACCGGCACCTTCAGCTTCGGCCGAGCCCTGCCGGCGGCCGAGGGCTACGGCTTCGACGGCATCGCCGTGGCGCTCGTGGGCATGAACCACGCGCCCGGCATCTTGCTGGCGGGCCTGCTCTTCGGCGTGCTTAAGTCGGCGGGGCCGCTCATGCAGTCGGCGGGCATACCCCGCGAGATCGGCGGCATCATCCAGGCCTCGATCGTCATGTTCGTAGCGATGAAGCTCGGCATAGAACGCCTGCTCATCCTGCTCCGCGGACGGCGGGCCAAGGCCGCCGTCGAGGGGGCCGTCGCCGAGGAGGCTGGCGTATGAACTTCGGTATCGTACTCGAGATGTTCCCCATCGCCCTCATGTTCGCGGCGCCCATCATGATAGCCGCCCTGGGCGGCCTCTTCTCCGAGCGATCGGGCGTCGTTAACATCGCGCTCGAGGGCATCATGATGGTCGGCGCCTTCGCCGGCGCCACGGTGACGGTGCTGCTCGAGCCCGCGCTGCCCGGTTGGGCGCCCTGGATCGGGCTCCTCGCGGGCCTGGCGGCCGGCGTCCTGTTCTCGCTCTTGCACGCCTTCGCCAGCATCAACCTCAAGGCCGACCAGGTCATCTCCGGCACGGCCTTGAACATCCTGGCCGGCGGCCTTACGGTCTACCTGTGCCAGATCATCTTCCGCCAGCAGCGGACGCGCGCGTTCAGCTCGGGCCTTAGGAAGATCACCGTACCGCTCCTGGAGGACATCCCCCTGGTCGGCCGCATGTTCTTCGAGGAGATCTACCCGACCTTCTACGTGGCCATCGCCTTGGTCGTCCTTACCTGGTTCGTGGTGTTCAAGACGCCCTTCGGCCTGCGGCTCAGGGCCTGCGGCGAGCATCCGCAGGCGGCCGCCTCCATGGGCATCAACGTCTACCGCGTGCGCTACGCCGGCGTGCTCATCTCCGGGGCGCTCGCCGGCCTGGCGGGCGGCACCATGGTGCTGACGCAGGACATCCAGTATACGCTCTCGACCATCCACGGCACGGGCTTCATCGCCATGGCCTCCCTGGTCTTCGGCAAGTGGAGTCCCTGGGGCGTCATGGGCGCCGGATTCTTCTTCGGCTTCGCCCAGATCCTGTCGTACTACACCAAGGACATCGGCTTCCTAGCCGCGCTGCCGCAGGAGATGTTCTATATCCTGCCGTACATCTTGACCATCGTGGCGCTCGTCATCTTCGCGGGTAAGACCGTAGGCCCTAAGGCCGCCGGCGAGATCTACGACCAGGGCAAGCGCTAAAGACCGGTCTCCCGGGCCCGCCGGGCCCTCGGGACGCTCCCGACGCCTCCCGTCGCCGCTTGCCGCGGCGGCCGGGAGGCGTTATCGTATACGCACAAGGAGCCAGATCCGCCATGATCAGCAGTAATGAGCTCTTCGCCTTCGGCCTTACGGTCTTCGCCGGTTTGTGCACCGGCATCGGTAGCTTGATCGCCCTGTTCGCCAAACGCACCTCGCCCAAATTCCTCTCCGTCTCGTTGGGCTTCTCGGCCGGCGTCATGATCTACGTATCGTTCGTGGAGATCCTGCGGAAGGCCCAAGGCACGCTCGCGGGCTATTTCGGCGAGCGGCCCGGATCATGGGCGACGGTCGGCGGCTTCTTCGCGGGCGTCGCCGTCATCGCCGTCATCGACCGCCTCATACCGGAGAGCATCAATCCGCACGAGGCCCACAACGCCGCCGAGGTCGAGGCGCATGAGACGGTGCCGCCGGGCACCGGTACGCTGCGCCACAAGGACCAGAAGCGCCTCCTGCGCATGGGGCTCTTTACCGCCCTGGCGGTAGCCATACATAACTTCCCCGAGGGCCTGGCGACCTTCCTGGCGGCCCTGCACGATCCGGCGCTCGGCGTCGCCATCGCCGTGGCGATAGCCATCCACAACATTCCGGAGGGCATTTCGGTCGCCGTGCCCGTGTACTACGCCACCGGGTCTAAGAAGCGGGCGTTCTGGTATTCGTTCGCCTCGGGCTTGGCCGAGCCGGCCGGCGTCCTGATCGGCTACACGATCCTACGGCCTTTCGTGAACGACGCGGTCTTCGGCCTCCTGTTCGCCGGCGTGGCGGGCATCATGGTGTACATCTCGGTGGACGAGCTCCTGCCCTCTGCCCGGGAATACGGCGAGCATCATCTGGCCATCGGCGGCCTGTTCGCCGGCATGGCCGTGATGGCCGTGAGCCTGCTCTTGTTCATTTAGCGCGGATGAGCGGCCGGGCCGCGGGGCCTGGCCGCGACCGTAGCGCGCGAACGGATCGCGCCAAGGGGCCGCCCCGCGGCCAGTCCGCGCCGGGCCCCGCGGCCAGTCTGCGCCGGTCCGCGCGGCCGCGCTTAACCCTGGTTAAAGATCCGGTCGAATTCTTCGGCTGAACGCTTGAAGGCCTCGCAGACGGCGGGGTCGAAATGCGAGCCGCAGCAGCCTAGGATGTAGCGGACCGTCTCCTCATGGCCTAGGGGCGGTTTATACGGCCGGGCCGAGCGCATGGCGTCGTAGACGTCGGCCACGGCCATGATGCGGCCGCCGAGCGGGATCTCCTCTGCCTTGAGGCCGCGCGGATAGCCCGTCCCGTCCCAGCGCTCATGGTGGGCGCCGACGAGCTCCATGGCCGCCTGCGCGTATTCCGAGTTCAGGTCACGCCAGGCGGCGCGCTCTATGAGGCGCTCGCCGATCAGGGGGTGCCTGCGCACCGCCTCCCATTCCGCCTCGTCGAGCTTGCCCGGCTTCTGCAGGACCGCGTCGGGGACGCCGAGCTTACCGATATCGTGGAGCTTGGCCGTCGTCGCGTAGAGCTCCGCCTTGGCCCGGTCCAGGTCAGGCCGCCCGTCGTCCATGAGCGCGGCGGCGATGACGCCGACGTAACGCGCGGCGCGCCGGACGTGGGCGCCCGTGGCGTCGTCCTTGGCCTCCGCCGCGCCGGCCAGGACCTCGATGATGGTCTCCTGGGCCCGCGCCACGTCCTCGGCGCGGCGCCGTAGCTGCAGCTCGAGCTTAGCCGCCCTGGCCCGCTGGTCGTCCAGCGAACGATCCATGAGCTCGGCGTGGGATTTAGAGAGGGCCTCTCGTTGATCGGCGGCGATGAAGAGACGCCAGGCCTCGCAGGCCTCGCGCCAGCGGCCTAAGGCCTCCAGCGCCTCGGCCTTGACGCGGAAGAGGGGCGCCTTTACGGCGGCCGCCTTCGCGGCCGGGCTGGCCATGGCGACCTCCGCGAGCTCCAAGGCCTCGTCGGGGCGGCCGGCTTGCGATAGCAGCGACGCCCGCTGGCGCAGGGCCTGCGCCAAGTCCCGGTCGTGGTCGAGCGATTTTAAGAGCCGCGCCGCCCGATCGTTAAGCTCGAGAGCCTCGTCAAAAAGGCCGCCCTCGGCCTTACAAGCGGCCAGGCCTACGAGCGCGCCGGAGACGGCGCCCGTCGCCCCGGCGGCCTCGGCCCGCGCCAGGATCTGGGCGTATACGAGCTCGGTCTCCTCCGTCCTGCCCCCCTCGCCCAAGACCGTAGCCAGGTTCGTAAGGACGTGTACGGCGCCCGCCTCGTCCCCGGCGCCTTCGCAGGCCAGTAGGGCCGTCCTGAGCTCCCGCTCAGCGCGCTCGCGGTCGCCGGAGAGGTATAGCACCAGCCCGAGATTGTTATGGACCGAAGCCCGGACGCGATACGGGCTCGACTCGTCGAGCTTGCCCTTCGCCTCCTCCAGATAGGATTCGGCGGTAGCGTAGAAGCCTAGATGGTGATACGCGCTCCCGATGCCGCTTAGGAACGAGGCCGGCTTTCCGTCGACGCCGAAGCGGGCGGCGAGGTCCTCGGCGGCCTCTAGGAAGAGCTCCAAGGCGCCCTCGTAATCGGCCTGAGCGATCCGCTTAAAGCCTAAGGCCCGCCAGGCCTCGCTGACCGGCCGGAGGGCTTCGGCGCCGACGCCCTCGCGTATCACGCGGAGCGCGAGCCGTTCCGCCTCGTCCGGACGGCTCTCCAAAAGGGCGGAGGCTTGGGCTGCGAGGCGTTCGAGCGTCGGATCGCTTGGGGCTTGTGCGGGCATACCCTAAGTGTCAACGCGGGCAGGCTTTTGTCAAGGCCGCTTTATAAAGAATATAGCGAATGGAAGAAATGGATAAAAGTCGCCGGCTTGCGAAGCGGGCATGAATGGGCTAAAGTTTACGGCGTATGATAGATATAGCGCGGCTCCAAGAGTACGCCCTGTTCGGCGGCCTATCGGCGGATGAGATCGAGTTGATTAAGCCCTTTCTCGGAGGCGCTAGCTATGAACCCGGCGACGCGATCATTCGCGAGGGCGAGCCCAACGGCCGCATACACTTTATCATAGAAGGCCGCGTCGAGGTCACCAAGCGTTCGCGGCGTATCGTCGAGCTCGCCGAGGGAGACGCCTTCGGCGAGGTCGAGGTCCTCGACGTGCAGCCGGCGGTCGCCTCGATCCGGGCCCTCTCGCCGACGCGCCTGGTGTACCTGTCGAACCACTGCCTGCACGAGGTTTATAAGGCGCAGCCGAAGGCCTTCGCCATGCTGATCATGAATTTAGCCCGGGAGCTGGCCAGGCGGCTCCGGCGTATGGACGAGGTTATCTGCCCCGGCGATCAGGCCTAGGCGCCCAAGCCTTCGTCCGTCGAAATCCCCGCGCGCGCACATCATGAGGAGGAGCTATGATCATCGGAGCTATCGAGGCGGGCGGGACGAAATTCGTCTGCGCCGTGGCGGAAACCGGGGCCGGAACGGGTCCGGCGTCCGCGCCCCCGCGCATACTCGCCGAGGCCAGCGTCGCAACCCGCGAGCCGGCCGCTACCTTGGCCGAGACGGCCGCCTTCTTCCGCGCGGCGGCGGCCGAGCACGGCCCGATCGGGCGCCTAGGCATCGGATCCTTCGGCCCGGTCGAGCCCCGGCGCTCTAGCCCCGCTTGGGGCAGGATACTGGACACCCCCAAGCCCGGTTGGTCGGGGATAGACCTGGCGGGCTTCTACGCGCGCGAGTTCGGCGTACCCGTCGCCTTCGATACCGACGTGAACGCGGCCGCCTTGGGCGAGCGCCTCTGGGGCGCCGCGCGCGGCATAGACGATTTCATCTACCTGACCGTCGGCACCGGCATCGGCGGCGGCGCCTTCGTGAACGGCCGCCTCGTCCACGGCGCGGGCCACCCCGAGATGGGCCACCTGCGCCTATCGCGCATCGAGGGCGACGCCTATCCGGGCGCCTGCCCCTTCCACGGCGGCTGCCTGGAGGGCATGGCCGCCGGTCCCGCGGTCGAGGCCCGCTGGGGCATGAAGGGCAAGGACATACCCGTCGGCCACGCGGCCTGGGATCTGGAATGCGCTTACCTGGCCCAGGGCATCGCCAGCCTCGTCCTGGCCTTCAGCCCCCGCCTCTTCATCCTCGGCGGCGGGGTAGGGGCGCGGGAGGATATCTTACGCGGCGTGCGCGAGCGACTGCCCGCGGCCTTGGGCGGCTACCGCCCCGGCGTGAGCTCGGCGGAGGACGCGGCCGCGCTCGTCGTACCCCCGGGCTTAGGCCGGCTATCCGGCCTGCTGGGATCGGCGGGCTTGGCCCTCTTGGACGCCGAAGCCTAAAGGGGGCCGCGGGCCGGCGCTAGGGCCTCATGCCGGCGCTAGGGCCTCCTGCCGGCGCGAGAGGCTCAGGCCGACGCGAGGGCGCGGCCCAAGGCCTTAGAGCGTGCCGATCTTCTTATACGAAGTCACGATGCCCTTGATGATGGCGCTGGAGAAGCCGGCGTGCTCCATCTCGTTCAGGCCGCTGATGGTGATGCCCTTGGGCGTCGTGACCTTGTCGATCTCCTGCTCGGGGTGCGTCCCGTTGCGTAAGACGAGCTCGGCCGCGCCCTTGGCTATCATGGCCGCGATGGACTTGGCGTCCTCGGCGTTGAAGCCGATCTCGACCCCGCCTTGGATGACGGCGCGGATGAAGCGCAGGGCGAAGGCGATGCCGCAGCCGCCTAAGACCGTCGCGGCGGCCATCAGGTCCTCGCCGATCCGTATTACCGCGCCGAGCTTGGAGAAGAGCCCCTCGACGTAAAGCTCGTCCTCGGTCGAGGCTTCGGCCGAGGCGACGCAGGTCACCGACTCCCTTACTGCTATGCCGGTGTTGGGCATGACCCGGAAGAGCGGCGCCTTCTTGCCGAGGGCCTCGAAGGTGCGGGCCGAATCGAAGCCGGTGACCGTCGATACCAGTACCTGGCGGGACGGGTCGATCGTCGGGCCGATCTCGGCGAAGAGCGCCTCGGCTTGGAAGGGCTTCACGGCGACGATCACGAGCTCGGCCGCGGCGACGGCGGCCCGGTTGTCGTCGTAGACCTCGTACCCGAGCTCGCGCAGGTGCGCGTGGCGCTGCGGATTCTTCTCGGCCAGCACCAAGTCCGGCTTAGCGGCGGCGCCCGAGGCGACGAGTCCCTCCACGAGGGCGTATCCTAGATTACCTACGCCGAGAACGGCGATGCGACGCGCTTCCATAGCTGTCCCTCCGGCCCCCGCCGCCTACGAAGAGCCGGCCGAAGCGCCTCGAGATCGCTCGAGCGCGTATTGAACGGCGTGATAGGCCCCGTCATAGACGCCCGCGCGGGCGTTCCTTAAGATATTGCCGCAGTATAGCTCTATCAGGTCGTCCTCTTCTATCAGGAGCCGCAGGGCCTGCCGGAGGCTGGGTTCCGAGGCGGTCTCCAGGGTCCCGTCGCCGATCTCCGAGCCGTGGATAGCCCCCCAGGCCTCGTGCTTGCCGACGCGCTGGATGAAGAGCTTAGGAACCGGGTAGAAGGCCAGCTCGCTGGGCTTGGTGATCATCACGTCGGCGGCGCGCATGAGTAGGTTGGTCGCGTATACCGCCGCGAAGAACGAGTCGTGCAGGAAGACGTGGACGCCCGAGACCGGCCCGGCCAAGGCCTCCGCCGCGAAGGCCTTGGTCTCGGCCCAATCCCCGTGCATGGTATACGAGACGCCCGCGGCCTCCAGCTCCGGCCTAAGCTCCGCCCAGCGCCCGGCGTGGTCGCCCATGTTGATGAAGAGCGCGAGCCTGCCCGCCTCTACCGCGCCTTTGCAGTCTTTAGCGATGGAAGCGAAGCGGCGGGCCTGGGCGCCGGCGCCGCCCATGGTAAGGAGGAAGCGCCGGGCGCCCTTATCCCTTAAGCGCTTAAGGCGGGCGTCGCAGTCGGCGTCTATGCCCGCGACGATCTCGTGGTCGACGTAGTGGCCGGTATAGCGTATGTCGCCGCGGGGCAGGGCGTGGCCGAGCTCCTCGCCGCCGCCCATGTCGCGCAGCGTGCGATAGCCCATATAGGCCGACGAGGTCTGGACGGCGTGCCCCGCGCCCTCGACGAGGTGGAAGGCCAGGGGATAGTTGTCGGGCACGATGGCGACGACCCCCTTGAGGCCGCGCCTTACCGCGGCTTGGCCGGTCCAGGGATGGGTGGAGATGAAGGGGATGTCGTCGGGAAGGTCCCTGAGCATGGGCTCGAAGAGCCTCGACAGGGCGCGGTCGCGCGCCGTATAGGAGAGCCGCTTGGCCGTCTCGGAGGTAACGCGCTCCCATATGAGCTTGTCGAAGAGCTTGGAGCGCTGCGATAGGCGCGAGCCGAAGTTATAGAGGTCCTCTAGGTAGCGTATGGCCTTGCTACCGGCGCTGTCGGGGAAGGACATGAGGTCCAGCCAGTAGGGCGTGAGCCCCGCGTGCTTGGCCGCCGACGCGACGGCTAGGCCCATGCGGTAGTGGCCGAAGCCCATGCGAATGGTGCCGACCACCAGGCCCTCGCCTAAGGCCGGCGGCGCCTCCTCGGGCGGCCTCTCCTCTAGCTTCATGATGCCGAATTCTTCGTGGGCCAGCGGCATCGGCGCGGCGCGTAGGCGCGGGTAGACGAGCGGATTAAAGTTAAATCGCTTCGCGAGTTTTTTATAGCTTCGCTCCGCTTTGGCGAGTGCTTTCCGCGGCAAGGGGTTGCCGAAAACGCTGGGACTGGGCATGTTCTTGGGCCTCCGCCCGCTAAGTATATGCGTCGAGGCGGCCGCGGCAAGCCCGCCCGGGCCTCCGAGCGCCTTCGGGGCGCTTCGCCCGCCCGTAGCGACGTGGCCGGCCCCGTCGCCTGGGCTAGCCCGCCGGATCCTGCCTGAAGAACTCGGCCAGGCGACCGTAAACGGCCGGGTATACCGCCTTGAGCGCCGCGGGCCGGTCGAAGAAAAGCTCGCAGGCGCAGGCGAAGAACTCGGCCGGGTCGGCCGCGGCGTAGTCGTCGAAGGGATCGCGCGCGCTCCCCCGTCGCCTCCGGCCCCCGTCCCGCAGCCGGGCGAAGGCCGCCGTGAAATCGGCGCGCCACGCCGCGTACGAGAGCCCCCGCGGCAGGGGCGGGCAGCCGTCGTACGATCCGTCCAAGCCGTCGAGCTTATGCGCCATCTCGTGGATCACGACGTCGTAGCCGTCGCCGCGGCCGGCCGCCTCGATATCCGGCGCGGCGAGGACTACGGGGCCCAAGGCGGAATCCTCGCCGGCCAGCTCGTCCTCGTACTCATGCAGGGTTCCCGCCCCGTCGTAGAAGGAGCGCGTGACCCGGTACGAATCGGGCGCGACGAGTATGGTGGACCAGCCGCGGTACCAATCGAGCCCGTCGAGCGCCTCCGGCGACGAGCAGAGCCCCATGATCGGCAGCGACGCCAAGGCGCAGGCCGCCGCGACGACGCCTTCGTCCGCCGCGCCGCCCCCGGGAACCAGGATGCGCTTCTCGGCCGCGAAGGCCGCCGCCAGCCGCCTAAGCCGCTCCCGCTCGCCGCCGCCGAGCCGCGCGAGGGTCGGACGGCCCTCGAACGCCGAGGCCCAGGCCCCGTCGTCGAAGCCCGGCGCCTCGGCCGCCTTGGCCCGCCGCCGCTCCCGCATGGATGAAAAGATGCCCATGGCCCTTAGCCTAGCGCGCGCCGCCTGATCGGGGCAAGCGTCCCCTTGCGCCTCTTGCTCCGTCTGCCTCGGTCGCGTATCTTGGTCGGCGGAGGATTATATGCCCGTACTTACCATACGAGAACGATTTTCCGGCGGCTTTCAAGGCGAGCTCGAGGCCCCGCGTGCAAAGGCCGCCATAGGCTCGGGCGAAGGCCGCCTGGCGCCCTACGATATGCTCCTGGGCGCCCTGGCCTCGTGCTACTACTCGACCTTCCTAGACATCATAGCCAAGAAACGCCTGGACCTAGCGGGCGCCGAGATCGAAGTAAACGGCGAGAAACGCCAAGAGGTACCCGCCACCTTAAAATGGGTGAACCTGCGCCTCGCCCTGCACGGCGCCGTGCGCTCGCCCGTAGCCGACGCCGGTTTCCGCGAAGCTGCCGAGCTGGCCGGCAAATACTGCTCGATCTATCGGACCCTCTCCCACGTGGCCGAGATGAAGACCGAACTGGAGTTCATAAACTAAACTCCCCCGGACGCCTGCGATCGCCCTCGGACGCCGGAGAACCCGGGCGGCGGCGCCTTCCGCGGCGCCGCCCGGGAGCCGATGCGTCGCCCGGGAGCCGATGCGTCGCCCGGGAGCCGATGC
>ERZ1066115.258-NODE-258-length-16661-cov-11.709382_pt1 | contig 16661 bp, 13 predicted proteins | sample MGYA00382762_ERZ1066115 | MGnify/ENA primary metagenome ERZ1066115 (study PRJEB33369, sample SAMEA5778345) | biofilm metagenome | biome: Industrial cooling water; feature: Water cooling tower basin; material: Biofilm | place: United Arab Emirates | collected... | reverse complement strand
GGAATCCTGTTTATTGTGGAAAAATATTTATCCCTAAATACAAAGACGAAGAGAGCCGGTTTGTCAAAGGGCAGCACGAGCCCATAATTGCTGAAGCGTTGTACTATCAAGTGCAAGACGTTTTGGATGGTAGAAAAAGAGGACAGTATCGGCTAAAGGTGGCTTCCAATGCTACGATGCCGTTGCGCGGCTTTCTCATTTGCCCACACTGCGGTAAACTATTGACTGGGAGTGCCTCCAAGGGTCGCTACAAATACTATTCATACTATCATTGCTTTGATGGTTGCACGTGTAGATTTAAAGCTGATCATGTAAATAATCTCTTTGAGCATGAATTAAAGAAATATATTCCGCGACCTGAGATGGCAGAAGTCTACAAGATAGCTTTGGCCGAAGCGTGGACTGATCAGACAAATCATTTACAGAATGATAGGAAACAAGTGCTGGCACAAATCAAGGAGTTGGAGGAGAAGCTTTCGTACATCCGCCACTTGCTTTCATCAAGACAACTCGACCCTGAAGATTTCAGGGAGATGAAATCGGAGTATTCTAGTAAACTTGAAAAACTGGAGGTTAAACTCAGCGTGTGTGATGATGGTCACGTTGGTATTGACCAGTTATTAAATCGTGGATTGGACAATCTGTTAAAGTTAGACTACATCTATGAAACCGGAGACATTGAAAAGAAGCGGGAGGTGATTGGTTCGATGTACCCCGAAAAATTGACTTTTGATGGATTCGTACTTCGAACCACCCGCATCAATGAGGCAGTACGTTTTATTTACATGATGAACAGCGAGTTAGGGGCAAATAAAAACAGGACAAACGGAAAAAATTCCAATTTGTCCTGTCAAGTCGAGTTTGCAGGATTCGAACCATACTAGAAAGGATTGAAGTAATCGTGAAAATGCTTTTGAGGCATTCAAATCTTAGTTCCTTCAAATTTCCGTAAATCCATTAGTAATTGGTTCGATGTTTGGCCCCTTAGGTCTACAAGATTTTCCCTTCGATTAAACAGCTCTCCACAGAAATTCAAGGATTCAGGTGAACCACCTGATCTAACCATTTTTTTATTAACGAAATAAAGCGAGGGTCTCAAAAGACTCCCATTATGATAATTTTATTCTCCAAACTATTCAATAAATTAATTGAATAGATGGAACCTTCGGCTTTTCTTTGGAGTTAGTTCGTTAACCCCCTGAAACGCCATGAATAAACGACAATTCAAAGACAAGGTTTATACCGAGTTGGCCCGGATGACCAAATCCATGGCTAATTCTCATCGCTTGGAGATTATCGAATTGCTGGCACAAGGTGAGTTTTCGGTGGAGCAAATTGGGGAGCAAACCAATCTTACCATAGCCAATGCCTCCCAGCACTTACAAGTATTAAAACAGGCGCACGTGGTAGCGAGTAATCGCAAGGGAAATTTCATCTTTTACCGGCTGGCCAATGACCATGTATTTCAGGTATGGAAAGCACTACGGGAATTGGGCGTTGAACGCATCGAGTCGATTGAAAAGGTAGTTAAAGAATTCCGGAAACCGAGGTTTGATTTTGAGACGATTACCATAGACGACCTGATTGAAAAAATGAAGACCGGAAACATCACCATTCTGGATGTGAGACCGGAGTCTGAATACGAACAAGGCCATATTGCCCATTCCATTTCAATTCCAATAGAGAATCTTCCGATTCGACTCAACAAACTTTCCAGACGAAGCGAAATCGTAGCCTATTGCCGCGGGCCTTTTTGTGTGTATGCCGATGAGGCCGTATCGTTATTGATCAAGTCTGGCTATAACGCTTCGCGTTTACAAGAGGGTTTTCCGGATTGGAAAGTACGAGGACTTCCGATCGAACACTCACTTAATTGATTATGCCGGTAACACTTGGTCTTCGGGCAAACTGGAAACAATTCACGTTATTGGTTATTGTTAATGCATTTGTTGGGGGCATGATTGGGTTGGAGCGAACGATCATACCCCAGATTGCCACGACTGATTTTGGTCTTGCAGCCAAAACCGCAGTCCTCTCCTTTATTGTCGTATTTGGGGTAACCAAAGCTTTAACTAACTATTACACGGGTGCATGGGCCAACCGCTTTGGAAGGAAAAACTTGTTGGTAGCAGGTTGGATGCTTGCATTGCCCGTTCCTTTACTGTTGATCTATGCTCCGAGTTGGACTTGGATTATTGCAGCCAATATTTTTCTTGGAGTAAGTCAGGGCCTCACCTGGTCAAGCACGGTAGTCATGAAGATTGATTTGGTTGGAGAAAAGGACCGGGGCTTCGCTATGGGCTTAAATGAGTTTGCCGGATATGTTGCTTTGGCTGCTGTTGCTTTTTTAACAGGCTGGATCGCCAGTAGCTATGGACTGAGGCCATATCCTTTTTATATAGGTATTGGCATTGGAGTGATGGGCCTGCTGATGAGTTGGCTATGGATTAAAGACACCCATCACCATGTAAAACTTGAATCTACCTCGAGTACCATACCCTTATTAAAGAATGTTTTTTGGGATACAACCTGGAAGCACCGGAACCTGGGTTCCATCACACAGGCAGGGTTGGTTAACAACCTGAACGATGGTATGGTGTGGGGATTGTTTCCATTACTGCTCGTATCAAAAGGATTTGATCTTCATGAGACGGGAATCATAGTAGCCACTTACCCGGCTGTGTGGGGACTAGGTCAATTGTACACAGGGAAACTGGCAGATCAATATTGCAAGAAGACATTACTGTTTCTTGGAATGTTGATCCAAGGTCTTGCTTTACTGGCCATGACTTGGATCCATACCTATTGGTGGTTTATCATCCTATCCGCTTTACTGGGAATTGGAACAGCCATTGTGTATCCGACATTTCTGGCAGCCATTTCTGATTATACTCATCCGGATCAGCGGCCCAAGAGTATTGGCATCTTTCGCTTGTGGCGCGATCTGGGCTATGCTCTGGGTGCTGTACTGACTGGATTAATTGCTGATCAATTCGGGCTTATTGCTCCGATAGTGGCCATTGGCAGTTTAACAATAATTTCTTCCATCCTGGTGAAGTATCGCATGAGTTGTAGACCAAAACCAGAGATCAAACCGGTGCTCGACCAAAAAATTACGGATTCCTATTCAGGATCACATGGGCAGCCGTTACGTTCACTAGATAGACTTTCAAGATTTGGTATTCACAATCTGAATTAGTCTCATTATTTCTTTAGTATTGAATCAGATTTAAACTGGGTGTGGCAATGGCTCCCATTGATTAACTCTATGAAACGATTTATCAAGGTATTTCTGTGGTCGGTGTTCGGCCTTGTGTTGGTGTTGGGCTTGCTGTTGGGCGGATTCATATATAAGATTACGAATGGGTTTCCGGTATTCTACGAAACAGAAGTTCCTGAAATTTCTTTCCCCGAAGGAAAGCGAGCGGTATTGCTGTTTTCAAAAGCAACCGGATTTCGTCATGAAGAGTCGATTGAGGCCGGTAAACAGGTAATGGCCGAACTGGCTGAAAAGAATGAATGGTTCTTACACAGTACGGAAGAGGGTGGCGTGTTTAATGCTGAACAATTGGCAAAGTTTGATGTCGTGATTTTCAATAACTCCACAGGCCGTGTTTTGAATGATGAGCAGCAAACAACACTGGAGCAGTATGTGGAGCAAGGGGGCAGCCTGATCGGCATTCATGGCGCGGGTGATAATTCCCATCATTGGGATTGGTATGGACAGCAACTGACCGGATCAGAATTTTCACATCACCCTTTAGATCCACAGCTTCAGGAAGCAGATGTGGTACTTCAGCCAGTACCGGATAGTGTGGTGGTCACGGATTTACCCGCTTCGTGGAAACATACGGAGGAATGGTATGTGTTCTACGAAAATCCACGCACGAAAGGATTTACAATTGTGTATTCCATTGATGGAGAAACCATTAACCCCAGTGGCAATTTGTTATGGATGAAAAGTAAGGGATTCGGAATGGGTAAGGATCATCCCGTAGCCTGGTACAAATCGGCAGGGCAAGGTCGCAGCTTTTATACTTCCATGGGGCACAACGCCAATGCGTGGAAACAGGAACCTTTTGTGAAGCTGATTGAGAATGCGGTGAACTGGTAATAATTGGCGCCAGTTACTGATCCATGTAAGGATTACTGTATAATCGCGGGGTTTTTGTTGCGGTAAGCTCGATTTGCCTAAGGAATATTCCATTACTTTGAGAAGGATTCAATTACCCTTGTATGGTCTCGGTTCTTGGAATACCGTTTGACGAAGCTTCATCGTATTTACGCGGTCCGGCTCAGGCACCGAAGGCCATCCGACAAGCCTTTCATTCGGATTCATCCAATTACTTTTCGGAATCCGGTATGGATCTTAAAAACTCCGTTCAGTGGATGGATGCCGGAGATATCGGTTTAGGTGATGATCCCCAGGCTATTATAGAAGCAGCCGTTCGTGAGCAACTTGCACGACATGATCGACTGTTGTTATTGGGTGGCGATCATTCTGTCACCTTTCCTATCCTACAGGCTTTTCATCAGAAGTATAACAAGTTAAGCATCCTACACCTGGATGCTCATGCTGATTTGTATGATTCCTTTGAAGGAAATAAATACTCGCATGCTTGCCCATTTGCCCGGATTATGGAAGCAGGGTTGGCAACCCGGTTGATCCAAGTGGGGATCAGGACGTTAACCACCCATCAGCGTGAACAGGCACAGCGATTTGGTGTTGACGTAATTGAAATGAAAGACTGGTCCGATTCCATTATGTTTCAATTGGATGGACCTGTTTACCTGTCGCTGGACCTGGATGCACTTGATCCGGCTTTTGCTCCGGGTGTTTCGCATCATGAACCCGGTGGATTTACCAGTCGGCAAGTAATTTCGATCATTCAAAACCTGAAGGGCAATCTGGTGGGTGCGGACCTGGTGGAGTTTAATCCCACACGCGATGTCGCTGGAATTACCGCCATGCTGGCCGCCAAACTCTTTAAGGAGTTACTGGCCCGGCTTATTCAATCTCAAATCAATTTTCGATGAAGCATTACGTGATGCTGGGTTGCTTGCTGATGTTCGCATGCTCCAAACCGGTGAAGTATGACGTGATCCTCCGCAATGGGATTATTTATGATGGCCGAGGGCAAGAGCCAATAGCCGGGGATGTTGCCATGAATGGCGATACCCTTGCCGCACTAGGCGATCTATCGGAGGCTGTGGGGAACTTTGAACTTGATGTTAATGGAATGGCCATTGCCCCAGGTTTTATCAATATGCTGAGTTGGGCTGATGGGGCTTTGCTAAAAGATGGACGTTCGATGAGTGACATCAAGCAAGGGGTAACCTTGGAAGTTTTTGGCGAGGGATGGAGTCCCGGTCCGCGAATCCGGAGGAATAGTGAGGATACCTTGTGGACAACGCTGGGTGGATATTTTGAAACCCTCGAGAGACGGGGGGTTAGTACCAACTTTGCCTCATTTGTGGGGGCCACCACGGTGCGCGACTACGTGTTGGGTCATGCAAATCGTGCACCCAGCGTTTCCGAGTTGGAGAAGATGAAGAGCTTGGTTGAGGAAGCCATGCGCGAAGGTGCCATGGGGTTGGGTTCGTCTTTGATTTATGCACCGGCTGACTACGCGTCTACCGAAGAGCTGATTGCGTTGTGCAAGGTTGTTTCAGAATATGATGGCTTGTACATCACGCATATACGTAACGAAAGTGACCACATTTACAGTGCATTGAATGAAGTGTTTCGGATTGCGCAGGAAGCCACTATACCCGCTGAAATCTACCACCTTAAAATCAATAATACCTGGAACTGGAACAAGGTAGATACCGTGCTGATGAAAATCGACAGTGCACAAAAGGCAGGATTAAGAATTACGGCAAACATGTATCCGTATACGGCCAGTGGCACTTCATTAACAGCGCGGCTCCCCACCTGGGTGCAGGAGGGAGGGGGGCCGTCTATGCGCAAGCGACTTCGCAATCCGGTAACGCGAAAGCGCGTATTGTATGAATTAGAAAATGGAATTCCGAACCGGAACTCTGATCCAAAAGATGTGATGTTGTTAGGATTCCGTAAAGATTCATTGAATGAGTTGTATCGTGGAAAGCGATTGGATGAAGTGGCCCGCTTACATGGAAAGGATGCGAATAATACGATGCTTGACTTAATCATTGCTGATAAGTCAGGCATCTCAGCCCTATACTTTCTGATTTCGGAAGAGAATGTCAAGCGCATGCTGGCACAACCTTTTGTCAGTATTTGTTCGGATGCCGGTTCTATTGCGGATGAGGAGCCATACAATATTGATCCTACTCATCCACGGGCGTATGGCAGCTTTGCGCGATTGTTGGGAAAATATGTACGGGAAGAAAAGATCATGACCTTATCGGAGGCTATTCGCAGAATGACTTCGTTACCGGCCTCGAATCTGAAACTGACAAAACGTGGCACTTTAGCGGTGGGTCATTTTGCGGATGTAGTCGTATTTGATCCCAACACGATTATTGACAAGGCTACGTTTGATAATCCGCATGAGTATGCGCAGGGAGTATTTCACGTATGGGTAAACGGAGTGCCAGTATTGCAAAATGGAGAACACACAGGTGCTAAACCGGGCCGGTGTGTGCGTGGCCCGGGATGGAGAAAATCTAGCCATTGAATTAATTTTGCCAGGGTGAAGAAGTTGTCACACTGAATTTGCAGAAGGGTGGCATCGGTAGTTTGGTAACACGTCTAAAAAGTTGTTCGATCTATGAAAGACCGGTTTTCAGGACATTCCAAACAGTATGCTCAGTTCAGGCCAGTGTACCCTCCTGAGCTTTATGACTTCATTTTTCAACAGGTAACAGGTTTTGATATTGCCTGGGATGCTGGCACCGGCAACGGGCAAGCAGCAAAAGTTTTGGCCCAGCGTTTCAATAAAGTTTATGCCACCGATATCAGTACCCAACAGCTTGACCAGGCCATTCAGGCAACCAACATTCAATATTCCGTAGCTCACGAACAAACCTCGTTTGAAGAGGCATCGATTGATCTCGTAACAGTTGCCCAAGCTGCTCATTGGTTTGAGATGAACAAATTTTGTACCGAGGTGAAACGCGTCACCAAGTCACATGCCTTGATCGCCATATGGGGTTATGGGCTTTTGCAGATAAGCAAACCCATTGATGCAATCATGACCGATTTTTATACTCGTACAATCGGACCTTATTGGGATGTTGAGCGCAAGCATATTGACAAGCACTATGCCAACTTGCATTTTCCGTTTTCAGAAATTGAATGTCCGGAATTTCACCTTAGGGTAGACTGGACCCTGGATGAGTTGGAAGGATACATCAACACGTGGTCGGCCGTTCGCCAATACATCTCAACCCATCAGCACAATCCAGTCGATTCCCTGATCAAACAAATCTCACAACACTGGAAAGAAACCCGGCAATCTGTTATCTTCCCTCTGTTTTTACGCCTAGGCCGGGTTCATTCATAACTTGTTTTAACGTTACAAAATAGATTAGCCCTTATGGTAACCATTCCTATTTCCCGAAAGGAGTTTGTAGAAAGGGCCAGTGCATGGCTGGTGACCGGCATGCTGGCACCCTTTGTTTCTGAAGCGGGTTGGTTATTTAACCAGGGACGTAAGGTGAAGATCGGGCTTATTGGCTGTGGTAGTGTGTCGGGTATGTATTTGCCCCATCTTTCCAAATCACTCTATGTAGAACTGGTGAGTGTGTGCGACATCATCCCCGCACGCGCAAAAGCAGCAGCCGAAAAGTATCAGATCCCGAATCACTATACCCATATTGATCAGCAATTGGCAGGGGCTCCATTTGAATTGCTGGTGAACCTGACCGACATGCAGGAGCATGGCCGTTTAAATAAATTAGCCTTACTGAAGAAAAAGCACGTGTGGAGCGAAAAGCCAATGGCCAATACGTACGCTGAAGGTAAAGCCTTGCTCGATTTGGCGAAACAACAGGGCGTACGCATCTGGGGTGCTCCTGCGGTCGTGAACAGTCCGCAGTTTGCCTATATGGCACGGATGATACAGCAGGGAAAAATCGGGAAGGTATCGGCAGCTCATGCGCATTATGGGCACCTGGGGCCCACATGGTCAGCCTTCTTCTATGAACAAGGTGGTGGCAGTTTACCCGATTTAGGTGTTTACAACCTCGCTACCTTAACAGGATTACTCGGACCGGCAAAATCAGTCATGGCCATGACCAGTATTGTTACCCCCGAGCGCACCGTGGATAATAAGGGAAAGATTAAAGTTGTTGCTGAAGACAATGCGATGGTGCTCATGGATCATGGTCATGGAATACTTTCACACGTTCAATGTGGATTTAATTATTTCGATCCGTATGGTCACGAAGGTGAAGGGCAGGATAAGCCCACCATTTCCATTTGGGGAACCCACGGTAACCTGCAGTTGATGGGGTACGATTGGGCGCCCTTTGGTGTGGATGTTGCCACACATGATCATGAGAAAACCAGACGCGAAGCAACAGCCACTGGAAACTATGTATGGGAGCAAGGCGCATCGGTAATTTCGGAGAGCCTGGCCACAGGCAACGAACCGTTAATTGCGGCAGAGCATGCTTTGCATGTATTGGAAATTATTGAAGCCGCCAGAGCCTCGCAGGAATCCGGCAAACGGATCCCGTTAAAATCAACATTTAAGTTTCCGGTTGTTAGTTGAAGATGTGCTGTTCTGAACGCTATATTTTATACACTAGCTGCTAAATATCATGGAGATGAAAAACCTATTAGCCCTTGTCGTCAGTATTGTCGTGTTCACTTCCTGTCAGCAGAAGTTTGATGTTGTTATTCGGGGCGGTACAGTTTACGATGGTACCGGCAAGCCAGGTGTGATGACCGATGTGGGTATCAATGCCGATACAATTGCTTTCCTGGGTGATCTCACAAAAGCAAAGGGCACCACCGAGATTGATGCCACCGGCCTGGCAGTAGCTCCGGGTTTTATCAACATGCTGAGTTGGGCAACCGAGTCGTTAATCATTGATGGGAATTCACAAGCTGACATCCGGCAAGGGGTAACGCTGGAAGTATTTGGCGAAGGCATGAGCATGGGGCCATTAAACGAAACTATGAAAGCCGAAATGCTGGCCGACATGCAACGTAACCCGGATTGGAAATATGACATAGACTGGACAACGTTGGGCGAATACCTGGAATCGCTGGAGCGCAGAGGTGTGGCCCCTAATGTAGCTTCCTTTATTGGTGCTACCTCGGTGCGGATTCATGAGTTGGGCTTTGCCAATCGTTTGCCCAATGCCGATGAGCTTGAACGAATGAAAGCGCTCGTGAAGCAGGCGATGGAAGAAGGTGCGATGGGTGTGGGCTCCTCACTCATTTATGCACCTGCCAATTATTCCAACACGGAAGAACTCATTGAACTTTGCAAAGTAGCGGGCGACTATGGTGGCATGTACATTACTCATATGCGCAGTGAGGGTAATAACATTTTTGGTGCGGTGAATGAAACTATTCGCATTGCACGGGAAGGAGAGCTGCCGGCCGAGATTTATCATTTGAAGATGGCCGGTCAGGAAAACTGGTGGAAGTTGGATTCGGTGCTGGCCATGATTGACCAGGCGAATCGGGAGGGCTTGAAAATTACAGCCGATATGTATACCTATACGGCTGGCGCCACGGGTTTAGACGCTTCCATGCCGCCTTGGGTACAAGAAGGTGGAATCAAAGAGTGGATTAAACGATTGCAGGATCCGAAGATCAGGAAACGTGCTTTGGATGAAATGCGCAAACCAAGCGATACCTGGGAGAACCTGTTGCTGATGGCCGGCAGTCCTGACCGGGTATTATTGCTGAGCTTTGCCCAAGATTCGCTGAAGCGTTTCACCGGAAAGACACTGGCTGAAGTAGCCGCTATTTATGGTAAGAGTCCAGAGGAAACGGCTATGGATTTGGTGATTACCGACAGCACCCGAGTGGGTACGGCTTATTTTATGATGAGTGAGGAGAACGTGAAGCGGCAGATTGCGTTGCCTTATTTAAGCTTTGGGTCCGATGCGGAATCACCCGCTACGGAAGGCGTGTTTTTAAAATCCAATACGCATCCACGCGCTTATGGTAACGTTGCGCGGTTGCTGGGCAAGTATGTTCGCGATGAGCAGGTGATTCCGTTGGAGGAGGCCATACGCAAGCTTACTTCCTTGCCGGCATCGAATTTAAAGATCAGACAACGAGGAACATTAGCACCGGGATATTTTGCGGATGTAGTGGTATTTGATCCACAGCGCATTCAGGATCATGCAACGTTTGAAAACCCACATCAATACAGTACGGGCATGGTCCATGTGTTTGTTAACGGTAGCCAGGTGTTGAAAGACGGAGCGCATACGGGTGCACGGCCAGGACGTGTAGTGCGCGGTCCTGGCTGGAAGCAGTCAACAAGCTTAAGTTCAACAAGCAAATGATCTAAAGCAGTTCATAAGAATTGATAAAGGTGCAGTTCTTGCATGAAAAGGAAAACAGTTGGGGTGGCGATTTTATTGAGTGTGGGAATACTATTCCTTGCTATTTCATGCAATACCAATACCTATTTTGGTAGGTGGATGACCTGGCGGGGTTCTGATATCCGGGACTTTGAGAAATTTCCGGCCAGTATTTTTGAACCATCAGCATCTCCGTTTCGCTTGGTCGAATCCCCCAACAACACCCTGGACTCACTTTATGTAACCGTTACGGATAATCAGCGCGCCTACCTTCCTGTTACCTTATGGGATTCAGGGACAACAGCATTTCTGGTTATCAAAAATGATACGTTAATCTATGAGAAGTATTTTCATGATTATAATCGGGAATCCATCAATACATCATTTTCAGTGGCTAAATCGATAACCTCCCTGTTGATTGGAAAAGCAGTTGATGAAGGACATATACAATCAATTCATGCAGCAGTGACAGATTATTTTCCGGAATTACTAAAACGGGACCCCACCTACAGTAAGGTCACGATTTCACATTTGCTGAATATGCGAAGCGGCATTCAATTTAAAGACCATGATCTTCCCTGGGGCGATAAGCCCAAGGCGTATTATTTCCCCAGGCTTCGTGAACGAGTGCTGGAATTGCCGTTGGATTTTGAACCCGGCAGTCGGTTTCAATATAACTCGTACAATCCCATCCTGGCGGGTATGATTTTGGAGAAAGCCGTCATGCAATCACCAGCTGATTATTTTGAAGAGAAAATTTGGAATAAGTTAGGAATGGAATATTCAGGCTCCTGGAGTTTGGATAGCGATGAGTCGCGTATGACAAAAATGGAAAGCGGACTTAACATCAGAGCGATTGATTTTGCCAAACTGGGCCGACTAGTATTGAACAAGGGAAATTGGAATGGAGAGCAGATTGTTTCAGAAAAGTGGATGGAGGGATGCCGCATGGTTTCATCGCAGAACAGCGTTCAGGAATACGGTGATGAAATTCACTATGAGAAGTTCTGGTGGTTATTCAGTAAAGATGATGAGCATCCTTACATCATCAGCGGTTGGGGACATCTCGGGCAATACCTTTATATTTTCCCGGATCAACAAATAATTATTGTACGCATGGGAAAGGATGTTGGAAAGGTTAAATCCTGGAAGCGGGTGTTTCAGGAAGTGGTTGATGAAATTTAAAAAATGAGTTTTGTGCCGAAACTTAGCCAATAGCTGCGGGCAAGTTTATAAGGATAAAATATTACCGCGCAGGGGTAATGACAATATTCCGAAAATCTATCGGGCCATGGTCACCCTGGAACAGGAGGGGACCCGGTTCATTCTCTTTGTTGTCAATGGCTCCACCGGTCATGCCGGGAATTTCCTGGTTACAGATGATCGTTACCCCATTGGCTACCACGGTAACCATTCGACCCACCAGGGTGATATCATACGTTTGCCATTCACCGGCATCTTTGGCAACCATTGCACTGGGTGTTAGAAATCCATAGATGGCACCGAGATACCCCTTCCAGGGTTCTTTTCCTTTGTCATCCGCAATCTGTACTTCATATCGGCCGCGAAGATAAACTCCGCTGTTACTTCCTTTGGGATACCGGAATTCGATATGAAGTTTGAAATCTGTAAAAGTTTGATCACTAACCAGGTTGCTTCCCGATTTTGGACTCCGCAAAATTCCATTTTCAGCAATCCATTGGTTGGCTCCTTGGGCATGCCAGCCGTTCAGATCTTTCCCATTGAACAACGTGATGGGTTCGCCCCAAACGGGTTCGGCTGCGCGTTTGAGTAAGGGTGCCCGGCTACCTGTGAATGCGTATTGCTTGCCATCAGTATAGGTCATGGTTCCCTTTAGTGTTTCTCCGGTAAGTTCGCCTTCAAAGTCGAGGTTGCGATCGCCTTGTTCCCACTGGGGTGGGATGGAGAAGCTGAATTTTGTTCCGGTGGTGTTAACAACGGCAATTGGCCTCGCGCTTCCAAAGGCGTAAACAAAGCGGCCTACCAGAGTTTTGAAACCCGAATGTTCCACTTCCAGCCAGGACGGTAATTGTTGTCCGTCTTTTTCAATGATCAGGTTCCAGCGACCTTCCAGTTTGTTTTGTGCACGGGTGATGAAGGCAGAGAAAATCAGGACTATTGCAATCAGGAATTTCATGATGATTTGATTGAAAGATTAAGAGTCTTAGTTCAATAAAAGCGAAGTTTCTTCCGCATCGATCGAAATGTCATCTTCTCCCACTTCATCAAACGGATTCTCGAGGTGGTCCTGAATATTATCCAGACTCACCAAAATGAAACTGTACAAAACAGGCATCACATATTCCAGCGAGGCTGAATAATCGCCTACCGTGCTGGCAAAGTAAGGGCCGTAAATAATAGGGAAGACATAAATGAAGACTTTCGAGTAAGCCCGCAATGTAACCGGGGTACGGTAGTTGTGAATGATCTTCATATTGTCGAAGGCGATTATGATTTTACTCACATATTGGCTTACCCGTGAAATCTCACCACTTTGTACGCCATAGTTTCTCAACTCCATGGTGAGCAAGGAAAGCTTTGAAAACAAATGGTACATTTTGGCTTCATTTTCTTTCCATTCCGGGTCATGCGTAGTTTTGAACATATCGCGCATGAGTTTCATCATATCATAGATAATGCCTTTCACCCGGTGTGGTAAATCATGATTAGAATTAGTTGGCCAATCGCGCGTAGCATAATACACCGCCACGACATGACCTTTAAAATCGGCAAATCGTTGTAACGCAGTTTCTCTGCGGGTATAAGCCGAGCCGATTGAGAATACCACGGGAAATACGATGGCCACGCCAACCAGCATATCCGGAAACTTGGCAATGAAGCCAAAGCGATAGCACGTGAACGTGGAGATTACCGCCAGCGCAGTAATGATAAAGGTCTTGTAATTGATGATGAGCGAAAAACTTCGGATGAGGCGTTTCATATCCTATTGGAAAAGCGCTGAAAATTTCCAAAAAGGAATGAGATTACCAAATTGTTACGTCAATATTAAGCAAGGTTCTTACTTAGTCTTCCAGTACTTCCACCTCTACCCGTACATTTCTGCGGGCATTGTTGCTGTGTTTGTCGTGGATCATCCGACTACCACCCCAGGCCCGGATATCGATCCGGTCAACGGCTATGTGGTTGGCCACCAGCCATTCTTTGATCACCAATGCCCGTTGATAGGAAAGTTCTTTGGCACTGCCGGATCCTTCAACTACATCCGAGGTAAGCTCAAAAAAGTTTTTGCTGGGGCCCATGGTAATGATTTTACCGCGTGCGTTTCCGTTGGTATGCCCATGTAACATGATTTTGTAATTGGGATCCGAGTTCATGAAATCCAACAGTCGCTCAAGTTCATATTTGGATTCGGGCAGCATGATGGCGGCATCGTTGAAGAAGTAAACATTGTACAAAGTTTCAATATCCCCTTTGTGCAGCCGGGCCAGGTCAAATTTCACTACATAATGATCGCCCCGCCACTCCATGTACTCCGGCAATTGGTCAGCCTTGATGTCAGAAAGAACAAAATCATGTTGCACTTTGCGAAACCCAAACGAAGATCCCAACAAGGACACTTTTCCCGATTTATTTTTAGGATCCGTCATGGGGATCACCTCATGGGCTTTTACTTTTTTAATCAGCCGCGAAACATCGCCATCAATAATATCCACTTCTCCGTCAATGGGTTCGCTGTTGGTCGGATTATATAAGTAGAAGAGGACCATGGCCTCTTTAATGGGCGGGGCTTCTTTGGGCTTTTCGTCTACGGGAGGTTGTTCTTCCACCTTTACTTCCACGGGTTGAGAAACAATCTCGTTCGATTCTTTTTTCTCCTCTGCCACTACTACCGGAGGCTTTGGCTCCTCGGCTACAGGCTTGGCCTCTTCTGCCTTAACCTCTGCCACCGGGACCGGAGGAGTGTAGCCCTCCTTCATCACCCGTACCCAGGCATCGGAAAAACCTCCTGCTTTGCGGGCCTCCAGCATCTTCTGGATCGACTCATTAAAGTCGGTATAATAGTCCAGGTAGATGTAATAGAATTTGCGGCCCAGGTCATAACCGTACCGGGTATGCAGCCCGGAATTATTCAACCGGGTAACGTACGTTTCCATGTACTTTTCTTGCCCGATGCGGTAAGCCGCTACTACAATATAATATCCTTTGCTGAGGTATTCGCCCTTAGGTGTGGGCTCGGTTCCCTGGGCGTTTAGGCTAAAACATAGCAACACAATTGCCGAAGCAGATGCATAGCTTTTCATGGGGTAGGTATTTGGTTAGATAAAGATTGGAGAAAATTTAGATTTTTCCAATGTTATAAACGGCTCCTAGGCCTTTCCAAAGACCTCTTTCAGAAACCCTGACCCATATCCGGTTAATTGAATGATGGCTGCAGGCACACTGGCTAAGGCCACCATAAACGATGTAGTGGTACGCAGGCAGTCGATAAAAATCAACGCCAGGTAAATCGAATAGGCGAGCGCAACCACAACGAACATCGACCATGAAAAAATCAGGAGCAAGGGCAAGACCAACAAACCGATCAGAAAGAATGCCGGAAACCAGTGAGTCGGTTTCACTTCACCGGGGTGAGCCTTGCCCACTCGCACCCGGCCCCGACCGAAGTCCGACACTTGCCGAAAGAACTGACGAAAGGTGGTTCTGCGTTTATGATAAACGAAGGCATCTTCAATTAAGGCAACTTGAAGCCCAAGTTGGCGCATGCGCACACTAAGTTCGATGTCTTCGGCAAGCCGATCGAATTTAAAGCCCCCGGTTTTTTCAAATACTGACTTATGCAGGCCCATATTGAAACTTCGGGGTTGAAATCCCTTTTTCCGTCCGCCCCGAATGCCTCCGGTTGTCAACACTGAGGCCATCGTAAACCCCATGGCTTGTTGCAAAACGGTAAAGTCTTTGCGGCCACGATCAGGGCCGCCCCAGGCATCCACCACATGGTGATTCAGATAATTTTCGACTACTTCCAGGTAATGTTCCGGCACTACACAATCACTGTCAAACACCACCAGGTATTCGCCCCGGGCTTGTTGAAAGCCAAAATTACGACTGGGACCAGGCCCGCTGTTGGGTTTAAAGAAATACCGGATGGCGAGTTGATTGGCAAATGACTCATACACTTGTTGGCTGGTAAGCGTTGATCCATCCTCTACCAGAATTACCTCGAAGTTTTTGAAGGTTTGGCGGGTGAGGCTTTCGAGCAGTTCCTGAACCTCGTGCGGCCGGTTGTAAACCGGAACAATAATGGAATACCGGGATTGCATTTCTGCAAAATTAGTCATTCGATTACCGTTGTTCCTCAATTTTGTTCCTGCAGACCATATCTTTTCCTACCTTTTGCGAGAGGTTCCTAATCATGATGGTGAAGTTATGAAGGTATGGAATTTGATTTTATTAATGGTACTGCTTTTCAGTTCCGCGAATGCACAAACTGGGCAGTTGAAGGGACGCATTCTTGACTCCAAAACGTCAGAACCACTACCGTTTGCGCATGTTTTTGTTAACCTCACCACGCTAGGTGCTACCTCCGATGATCAGGGCAATTATGTGTTGAAAGGACTGCCAACCGGAACACACGAAATCGTATTCTCTTTTATAGGATATTCCAGTTATATCACCAGGCTAACCATCCAACAAGATCAGGAAATCCGGCAGGATATCCGGCTGATTCCTTTGGAAAAGGAGTTGGAAACGGTGGTGGTTAGCGGTACCCGCGATAAAGAATGGGAAAAGCAACTGAAACGGTTTGAAAAAATCTTTTTAGGATCTACCCGGTTTTCTGGTGCCACTACTATCAAGAATCCATGGGTGCTGGAATTCAAAGAGACAACGGTTAATAATGTTCACTTGTTTACAGCTACCGCTTCGCAAGCCATAGAGATTGTAAATAATGCGTTAGGGTATCGTATCGATTATTACCTGAAAACCTTTGCCCACACAAGTGAAGGATACAATATCGTGGGTCAAGTTCGCTTTGAAGAACTCATTCCGCATGATGATCAACAGGTAAAAACATGGGGTGATAACCGGACAGCCGCCTACTACGGTTCGTTTCGGCATCTGGTGACATCGATAATTGATGATCGGGTGCAGGATGAGGGCTTTCAGATTTATATTGATAAAAGAGGATATGAGAATACCTC
>ERZ1066115.256-NODE-256-length-16881-cov-23.110484_pt1 | contig 16881 bp, 22 predicted proteins | sample MGYA00382762_ERZ1066115 | MGnify/ENA primary metagenome ERZ1066115 (study PRJEB33369, sample SAMEA5778345) | biofilm metagenome | biome: Industrial cooling water; feature: Water cooling tower basin; material: Biofilm | place: United Arab Emirates | collected... | reverse complement strand
CGAAGGTAATGGAGTCGGCATCAGAATTCAGGCGTTTTTCAACGGCCTGTTAAAGAGGACGTGAAGCGTCCTCTTTTATCTTGTAATCACATTTTTCGATACACCACTGCCAGCGCTGCCCCCGGTGCGACAAAAACGCGACCTAGGCATTGCCTGGTAGTCGTCTTGTTTGTCGCCGAATCACCCGCCGCTGCATAACCTGGATACAACGCCGGTACGACAAAAACACAACCAAAGCACAACCATTTCCGACTAAAACCCAAGGACAGGATGCCAGATGTAATACATCTGGAGCCCCGAACCCCTTTGCTCGGTCGCCAAGCGCCCAGCGCAAACACTCAGGGCGCCGCCCCGAGACCAGGGAAAATACACGGAACAGCTATTCAGCAGCCCCAAAAGCGACATAAATCAACAAAAATAACAAGGCTTTTGGCATAATCCGCGCCATGCCTAATGATTTCCTTGTTGCCCTCTTCCTGGTCTGCGTCCTGGTTGCCGGGCTGATTGTCCTGCTCGGCAATGAGCGCCTGATTCCGCGCCTGGATTTACACCGCCTGCTCCCGCCTAAGCACGATTAGCAGATGCTCGGCGGTGGCCTTGGGGCCGTGCGCCAGTTCCACGGCATGCTATCTGGAGGTCAGGAAATGGATAGCCAATGTCTGACCCGGAGAGATGTCTAGCGTTTTGCGTACTTGTAGAAGGTAGCCCGACTTATACCAAGCACCTTGCACACCGTAGCCGGTGACTGATCGGCCATTTTTGCGATAGCAGCTTGTTTTTCTGGCGCCAGTTCACGTCGCCCACCCTTACGACCTCGAGCGCGAGCTGCTGCTAGGCCCGCATAAGTTCGCTCCCTGATTAAATTACGCTCGAACTCAGCCAGTGCAGCGAAAACATGAAACACCAGCCGACCGGCAGCCGTCGTGGCGTCAATCTTCTCGCTCAAGCTCTCGAAACCGATTCCTTTGGCGTCCAGCTCGCCTACCAGGCAGACCAGATCTGGCAGAGAGCGGCCGAGACGATCAAGACGCCACACCACCAATACATCACCAGGTCGAGCGAATTCCAGAGCAGCAGTTAGTCCAGGGCGGTCGGCCTTGGCACCGCTGATAGTGTCAGTAAAGAGGCGTTCGCAGCCAGCGCTGCCCAAGGCGTCGCGTTGCAGGTCCAAGTTCTGGTCATCGGTCGAAACCCGAGCATAGCCAATCTTCATCGGTAATTGTCCGTAATTCCGTCAATAGCAGTACTTTACAGATTTTGTTTAGAAGACGGGAAAAAACACAACCAATCCCCCCTCAGGAGGACTCTTGGAATGAGTCCGACAAATGACCGTTTTCTGGACACGCTGAGACACTCACAAAACCGCGATCAGAAGTCGGGGAGAGTGGCGAGTTGCTGCTGCGCGTAGTCGCGCACGTCCGTGGTCAGGGTCACGTCCTCGGCCCAGCGGCCAAGGATGGCCCGCTGCGCAATGGCCTTGGAAAGGCCGTCTGCGCCGATTGTCTGAAAGAAGGCGGCCAGCTCGGGCACGGCAGGGGATGGCTGCGCGAGGTCATGGTGGATGCCGCGCACAAGGTTGTCGATCTGGGTTTTCATCGTTGCTGCTCCTGTGACGCGGAACAGCCGCCTCTTGTAACGCCATCGTGGCATCACGACAATCAACGCATGACTTTCAACACGGATCAGTCACCGCCGACGTAAGTAGTTCCACACGGCTGGTGATACACCGTGCATGGCTTGCCGGTGTGCGGGCTCACCCCGCCCGACACCGAAGGCGCACCGGTTCCCGGCCACCTGGACATCCCCGCGAAGCCATCACTGAGCCACCACGCGAGCCAGAAGGGAATCCACACGATCAGGCCGCCGAACAACATGGCGGGGATGTGCTGCCATTCGGGCAGTGCCAGCCATACCGACGCCGGCACAGGCAGCCAAAGCATCCAGCGCCGGCCAGCAAACAGCATCCGCCACACCTTCGCCCTCATCGCGCCCGCTCCTCGATAACAAGGCGAACGTAGGTGGCCGCATTTTTATCGTCCTGCATGTGAACGACCCGAAAGCCCTTTTCGTAAATCTGGCGGATCGTCACTTGGCCGATGTGTTCGCAGCTCAGGACGGAATCAGCGCCCCGGAACGGGCCGATACAAACGCCGCCGCGCAAAGGCGCGCCGCCATCAGCGGCGACCACGTTTGCCGCCACAACGGCCAGGAGGCCAGCCAGCAGCGCTTTTCTCATGTCGGCAGCTTCCCGATGGTGCACCGTACCTCTTCGATCTCCATGACGAGGCCGGCCATGTTGCCCTGTGTGCGCCGGGTCTGAATATCCGCCATGCGACAGAAGGCGCGCGCCAGGCGCACCACTTCCGAGTCAAATCCGCCGGCAGGCACGATGCCGGAACCCACCAACAATTGACCGTTTTTGCACTGCGCACGGATGAAGTCGCCCGCTGCCGACAGCTTCCGGGCGTTCTGTGGCGCACTGCCTAGGTCGCATACCGAATCGTCGGTTTGACCGCCGACCAAGGAGGCTGCGCCAGCCGGTTCAATTGCGCAAATCAACAGGCTGGCCAACACGGCACACCCTCGCCTGATTGTTGTTTTTCTGCCCATCGCTATGCCGCCATCTTGCTATGAGAAAGCCGCATTGTGACTTAAACGCGGCTGACGTAAAAGCGGCACATCGGGAGACTGGTTTGCATGTCTTACGCCGCTCCACCTCTCGCACAAACCGCGCATTCTGCGCGTGCCGTGCTCGCGGCCAACATGATCCGATTACGCCGGGAAAGAGGCTGGTCACAAGAAGCGCTCGCCTTCGAGTGCGGCCTACATCGCACCTTTGTTGCACACTGCGAGCGCCAAGTCAGAAACATCTCCTTAGACAATCTGGAGCGCATTGCCAACGCCTTTGGCGTGCCGGTCTATACCCTGCTGATGCAGACAGGCAGTTAAGGCACTTTCGCACGCGAAAAAATGGCTGTTTTCCTTGCGCAGCAAGGGTTTTAGGCCGGTTAAGTCATTTAGGTGTCGCCGCCTATCGCGATAGGTGTCGCCGCGCTAAAAGCCTTGCAGCACAAGGCTTTTAGCGAAGCAATGGGAGTTGCGTGGTGTGTGACAAATATCTAGGGGTGCGGGGATATCCCGCAAGCCAGTAGCGCCTGCTGCTTATTCCTTACCTAGCCCTAGTGGATAAATCCGGCCATTCACCGAAAACGACGCCGACGGCCAAACCACTCTTGGATGTGGAAATGAAGTTTTTCGCGGCCGAAATCGTCCAGGTCCCCCGCCAGGAAAAACGAGAAAAACCGCCCGACGGCCATCCTGGCCGCTGGCGGCAATTTGTCGAACATCGCCAGCTCGGCCGCATGATCTGGATGAGCCACCGCCGCCAGAAAACAGCCCACCAGCATCGCCGCCTCTGGCGGCTGCGATTCGAGCAAATCCAGCACGCCGGCCACCTCGGGCGGCCAGTCGGTTTTACTGCGCATGGCGATGCAGGATGCGATAACACTGCACCGCCTCATCGTGGGTGATGTCGCCCCGAATCAGCAGCGCCTGGACCGCCAAATCATCGGCACTCATGGCCTGCCCCTCCAGGGCCAGCGAAGCATTCACCTGGTCGAAGTCGGCGCAGCGCTGCTCCTGGCTGGCGTGGTCGTTTTCGTCCTGGCCATACAGACGCCGCGCCAGCGGCGCATAGCGCGAAATCACCGCCTCGATGCCGGCGCTGTCGCGCGGATCGAGGTCATCCCGTTCCCCGGCTAATGCCACCTTCACAGCCCCGGCTACTCGCAAAATCGCTTCATTCGGCTGCGCCTGATCGCGCTCTTGTCCGATGATTTCGGCGTAATGAGCGATCAACGCGCCGATCACATCACACGCCACTTCGTAGCGCACGCCTACGCGATCAAAGAGCCCCCGTGGAGAAGATATTTCACGGAACTGCCCACCAAAATTCGAGACACATTGTTGTTCGCTCATAGGATTTCCAATCTATCTGCACCCAGCTGGAATTATGAGTCTTTGGGTAACAGTACGGGAACCCTCAAGATCATAGATGGTTGCTACTTGCTCTTCTTCCCGAGCGAGCCGGAATAGCAGCATTGACCTACAGACGGTGCGCACCCAGCCGCTGGCGGCGCTACTCCCCGACCCCGCCGGCGGCCTGCTCGCCGCCTTCGCCTACGGCGGCATGACGCACGTACTGACCGACGCGCTGACCGTCACCGGCGTGCCCTTCTCGCCGCTCTCCGAGCGCCGCTTTCACCTCCTGGGCGGCCGGCTGCGCACCGGTGGCGCCGGCGAATACGGCATCAGCGCCGGCGTCATCCTGCTCTGCTGGGCACTACACGGCCAGCTGGCCACACCCGGCGGCGGCTACCTGCCCTTCTTCCCGAACTGGGCGGAACGGTACGAACAAGGGACGGCCACGGCGAAGGAGTGGCGGGATAACCGGTTTCGGTTTTTTTGAGGGTTGCCTGACAAACTGCACATATTTTGTGCTATGTCGGCAAACTGCAGACAAACAACCAAAAAATAGTGAATTTTTGCAACAACTTGCAGCCATTTTGGTTGGATGCTATAAATTAGCACTCCACCACTGCGAGTGCTAAAAACAACGAAGAAAAGCGTGCAAATGCACTATATATAGTTACCATCAAAACATCTGCTACTATATGCAGTGTTTAAACACAATATTTTTACGATCTAGCGGATCATGAACATTTTCGATGCATCGGCCTCTGCTTTAGTGCCCCCAAAAAAGTAGAGGCGAAAAAAAACCCATACTGCTTGTCACGTGGAAGAGACCAGTATGGGCGTTGTGGGCACAAGGCAGTGCTAGCGGTATCAGAACCAACTTAGAGCCAGAACCGTGTTGGCGCACGGAATAAGCTGGAGGAAAGGAGGTGATACCGTGAAACAGCTAAAGCTACCGCTTAACATTCCAGAAGGACACGAACTGAAATTCGTTTCCTTCATCACGAAGAATGGTAAGCGAATTTATGCAAAACAATTTGGCATTAAGGCATTCCCTATTGTTGTCCGAGTGAAGTAAGCAGCAACCGCTAGCACTCCCTCAGCTTCTTGATCGCCATTAAACACGATTAAACAAGCTAACGTCTAGAGGGGACTACCCTCTAGAGAAATGCAAAAAGGCGCTTCTTTTGGCGCCTTTTTGCATTTCTACTGGTGAAGAACACCACTAGATGTGCTCCCGCCCAAAAAATAAGCATCCCCTACGCAAAGCCCGCCGTTAAAGGATTCCGGCCTACCGGCCAACACCCGGCCAACAGACTTACCCACAGCTTTTGGGGAGGGTTTAATTTCGTTCGCACGAAATTGACCTGACCCCGGCCAGCGTCTACAATAATTTCGTGCGAACGAAAATAAGGCGCAACCATGCCCAACCAGGAACAAGCCAAGCGCGGCCGGGGCCGGCCCAAGCAATACGCCAACGACGCCGAGCGCGCCCGTGCCTGGCGCAGCCGCCGGGCAGAGCTGGTCGCCCTGGCCCAGGCCGGGCCGCAGGTCGTGGAAAAGATCGTCGAAAAAGTGGTCGAAATCCCGGTCGACCGTGAAACCCTCCCTGCCGCCGGCAAAGCCGGCCGGCGCCTGCCTGATGCCCGGCGCCTGGCGCCGCTGCTGGGCCAGAAACTCGCCAGCGCCGGCAACGCCGAGCGCGCCAAGCGGCTGCGCAGCAACACCGCCAAGGCCGCCGGCACCGTCCGCGACATCCTCGGCCTGTTCGCCAGCCATGAAGACCTGCCCGCCGCCGAAAAGCAGTTCCTGGAACAAGCTGCGCCCTTCTTCGACGAGCTGAATCGCGCCCTGGAACAGATCCAGTGCCAGGCCAGCGAGGCCAGCGCCGGCGAACGCCAGCAGCGGGCCGCCGACGAAGCCCGGCGCCAGGCTGCCGCAGTCGCCGCCACCTTCGGCGACCACCCCGACCCGGCCGCCGTGCTGGCGCTGGCGGCCGACATCCAGCAGCTGGCCAGCCCGGCCGCCCGCGCCGAACTTGCCCGGCGCCAGGGCGCCGACCTTGCTTATTTTTTCATCAGCCGCAAAACGGAATTCAATCAGGCACTGCAGCGCCGTGACATCCCCCGGCTGATCGAGGAAATCGCCGACATCCGCCGCGAGGTCGGCGAACAGGGCCGGCGCTGGATCGAGCAGGGGAAGACCTGCTACAGCGCCAGCTGGGCGGACTTGATTGAATTTCGTTCGAACGGAAATCGGCAAGGCTAGCGCCCAGTCAAATCTGCGAATGCGCACCAGTATTGCTAGAATAAAAACGCCGGGAAGGGGGCAACCTTCCCGGCGTGCATCAACCTATCAGCACCACAGCAGCAACAAAGCAAAAACCACTGCTTGTTTTAGCTGCAGCTCCAGGCTGAATCGTCCAACTGTCAGCTTGAGCTTCAACGAGCCCTCCTTTCTGAGCGAGGTCTCCGACCGAAGCGGCGCTCTTGTGTTACCAGCACCAGGGCGCCGCTGGTCGATCCATACGCCCACATCGAAAATAACATGGCGGTCAAATTGGCTGTTCATTGCCAATCCATGGCTAGGTAAAAAAAGTGTTGCTTGTGGGCACCTCCTTCTGATTGGGTTTTGAACCATCTAATGCAGAGATTTTGGCTATTGATAGTCGGAAAATTGGGGGGAAGCCCTTCCCCTGCTGCAGGTCACTTTGCCATGCTTGGGTCGAAGCACTTGAGCACATTTTCCGAAAACCGCGACTTCCCCACTGGCCAAGAAATGCCCAAAACCGGGGCGCTTGCGCGCCCAAAGGTTTTCCCTCCACAAAAACCGCCCATTTCCACGGTCGACCGCAGAAACTCCGTAAAACCCCGCCCGCAAGCCTGCCCGGCCGCTCACCCTGGGGGCAGGCGGGTACTCGTCCGCATTCGGCCCGGTTGTTGAGATACAATGTATCTCAACAACCTTGGAGAATTTTTCATGGCCACGACTTCCATGGTCCATGTCCGCGTGGACGATCAAATCAAGGCGCAAGCAAAGGAAACGCTGGCTGCGATGGGGCTTTCGGTTTCGGATGCAGTCAGGGTGTTTCTGATGCGCGTGGTTGCAGACAAGCAGCTCCCGTTTGAGCTGCGCGCCCCGAATGCCGAAACCCAAGCCGCCATGGCCGAAGCCGACGCCCTGGCAGCGGCCCGCCAAGCCCGTTTTGCGCAGGCAGAGCCCCTTTTCGATGCACTCGAAACGCAGCACCGCAAGTAAGCGCGCCAGTTGCCCACGGGCGGCGGATTACACCAAAGCCTTTGCCAAGGATTGGGAACGCCTGACCTATTCCGGCCGCTACGACATGAAGCGCTTGAAAGAGGCGATGCTGCTCCTGATCGCCAACGACGCGGCGCTGCCGCCGGAATGGCTCGATCACGCCTTGCAAGGCGATTGGAGCGGGCATCGGGAATGCCATATCGGGGTTCTAAGCCGGAACCGCCGAAATTTCCGTCATCCCAGCTCCAGCCCCGCCACGAGCGCATCCAGGTCGATCATCTTGCCGTCGCTCTGGAAGGTGTAATGCCCGTTCAGCAGGATGTGCCGCCAGGCCGCCGGCGATATCTGGGTCAGGAGAGCGTGCGCCTTGGCGTTGCCGCTCGCCTCGTACTTCATCAGCAGCCGCGAGAGGATGGCCGAGTTGTAGAAGATGACCGCGTTGGCGATCAGCCTGGCGCACTGGTTGCTGATCTCAATTTCGATGTCGGTGCGCCCGGTCAATTCCTTCTTGCCGCCGACCTGGGCGATGGTCGAGCGTAGCTGGTGATAGGACTCGATGCGGTTCTGTGAGCGGTGCACGTTGCGCTCCAGTTGCGGATCGCGCAGGTAGCGCAGCGTGTAGATGCTGCGGATGAGCTTGTCGAACTCGAACACCGCGCGCCGCGTCGGGTTCGGCGCGGTGTAGGTGCATAGCTTGCGGATCAGCGTGCCCTGCGTCATCTCCTTCAGTCCGAGCGTGGCGACGATCTGGTCGAGGTTCGGCTTCTCGCTGACTATGAGATCGCGGTCGATTCTCCCGGCCGGCCGGATCAGGCACTGATCGTACAGCGCCGGATCGTCGGCACTGTAGAGTTCCTTCAACTGATCGCCAAGGTCGGTGAAGCGCGGCTCGAAACGCAGGCCGAACCAGTGCAGGATAGCGAAGTTGGCCTTGTTGACGCTGTGCATGTCGCCGGTGATCGCGGTCGGCACGATGTCCGACGTGTTGCGATACCAGATGTCGAACACGTGATGGGCCTCGTAATCGTGCGCGCCGATCAGGTAGCCGTTGAGCGGCGCGTGGTTGCACAGCAGCGTGTAGGCGACCACGCCCTTGCCGCGCCCAAAGTATTTGCGCGAGTGGCGCGCTTTCACGGTCGGCCGCTCGACGCCGAATTTCTGACCATCGACGGCACCGTACAGGGCATCGAGATCGAACGAGTAGTACGGGAAGATCGGCAGCGCGGCGATGGCGTTGCTGATGCAGTCGTTGGCCGCGTGCAGCGTTGCGTGGCGCAGGTACTGTTGGTAGGCGCTCTCCAGCACGTGGTAAGGGATGTCGCTGGTGCGTGCCATGACCTGGTTGCCGTGGTTCATCGCCTGCGCGATGATGACCGCCATCAGGCTGTCGGCGTCGGCGACCTTCTTCGCATAGCGCGGCTGCAAAGGCGTCAGCGCCGACAGGAACTGGCACTGGCCGTTGACGAAGCGGAACACGTCGGCCACGTCGCAGAACGGCAGTTGCTCGTAGAACGCCTTCTCGCGCGCCTTCTGGTTCTCGCCCTTGGGCTTGCGCCATGTCAGCTTCTGCGTGTCCTTGTCGTATTCCAGGTGCGTCAGCTTGCCCTGCTTCAGCTCGCGGTTGAAGGCCAGCCACTGAGAGCGCAGCTCGGTCGCGAGCGCATCGAGCTGGGCATCGAGTGGCTGCCGCAGGAACGGGATGTCGATCTGCGCCAGCACGGCGGCCTTCTCATCCAGCGAAACCAGCTCGTCGGAAAAATGCCGGTGCTGCAAGCTGTCGTCGAGGTAGAGTTCACCCGACTGGAAGCGCTTCCTGACCTGGCGGTACAGCCAGAACTCGTAGCGGTCGGCATGCAGGCCCGTCGGCTTGCCATCGGCATCGAAGGTCAGCAGGTACGGTCGCAAGCGTTTCGGCAGCGTGGTCGCTGGACATTCGGCGAGCGGCCGTTGCGATAGGCGCTGCTGTTTGGCGAACACGTCCTTGGCCCAGGCCAGCGCCACGAGCCACGGGCTGCCCGGATCAGTGCCAGCGAGGTCGAGCGCGACATACAGCGGCCGAAGATGGCGGCGGATGCGCTCAGCCAGGCCGTCCACCGCCTGCCAGTGCAAAGCCAGCTTGCTCACCGGCTTTACGCTCATGCGCTGCGCGGTGGTTTGCAGCGTATCGCGGGGCATGATTTTGTAGGCGCGCTGGCGCACATCGCCGAACGGCGTGGGATCGGGCACGCTGTCGTCGATGTAAAGCGACAGCAGGCGGCCGACCTGCGGTGTGTCTTGCTGACGGCGCACCTGCTCGGCGACAAAGGATTGCTTTGCGCCCGCACTGCTTTCGTCCTCCAACTGCTTCATGTGGTAGGCCATCGCATCGACCAGGTTGTCGGAAAGCTGCCGGTAGCGCACCCAGGCATAGCAAAGCAGGTAGAGGTAGGTCTGATCGGCCTTCAGGTTGCGTAGATCGTGGACGGTGTAGAAGTTCGCCAGGCTGGCGTAGTACAGCAGATTCTGCTGCGAGATGCCGAGCGTGGGCAGCAGCGCCTTGGCGATCCGGTGCAGCGGCTCCAGCGTGGCGCGCTTTTCGCGTTCGCGGGCCATCTGACGCCAGCCAAAGTCCTTGGCATCCTGCTTGAGCGCCGCCAATTGCGACAGGGTGTCGTCACGCATTAGAAGCCGACCCAGCGCGGCCTTGGCCGATTCGTCCAACACTTCCGACAGCAGGCCAGCCAGCCGCCGACGCTCGGCGGACAGGGCTTCGCTCACCAGCTCTTGCAGGGTGGTATAGCCGGGCCGGATGATCTTGTGCTCGTTTAGCCAGACGATCAGCTCGGCGGCGATGAACCCCGGCATCACGTCGCGCCGCACGGTCTGCGCGGCCTGCTGCGCGAGCTGCGGCAGGAACTCGGCCGCCCACGGCCGGTAGCCGAACAGATCGGCAATCCACTCGCGCTGGGTGTAGTGCTCGTGCTTGGAGATTGGCTTGTGCTCGAAGGACTCGCCGTGGAAGTAGCGGCTCAGCACGAAGGCGCAATCGTGCTCGACCTCACTCCAATCGAAGCGGAAGAAGGCATGCTTGGCCTTGAAGTAACCGATCTGCAAGATGCAATAGACCTGGGCATGGAGACCAGGCCGGCTGCTGGCGAGCGCCAGTTCGGTTTCAGTCAACGCCAAGTATTCCAGCCGCTGGGCGTCGTCGAAGTCCGGCAGGCCGTACAGGGCTTCCTGCTCGGCGTCCGACAGGACGGTCAATCGTTCGCTCTTGGTCGTCATCGCGATGACGCTCCACGAGAGCCCGTCCAACCAACCCGTGCCAGGGTCTCGATCAGCGTGGTTCGCTTGACGCCGAAGTTGCGGCACACGGCCGCCTTGGACATGCCACCGTCGAGCGCGGCGATAATGGCATCCAGTTTCTCGCCGGTGATTGCCTGCGGCCGGCCGCCGATCCGGCCACGTTTGCGGGCAGCAGCCAGGCCGGCAACGACACGCTCCTGGATCAAGGCGCGCTCGTACTGCGCGAGCGCGCCGAACACCTGGAACAGAAACTCGCCCGATGGCGTGGTGGTGTCCAGGTTCTCCGTCAGTGAGCGGAACGCCACCCGCTTGTCCTTGAGTGAGGTCACGAGGGCGAGCAGATGCGACAGTGAACGGCCGAGCCGGTCGAGCTTCCACACGACCAACACGTCGCCGGGGCGAACGAATTCGAGCGCCCGCGCCAAGCCCGCGCGGTCATCCTTCGCGCCGGAAGCATGATCCTCGAACAGATGCCGCGCATCGACGCCCGCGGCGAGCAGCGCATCGCGCTGCAAGTCCGTGCTCTGCCGGTCGGAATCTGACGACACGCGCATGTAACCTACCAACATAAGCGGAAAACCATTAAAAAGAGGTTTCCGTATGGTAGCGTCTGGCGACAGAGTTTTCCGCACAATTTTTCGACCACTCGGAGCTTGGTGCAGAGGACTGTTGAAGATCTGTCGACAAACAAGTGTTTTCCGACAGGTCTTGGCATAGCGCAGGCCCGCCTTGCAACGTTCTGTGAGTAGCGCTTAGTAATTACGGCGTATATACTTTGTTAGTATAAAGTGTCAGGAGCCCCCGATCATGTCAAAACAAGCTGTTTTCACGATGAAGCTGGAGCCCGAGTTGCGCGCCGAGTTCATGGCCGAAGCCGAGGCGGCCCATCGCCCGGCGTCGCAAGTGCTGCGCGAACTGATGCGCGAGTTCGTTCAGCGCCAGCGCGAGTCGCGCGAGTACGACGAGTTCCTGCGTCGCAAGGTCGAGGCCGGCCGGGCTTCAATGCGCGCTGGAATGGGGCGATCGAACGATGAAGTTGAGGCCGAATTCGCCGCACGGCGTGCCAGTGTGGCGAGCCAGTCGTGAGAGTTGTCTGGACGCCCGAAGCGCAGCAAGACCGTGCCGATGTGTGGGACTACATCGCAGCCGACAATCCGCGCGCGGCGGTCCGGATGGATGAGATTTTCAGCGACGCGGCCGCCCGGTTGATCCAGCACCCCATGCTGGGCAAGCCGGGAAAGATTCCCGGGACCCGCGAGTTGATCCCGCACGAAAGCTATCGCCTGGTGTACCAGGTCGACGGCGAAACGGTGTGGATACTGACGCTGGTTCATACGGCCCGCCTGTGGCCGCCTGTGCGCGATTAAGAGATGATCATGGCAACAATGAAACGGCGCGTTGACAGACTGCTTTCGAGCCAGACCGCGGTCGGCGGCAGGCGGCCAGAAGCAGACATTCGTTTTGCTATTTATATTCTATTGAGCCTAAATCCGGAGAATGGAGAATCAAATCTGCAAGGCTTGCCACCGGACCGCTTAACGAAGTTTCTGAGCGATGTACGAGATAAAGATCTTTGTAAACATCTTCTTCAATCGGAATTGCATGTAACCATCCGCTTGCCTGTTCATGCTTGACCGCGCTTTCCATCACAAGCGAGATTCCTAGCCCTGCGTGGACCGCGTGTTTGACCGCCTCGGTGCTACCTAACTGCATACCCACTGTGAACTCTGCCGAGTCGGCACCGGCATATTGTTGTAGTAGGCGCCCAGTTCCGGTAGCCGCTTCGCCTCCAAGCAAGTTCTGGGATTTTAACCACTTAAGTGGAATGGTCGACTCGGCAGCCCAAGGATGGCCGGGGCGAACAATGACAACCATCCTCTCGCGCCGCCATACTGTTGAGACGAACCCAGGACGTGAGTCCCACCACTCCATTACCGCTACATCCACTTCAAGCGTTTCCAGCAAAGCGGCAATCTCGATATTTTTGCCGATCCTCACATCGATCTTGTTTGCTAATTTATCTTGGAGCGCCTTGATATAGGGTTGTAAAAGATAAATGCCGATATTGGAGCTTGCACCAACGACCAGGCTTTTATTGTGGAGGGCTGCCGTAGCCTTATGGCTAGTACGGAGCAATTGTTCCGCATAGGGGAAAAAAATCTTTCCCTCCAATGTCAGGCTTTGCGGCATTGTTGCGCGGTCAATCAGCCGGGCCTGCAAAGACTGCTCCAGCCGCTTGATATGCTGCGTTACTGTTGGCTGGGACAATCCAGTTTGCTTCGCCGCTTCGCGAAAGCCCCCGCATTTGACGACGGCAATGAACGTCGCCACACGCTCCAGATCTATCACGCCGCCTTTACTCCCGGATACGGCTGATTAATCGCGCCCATCGGTTCTTCACCAGCGAGTGCCTGGATGATGTTCATCGCTGCCTGCCGCTCGATTTCAAGCCGAACTTCCTTGACCGCCGATCCCAAATGCGGCGTAAAAAACGTTTGTGCCGTATTGTCGAGCAGCGCCTTGGGGATAGCCTGCGGGCGATCAGCGCGTATCCATTCTTCCATCTCGAAGACATCGGCTGCATATCCAGCTAGTTTTCCAGACGCCAGTGCTGCTATCACCGCATTCTCATCCACGACCGAGCCGCGACATGCATTGATCAGGTAGCTACCGGTTTTCATCTTGGCCAACGCGGTGGCATCGATCAGATGCAGTGTCTCTGCGGCCATCGGAACCATCGGCACGACATAATCACATTTTTCGAGCAGTTCATCGAGCGTGACGCGCTGTACGTGCCAAGCCTTTTCTTGTTCGGCATTGAGCGGAATCGGATCGCAATACAAGAGATTCATTTCAAAGCCAGCCAAGCGCTGGGCGATTGCACGGCCGACCGCCCCCATACCAATGATGCCAAGCGTTTTTCCTGTCAAACCAGAGCCATATAGTGTCGGCCGCCAGCCTTGGAAGTGTCCGCTACGGATTTGCCTATCGCCTTCCAGCATATGCCTTGTCAAACCGAGAAGAAGGCCGATAGTCAGTTCAGCGGTCGGGATCGTAAGCAAATCCGGCACAATCGTAAGCCATACACCGTGGCGTGTGCAGGCGTTGACATCGAAGTTATCATAGCCTTTAAGCGCGGCGCCGATGACACGCAGCTTTGGACATTCCTCGAGAAACGCGCTGTCGATGCTGTCCGGCATGAAAGCCATGAGTGCATCCGCATCTTTGGCTCGCGCAATTACCTCAGAACGCGGCAAGGTTTCCCGTGTGGTGTTGGGGATAACATCGGCGCTAGCGGACAACAATTCGATGATTTCCGGGTGCACCCAGTGGGTGAGGACGACTTTGGGCTTCATAAAAACCTTTGTAAGCTTTGGGAGTTATTTGAACTTGCGACGCAGGAAGGAGCTGAAGGCGTCGACGAGGGTAACCATGCCTAAAATAACCAGCAAAATAGCCGAGACATCCTGGTATTGCATGATGCGCAGAGAGCCCATCAGCTCGAACCCGATTCCACCGGCGCCGACCATGCCCATCACGGTCGAAGCACGGAAGTTGTATTCCCATCGATAGATCGCGGTATCGGCCATTTGCGGAAGCACTTGGGGAAAGATCCCATGAAAAATCACCTGCAATGGCGTGCAGCCCGCTGCATGCGCGGCTTCTACCGGTGCCGGATCGGCATGTTCGATCGATTCCGAAAAAAATTTGGCGATCATGCCAACCGAATGTAAGCCTAGGGCTAAAACACCCGGCAATGCGCCGAAGCCAACGGCTGCCACGAACAGGATGCCCATGATCAGTTCGGGTATCGATCGCAAAGCGTTTAACATGCCGCGTGTGGCTTGATACACGAGTGGATGAGGGCTAGTATTCCGCGCGGCGAGCACTCCTAAGGGAATGGATAGCAATACCGCGATTGCCGTGCCGGCGATACTCATGGCCAAGGTATCCAGTACCGGTTTGACCCAGGTGCCAGCCTGCGAGAAGTTCGGTGGGAACATCTCGCCGGCAATTTTTACCAGGCTTGGCATGCCATCCTTCAATCGCTCGGCATCAAATAGGCCGACGTAATACCAGCAACCGATCACAATCGCCAGCACAACGGCAAACTGCAGTATCGTGCGGTTCCATACGCGCTGGCGCTCGGCCAGAATCAAACCAAAATCAGCTTGCATGCTGTCGCTCACTTAGAACTTCGACAGATCGAGCTTGAGCAGTGTGCCAAGGCTGCGCACCACGTCATAGTCTTTGTCGCTGATCGGGCCGAAACCATCGGCTTTGAAAGGTTTCAGGACTTCCGGATCTTTGAGATTCAAGAAGGCTGCACGGATCTTTTCCTTCAGTTCCGGCTTCAGATTGCTGCGCATGGTCCACGGGTATTGCGGATATGGCTTCGATTCGGCAAGAACTTTTACTTTGTTGGGATCGACCAGTCCGCGCTGAACCAGGGATTCAAAAATCGGCTTACTCAAGCCGCCAGCCTGCGCGTGACCGTTTTGCACGGCCATGGCCACCGCGTCATGCGCACCGGCAAAGTGTTCGCGATAGTTTTCGCCGGCTTTCAAACCGTTTTCCGCCAATATCGACTTCGGAATCAAATGGCTGGAGGTGGATGCCTTATCACCGTAAGCGACATTCTTGTTGACGATATCACTGATTTTGGCGATGCCGGCGCCAGTATTGGCGATCAATACGGACTGGTAGGTAGTGCTACCCTTTTGCTTCATCGCTGCGAATGGCTCGATGTCGCTCTTTTGCTTAGCCAGCACATACGACAAGGGGCCAAAATATGCCATGTCGATACGGCCGTGACGCATGGCTTCGATCATTGACGAGTAATCAGTGGTAACCACCAGCTCAATTTTCTTTCCCAGCTCTTTTTCCAGATAGATTTCGAGCGGCTTGTTGTTTTTAATTACGGTCGATGCGTTTTCGTCCGGCAGTAGCGCAACTTTGAGCGTTTCTGGATCGGGATTGGATGATGCATGGCCAATGCTGCAGACGGCGGCAAGCAAGACAGACATTAATGCGGATGCGAGTTTTTTCATAATCAATCCTTTACGGTAGCAAGTTGCATGGGAAATGAAGTATCGATAAGCCGTTCCTCTCGAGCGTCTTGTGGAACGCTCAAAGAAGAACGGGGTACTTGTTCATACAGCGTGTCGTAACTGGCTTGATCCAAAGTCTGCGGTGCGGCATCAAAAATGACTCGGCCATGGGACAGGCCAATAATACGGTCGGCATAACGTTGAGCGAGGTCTACCTGATGCAGGCTGACGACCGCCGAAATCCCGTCCTCTTTACAAATGCGGTGCAGCAGACTTAGCACTCGCTCTGCAGTAGCAGGATCGAGGCTGGCTACCGGTTCATCAGCCAACACCAGTTTAGGTTGCTGAGCCAGAGCCCGGGCAATACCGATGCGTTGCTGCTGGCCGCCGCTCAATGCGTCGACACGGCTTAAGGCTTTGTGCAATAAGCCGACTCGGTCCAGACTTTGCAGGCATATGGATTGATCCTTCGCCGGGAGGGGGAATAGACTGCGTAATGCCGTGTGGTAGCCCATTCGGCCCATCGAAACGTTTTGCAAAGCCGTCAGTCGGCCAATCAATTGATGCTGTTGAAACACCATGCCAGTCTGTCGGCGATGCATGCGCAATGCACGCGAGTTCGCCAAATTTCCTAAGCCGGCGACAATGGTGGTGCCGCGCTGCGACGCATGCAGCGAATTAATACAGCGAAGTAGCGTGGATTTTCCAGCGCCGGAAGATCCGAGCAATACGGTGAACTGTCCCTGATGGAGTTTGAGAGTGGTGGGATACAGTGCAATCGCATCACCATAACTGACTGAGACATTCTGTAGTTCGATCATGACACCTCCGGCAGATTTGAATTCGTAATCAAAAATGATGACCTGATTACGAATCTGAATTGCAGCGATGGTAATGTCGTGATATGACACCCTGATGACTCGTTGATGTCATTTTTGTGACATGGTCGCGGGTGCCTGTGAGGGAAATAAGTTGTGCTATCTATGCCAAATATAGACGTCTGCTATGGGTCGGGTGCCGTCGCGTGCGCAGTGTCAAAGCTGACATGACGAATACGTGAGATGGGCTGATGCTCGCCGTCCGGTCAGGCAGCTGCCCCCCTGCAGGAGTCACAGCAGTTGTATGCCACCCGCCATCCGAGACGTCAGTCGGCCTCATCCAGACCGGAACAATCTGGACGTGACGTCCGGCTGGCATTGCCGTGATCGAAATGGCGGCTAGTGACTGTTGGGTCTACCCCATCGACCGGGCGCGGGACAAGCCACGTTGATCGGCTGACGGAATTTTCGGCGGTTCCGGCTTAGAACCCCAT
>ERZ1066115.254-NODE-254-length-16885-cov-12.812656_pt1 | contig 16885 bp, 14 predicted proteins | sample MGYA00382762_ERZ1066115 | MGnify/ENA primary metagenome ERZ1066115 (study PRJEB33369, sample SAMEA5778345) | biofilm metagenome | biome: Industrial cooling water; feature: Water cooling tower basin; material: Biofilm | place: United Arab Emirates | collected... | reverse complement strand
TCTACCGGCAGAAAAGACCTGGTTGACAAAATATTTACCGAAAACAACGTTAACTCCATAGCTTCCGTTTTTTGTACTTTTATGATCTTGTAAAGGCATGCGCGTGAGAGTTTTCATATTGGTTGGAGTTATTCTGTTGGCAGCTTGTAGTCCTGAAAAAAAGGCCCAAAAGGCTTTTAAACTTGGGAAGTATGAGAGTGTGATTGATTACTACCAGGACGTACTGAAGAAGCAACCGGGAAACGGACCGGCCAATTATTTCATTGCCGAGTCGTACAGACAATCCAATCGGATTAAAGAAGCCGAACCCTTTTATGCAAAGGCCGGAGGTCGGGGCATCAATCCCGATTCAGTTAAGCTTTATTATGCCAAGTCATTACAGGCCAATGCCAAATATGAGGAGGCCCGGAATGTGCTGGAAGAACTGGAAAGCACAACCAAGGATGATAAAATAAAGGCCCGCGCTAATCGTGAATTGGACGGTATTAATTATCTCGATAAGCTGGCCCAGAAAAAGAGTTATTACCGGATCAGAAACCTGGAAGCAATTAATACACCGTTTACCGAGTACAGTCCGGTGTATTCCAACAATGAATTATATTTTACCTCATCGCGGGCGAATAGCAAGATTTACGAAGCTACCGGCACACCCTTTACGGATTTGTACAAAGCCGAAACGAATGGCGCCAATGTGAATGTCAATACCATTACACCACTACCGGGGTTTATCAACGATGCAAACATTAATGAAGGATGCATAACGTTTACGCCCGATGGTAAAACCATGATTTTTGCCAAAGGCAATACGGGTAAGCGCAAAGGCGCCAACGATGTGGATCTTTATCTCTCGCGGTTTCGCAATGGGGCCTGGTCTGAGCCCACGCCTATTAACATCAATCAACCCGATGCGTGGGAATCAACCCCGGCCTTAAGCCCGGATGGAAGAACCCTTTATTTTTCATCGAACCGGAAAGGAGGGCTGGGAGGATTGGATTTGTATTCAGCGCAGATGGATGGGCGAGGCAGGTTTGGCCGCGTACGAAATCTTGGACCTGACATCAACACCGCAGGGTCCGAATTATTCCCTTATGTTTCTGAAAACGGTAAGCTCTATTTTTCCTCCGATGGCCACCCGGGTTATGGAATGCTGGACATCTTTGTCGTGAATCGGGCCAATGGAAAAACGGTGGTTGAAAATCTGGGCCAGCCCGTGAATTCGTCTGCTGATGACTTTGGAATTTTCCTGTTTCGGGTTGACCGGGGATTTTTTACCTCCAATCGGGAAGGCGGAAAAGGCGATGATGACATCTATACCTTTGTCAATGAAGACCCCAATCTGAAGGTGGTTAATTATTATTTGCAAGGCATCACCTACATGGTGCGCAAAGACAGCACCCGCGAAATCCTTCCCAACACGAAAGTTACTTTGCTCGATCAGGAGGGCGAGGCCATGCAGGATTTTGTAACCGGTAATGATGGAAAATTTCTCTTCCGGGTGTATGAGAATGAAGAATACACCTTGATTGGGGAAACCGATGGTTATATTACCAGGCGTCAGTCATATTCTACGGTTGGCAAGTCGGTACCCCTGGAGTCACTAAAAGAACTTGTGACCAACATTACGTTGGATACGATCCTGGTACTGGATCGCAAAGAACGAAACAAGATCTTTGTTTTGGAGAACATCTACTTTGGTTATGACTCGGCTGATATCCGTAAAGATGCTGCGCGTGAGTTGGACAAGCTGGTGGTACTTCTTAACGATAACCCGGATTTGCGCATTGAAATGGGTTCGCACACCGACAGCATTGCATCAGAAGCCTATAACATAGAACTCTCGCAACGCAGAGCGGAATCCACCGTCAATTACCTGATACGAAAAGGTATAGATCCCACCCGATTGGTTGCGAAAGGCTATGGTGAAAGTAAACCCATTGCCCGGAATACCAACCCCGATGGTACTGATAACCCTGCGGGCCGCCAACGCAACAGAAGAACGGAATTCAAGATTCTCGAAATCGGAACCTATGTACGGCCCGGAGAAGATGAGGAGGATAAGTATTTCCGGAATGAGCTCAAGAAGAATGAAAACAAACCTTAGGGCTCAGCCTCATCACATTAATTTAGTCACCTGCTTTCACCTCATCTGGTCCTTTCTTCAGTCTTATCCTGTCTTCCTCTTCGATGAAATGCACGCAAGCGTTCGAGTTGGTCTTCCCGTAGGATGGGTTTGAGATTCTCTTCAAATTCACCAATAACAGTGCGAACCTTCTTATCAGTTTCCAACTGAATGCTGTCAATGCGAGCCATGGTTTCAAGCATGAGTGGCCGCATCAGCCTGGCTTGATCCGAATCAGCTTGTGCCTCCTTCATAATTCGTTGCATGAATACTTGCTTTCCATCCTGTCGCCAGTTGGCTGAAGGTTTTCCACCTCTCCGACTTTGTTTGCCCCACAGCCCAACTCCTAGCGCACCAATTAAGATTCCCATGATCAGGGTTACCATGATCAGGAATAAAGCTTTCTTTCTTTCGGGTGTCATACATTACTTCGTTAAATCCTGGTAGATATCAATTCCAAAAACATCTTCGGTTGTCTCCTGCTCAAGACCGAATATTGACTTTACTGATAGTTGATCCGTCAATAGAATATTTGTGATCAAGAGTGCCACCAGTACGCCCATCAACACCACCTGGTACTTTTTAAAGAAGAAAAAGATCAGGTAATCAATTTCCTGCGTCCGCTGCTTGATCATGTACATAACCCGCTCTGCGAAAAAGGGCCCAAAGGAATCAGGTTCAGGACGCAACAAGAGCATTCTTATCTTCTGATACTGATCGCTGGACAAGCGAAGAGCAGCATTGCTTTTCATGGCATTAGCCAGTAATTCGCGTTCATGAGGCGTAACGGAAGCATCCCATGATTTCAGCAACAACTCTTCATGCTCATTAAAATCTTCGCTCATGACTTTAATTTTTTTGATAAGGACAGTCTTAATTTGTGCTGGGCTCGCGCCAGGCGCGAAAGGGCTGTACCCAGTGGAATCTCTAACATGCCAGCGGTCTCTTCCGTGGAATATCCTTCAATCAGCCGCTGGGTAGCTACTGCTTTGAAGTCCGGCTCCAGCGCATCGAAAGCATATTGCAAATGTTCCTTTAAATCCAGCATGTCATCCGCTCCTTTTAGTGCTTCAGCCATGTCGAGTGTTGAGTAGCGTGAGGAAGTTCGCTTCTTTCGTTTTAATTCATTCAACGCTAAGTTGATGGCAATCCGGATCAGATAGGTGCTTAGCTTGGAATCGCCACGGAATTTATTCAGGGAATTATAAAATCGAATGAATACTTCCTGGCCGATGTCTTCCGCTTCTGGTACATTGCCCACGATGGGCCTGATCACCCCGGCCACCTGCCCTTCATATCGTTGCACCAGCATCTTAAAGGCTGCCATATCACCCCTCTTGGACTTCGCCAATAATTCCAAATCGTCAGGTTCTACCATTGAGGTTAAGGTAGGAAATCCTCCCTTTACAGCTTAGACATTCCGAATCCTTTAATTATTCCCGATCGGTTAAATTCTTTACGGCAGTTGCCTCAGGGTGCTTATCTTTCGGGAGCGTTTACCCGAACTAGTGTAAAATGAGTTTAAAAAGCATACAAACTGAAATAGACGCCTCGTACCTGTACCAAAAGTTGGCGGATCATGAAGCGGATCCCGTCATAGCGCATGTTTATCAGCAGATGAGCGAAATTGAAAGGGGACATGCCGAAGTTTTTTGTAAGAAGGAAAATATCAAGCTGGAGTCAGTATTCAAGCCCTCCTGGCGGGCGCGTACATTGAGTGCAATTGGTAAACTATTTGGCTATGATTATGTGCTGGGTTCACTATTAAACACCGAGCAAAGTATTTCCAACGGAATTATTGCGACCAAGGCTAAACTTAACATGGGCGTTACTGGTGCCGAAACGAATCATGTAAAGGTCTTGCGCGCGATTTTAGAAAAGCAAACTCCACGGGCCGGAGAGCATATCTCCAAGTTTGAAAAGCGCCATCGGTCAGTAGGGGGTAATGCCATCCGGGCAGCCGTGTTAGGCGGCAATGATGGTCTGGTTTCTAATTTCAGTTTGGTGATGGGCGTGGCCGGGGCTACTGCCGGTGAAAGCGGTGTATTGTTAACCGGACTGGCGGGTATGCTGGCGGGGGCTCTGTCGATGTCCTTGGGTGAGTGGATTTCCGTGAAAAGCTCACAGGAACTTTACGAGAACCAGATGGATGTAGAGATGGAAGAATTGGAAAGTAACCCGGAAGGTGAGAAACGGGAATTGGCCCTGATCTATATGGCAAAAGGCATACCGGAAGATCAGGCGCACGCCATGGCAGCTGACATTATGAAAGATAAAAGCCAGGCACATGAAGTGCTGGTGAGGGAAGAGTTGGGCATCAATGCTGAAGAATTGAAGGGTTCTGCTGCAGAGGCGGCTATCTATTCATTTATTCTATTTTCAATCGGGGCAATTATTCCGGTAATTCCGTTTCTGTTTACTTCCGGGTTTCCGGCCATCCTGTTGAGTGTTGCCCTAAGTGCAATGGGTTTGTTTATTATTGGTGCAGCCATCACGCTGTTTACAGGTCGCAACGTTTGGTATTCCGGATTTCGCCAGGTAGTATTTGGTCTGGCGGCAGCAGCGGTTACATTCGGAATTGGGCATTTAATTGGAGCTCAGTTGGGTTAGCCAATCTTAACCTACATTAAGAAATATCGGCTCCCCTACTGATACCTTTGCATAGACGAACTCCACACACAGGAATTGTGTTGTGAACGTAATCCATGAAGAGAAAGGAATTCATCAACCTGATGGTGGGGTTGCCCTGGTTAACGACTATGAAACTTAGTGCAGTAAATACGATTACGTCCGGGTTCGAGTCCACCGAGAAAATGCCGGTCTTGTTTTTAGGCCATGGCAGTCCGATGAATGCTATTGAGGAGAATGAATTTGTAGCAGGTTTTCGAAAAACCGGAGCAGAAATTCCTCATCCGAAAGCCATACTCGTAGTTTCAGCTCATTGGGAAACACGCGGTACCTATGTCACCGCCATGCAAACTCCCCGAACCATTCATGATTTTGGAGGATTTCCAAAAGCCCTGTATGAAGTTCAATATCCGGCTCCGGGAAGCCCGGAGTTAGCACTGGAAACAAAAAATACCATCAAGAAAACGGAGGTTGGATTGGATCATTCGTGGGGGTTGGATCATGGCGCCTGGAGCGTGGTGAAACATTTGTACCCCAAAGCTGATATTCCGGTTATTCAAATGAGCCTTGATCATTTTCAAAAGCCACATTATCACTACGAACTTGCGCGCGAGTTGGTGTCCTTGCGGAAAAAGGGAGTTTTGATAATCGGCAGCGGCAACATGGTACACAACTTACGCATGGTGGCCTGGGATAAACTTAACACTCCGGATTACGCGTACGATTGGGCGTTGGAAGCAAGTGACAAAATGAAGAGTTTCATTCTTTCCGGTGATCATCAGCAGCTGATCAACTTTACTGCCCAGGGTAAACCATTTCAGTTAGCCATTCCGACACCTGAGCATTATTTGCCTTTGTTGTATACACTAGCGTTGAAGGAGGAGAGCGAACCCGTACAGTTGTTCAATGATAAAGCCCTGGGCGGTTCGCTTACCATGACATCGGTAAAAATTGGATAGGCGAAGTAATTAAAAATAGTTATGGAATTAGGACTGTATACTTTTGGAGACACCCATCCCGACAAGGTGGCGGGCAAAGCAATTCATACTAATCAGCGATTCAGGAATTTGCTGGAAGAAATTCAATTGGCCGACCAACTCGGGTTAGAGGTATTCGCTTTAGGCGAGCACCACCGTGAAGAATACACGATATCAGCTCCAGCTGTAGTATTGGCTGCTGCTGCTGTGGTCACGAAGAAGATCAAACTCTCCAGTGCAGTTACGGTACTGAGTTCTGATGACCCAGTGCGGGTGTATCAAAGTTTTTCTACGGTCGATCAACTCTCGAACGGGCGCGCGGAGATCATGGTGGGACGCGGTTCCTTTATTGAATCCTATCCATTATTCGGTTATAACCTCAAAGATTATGATGCCTTGTTTGCCGAGAAATTGGAATTGTTATTGACCATCAATCAGCAGGAAATTGTTACCTGGCGTGGCAAGCATCGGCCATCATTTCATTCATTGGGAATCTATCCGCGTCCGTATCAGGAGAAATTACCCATTTGGTTGGCTGTGGGTGGCACACCGGAATCAGCGGTGCGTGCCGGCACGCTGGGCTTGCCACTTGCCTTGGCGATTATTGGAGGCCTGCCTGCACAATTTGTTCCGTTTGTTGACTTGTACAAGCAATCTGCCCGCGAGCACGGCCATACACCGAAGCTGGGCATCAATTCGCACGTGTACGTAGCCGATGATTCACAGCGGGCAGGCGATGATTTTTTTCCGGCTTATTCCGCAATGATGAACAAGATTGGCCGTGAGCGCGGTTGGCAACCGATGGCCCGGGGGCATTTTGAAGCATCGCGATCAGCACAGGGAGCCTTGTTGGTTGGAAGCCCGCAACAAGTGATTGATAAGATTTTATACGAACATGAATTGGTTGGTCATACACGGTTTCTGGCGCAAATGAGTATGGGCATGATGGATCATAAAAAGATCCTGAAGTCCATCGAATTGTTTGGAACCCAGGTTGCTCCGGCAGTGCGGAAGGCAACACAGACACTACCGGCTACGGTTTAGATCAATACCCCTTCGTAATTCCTTTTTCAATAGCTGGCACTCCATCCTTCATCCACGGTGGCAGCGGTGCGCCTTTCAGGTAATGATCAAAAAACTGCATCAGGCGAATATCGTAATCTTCCCGATTTTGCCGCTTTTGCAGGTTGTGCACTTCATCGTTGTACACCAACATCCACACCGGTTTTTGTAACCTGCGCAACGCCATGTAAAATTCAATGCCCTGGTACCACGGTACGGCATCATCTTTATCGTTTTGCATGATCAACACCGGTGTTTGAATTTTATCGGCATAGAATAGCGGAGAGTTTTCGATAAAGTAAAGTGGCTTCTCCCACAAGGTTCCGCCAATGCGGCTCTGACTTTTTTCATATTGAAACATTCTACTCATGCCGCTACCCCATCGGATACCACCATACGCACTGGTCATGTTGACTACGGCTGCACCAGCCCCCGCTGCTTTAAATAGATTGGTGCGGGTAATGATGTACGCTGTTTGATAGCCACCCCAGCTTTGCCCTTGAATACCAATATTTTTTTCATCGACAAAACCCGTGTTGATCAATTGATTGACACCAGGCATAATACAGTTGTAGGCGCTCTCGCCAGGCAATCCATTTTTGTAAACAATGTCCGGAACAAAAACGAGGTAGCCGTTACTGACACACATAATGCGTTGAATGATGGACCACGCAGGTTGTGGCTTGAAATAAGAGTGCAAACCATCACTACTCCGTTCATAGAAATACACCAGCATCGGGTATTTCTTCTTGGGATTAAAATTTTCGGGTTTGTAGAGCAAGCCCTGCAGGGGTACATTATCCAACGAAGTGTAATTCACCAGCTCCACTGTTCCCCATAGGTAATTTTTCTGCTGCGGGTTGGCATCACTGATTTTTTTTGGATTTGCGAACAGGAGGTTACTTGCCCACAAATCGGGAAATTCTGTAAAGCTTTCGCGGGTGAAAAGGATGTTATCGCTGTTCAGCGCTTTCGTTACTCCGGCAAATCGGTAATTACCAGTGGTTAATTTTTTGAGTTCCCCGGTTTTTAATGAGAGGCTATAATAGTTAACCGTTTTAAATTGCTCGTAAAAGGCACTGAGTAAAAGTGTAGACTCAGGCTTAATAAATTTTTCTTCACGGTTCAACCACACATGGCGAAACGTTATCTTTTGATCGCGACCTACTTTTGTAAGATTAACGGCAGCTGCTTTTCCTTGCGGGTCAATTGACCAGATGTCATATCGGTCGTAAACCAAAAAGCGCGCATCATTTTCAAGCCAACCGGCAAACCCATAGTCCGGTGGATAATCGGGATGATCATCTTCTTCATCGGCAAAGGAGACGGGCAAGGTCTTGGTAAGTGATTGAGTCTGCTTACCCGCCACATCATATGCAAACCACGCGGTATCGGGTAAACTAAACCAAAACACAAATCTGGCTTTTGGTGAAATAGCAATCTCTCCTTTTACTTTTTCGGCAACTTTGGATTTGGTGCCGGTTCTCACATCAATTACATAGGCATCCGAATACCCGCTTATATCATAAAAGTTACTCCAGCGGTAAGGCAAGTCGGAAAGCCCTAGCGCGATGGAGGCATTTCCTTCATCAGACAACACGACTTGAGGTAATGAAGGGCTGCCCAATCGGATTATCGATTGATCGGCCAGGTTGATAACAGTTTGATACGAACGTTTTTTCTCTGCTTCCAACCTGCTGTTTTGTTGAGTTTGCAGTACGCTGTCACGCCAGTTCCATATTTCTACTTTAACAATTTCTTCTTCTAAAAGGGTTGTATCCTGCACCAAAGGTTTGGGGGCTAGACCAAAAAACAATTGGCTACCGTCTTTTGAAAAATTTGGCGCAGCATGCTCGCTCACAAACCAGGTGGCAGGCACTGGCTGTGTTTTATCATGAACCAGTACTGAAGCTGAAGCATCGCCTGTTTTCCAATGATACAGAGAGTAAAAATGATTGGGGGCTTTCGTGGTGTCGCTATCTAACAGAAAGGCTGCCTGTGTGCCATCTTCGCTAATAGCCAATCCTTTGTACTTGTATTTAGGTTTGCCTTCGTGCAATTGTTTTAATTCTTCTTTCTGAAGGTCGTACCAATACATGCCGGCTTTTAACGTGGAATCATTGCCGGTGCTATGAAATAGAAGTCCTTGCCCGAATTTGGCAAACGTATACTCTTTCACAAATCCGAATTGAACAGTTTGTTTGGTGTTGAGGTTACGCAGCACTAGCGTATAACCATTTTCATCCGTGTTCTTTTTTACTTTTTTGGGTTTGGTTGCCTCTGCTTTTTTGGCGGTATCGGGTTTTGGCTTTGCCTTGTCTTCTTGGATGGCCTCTACTTGCCAGGCAGCCCATCCACCTGCTTTTTCAGGGATTTTAAATGATTTTACTTGGGCAATTTTTTCGGTCTTTCGGGTGGTCAATGTGTAAATTCCCAATGAGTCCTTCGGTAAATCTTCTTTTTTCTTTTTCTGCCTGCGCAGGTCTTTAACCAATTGTTGCTGCGGCTTTATTTTGAACAAAGCGTATTGGCTATCAAATGTAAGTGCAATTTCAGCCGCCCGTTTTACCGAATCTTGCACGTTGGTTTTGATATGATGAAACACAGCCTTGCCATCACCCTCCTGAGGATTTACGGTAAAGACTGCGTAGTTGCCATCTGGCGTCAGGGCTTTGTAGGGAATGTCCTTCCAACCATCATATACCGGGGGAGTGAGCGGTTTTTTAGTAACTGGCTGAGTGTTTATTTTTTTCTGACCCCATGCCAGGCCGCTGATGAGCAGGAGGCAAATCAAGAAGAATGGTTTCATCAGTGAATAATTTGGAACCAAGATAACTCACTGGCGGCATGCTTGCTAAATAATTTTATTAAAGGTGTTGCGTGCGTACATCCGGCTATCTTTGTCTTAAAAAACATTTAGTCATGGAACTTACACTCACAACGCCTGCGCTGCTGTTTTCAACCATTTCGCTGGTGCTATTGGCGTATACCAACCGATTTCTGGCAATGGCTTCACTTATCAGAAAACTGGCGGATGATTATAAGAACAAGGAAGACAAGAAATTGGCTGACCAGATTCGTAATCTTAAAGTGCGCCTGCGTCTGATTCGCGACATGCAGTTGTTCAGTATCATTTCCCTTTTCCTGAGTGTACTCACGATGTTTTTTCTCTTCAGCGGAGAAATTCTGGTTGCGAAATATGTGTTTGGTGTTTCTTTATTGGCGCTACTTGTTTCCCTGGCGCTGTCAGTGCGTGAAATTTATATCTCCACCCGTGCGCTTGCCATTCAGCTGAGCGACATAGCTGATGATGTGAAGTTGTAACTAACTATTTTTTAAAGGCCATTTTATTCTGGCCATTTACCTCAATGAGAATTTGACTTAGGATAGGATTTAATAATTAACTGGTTGACACTAATTCAAACCAATATGAATAAAGGCCGACCAGTAATAGGGATTAATAGTGGGATTTTTTTTGATCATGGTTAATTTAGCCTGTCGTAAGGATTCGGATACTGATCTTTTTTTGATAAGGTTTGAATAAAAATCAACCATTAGATTAGCGGTACTTTCATCTTCAACTTTCCATAATGAAACGACCAGATTTTGTGCTCCACTATAAATAAAGGCTCTGGTCAGCCCGATTAAACCTTCTCCTGTCTGAAGTATTCCACGACCGGTTTCGCATGCGGATAGGCATATAAGGTTAGCCCTGTTGTGTAAAGAAAAAATTTCATCCATGTACAATATACCATCTTCTTCACTGCTTGGATTTCTCGCAAATGCAACTCCTGCGAGATTAGCTCGTCCATGATTTACGAAACCGTGTGTAGCCAAGTGGATAATACCAAAATTTTGAATGTTGACCTTTTTGAACGTGGATTCATCAGCATCTTTTCCCAAATAAACAGCAGTCTTCAGTTTTCTTTCCTTAAGAAGAGTTGAAATTTTAATTACTTCGTCTTGATTTTTTTGCAAGGGGCTAAAGTCAAACGTTTCATACTCTGATCCTTCACGAGCAACTGAATTGTTACTCTTAGTATCAGAGGTGAATGCTGGAGCAAATCCAAGCATACTGGTAGAGCTATTGATCCAGGTGGTTTGTTCGCTAAATTCCATCCAAAGTAAAGTGGAGGAATAGCCATACGAAAAGTGATAGTCAAAAACTGTATACCTCCAGGTTGTTCCTTGTGGAATTGCGAGAAGTTCGAAGTTCAAATAATTGAGAACGCCATCTGGTATGATGACGACTTTGTTAATTTTTTGTGGATTTATTTTCAAAACACTATCTACAGATTGATAGACAAGTTTATAAAGCGCAAGTGCTGCATTCGTTCGGTTCTCGTGCTGTAATTCAAGATAATTGGTATGGGCATTTAAAGTACGAACTAGTTGTGCCGTGTTTCCCAGAGTGAAAAAAAACTGGCTGGATGGAGTAATCACAATTGCATAAGAAGTTGTTTTACCCAGGTAATATGATACCCATGCCATATCCTTTTGCTTTGAAAGAAAGCTCTCACGAATTTGATTAATAGACACTATCGATTTATTAAACTTTAGATTGTAATAATCCGGTAAATTCAATTTGATAGAGTCGATGAGTGAATTCATCCGATTCTGCGTAACCGTCCAATTACGGAGATATTCATTAATTAAATCAGGTAATGGCTCTTGCTGCTTCGACAGTTCCTGTGAATATTGAAACTCGAGTTGGGATACCCTTTTGATGGTATTTTGCTCTTCGGTCATTACTTTTTCAGTTACTCCTGAGAATGCGCTCACGCGATCAAGTTTAATAGCATGATGAAGGGCTTGATATTTTGTTTTCTCAGAAATGAAAAATGCTTTTTCAATATAAGCAGGGTCTTGCGTATGACGAAACAGTTCAAAGTAATAGTTCAAAGCTTCGTCATAGAAATCACGGGTCAAGCGACCCAGATTAATAGCATCGAGTTCTTCTTGGAGTTCAATACGTTTAGATTCAAATACGCTAAGTGTTGAATAGACAATACCTTCATTTAGCTTGAATTCTGACAAGGTACATTTTCCATCCAGAAACCTTTTCATGTCTATAAGCAGGAGGTGGTAATTGGAGACAATCCACTCAATTTTTGATACATACAGGGTTGAGCCAAGTGGATTGGGCAAGATGTTTTTTAGCTTCGCGTACTTAAAATAGAATAGGGCAGAGTCATAGTTTGATTCGCCCACAAATGTTGCTCCCAGGTTATTATAGAGATAAATTATTTTGGGATGGGTTTCAGGATAAACTTCCCGATACTGACTAAGAATTTTACGATAGGTGTTTCGACTTTCCACAAAGCGATTCAACCGATGCTGGCAGTCGCCTATTTGAATCTCGATATCCTGAAGTCTTGCGACATCATTGCGATCCCTGCAATTTATTTCCAACACCTTCAATATTTCTAACGCTTCCTCGAAACGATCCCTGAACTTTAGGGTATTCGCTTTGAACAACAACCAATCTGCATATTCCTCAGGCCAACTTTCTTTTTTGTCATGCATGATTGCATTTAGTGGTTGGCTGACACGTTCCGCATCATCCAGTTTTTCTTCGAATAAATATGAATTGATAATGTTGAGTTGAATCTTTGTATTCAATTGGCTGTATGTGTCCAGATAAGGCTCCAATATCCTGGCAGCCTGTTGGTAAAGAATTCGGGCCTTTGAAAACTCCTGACTTGACGTAAGGGCAGTAGCGTAATTTTGAATGATCAATGCTTTCTTGTTAGGTTCCAGATTGCCTTGTTCCAGCCAATGAAGACTTTCGCGATACCAGGTATTGGCTTCTGTCATATTCTCAAAATCAGCATAAAAACGACCAAGATTTGCGCAGGCTATGGCTAATTCATTTTTATCCATCAATTTGGACTTATTCAGTCGTATTGCTTTCTCATAGAATTCAATTGACTCTTTGTATTCCCACTCCCGGGCTTTGACATTACCAAGGTTATTATAAAGTTTTATTAGCATGGAAGTTTTATCCAATGGGGTATTTTCATGCAGATGAAGAGAGCGGGTCAACCAATACGTAGCTGAATCGAGTTGGTTTTGAGTTAATTTGACGGTACCCAGCCAAAAGAAAATTCTGCCAATCTTAATATAGTTGCTTACGGAATCTTTTTGAAAATAATGTAATGCCTTTCTTAACCGAAGCTCTGATCCCATAAGATCAAGTTGTTCGAGCTTACTGTATCCGGCCCAGTAATTTAAATTAGCTTCGTAGTAGGGATCACATTTTTTTATCTGTTCACTTGCTCGTAAAAATTGGTTATTTGCAACGGTAAAGTCACCAACTTCATGAAAATAAAGACCTGCCAATGTGAGGTATTGAATTTCACTGCAGGTCGATAAAGCGGATTTATTGATCTGCTTATATAGGGAGTCGAACCGAGTGAGGTCATTTTGCAGTAAGGCTATTTCAAGTTCAAATAGTTTTTTTTCATCCGAAACCTTAACCGATTTTAAATAGTAAGTAGCCGCAACGGGATCCTCCAATAAAAGATTGGAAATGACTTTTTCTATCTGGGCATTACTAATTAAGCAGGTCAGATTTATCAGTGCAAAACCGATACTTCTAACGAAGTAAATCATGTAGATTGAACAGTAGTGGTGGTAGTGTTGCCGCTATTACCGGAACTGATGGTTACCCGGCCAGACCCTTTAATTCTTTCCGGAGTTGAATCGTATAATTTTTGGCGGTACCTGATAATGAACTTATTACGATGTTCAATTTCAATTTTTTCTAAATCTTTGCTTGGATAGGACTTGGATTGGTTTGAACCAATGATTATAACTTCCGGGGGCACTCCTCTTTTGTAAACGACTATACGAATGCTGCTGTGCTTTCCTTTGATATCAAAATTTAAAGTTGTTGTAGTGCCAGTAAAATCTTTCAGCACCGCGATTTGATTATTTTCTGTGAAGGACAAATCCTGCCCCCACGTAGCTAGTGCTGGGAGGAATAGAAATAGAAAAATTATACTTAACCGCATAATCTGATTAGGTGGAGATCACAACAGCAGTAGTTGAACTACCAGCGGAAGAGGTTGTGGTTACCCGGGTTCTGATTGCCATAGATAGATTACTTTGATTTAACAATAACGTTTTGCTGTTGGGCCTTACCTTTTACTACTTTCCAATGGGTTACAAGAAGAGTGGCAGCACGATCGCTCCAATAGACGGCCCGCTGTGGAGAGTTGACAAAAATGCGAAGTATTTCGGTTGGTGCCGGATCAGCATGGTAAAGGACTACCCAATAAGGTGTATCATCTTTACCATAAAGTTTACTCTCAAGCACAACATTATCTTTTGGTGCTACAGGTATCGAGTAGGCTTGCTTAACGTCAACCGGCAGAAACGGACTGGCATAATGATTCTTCTTTCCCATAGCGTTAATAATAGGATAGCCTCTAAGTTAAGTATGAAGATATAACTTTTTTTTGAATCGCCTTAACCTTGTAAAAATTAAATGAATGTCGGAAGTGTGCTGATCCTTTGATTAGTGTGTCAATGCTGGAATTTGGCAGCACTTAAAAATGCCATTCACAGTTTCCAATACTGCCTGTTTTGCATCTCGAAATCAGATGCGATTTTGATGTATGCTCCTATTCGATTACTTTCTTGAAAAATGTCTCTAGTCTTTGAAAGTGCAATTCTTCGTTAAACTCCTGGTCGGCTTTACGTTTTCCACTTTCACTTAATTTTTTTCTGAGGTCTGGGCTTTGATATAATCGCGCAAGTTGTCCTGCCAGTTGGTTATAGTCTTCCCACTCAAACAGCATGCCGGTTTCTTCGTGATCAATAATCTCAGGCACGCCACCTGCTTTTACACCTAATACCACCACCCCACAACGCATTGCCTCAATCAGCACCAACCCAAAGGCTTCACTTCGGCTGGGTAGAATCAATGCGTCCATACCCTGCATCGCCAGCATCGGCTCTTTCAAAAATCCCTTAAAGGCAACCTCTTCATTCAGACCCAATTCGGAAATTCTATTGACCAGAGATTCTTTATAGGCAGGCACCATCACATCACCTACGATGTAGAGGCGAGCTGGAATCTTAAAAGAATTTTTAAGGATGTTCAAAGCCTCGATTGATGTATGTTGCCCTTTACCATGCTCTAGTCGACTAAATACTCCGATATTAAAATCACCGGGCTTGGAGAGGGTAAGAAAATCCTTTAGGAATAAAGGATCAAGTGGGGGAGCTGGTCTTACACCATAGTACAACCGATGAATTTTTTCCGGGGCCACGGTCAGTCGATCTAAGGCGTTTTGTTTTAGACGCTCAGTGATGGTTATATACAGATCGATTTGTGAATAGATCAATCGATGATAGGGATCTTTTTTAGAATTGGGCATCGGCATTTGGCGGGTGAAAACCAATTTGAACGGATGCCTGCTAAAAATTTTTGCGAATGCCAGCACAGGGATATCGTCACGCAAATGAATGTGTATCAGATTGGGTTGCTGTTCAGCAATAATTTTTTTTAATAACCAGGCTTGTTGAAATGGCCACCATTTTTTCCTCGCACCCAATACGATTGTTTGAATGCCCTGTTCTAGCCCCCGTTGATGGAGCCGACTATGTTGAAGTCGAACAGAAATTACCTCATGCCCGAGATTCCTTAATTGAACGCAGCAATTATGAAAATATAATTCGAGACCGCCTAAAGCAGGGCTTAAGCAAACTTCTAAAATTTTCATACGCTTAAGTGTTTGCAATTTAAACTATGGGTTTGTATTCGATTATTTTCTCTTTGCGCAGCTGGGGATAATGCAATTCCATTTATGCAATGACGAAGAAGGGCATGAGTACCTCAATAATGGTAAGTACCTTGTTGGGTTTCAAGTGTCACTCCTTTTTGTGATGATAGCTCCACCCTGCCAATAATCTGGGCATCAACACCAAAACCTTTCGAGATTTCAATTATGTGATTGGCAAAATTTTCGGGCAGATATACCTCCATGCGATGGCCCATGTTGAACACTTTATACATCTCTTTCCACTCCGTGCCCGATGCCGCCTGAATGGCTTGGAAGAGAGGTGGGATTTCAAACAGGTTGTCTTTGATTACATGCAGCGAGTCGATGAAGTGCAGTACTTTGGTTTGTGCACCCCCGCTGCAGTGCACGAGGCCGTGAATGTTGTTTCTAAGTTGCTTCAGGATTTCAATCATGACGGGCGCATATGTGCGTGTGGGTGACAACACCAGTTTGCCCATGTTCAAAGGCACTCCAAAGATTTCGTCCGTCACTTTATATTTTCCTGCATATACAAGATCATCCGGCACTGCTTTGTCGTAACTCTCCGGATATTTCGTTGCATATTCATGATCAAACACATCATGACGGGCAGAGGTAAGGCCATTGCTGCCCATGCCGCCATTGTATTCTGATTCATAGATTGCCTTACCATATGAAGCCAACCCGACAATCACATCACCCGCCTGAATGTTGGCGTTATCAACCACCGCGCTGCGCTTCATGCGGGTAGTGACGGTACTATCGACAATAATCGTTCTCACCAAATCGCCTACATCGGCAGTTTCGCCACCGGTGCTGTAAATTTCCATGCCGTGTTTACGCAGCATTTCCAACACTTCTTCCGTGCCGTTAATGATCGTTGAAATCACTTCACCCGGAATCAGATTTTTATTTCTGCCAATGGTTGACGATAAAAGTATCGGACCGGTTGCGCCCACGCAGAGCAGATCATCCACATTCATGATGATCGCATCTTGCGCAATTCCTTTCCACACTGAAATATCTCCGGTTTCTTTCCAGTAGATGTAAGCAAGTGACGATTTAGTGCCGGCACCATCGGCATGCATGATGGTGCAATAATCCGGATCTCCCGCAAGGGTATCAGGCACAATTTTACAGAATGCTTTGGGAAACAATCCCTTATCCAGGTGTTGAATGGCCTGGTGTACGTCTTCTTTGCTGGCGGAAACCCCCCGCTGGTTGTAACGATCACTCACAAGGTAAAATACTCAGGGTACAAAGGTGCAAAGAATGCGTGGATTCTGAATGGAGAAAATCTGGAGAAAACCACCCAAAGGATCCAACTC
>ERZ1066115.253-NODE-253-length-16993-cov-14.996103_pt1 | contig 16993 bp, 14 predicted proteins | sample MGYA00382762_ERZ1066115 | MGnify/ENA primary metagenome ERZ1066115 (study PRJEB33369, sample SAMEA5778345) | biofilm metagenome | biome: Industrial cooling water; feature: Water cooling tower basin; material: Biofilm | place: United Arab Emirates | collected... | reverse complement strand
CCGCATCGCCGGCGGCCGAACCCATACCGCTCATCGCGCCCCTCCGCCGCCGAGCCTGGCGCGCAGGGCGTCGGAGAAGCGGCCGTAGAACAGCGGCTCCACGCGGCCGGTCATATGGACCCGGTCGCCCTCCAACCTGAGCGCCAGGGAGCCGCCGGGCATGCGCACCTCCAGCTCGTCGTCGACCAGGCCGAGCCGGCGGGCCGCCGCCGCCGCCGCGCAGGCGGAGGTCCCCGAGGAGAGGGTGTAGCCGGCCCCGCGCTCCCATATCTCGATGGACAGCAAGGAGCGCCCGATAACCTCGTAGAACACGGCGTTCGCCCGGTGGGGGAAGAGCTCGTGGCCCTCGATCATGGGGCCAAGGAAGCGGGCGTGCCCCGGCGTCGCCTTGTTCATGAGCACCGCGCAATGGGGGTTGCCCACGGAGACGCAACTGACCTGGTACGGCCGCCCGTCCAGCAGCAGCTCGACGCCGACGAGCTCCTCCTCGTCGCAGCGCAGGCCCATGGCGCGGGCGTCGAAGCTGGCCGCCCCCATGTCTATGCGCACGACGCGCGATTCGGGGTCGACGATCTCGGCGCCGACCTCGCCGCCCTCGGTCAAGAGGGGGAAGGGCCCGGCCCCGGCCAAGCCCTGCTCGTAGAGGAACCACGAATAGATTAGGAGGCCGTTGCCGCTCTTCTCCGCCTCGCTGCCGTCCGGGTTATAGATCCGGAGGTCCAGGCCCGAGCCGTCCCGCAGAGGGCCGATGAGCGCGCCGTCCGAGCCGACGCCGGCGGTCCGGTCGCAGAGGATGCGGATGGCCTCGGGGTCGGGGAGGCTCGAAAGGCCGCTGGGATCGACGACCAGGTAGTCATTACCCATGCTGTGATATTTCCTAAACTCGATCTCGCTCATTCCCTCGTCCCTCTCGACGTATACCCGCGGCAGCCGCCGCCTAAAGGCGCAGCTGACCTCATAGTCTATCGTGCCCAGGAGTTCGGCCAGCTCCGCGATGGAGGGGCCTCCGTAGCCGGCCAAGACGGCCGTATCGCCCTCCGCGAGCTCCGGCGCGCCGCTCAGGTCTACCATGATCTGGTCCATGCATACCTTGCCGACGATCGGGGCGCTGCGCCCCCCGAAGACCGCCCGGCCGCGGTTGGACAGGGCCCTGTTTAGGCCGTCGGCGTAGCCCAAGGGCAGCACCGCGATCCGCGACGCCTCGGACGCGGCGAACGAGCGGCCGTAGCCGACCGTCTCGCCGGCGGCGATGTCGCGGACTTGCGTTACGCGCGCGCGGACGGAGAGCGCGGGCTTTAGGATGACGCTGGCCGGCCGCTCCGTCGAGGCCCGAAGCCCGTACAGGGCTATGCCGACGCGCACCATATCCAGGTGGGACTCGGGCAGGAAGAGCGTCGCCGCGCTGTTGGCGATATGCCTGAGGCGCGGCTTTAGTCCCGCGGCCGCCGCGGCCGCGGTCGCCTCGTCGAAGCGCCTGAGCTGCTCCCGCGCGAAGCCCTGGTCGGCCGCGTCGGCGTCGGCGAAATGGGAGGAGAGTCCTACGATACGCAGCCCGTCGAGCGCCGCGACGGCCCGGGCCTCCGATTCGACGGCACGCCAATCCACGCCGAGCCGGCGCATACCGGTATCTACCTTTAAATGCACGGGCGCGGCGCTCCCTCGAGCCAGGGCCGCGTCCGCCACGGCCTTGGCGTTCTCGGCGGAAACGACGGTCAGCTCGAGTCCGTAGCCCAAGGCTTTAGGCGCCTCCTCGGGACCGGTGTAGCCTAAGACCAGTATGGGGCAATTGAAGCCCGCCTTGCGTAGCTCGACGCCCTCCTCGACGAAGGCCACCGCCAAGCGATCGGCCCCGCCGGCCAGGCAGGCCCGCGAGACCGCTACGGCGCCATGGCCATAGCCGTCGGCCTTGACGACCGCGCAAAACTCGACCCCCGGGCGCAAGCCCGCCTTGATAGCTTCGACGTTACGGCGGATCGCCGATAGGTTAACCTCGGCCCAAGCTCGCCTCTCGACCATGCATGACCTCCATGCCCACCTGATAGTGAAGGAGAACCGGAAATAAGTCCAGCATTTTTTCATGTTAGTTTCTTTTCATAGAATCATTAGCTCTAAAAAAGCGATATCGACCGCCATATTTCTTAACATCCCCTGTATTAAGTTCTAAAAATACTGGTATGATTTATTTGACGGCATGAAAAAATGATGAAATAATACGATCGGAAGAACGGTGTTACCGTTCATAGTATCTACTTGTGTGAAAGAAGGACGCGATGAAGAACAAGCGAATAACTCTCGTAGGGTTGATGCTCATCGCCGTATGCATGGGCGCGTTCGCCATGGGCGGCGCGGAAGCCGCGCGCAGCTCGGACGCCTATTACACCGTCTACGCCGGCGAGGTCACGACGCTCAATTATCTCGTCTCCGCCTCGGAGAACGAGCATTTCATGTTCGCCAACGCGATCGACAACCTCGTCGAGTATGACAAGTACGGCGTCATGAAGCCGGCGCTGGCGGAATCCTGGTCGTCCAGCGCCGACGGCCTGACCTGGACCTTCAAGCTCCGCCGCGGCGTTCAGTGGCAGACCTGGGACGGCAAGGATTACGCCGAAGTCGTGGCCCAGGACTGGGTAGACGCCGCCCGCTACATCATGACCAAGGCCAACGCGTCCCAGACCGCCGACAGCATCTACGGCGTCATCAAGAACGGCGAGGCCTTCTGGGAAGGCAAGATCAGCGACTTCAGCCAGGTCGGCGTCAAGGCCGTCGATACGTATACCCTGCAGTATACCCTCGAGCGGCCGGTGCCCTATTTCCTGTCCATGCTCACCTACGTCACTTTCCTGCCGGTCAACGGCAAGTTCCTGGCGGAGCAGGGCACGCGCTTCGGCCAGGGCAACCAGAACCTCCTCTATAACGGCGCTTATATCATGAGCGAGTTCGAGCCGCAGGTCACCCGCGTCTTGACCAGGAACCCCAAGTACTGGGACGCGGCGAACGTGTTCATCCCCCGCCTGGTCTACCGCTATAACCGCGAGGCACTCACCCTCTCTCCCACGCTCTTCGAGCGCGGCGAGATCAGCTACGCGGCCCTGCCCTCCGCCATGCTGGACACCTGGACCAAGGATCCGGCTAAGAAGGATATCGTCGTCCCGGCCCGCTTCAGTAGCTATAGCTTCTTCTTCGCGTTCAACTTCAATCCCAAGTTCCCCGCGGAGTACGAGCCCGACAACTGGAAGGTCGCGGTCAACAATCTCTCCTTCCGCAAGGCTATGTTCCACGCGCTCGACCGCGTAGCCGCCCACACGACCTTCGATCCGTATAACCCCCAGCGCCAGATCTCGAACACCGTCACGCCCGCCGGCTTCGCCAACGTCGCCGGCTCCGACTTTACCCGCAAGGGCGCGCTCGCCTCGATCGCCAAGACCGACAGCTTCAATAGGCAGAAGGCGGCGGACTTCAAGGCCAAGGCCATGAAGGAACTCGCCGGCAAGGCCCGCTTCCCCGTCAAGGTCATGATGCCCTACAACGCCGGCTCGCCCGACGCCACCAACCGCGTCCAGGTCGTGGAGCAGCAGATGGAAGGCGTCCTGGGCCGCGACTTCATCGACATCATCCCCGTAGCCTTCCCCGCCACGGGCTTCCTGTCCGCCACGCGCCGCGCCGGCAACTACGCCTTCCAGGAAGTGAACTGGGGCCCCGACTACGCCGACCCCGAGACCTATACCGACCCCTTCGTGACCGGCTCCAACTACAACTGGCCGGAGCTGGCCCTCGGCTATAACGAGGCCAACGGCAAGCCCAAGTACGAGAACATGGTCGACAAGGCCAAGGCCGAGCTCGTCGACATGAAGAAGCGCTACGAGCTCTTCGCCGAGGCCGAGGCCTTCCTGATCGACCAGGCCTTCGTGGTCCCCTACCGCGTGGGCGGCGGCGGCTACGAAGCCACCCGGCTCGAGCCCTTCGCCTCGCCCTTCGCCCCCTTCGGCCTGTCCGTGCTGAAGTTCAAGGGCCAGGTCGTGCTGCCCAGGCCGCTCACCGCGGCCGAGCACGCCCAGCTCGAGGCCGCTTGGCGCAAGGCGCGCGACGAGGCCCTCGCCAAGACCAAGTAAGCCGGGGCCGTACAGGCTACGATCGGCGCGGGGCCGCGGGCCCCGCGCCTTCTTTAACGTGCGAGGCCGTCGGCCTCGTGCCGGCCGTCCGCGGCCGGTTCAACCGAGGAGGGGCCTCGAGGCCAAAGCCGACATGATTATGTACTCGATTAAGCGGCTGCTACAGTCGCTCGTAACGTTGTTCATCGTGGTTACCGCCGTCTTCATGCTCATGCGGCTCCTGCCGGTCGAGGGCTACTTCGGCGACGCCTACGACAAGCTGAGCGAGAGCCAGCGCGAGGCCATCCTGCAGAAGATGGGCCTCCTGGATCCATGGTACGTCCAGATAGGGAACTTCTACGCCGACCTCGCGCGCGGGGACCTGGGCGTGTCGTCCATCTATAGGCGCGACGTCCCGGTGCTCGAGGTCATCGCCCCGCGCGTGCCGTACTCGGTCCGCTTCGGCCTGGCCGCCACGGCCATGTCCATCTTCCTGGGGCTGGCCATGGGCATTCATATGACCAAGCACAAGGGCCGGCTCTGGGATAAGACCTGGACCGCCTATATCGTGTTCGTAACCTCCGTGCCTTCCGCGGTATACCTCCTGTTCGTGCAGCTCTACGGTACGAGCCTCCTCAAGGTGCCGCTCCTCTTCGACAAATACCGGCCTTCGAGCTGGATACTACCCGTCGTCTCCATCGCCGTCACCGGCATAGCCGGCTACGCCATGTGGATGCGGCGCTATATGGTCGACGAGCTTAACAAGGATTACATCAAGCTCGCCCGCGCCAAGGGCCTCTCCGACTCGGCCATCATGACCAGGCACGTCATGAGGAACGCCTACGTCCCCATGGCCCAGTACCTGCCGGCGGCCATCCTGGCCACGATCTCCGGCTCCATCTACATCGAGTCGCTCTATTCCATCCCGGGCATGGGCGGCCTCCTGGTCGACGTGATCCAGCGGCAGGACAACCAGCTGGTGCAGGCGCTGTGCCTGATCTACTCGTCGGTGGGCATACTCGGCCTGTACTTAGGCGACCTCCTCATGGCCGCCTTCGACCCCAGGATACAACTCGTAAAATCGGAGGGCGCGCGATGAGCGACGCGGTCAAGGCGGGAGCGGACGAGCGCTTCGAGTTCGCCGCCTACGACGCCGACGCCGGCGAGCGCGGCGGCTATTCCAACTATTCCTATTGGCGCAGCACGGTCAACGTGTTCCTGAAGAACAAGACGGCGGTCTTCCTGCTCTTCGTGCTCGGCGGCCTGCTCCTGTTCACCTTCATCCAACCCCTGCTGCCGGGGCAGAAGGATCCGCTGGAGATCTTCATAGACCCGGCCACCGGCATACAGTACCGCAACCAAAGCCCGAGCGCCGAGTTCTGGTTCGGCACCAACTCCATAGGGCAGGACCTGTGGTCCCGCATCTGGAGCGGAACCCGCACGAGCCTCCTCATCGGCCTGCTCGTCGGCGCGGTGGAGATGGTCATAGGCATAGCCTACGGCGCGCTCTGGGGCTACGCCCGCAAGCTCGACCGGGCCATGACCGAGATCTACAACGTCCTCAACAACATACCCACGACCATCGTCCTCATGCTCCTGGCCTATATCCTGAAGCCGAGCTTCTGGACCATGGTCATAGCGATGTGCGCCACCGGCTGGATCGCCTTGGCGCGCTTCGTGCGCAACCAGATCGTCATCATCCGCGACCGCGAGTACAACCTGGCCTCGCGCTGCCTGGGCACGCCGCCGGGCCGCATCGTGCAGCGGAATATCCTGCCCTACCTGGTCTCGGTCATCATGCTCAAGACCGCGCTCTCCATCCCCGGCACCATAGGATGGGAAGTATTCTTAACATATATAGGCTTGGGCCTGCCCTTGAGCATCCCCTCCTTGGGGAACCTGGTGAACGAGGGCCGGCTCATCATGATGGCCCCCGAGCTCAGGTATCAGCTCATCTTCCCCACGGTCGTGGTCTCCGTCATCACGATATCGTTCTATATCCTCGGGAACGCGTTCTCCGACGCGTCCGACCCGCGGAACCACGTCTAGGAGGCGGCGAATGGCTACGAACGAAGCGCTCCTATCCGTGCGCGACCTCGTCATCAAGTTCAACCTGCGGGGCCAAGTGCTTACCGCGATCCGCGGCGCGAGCCTAGAGCTCTACGAAGGCCAAACCCTGGCCATCGTGGGGGAGTCGGGCTCGGGCAAGAGCGTGTTCACCAAGAGCTTCCTGGGCATGCTCGACCAGAACGGCTGGATAGACTCCGGCTCCGTCCTCTTCGAAGGCGCGGAGCTGTCCCGCTATAAGACCCAGGAGCAATGGCGGGCCATACGCGGCAGGAAGATCGCCATGGTCTTCCAGGATCCCATGACGGCGCTGAACCCCCTTAAAACCATCGGTAAGCAGATCGAGGAGGTGCTCGAGCTGCACCACGGGCTCAAAGGCCAGCACGCGGCCAAGGCCGCCGCCGAGATGCTCGAGCGCGTGGGCATCCCCGATCCGGCGGGCCGGGCCAAGCAGTATCCGCACGAGTTCTCCGGCGGCATGCGCCAACGCGTCGTCATCGCCATCGCCATGGCCTGCAAGCCGCGCATCCTGATCTGCGACGAGCCGACCACCGCGCTCGACGTGACCATCCAGGCCCAGATCCTGGACCTCATACGCGCGCTGCAGAAGGACTTCGGCTTCACCACCGTCTATATCACGCACGACCTGGGCGTCGTGGCCAACGTGGCCGACCGCGTCGCCGTGATGTACGCCGGCCAGATCGTAGAGCAAGGCCTGGTGGACGAGATCTTCTACGACCCCAGGCACCTCTACACCTGGGCCCTCCTCTCGTCCCTGCCCCAGCTCGGGGTCAAGCATGAGCCCCTCTATGCCATCAAGGGCACGCCGCCCAATCTGTTCAAGCCGATAAGGGGCGACGCCTTCGCGCCGCGCAATCCCAAGGCCTTGAAGATAGACTTCGAGGAGGAGCCGCCGGAGATCTTCGTGAGCCCCACCCACTCCGCCCGGACCTGGCTCCTGGACCCGCGGGCCCCGCGGCTAGAGCCGCCGGCGGCCATCCGCGCCCTCCGCGCGGCCTATGAAAGGAGCGAAGCGTGAGCGCATGGGACGAATCGGAGCCGCTCCTCGAGCTGGACGGCCTGCGCGTCGAATTCGGCGCGTCCAAGAAGAGGCGCTTCGCGGCCGTCAAGGGCGCCAGCTTCAAGATCATGCGCGGCGAGACCTTCGGCCTAGTCGGCGAGTCGGGCTCGGGCAAGACGACCATCGGCCGCGCCATCGTACGCATCAACGAGGCCTCCGGCGGGCGCATACTCTACAAGGGCAGGCGGATCGACGGCCCCATATCCAAGGAGCTCGACCGCGAGGTGGTCCAGAAGATCCAGATGATCTTCCAGGATCCCATGGCCTCGCTCAACGAGCGCGCCAAGGTCGACTACATCGTCTCCGAGGGCTTATATAACATTAACGGCTTCTCAAGCGAGGAGGAGCGCAAGGCCAAGGTGGAGAAGGCCCTGCTTGAGGTGGGGCTGCTGCCCGAATTCGCCAGCCGCTTCCCGCACGAGTTCTCCGGCGGGCAGCGCCAGCGCATCGGCATAGCCCGCGCGCTCATCATGGAGCCCGAGCTCCTGGTGGCCGACGAGCCGATCTCGGCCTTGGACGTATCGATCCGGGCCCAGGTCCTGAATCTCCTTTCGGAGCTCCAGCGCCGCAAGGGCCTGACCTATCTCTTCATAGCCCACGACCTTTCGGTGGTCCGCTTCATCACCGACCGCATCGCGGTCATCCATAAGGGCGACATCGTGGAGCTAGCGGAGACCGAGGAGCTGTTCAGGCGGCCGCTGCATCCCTATACCAAGGCGCTCCTGTCGGCCATCCCGCTGCCCGATCCGCGGCTGGAGAAGAAGAAGCGCATCGTGGTCTACGACCCGGCCTGCCACCGCTACGACGAGCGCGGGCCCGAGTGGCGCGAGGCCGCGCCGGGGCACTTCGTGCTGGCCGACGAGCGCGAGCTAGCGGCCTACCGGGATGAAATAGCCCGCGCCGACGCCGCCGAAGGCGTACAGGGCGCTCGCTAGGAGGCCCAGCCACAGGGCGGCCCAGAGCAGGCTCGCGATCGCCGGCCCCCTTCCGCCCGCCGGCATCGCGCGTCGCTCGCCGTCCCGGCCGCCGGGACGGCGAGGGACCAGGCCCCCCCGTAGATCGGCGAAGAGCGAGGGGTCGGGGCGGCCGCTAGCCGCCGCGGCCGACTCGGAGGGCGCGGCGGCGCCTTCCGAGTCCGACGCCCCGGTCGACCCGATCGGCGAGCCGGGCTCGGCGGCGGCCTCGGGCTTACGTATGAAGCCGTCGTCCTTTAAATAGAGGAACCAGGCTATGAGCACGCAGACGATCAGGAAGAACGGGAGGAACACGGCGACGTAGTAGGCCTTGCCGAAGCCTAGGAGGCCGAGCGCGGCCGACAGCAGCGCCAGGCCGGCGGCGAGCGCGGCCCCGACCCCGGCCGACTTCATGGCCGAACGGATGGCCGCGCCCACGGCTCGCGCGGCGCTCACGGCCGGTTACCGTAGAGCCAGAGGCAGATTAAGTCGCTCGCGATCGTAGCCCCGGCCAAGGCGGTCATCTGCGCATGGTCGTAGGCCGGCGCCACCTCGACGAGGTCGGCGCCTACGACGGGCAGCCCGGCCAGGGCCAGGAGCAGCTCGCGCGCCTGCCAGGTGGAAAAGCCGCCGCAGACCGGCGTGCCGGTGCCCGGGGCGCAGGAGGGGTCAAGGAAGTCGATGTCGAAGCTCAGGTAGACGGGCCCGGAGCCGACGCGCTCGCGCACCCGCCCGGCGGCCTCGGCCGGACCGACGCGATGGAGCTCGGCGCCGTCGATGACGAGGTAGCCGTGGTCGTCGGCGTTGTTGGTGCGCATGCCCAGCTGCACCGAGCGCGAGGCGTCCACGACGCCCTCCTTGGCGGCGTGATAGAACATGGTACCGTGGTCCAGCCGCTTGGGCTCGTCTTTCCAGGTGTCGGAGTGGGCGTCGAAGTGTATCAGGGCCAACGGGCCGTGCTTCTCGGCGTGGGCCTCCAGGAGGGGATAGGATATATAATGGTCGCCGCCTATGGCGACGAGGCCGCTCGTCTTTAGGATCTCGCGGCCGAACTCGCGTATGGCGGCGTGCAGGGTATCGGGGCGGCCCGGGTCCAGCCAGCAGTCGCCGTAGTCGGCGATGGCTAGCTCGGCGTAGGGGTTGCGCTTCCAGGGCCAGGGCGCGTCCCAGGACATGAGCGACGAGGCGCGCCGCACGGCCTCCGGGCCGAAGCGGGAGCCGGGGCGGTTGGTCACGAAGCTGTCCATGGGGACGCCGGCCACGGCCAACTCTACGCCGCGCAGGTCCTTGGTATAGCGCCGCCGATAAAAACTCTGTATGCCGGAGAACGAAGGCTCCATATAGAGGCCCCGATAGTCGGGGGCGGCGAGGGCGGCGTCGATCATGGGGGGCATGGGAAGCGCTCCTGGGAGTCTACGGCCTTGCTTGGCGCGTGGCGCCGGCCGGACGGATATGAGTAGTATCCTAGCGCTTAATGCTTTTGTCAACAAGGAATTATATAGCAAGAGGAGAAGCCGATGACGACTAAACAGCGAAGCACGGCGCTCGACCATGGCGCCCTGGATGCCGTCATGCGCGAGATCTACGAAAGCCCGGGCGCGGAACTCTACGCCTTAGAGGCCGTCGCGTTCGAGGACGGGAAAATAGCCTACCGCTACGGACGGAGCCGCGCCGCCGGACTCGATTCGCCGCGCCTGTACCGGGTCGCGTCGATCTCTAAGATGGCCGTTGCCATGTGCGCGCTGGCCTTGGCCGAGCGCGGGCTCTTCGACATCGACGAAGACTTAAGCCGCTACCTAGGCTGGCCTCTCGTCAACCCGGCCTTCCCCGACCGGCCCATCAGCGCCGCCCTGATCCTCTCGCATCGATCGTCGCTCCGCGACGGCCCGGGCTATAGCCTGCCCCTGGGCTGCGGGCTCCGGGAGTTCTTCGAGCCCGGCGGCCGCGGCTATCACGACGGGCTGCACTTCGCCCGGCCCAAGCCCGGCCAAGCCAGCCGCGCGCCGGGCGACTACTTCTCGTACTGCAACCTAGGCTACGGGGTCCTGGCCACCGCGCTGGAGAAGGCCGGCGGCGAACGCTTCGACCGCCTCGTCAAGGGCCTCGTCCTCGAGCCGCTCGGTACCGAAGCCTCATTCAATGTTAACTTATTATCAGACGAGGCTTTCGCCCGCCTTTCGCCGATTTTCAGGACCGGGACGGAGGGCGACTATACGCCGGGCGCCCCCTGGGTTCCCCAGGTCGACGCGTACGGCGGCGCGCGGCCCGCCCTGCCCTGCCAGGCGCTGCCCGGCCTAGGCCCCGAGGCGCTCGACGCCTACGTACCGGGGACGAACGGGACGCTCTTCTCGCCCCAAGGCGGCATGCGCGCAACGATAGAGGACGTCGCGGCGATCGGGCTCTGCCTAGCCGGCGGCGGCCTCGCGGCGGACGGCCGGCGCGTCTTAAGCCGCGCGTCGGTCGCCGCCATGGCGGCCGAGCGTTGGCGCTACGACCCGGCGGCCCGGAACGGCGACCCCTACGGCGGCCTCATACGCGTAAGCGGCCTGGGCCTCATGAAAGGCGCGGCCGCCTTCGATGACGAGGGCGGCGACCGCCTGCTCCCCGAGGGAGGGCCGACGCTCTGGGGCCACCACGCCGACGCCTACGGCCTCTTAGGCGGCTGCATGTTCGAGCCCGAGTCGTGCAAGGGCTTTGCCTACCTCATTGGCGGCACGGCCCAGGATCCGGAGAAATGCCGCGGCCGTTATTCCAGTTTTTATGCCTGGGAGGAGCGCATCCAACAGGCGCTCGTCCGCGCCCTGGGGTACTGAGCCGCCCGCGGCGTCCCGTTGGCAGAATCGGGCGCCCCGGCCTCTGCCGAAGGCGACCGCCGCCCGCGGCGTCCCGTCGGCAGAATCGGGCGCCCCGGCCTCAGGCCTGGACGGCCGTCCCGATCGGGTAGACGAGGTAGGCCAGCCCGCCCGACGAGCCTAACCACCGGGCCTCGAGCTCGGCGGCATCGTAGCGCCTGGGGACCGACTCGTCGTCGGGCGAGGCCGGCTCGTGCATCAAGGCCCCGCCCCGGCCGTCGAAGCCGACGAGCAGGGTCAGGTGGCCGGCGCTCTTGGGTAGCGGCGCGCCGCCTAAGGGCCGGCCGCCCTCGTTATCCCAGGAGACGCTCAGGACGGCGGGGACGCCCGCGGCCAGGTAGGGGCGCAGCGCAGCCAGCGACGGGAGGCGCCGCGCCTCGGCGCGCAGGCCGCGCGAGGCGGCGTAGGCGCAGGCGAAGGACCAGTTGCCGTAGGCCTCGAAGGACGCGTCGTAGACCCCAGCGGCGGCCGCGCGGATCGCCTCGATCTTCTCGGAGGCTGCGCCGCGCCCCCAGTAGTCTAGGACCATGGCGACGCAGCTGGGGCTGCAGATAAGCTTTCCGATATCGGGCACCGTCATCTGCGACCAGGCCGGCAGGCCGGCTACGCTGAGCGCCTCGATAGTCGGCGCGGCGCCGCGGCGCGCCAGCTCGGCGGCCGTCGGCTTGGGGTCGCTATAGCTTAAGAACGCGCGGACGGGAGCGGCGCGGACGGCAGAGGAGACGGTCGCGGCGGCGGCCCCGACGCCGGCCCCCTCGGCCCCATCGGCCCCGAGCCCGGACTCCCCGGCCCCGAGCCCGGACTCCCCGGTCGCGAGCTCGGACTCCCCGGTCGCGAGCCAGACTTCCCCGTCCGCGAGCTCGACGCGCAGCCGCACGGCCGCCGCGCCTCGGACCAGGTCTAAGGTATCGACGGAGACGGAGCCCAGCTCGTCCTTCTCGCCCTTGAACGAAGTCCGTAAGGAAGGCGTCGCGCTCCATGAGCCCATGCGGTACCAGCGGGACCAACGCCCGTCGACCAAGGCCGAGAGCGAGAAGACGTAGGCGTAACCCGCGGGCCGACCTGCTTCCCAGGAGAGAACGAACGATCGCGCCGGAAAGTCCAGCTCGCGCGGCTCGCTCTCCGATCCCGGGGCCGCGGCCTCCCAGGCCAGGCTCCCGGTCCTGTAAGCCCTATCGTCCATATACCCCTCCCGCCGCGCCGTCGGCCGGTCCGGCCAATTCGGCCAATTCGGCCGGTCCGGCCGGTTCGGCCAACTCATCGAAACTCAGGTCCAGAAGCGGTCGCCCCCGCCCCTCGGGATCCACGTAATGCCACCACTCGGCCTCGTAGGCTACGAAGCCCGCGGCCTCCATGCAGGTCCGGAGAAAGCGCCTCGCCTCCAAGGCCGCCGCCGGCCCGCCTTCGTAGGCGTGGGAGGCGCGCTCTGAGAACTCGTCGAACTCGCTGGGCATGGGGACGGGCGAGCCGTCGGCTCCGAGCAGGGTAACGTCGACCGCCGCGCCGCGGTTATGCGACGAGCCGCGCTCCGGCGGCGCTACGAAATCGCCGTCGGGAAGTATCTCCCACATGGCCGCCTGGACGCGGAGCGGACGGTAGGCGTCCAGGAGCGCCAGGCCGTAGCCGGCCGCCGCGACCGCCTGGGCGGCCGCCGCGAGCTTACGCGCCGCTCCTTCCAGGAGCCAGGCCTCGGCCCGATCGTAGAGCGCGCGGCCGAAGAAGTTCCGGCTCCCCGCGTAGCGCAGGTCGACGACGAGCCTCGGATAGAAGGCCGCGGCCGGGACGAGCCCGGCGGCGCGGCCCTTGGTATGAACCTCTATCACCGTTAGATATTCACGTCGGACTTGCGCCGCCGCGGGGCCTGGTGCCCGGGGAACAGGAGCTCGAAGGCGTCCATGGCTATCTGCAGCTCCTCGTTCGTTGGTATCACGACGATGCTCACCGGGGAATACGGATGCGACACGATGCCCTCGTCGCTGCAGTTGGCGCAGTTATGTTCGTAGTCCATGAAGATGCCGATGTTCTCCAGGCGATGGCAGATGCGCTCGCGCATGCGGTGGCCGTGCTGGCCCACGCCGCCGGTGAACACGATGGCGTCGACCTTGACCAGGTTGGCCATATAGGCGCCGATATATTTACGCACGCGGTGGGCGTAGACCTCCAGCGCCTCGGCGGCGGCCTTGTTGCCTTGCTCCGCCGCGCCCTCCAGGTCGCGCAGATCGTTGGACAGCCCCGAGAGCCCCAGTAAGCCGCTCTTCTTGTTGAGCATGCCCATGATGTCCTTCATGGCATAGCCGCGGTCGTACAGGTAGCCGATGATGGCCGGGTCGAAATCGCCCGAGCGGGTGCCCATCATGAGGCCTTCGAGCGGGGTAAAGCCCATGGAGGTATCGACCGAGCGGCCCTCCGCTATGGCGGTGATGGACGCGCCGTTGCCCAGGTGGCAGGTTATCAGGTTCGTATTCTCGGGCTTGCGGCCCAGCACCTCGAGCGCCCGGCCGGCCACGTAGCGGTGGCTCGTGCCGTGGAAGCCGTAGCGCCGTATGCGGTGCTTCTCGTAGAGCTCCCGGGGCAGGCCGTACAGGTAGGCCGTGGGGGGCATGGTCTGATGGAAGGCCGTGTCGAAGACCGCGACCTGGGGTACGCCGGGGAAGAGGCGCTCGGCCTCCCTGATGCCGGTCAGGTTAGCCGGGTTATGGAGCGGCGCGAGCTCTATGGTGTCCTCGATGGCCTTGACGACCTCGCCGTCTATGACGACGGACTTGGCGAAGCGCTCGCCGCCATGGACCACCCGGTGGCCTATGGCGCCGATCTCGTCCATGCCGGCTATGATGCCGCGCTCCGGATCGGTCAGCGCCTTGACGACGGCCGCCATGGCCGCGGCGTGGTCGGCGAAGGCCGCCTCGTAGCGTAGCTCGCCCTTAGGCGAGCTTTGGCCCAGGCTCCCCATGGGCTCGCCGATGCGCTCCACGCCGCCCTTGCCCAGGCTCACCCGGCGGGGCATAAGGAAGACCTCGTACTTAAGGGACGAGCTACCGCTATTTAAGACCAGGACGCGTTGTTCGATGGCATGCATGGGGACACCTTCCGTATGGCTATGCTACGCCCCATGATACGGCAAGAATCGAGTTATAGCAAGGAATTAAGGGAAGCGCTCGCCGCGCCCCGCGCCCCGGACGCCCGCCTAGCAGCTCCGGGCCAGGGCCTTTTTAACCGCGAGGAGGAGCTGGTCGTTGGTAAAGGGCTTGGGCAGGGAGCAGGCGATGCCGAAGTGGCCGGTGAAATTCTGAATCGAATCGGCGTCGGTGGAGATGCGCCCCGACATCAGGATGATGGGCACGCCCGGCTTCCGCTGGTTCACCTCCAGGGCCAGCTCCAGGCCGTTCTTGCCCGGCAGGACCACGTCGATGATGACCAAGTCGGCTTCGAAGGCGTCGAGCTGGGCCAGGCCTTCGTCGCCGCCAGCGGCGGTGGCTACCGCGTACCCGGCCTTGCCGAGCATGAGAGAGGTAACTTCGCGGATGCTCCACTCGTCGTCGATGACGAGAACCTTCAAGGAGTTCGATTCAGCCATGCGGCTACTATAGCCTTGCCGAGGCGCTCCGGCAAGCCCTTCGGCTTGACTGTCCCGTCGGGGGGCGGCTATGATGCGGGCGGGCCGGGGTGGTGGAACGGTAGACACCAGGGACTTAAAATCCCTTGTCCGTAAGGGCGTGCGAGTTCAAGTCTCGTCCCCGGCACGAAGATAAATAACGAAGGGCGCCCCGCGGGGCGCCCTTCGTTTTAACCCAGGCGGCTCATGCGCCCGGTGATCTCGTCTATCGCGTTACGGACGTCTTTACGCGGCGCGCCGGAGCTGAACGCCGGCGGCCTGGCCGCGGGGCGCTTGGCCCGCTCGCGCCCGCCTTCGGAGCCGCGATCGGGGCTACGCTCGTCGACGCGGGTCTCGGGCCTGCGCCGCGAACCTTCGGAACGGGTACTTTGCTGCCGCTCGCCGCGCGGCTGCTCGCCCCGCCGGCTTTCGCCGCGGCCATCCCCGCGACCGTTCGCGGCGGCTTTGGGCGGCTGAGCGCCGCGGCGCTCGGGGCGCCCGCCGTCCCCTTGGCGGCCCTGGGCGCCGCGGCCTTGGCCGCCGCCGTTCCGCCCTTGAGCGCGGCCCCGCGGCTGCCTGGGCGGCCTGGGCTCCTCGACCTCCGGCTCGTAGGAGCCGGCCTTGGAGAAGGGGTGGTCGCGGACCACGTCTATGGGCTTGCCCAGGAGCCGCTCCACCTGGCGCAGGTACTTTTTCTCCTCCGCGTCGCAGAAGGAGATGGCCGTACCGTCGGCGCCGGCGCGGGCCGTGCGGCCGATGCGGTGCACGTAGGTCTCCGGCTCGGTAGGCTGGTCGAAATTGAACACGTGGCTGATCTCGTCCACGTCTATGCCGCGGGCGGCGATGTCGGTGGCCACCAGGATGCGCGTCTCGCCGGAGCGGAACGCGTCCATGGTCTTGGTGCGGTTGCCCTGCCCCTTATTGGCGTGGATGACGCCCGCCTCGATACCCGACTGATGCAGGAACTTGGCGATGCGGTCGGCGCCGTGCTTGGTCTTGGAGAAGACGACCGCGCGGCTCACGTCCAGGCTCTTGATCAGGTAGGCCAATAGCTCGCGCTTGGCGCCCTTCTCGGCGTAGTACAGGGTCTGCTTGATGCGCTCCACCGCCGGCTGCTCGGGGTCGATGGACACGCGGGCCGGGTCGCGGAGGAAGCTGTTGGCCAGCCCCATGATCTCGTCGGGCATGGTAGCCGAGAAGAGCAGGGTCTGGCGCTTGGTCGGCAGGAGCTTCATGATGCGCTTGACGTCATGGATGAAGCCCATGTCCAGCATGCGGTCGGCCTCGTCCAGGACGGCGATCTCCACCGCGGATAGATCCACGTGGCCCTCGCCGTGCAGGTCCAGGAGCCGGCCCGGGGTGGCGACCAATACGTCCACGCCGCGCTCGAGCGCCTTGATCTGGGGCTGCTTACCCACGCCGCCGTAGACGCAGGCGCGCTTTAAGCCGGCGTGGCGGCCGTATGCGGCGAAGCTCGCGTCGATCTGTATGGCCAGCTCGCGGGTCGGGGCCACGACTAAGGCCCGGGCGCATTTGCGCTCTTTCTTAGCGGGGTTCTTTAAGAAATACTGAATGGTGGGCAGGGCGAAGGCGGCGGTCTTGCCGGTGCCGGTCTGGGCGCAGCCCAGAATGTCCCTGCCGGCCAGAAGCGGCGGAATGGTCGCCGCTTGGATGGGGGTGGGCTTCTCGTAGCCCTCGTGAGCCAGGGCCTCTAGACAGGCCGGGGCGAGGCCGAGCGCCTCGAATTCGGGTAGATGCATGCATGTCCTTGGACGGGATTTAAGATGAGCTCGTTACTAGAAACGGCCGCGCTGGTGCGTAACCGGTCGCGCCGGCCCGCGTATCATCTCGTCCACATGAATATAGTTGAAAATAATGCGAAGGTATAGGGGGGCCCGGCCGGATCGGCGACCGGATCGGCGGCCGGATCGGCAACCGAAGCGACGGCCGGGCGATTCGCGGCCGGGCGATTCGCGGCCGGGCCTGAACCTAGTCCTCGTCGTCCTCGTCCGCTTGGCCCACGTGGCTCGGGTCCAGGCTGGAGCATTTCTCCTTAAGCGCCTGCGAGAAGCTGAACTTAGGCGCCATGGCGGCGGGCTTGGCCGGTACCAGGATCTCTTCGCCGGTTTTGGGGCTGCGCACCAGCCGGGCCTTGCGGGCGGCCTGGTAGCGCAGGCTGGCGCTCCCCAGCTTGCCCACCGATACCCGTTCGCCAAGGAGCAGGCCCGTCTCTACCATAGAGAGGAAGTCGTCGATGATGGCGCGGGCCTGGATCTGCGTGACGCCGTTCTTCTTGGCCACGTAGTTCACGATAGCCTTGGCCGTGAACTGCTCCACGTCGTCGGCGCCCTCTAAGGAGA
>ERZ1066115.252-NODE-252-length-16998-cov-11.627221_pt1 | contig 16998 bp, 15 predicted proteins | sample MGYA00382762_ERZ1066115 | MGnify/ENA primary metagenome ERZ1066115 (study PRJEB33369, sample SAMEA5778345) | biofilm metagenome | biome: Industrial cooling water; feature: Water cooling tower basin; material: Biofilm | place: United Arab Emirates | collected... | reverse complement strand
GTGCAGGGGCGGTATCAGGTAGCGTATGCCGAGGCCCTGGCGGGACAGGGCTATTACACTAAAGCCATCGAAATCTTATCCGAGCAAGAGAAATTTTTTGTGGGACGCGCGGTAAAACAAGAGACCTTCGTAGACACCAATGGCAATCTCAAAAGCCGCAGGCTTTCAGAAGAAGAAGTGACCACCCGTATGAATGAGTACGCCAATGTGATCACCCTTTTGGGTAATACTTTTGGCAAGAAAGGTAACCTGACCAGTGCCGATTCAGTTTTTGGATATGCTTCCGGTTGGATCAAACGAAACCTGGGAGAAGCCAGTTTTGCTTACGTGCGAAATCAATTTTACAATGCGAACATCCTGGTAGAAAATGGAAATGAGAATTTGCCCAAAGACCTGGACTATAGCCGCACACTGAATAACTTAAAGATCAAACACAATGGTGCACATTACCTGGGGATCTCGATCTACGAAAAATACCTCAAGCAATTGCAACTGGATAACAACTCATCGCGGTACCTGAATACCAAACTGGAATACGAAAAAATCATTAACAAAACCTATAAGCCTACCAGCATCTACAAAGCCCGGTTAAGGGCCATTGAGTTTGATGCCCGTATGGATAAAGCCAAAATCAAAAATCTGGAAACGGATGCCAATAATTTGTTGGCCAGCAATGCCTCACTTCGTAGTACCACGGTATCGGTGGATGTCCTTCAGTTCTTATATGGTCTTTCCATTTACAAAAAAGATTATGTAACGGCCGAAAAATACTTGCAGGAAATCATCAGCATTAAAAACGACTTGTTTGGTAATGAAGCCCCGGAAACTCACCTTGCCAATTTACATTTGGCGAATTACTACCTGGACTATACCAATAAAATTCCAGAAGCCGATCGGATCTACGAGGATAGCTATGTGCAAGTCATTGCCAAAGAGATTGGTCCCTGGCACAAGGACCATCTGGAGATTCTCAATCACCTGGCTACCCTATACGAACTAACCGATAAATACAGCCAGGCAGCTGCCGTATTGGAAAAAGCAGCCTATGTAGCCGCCTCTAAATATGACAAGGGCGACTACCAATATGCAGCTGAACTGACCAATATTGCCCGGTTACAAATCAAATTAGGGTTATACGAACAAGCTGAACAAAATCTGAATACCTCCCTCAAGGTACTCGAGGAATTCCGGAAAGATGATTCCAAGAAAATCTATATCGTACAGGCTATTGAAACACAAGCCAATTTATTTGGCATTAAAGGGATGTTTGATGAGGCCGAAGATGCGTTGGATCGCTCATCCCGAATCATCAGCCGTGCGCGTGAAAATATTGGACTGGATGAATTGAATACGGCCCGTGAGTTGTCGTCTTTGTTTATACAACTTGGGCGTTACACCGTAACGGAAGATATCTTAACGGAATTGATTGCGGAATCAGAACAACTTTATGGCGATAAATCGATCCGCCTAATTGACCCCTTGATTGATATGGGGCGCCTTTCCCTTGCGAAGGGAGATTATACAGAAGCCGAGCGCATTGCCCAACGGGTCAATAAAATTGCTACGGATGTGTATGGAGAAAATTCAACCAAAACAGCTCCTACTCAAAAACTCCTGGCTGATATTGACTATGCTATTGGCGATTACGACAATGCGGAAAGTATGCTGAACAAGGCCCTGACGAACCAGGAAAAGCAGTTTGGGAGAAATCATATCGAGGTGGCCAAATCACTATCACAATTAGCCTTAACCAAATTTCACAAAGGAGCCAAACCAGCTGAAGTTGAAAAGTTATTAACCGAAGCCCAGCAAATCATGGCTAGCCGGTTGGGAAAAGAAAATCCACAGTATGCTGAAATCCTGAAGAACGTTGCAACCCTCAAAATTTCTGAAAAAAAATATCCCGATGCCTTCAGTGTACTAACCGAGGCCGAAATCATTTGGCGATCGAAAACCGGAACCAAAAACAACATTAACCTGGCCGGTATTTACACCCTTACCGGTGATGTGTTCTTTCAGGTAAAAAACTATGTAAAATCAGAAGAGTTCTATAACAGTGCCCGTAAAATTTACGAAGACTACTTTAACCGAAATCACCCGGAATATGTGAAGATCCTTTCCAAGCAGGCACGGGTATATTACATGCAAAAGAATTACAAGCGGGCAAAAAGCAACATCGAAGAAGCGCTTAACAATTATGACGTGTTTATCAAAACCTATTTCCCCGCTTTGAGTGAACGGGAAAAGGCGAAGTATTGGAATACCATGAAGAGTGATTTTGAATTTTACAATACCCTTGCATTCAGCCAGTTGGAAGACTTCCGCGATTTGAGTGGCAAGGTGTACGATTATCAATTGCTAACCAAGGCGCTGTTACTGAGTTCATCCATCAAAATTCGCGAACGAATTCTGAATAGTACTGACGAGACCTTAAAAGCCTCATACACGCTGTGGGTTGAGAAAAAGGAATTCTTGACCAACGCACTCTCCATGAGTACCCAACAGTTGGCGGCCAATGGAATTGATATCAACCAACTTTCTGCCGAAGTGGAGCGACTGGAAAAGGAAATCAGTGAAAAATCAGAGTTATTCAGTCAAAGTTTCGAAAACCGAAAAATCCGGTATACCGATGTACAAAAGTCGTTAGGTAAAAATGAGGTCGCCATTGAGATGGTGCGGTACCGTCATTTTGATCAAAATTTTACCGATTCCATTGTTTATGTTGCGTTATATGTGAAAAGTGACAATGCTCGGCCTAAAGCCATTATTCTGCCGGAAGGTCACCGAATGGAGTCGCGCTATTTTAATTATTATCGCAATGCGATCTCCACCAAATCGGATGATCGTTATTCCTACCAAGTATTCTGGGAACCTATTCAAAAAGGCATCGGCACTGCGGCCACCATTTACCTCTCGGCTGATGGCGTATATAATCAGATTAACCTGGAGGCCATACCCACACCCGATGGCAAGTATATCATCGACAATTCCAACATTGTGCTGGTGAGCAACACGAAAGATTTGTATCTGCGAAAGGTGAAGTCGAAGGGAACCCCGGCTTCCAATACGGCCACCATGTTTGGCAACCCAACCTTCTATATTACTTCCACCAACAAAAGCTACCCGCAACTTCCAGGCACTGAAAAGGAAGTGGATGAACTTCAAAACCTGTTAAAGACCAAAGGCTGGACTACCTCCGAATACCTGGAGGCGCAGGCCAGCGAAGAAAAAGTGAAAGTGCTCAACAGCCCGAAGATTTTCCACATCGCGACACACGGGTTTTATACACCTACCGCAAAACCTGATGAAACAGCCGAACTCACCGAGAGCGAAGCAGCGATAACTGAAAATCCCTTATTAAAAACCGGATTGTTATTGACGGGCGGAGGTGATGTACTCAACAAAACCAAGTACAACTACAACATTGAAAGTGGAATTCTTACCGCTTATGAAGCCATGAATCTTAACCTCGATCAAACTGATTTGGTGGTGTTGAGCGCTTGCGAAACCGGACTGGGCCAGATTGAAAACGGGGAGGGGGTTTATGGCTTGCAACGGGCCTTCTTTGTCGCGGGTGCCAAAGTACTGATCATGAGTATGTTTAAAGTAGATGATGAGGCTACCCAGAAATTGATCATTAATTTCTACCGCAAGTGGTTAAACTCCAATAACCTCAGGCAAAGTTTTGTGGAGGCTAAAAAGGAACTGCGGGTTGAATATCCGGAACCTTACTACTGGGGAGCCTTTATGATGATTGGTCTCGATTAGGAATCACCAACTGCTGGCCCAATACCAAAACATGACGGAACAAGCAATCAGTTTGAGTATCGTTCCTGCCAGGAACCCGAAGAAGGAACCCATGGCTGAGCGCAAAGCGTGAGTTGAATTTTTGTTGGCCAGTACCTCACCTGCAAATGCACCCAACATGGGGCCGAGGATTATTCCGAGTGGACCAAACCAAAGGCCGGCCAGCAGTCCAAGTGCACAGCCTATGATTCCTGCCTTTGATCCACCCCACTTTTTGGTTGCATAAACAGGCACCCAATAATCCAACACCGTAACCAACAAGGTAATGCCAGCCCACATCCATAAAAACTGAGCTGTGTAAGGAGCCTCTGACTTTAATTGCTGTATCCAAAGTCCAACAAACGCGATGGGAGGCCCAGGAAGAATTGGTAAGAAACAACCTACAATACCGACCAAAACCAACATCCCACCCAACACAAACCAAACAATATCCATCCTAAAGCGGTTATGGTCTATTTCGGCTTCTTACTTTCCTTTTTCTTGTCATCAAACAGCATGCGTACGGATGGCCCATAGGTGTCATCAAACTGGCCGCTTTTCATGCTCCATACAAAAGCCACTAAAAAAATAATGGCGATGGTCAGCGAAATGGCAATCAGAAGAATAATAATCAGCATCTCAACGATGTTTGAAGATTTGACGAGCTTTCCAATTTACAGCAATCGTACTAAAACCCACTACACTGATGCTGCTGATCGGCATGAGGATGGCTGCAATCAACGGTGTGAGAAACCCTCCTACAGCAAAACTTAAGGCAATCGCATTGTAAAAGAATGAAATGACAAAGCCTGCTTTTAAAATCCGGGTTGCTGATGTGGCCAATTGTAAAAACTTATCCAGATTGCCCAACTGCTCGCCTGCCAAAATTCCATCACAGGCTGGAGTAAATACCCCGGTATCATCCGTTACCGCAATACCCACATCACTTTGCTGCAATGCACCTGAATCATTCAGGCCATCGCCCAGCATCATGACCTTGCCTCCGTTGCGTTGCAAGTCAGAAATATACCGAAGCTTATCATGTGGATTTTGATTAAAGAGCAACTGGGTGTGAGGCGGAAATAGGGACTTCATCCGGTCTGCTTCTACGGGTTGGTCGCCCGAAATCAAGGCAACACATTGATCGCCAAGGTGCGTAACCACTTCACGCACTTGTTCCCGGATTTGGGTCTCGATTTTGAAATAGCCGCGAACCTGCCCATCCATCGACACAAAAACTTTTGAAGCGGTGTCGTTAAGGTCACCATTAAAACCAGTAAATGCTGCAGAGCCAATTTTTATCGATACACCCGCAAGTTTTCCTTCCAGACCCAAGCCAGGCCGCTCCTGAAAATGTTCGATGGTGAGGTTCGAATTACGGGTGATACTTCGTGAAATCAGGTTACTCAAGGGGTGAGTCGAGGCCGAGGTAAGTGATTTTACCCATCCTAATTCCTGGTCGTCAAGTGCTCCGATAAATTTAACCTGGGCAGCCCCATGAGTCAGGGTACCGGTCTTATCAAATACCAGGGAATCAATCGTGGCCATGCGTTCAATCACATCGGCATTTTTCAAATACAATCCCTTTCTTCCAAACACGCGCAACATATTGCCATAGGTGAAGGGTGTTGCCAGCGCGAGAGCACACGGACAGGCTACCATCAACACCGAGGTGATCACCAGCCACATGCGGGCCGGATCATAAACATACCATACACAGCCCGTAACCACCGCGATGATGAGGACGACCCAGGTAAATCTGCGGGCAGCCAGATCAATTATTTTACGATACTTGCTCTCATCCGGTTTTTGAAAGGCTGCCTCATTCCATAGGCTGGTCAGGTGACTTTGCGAGGTTCGCTTTTCTACGGTTAGAATTATCGGATGGCCAATTAAACGGCCTCCTGCATACACCAACTCACCTTTCTTTACCCAAATAGGCTTTGCCTCTCCGGTAACAAAACTGTAATCCAAATACGCAGATTCACTTTCCAACAGGCAATCGGCTGGTACAATTTCCATATTGCGAACCCGGATTTGATCACCCGCTACCAATTCATACACCACCACGGCTTTCCACTCCTCTCCCACCTTTTTGTGTACGGCCAGCGGAAAGTACGACTTATAGTCGCGATCAAACGCGAGACTTTCATACGTTTTACTTTGAAACCAACGTCCAATCAACAGGAAGAAAACGAGTCCGGCCAACGAATCCAGATATCCGGGGCCAACTTGAAATAATATATCATATACACTGCGTAAAAACAAAGCAAGCAGACCTACTGCAATCGGAACATCGATATTAATTTGACGTTGCTTAAAACTCTTCCAGGCATTAACAAAATAATCACGGCCGCTGTAAAACGTGACCGGGATCGCCAAGGCCATGTTGAGAAACGAGAAGATCGTTTGCAACGATTGATCCTGCTGATCCAGGCCCAAATACTCAGGGAAACTGAAGAGCATGATGTTTCCAAATGCAAAGCCTGCTAAAGCCAATTTAATGACCAATGATTTGGTTTCGCTGGAGTTCAGTACACGTTCTGGCTTCAGGTTAATTTTCGGGGCGTACCCCAATGAAGTAATCAGGCGTGCCAGCGTGCTGAGGGTAACTTGCTGGGGATTGAAATCAATCCGTACGGTTTTACCGGCAAAATTGACTTCGGATTTTACAACACCCGGTTGCAGCCGTTGTAAATTTTCCAACAGCCAGATACACGAAATACAATGAATGGCGGGCACATAGAAGCGGACCCTCGCAAACGCATCCGAATCAAATTCCACCACTTTCTTGCGAATAGCCGGCTCATCCAGGTAGGAAAAGGAATCTTCACTGACATGCCGTAAACTAACACCGGGATTTTTATCAAATGAATAGTACTCACAAAGCCCGTTCTCGTTCAAGATTTCGTACACGGTCTTACATCCGTAGCAGCAAAAGGATTTATCGTCCAGGTTGAACGTTTCCCCTTCGCACGCCAGGCCACAGTGATAACATTTAACGTCTTCCTGAACTACGGCCGCCATTTACACATTGGAGTAGAAAATGGACATATGATGGTTCACCACTTTGGATGCCAGCTCATTGTCCTTCAATAAATTTAAGGCTGCGCGGCCCATAATCAAAACTGGTTTGGACAATTTTGATGCAAAGTTGATCAACTGACCGGATAGGTCCCGATTGCTCATCGGCACGATACCCACATCGTCAAAGATTTTTTGCAAGTAACTGACCAAATACTTTTCCAAGTGAATTTCAGGAGCATCGTCTGGGCTTACCGTTAAAATGGTCACTTTTTTCTTCTTCGAAATCTTTCCAAAAAAAGAAAGGAAAGACTTCAGGGCCGCCAGTCCCGATTGATCATAATCAAATAACACCAGGATTTCTTCATAGGGATCCAGTAATCCTTCCGAAATAAAAATCGGGCATCCGATTTCTTCGAAAAAATGATCCGGAAAAGACTGGGTCAATTTGTTCACGTTGTCTTTGGTTACCGGATTGATCAACACCAGGTCGGCAAACTTGCTTTGATTAAGCAGCGTGTTGCCGTTAGGTTGACTCTTGATAAAATTAACATCCAGGTTCAGGTGTTTGGCTTCCTCCTCCAGGGAGGTCTGCAACGAGGATTTATCGCCTTCAGAAGCCGGCTTTCCTTTTTGTTGTTTCACAAAATCCTTCAGGAAAAATCCTGTAAAACTTTTATCGAGGTGAGAAAAGAACCTCGCATAATCGGCTAAGTGTACGGATGTCGGTTGAAAGTCAACCGGAAATAGAATTTGCTTTTTCACAACGGTTTCGGTTAACTGATTTTATAAGTCCAAATGGGGCATTTTAAGTGGTTGACCACATCTTCGGCAATGCTGCCACTCATCAAATGGCTAATCCCTCTGCGTCCATGAGTAGCCATGGCTACCATATCCGCCTTTGTTTCACTTACAAAATTCCGGAGCCCTTCCTCTTCGCTGTAATCGTTAAAGATGGTGAGCGTATAGTCCTTCAGCATAAAGCGTTTGGCAAATTCCTTCATCTCTTTTTTCACCTCTACATCACGCCTGAAGGAAGAAGGGGTGTTGACATACAAAATGTGCAGCGTAGCCTTAAAGAAACCCTGCAAGGCCTTTACTTTGAGTGTTAGGTCTTCCTGATCTGTACCCAACGTATTAGGAAACACGATGTTCTTTATTGAAGCTAGTTTGACTCCACCTTTGATGGAAATAACGGGCACATTGGCGGTGCGCACAATTTTCTCGGTATTGGATCCCACCAGAAATTCCTTGAGTCCACTGGCTCCATGGGTACCCATCACAATCAAGTCAATATTATTTTCCTTAACAAAGTCGCGAATGGTAGGTGTTGCTCCGCCAAATTCAATAAAGGAAGAAACCTTCGGACCATCCTTCGCCCACTTGTCCTTCATCTTCGCAAAGTTCTTTTCGGCATGGGCTTTCATGTCTTTGATGAAGGCCTCTTCAAATGAAAGGGTTGGCATGAGAACGCTTTCGTGCATAACCGGTAATTCAACTACATTGAGCAGAACTACTTCACCCCTGCTTTCCTTGGCCATCTCTACAGCAAACTTGAACGCCTGAACCGCAGGATCCGAAAAATCACAGGGAACCAAGATCCGTTTCATACTTTTAGTGGTTTGATTTCGAATCAAAAGTATCAGAAAGGCCTGCCTACCCTAATGATGAGAATCAAAGGAAAACATGACTTTTGTCAGGCCAAAAGGCCGAAAGTCCTACAACGGAAAGCTGAGGAAAGCTGGCTTTTTTTGAATTAGAGGATTTGGCGAAGGAGATTATGCCACGATCAGGTCAGCCTGTTTGGCCAACTTTTTGGCATCAAGCACCCTGATTTTCTTTCCCTCAAAGGCAATGAGGCCATCGTTTTTAAATTCGGAAAGTAAACGAATGACGGTTTCGGTGGCGGTACCCACAATGCTGGCCAGGTCTTCGCGCGAAAGTGCCAACTCAATGAGTGAACTGCCTTCCCCCTCCATGCCGTATGTTTCCTTTAACATGAGCAGGTTGGCGGCCAACCGTTCGCGCACCGACTTATGGGCCAACTCGGCCAGTTTCTCCTCCATCAATCCCATTTCGTGACACACAGCCTGAACCACCCGCCTCATAAATGTGGGATTCTTTTGAAGTACTTCAAAGAAACTTTCCTTTGGGATAAAACAGATTTTTGCATCCTCCAATACGGTGGCAGTAGCCTGGTAAAATTCTTCGCTAAGCAACGCCCGGTATCCTAAAAAGTCGCCCGGTTTGGCGATGTAGATAATGAATTCTTTTCCCTGAACATTGTTTTTGTACACCTTCACCTTACCGGCATTCATGCAATACAAACCGGTAGGTCGGGTACCCTCATAAAAAATATTCTGGCCCTTTTTGTATTGAATACAGGTCTTGTGATTATTGATCCTACTCAGATCTTCAGGATTAAGACCGTTAAAAAGAGAATCCTTTAAATGATCACATAGCGTACACGCTATGTTAAACTCCACTTTTGCCATTGCCCGAAATTGATAAAAAAGGTGATTTAAATCAAGTTTTTAGAGAATTAACCCTATTCCAAATAGAAGAACAAATAACAGGGTAGAAAGTGCCATTTGTTTGAGAAAGGGATCTAATTGCGCTGAAGGCAGCTTTCGCACCGACAATCCATTTCGAATAAACAAGGGCACTGTGAGTAGAAATAAGAATTGCCACCCAGAATGAAATTGCAGCACCGTGTACACCACAGCACTGCTTACTCCCCCGATCAATAACATCCAGTGATAGGCCGTAGCACGTTCTTTGCCCAGACGCACGGGAATGGAATATTTACCGGCCTGGCGATCAGATTCGATATCGCGGATGTTGTTGATGTTTAATACAGCAATTGAGAAGAAGCCACAACTCAGGGCCGGTAAGAGTTCAAGCCAGGAAAGCGTGTGAGTAAACAAATAATACGAGCCCATTACCCCAACCAATCCGAAAAAGATCATGACCGACAAATCTCCTAACCCCAGATATCCATAAGGTCTTCGCCCGATGGTGTACCCAATAGCAGCCGCAATACTCAACAGGCCGAGGCCGAGAAAAAAAAGAATGGACTTCACATTGGGGCCAAAAGCAGTCCAGAGTAAGAACAAGCCGCAAACCAGACTCAGCAGCGCAAACCCGATAACGGCCAGCCGCATGTGTTCCGGCTGGATGGCACCCGATTGAACGGCCCGCTGAGGCCCCACCCGACCGGCATGATCCGCCCCATTCACAGAATCGCCATAGTCATTGGCCAGGTTTGAGAGTACCTGCAGAAAAATGGTGGTTAAGCAACACAGGGCAAATACGGCTGCATTAAACTGATTGGCACGTGCCGCTAAAAAACTGCCCATACCAATGCAGGCTAGTGCCAATGGCAGGGTACGAAGTCGAAAAGCGTGAATCCAGGCTTGCATGGGAGCACAAAAATACGGGTTGATTCAATTCATAAACAGCTTTAAATGCCCAGAATAGTTTTGAGCCGCGCATAGCCGGTCTTACTTACGGGGATTTGCTGACCGGTGCGAAGGATGGCAAGGTGGGTTTCCTTCTGATAGGGTTCAATTTTTGTGATTTGGCTTAAATGGACAATGTATGAGCGATGCACCCGGACAAATTGTTGCGGGTCCAAAACTTTTTCATAATAAGCCATGGTCCTATTCTTCAAAAAGGAGCCTTCGTGGGTTACAATCTTAACAAAGTCATCATCCGCTTCAAGATATTGAATTTCGTGTACGGGAATAATCTTCACCTTATTCCCGGTCTTCACCACAATACGGTTTACTAGGGTATTCGATTGACTGACCGTCTCTAAAAATTCCTGCAGGGGGGCTTCCGGCTGAGGAAACTTAGCCAGGAATTTCTTCAACGCTTTTTCAAGCCGATCTTCTGAAACCGGTTTCAACAGGTAATCAATCGCGTTGGCTTCAAAAGCTCTTAAGGCATATTCATCAAAAGCGGTAATGAAAATTACATGAGGCACCGGATTAACTAACTCCAGCATTTCAAAACCATTGATCTTAGGCATCTGGATGTCAAGAAAAATGAGATCCGGTTGATGCTCCTGAATGGACTTTACTCCTTCAAATCCATCTTGGCATTCCGCCATCACCTCCACAGTCGGAAATTTCTTTAAATAACTTTTGATGATCTCGCGACTTAACGGTTCATCATCGATTAAGATTGTGCGGATCATGGTTTTCTGGGAATGGTCAGGGTAACAACAAACAAGTTATTGGCCGTGCTGGTTTGCATCAGATCATTACGGGCGTAAATCAAATAAAGTCTGCGCTGCAAGCCGGTTAAACCAAAGCCACTGCCGGTAGGTGGTTGCATGTCGGCATCAAATGGATTGCGAATTTCAATTTCCAGTTGATCGGCCTTCAACCCGGCTTTTACTTCAATGACGATTTTTCCGGTTGTTCCATACAGTCCATACTTGATCGCATTTTCCAGCAAGGGCTGTAAAATCAAAGTGGGAAGGGTGAATGTCCGAGCCTCGGGTGTTACCTCCAACTTGACTTCCATCCGATGACCAAAGCGTACCTTTTCAATAGCCAGATACGAATCCAGGTAGTCCAATTCGCGGTCAAAGGTTACCCAGGCCTGATCAGCGCGGCTAAGGGTAAGCCGCAAAAAATCTGAAAGCTGTTGTACCATTTGCCGGGCCTGATCCGGATTGGTAATGATGAGGGCATTAATGGAGTTGAGACTATTAAATAGAAAGTGAGGCTGCAATTGGGTTTGCAGCTTTTGTAGTTCCGCTTCACGCACCAGCGCGAGCGTATCGCTTTCGCGAGCCTGGCTTTCCACAACCTCCTTCCACCGTTGATAATAAATGATGACCAGGCCCGTAGCCCCAATTACTAAAAAACCCACAACCCACCGCACCGGAGTTGAATGAGAAAGAAAGATCAGGTACCCGTCATGATCAGGAAACAGTCGAATCAACGCCTGACTGGAGATCCAATGACTGATGCCCGTTATGACTGCCGATAAAACGATGAGGGCTTGAAAAATTCCGGTCTTAGGTAAGTAGGGAACAATCCGGATGACAAGGATTGACCCGCACAACCAGCACAGGTTGAAAATTCCTGCATCCCAGCCAGCTAGGGTCCAATCCCAACCCCAGTAGGTGTGCAGAATCCACGCATGCAGGAAGGCCCATACCAGCACAACCCCAAGGCCGGGTACAATGGATGTGGTTAATACAGACTTATTCACGAATGAAAATCACAAAGCAAGTTAGCGGAGATTCCAGTAATTTTATAGAAAGTGTATAAAATGAATGACCGTTGGTCCGCTGAAATCGATCAACTTGCTCAAGCCTTTCAACACGACTTTGGCAAGCTTTCCTTCGATGAACTGAACTGGAAGCCCAACGCGCATACCTGGAGTGTTGCCCAAATCCTGCATCATATTATTGTCGTAAACGAGTCGTACTACCCGATTATCAATCAACTGCGAAACCAAACCTATTATACCCCGCGCTACGGTCAAATCGGGTTTATTAATCGCCTGTTTGGGAAAATGGTTCTGAATGCTGTGAAGCCAGATCAAAAGCGGAAAATAAAAACATTTCCCATTTGGGAACCCGAACGTAGTCAGGTGCGGGGTGACATTGTCCATCAATTTGTTGCACACCAACAGGAATTGAAAACCGTGGTATTGGGTTGTGGGGATCTGATTAAAGCGGGCACCGTAATCTCATCGCCAGCCAATCGAATGATTGTCTATAAACTGGAGACAGCGTTTGATATTATGATCGCTCATGAAAAACGTCACCTGCTACAAGCCCAAGCCGTTAACCAGATACGAACCGGCCAGTCTACGACCTCCTAATTTTGCTATCTTTATAAAATGAACCGGGGCCATCTCCTCCAAGCCTTGCTGCGCAACTGGATTATCCTGGTTTTACTGCTAGGTCCGGCAAGCATTAGCCCGGCAGCAGTCGCTGAAGACACTAAACCACAAACCGAATGGGTTACCGGTAGCAGAAAGCAGCAAAAACAATCCGTTTGGTTTAAGCGAACCCAACAAAAATACCAGGTCGAACATCTTTGGCTCAAGGCCATTGCGCATTTTAATCGCTCTATTCGGGTACAGTATACCACCTGGCGGCAACAGGAATGTATCTTTATTGAACGGCCTCTATTGCTCACCAGAATTCCAAAGGCAGACGAACCTAATCTGATTCCGACTTTCATTCTTTAAAGTCCAGGATAGCGGTGGGTATTCACCGCACCTTTCGTCCACCTGATAAACAAATTCATGAACAACATAAAAAAAGCCTTGCGCATGGCAGGGTTTACTCTGCTACTCATATTGACACTGGTTGGTATTGGCATTGGGGCGCCATTTTTGCCCCGTAAACGGGAAGAATTTACAGATAAAGAAGTTACTATCGAGCTGATTGATGAGCGTGACGCAGATGAAAGGGACTGACCTGAGAACAGCGCTTAGAATATTTATGCGGTGCGTTAAACCTTTTTCATACAAGCTTATCTAATGGGGTCTGGTTGATGACTGCTTCGATATGTTTACAATTAAACACCGAGTGTAGGTTAAACTAATTCAGCTGATCCGCCTCTAAGCAGCACAAACAAACTAACGAGACTATGAAATCAACAATCATGCAGGAATGGAAGAGCAAGGTTACTCTTCTGTTCATCAGCCTTACGCTGGCCTGGGCTGTATCGTGTAACAACGATGAAACACCGGATTTCTCACCCGAAGAATTGGAAGATTCCAGTTCTGATGCCCTCGAAGATTCTTACTTCGATGAGGGCGATGATATGGTTACGGAAGGATTTAGCAGTACCGATCCCGACATTGGCGGTCGTACCACATCCGATGCCCGCTTGATTTGCGCCACGTTGACGCGTGAAGGGACCAAAGAAGCCGGCAGCCTGCGGATTGATTTTGGAACGGGCTGTACAGACCCGCGTGGAAATCTTCGCACCGGTGCTATTGTCGTAACCCATGAAGGCCGGTGGAATGTTGCCGGTTCACAATGGACAGTCGAGTTTGAAAACTATGCCGTTAATGGAGTTCAGATTGAAGGCACCCGACAAGTTACTGTGGAAAGTATCACCGATTCGCTAACCGCGTATCAGGTTGTGCTTACCGATGGAAAAATTACCTGGCCGGATGGTCGGATTGCCACCCGCGAAGCGAATCGCAGACGCGAACATGAACGCAATGGAAACAACCTGCTTGATCGGTTGATCATTTATGGAACTGCTCAGGGTACCTTCCGCAACGGCCGTGGCTACTCCATTGAAATTCTGGAGCGCCTCATTTACCGCAGAGCTTGTGCCGAAGAAGGTGTGATTATCCCGGTAAGCGGGATCAAACTGATCAAACATGGCGACCGTGAACTAACGGTTGACTATGGTGACGGAACCTGCGATAACATGGTGACCCTGACCAATAAAAACGGCCGCACCGTTCGCTATGAAGTCAAGAAGCCGAATTGAAAAAGTTGAAATAAGAAGAAGTCCGCCCCCAGGCGGACTTTTTCTTTCTCTTTATCCACGATCATCAATGGTGCTTACTTCTTAATCAATTTGTATCTCAAATGAGTCGTCAAAGTGGAGGGAATTACTTCGGTTATTTGAATGTCGTATCGGTTAGGATCAATCCCATCAAATAATCGGATACCCGCGCCCAGAAATACCGGAGTAAGGTGAATAAAAAATTCGTCAATAAGTCCTGCATTGAGAAATTGCTGAATAGTATTGGCGCCACCCTGAATTCGGATGTCTTTACCCTTGGCTGATTGTCGGGCCTTTTCCAAGGCACTTTCGATGCCGTCATTAATAAAATAAAAGGTGGTTGAACCCTTTTGAACCCACGGTTCCCGCTTTTCATGGGTAAGGACATACACATCGGCCTCATATAGATCTTCGGCCCAAACCACTTCACCTTCTTCAAACATCCGCTTACCCATAATGTACGAACCCGTTCTGGCAAACACATCATCAATTAATTTGCTGTCAGGCCCATATTCCTGACCGCCCTCCATTTTGATGTGTTTCCAAAATGCTTTCTGCTTAAGCATCCACTGGTGCAATTTTCCAGAAACGCCACCCATCGGGTTGCGGGGACCCCGGTTCTCCCCTGCGAAATATCCGTCAAGCGAGATTCCACAGTCAAAGATTACTTTGCTCATACTTCGTTGTTTACAATCTAATTGCTACAAAGGAATCTATAAATTAATCTGAACATCAACAATCTTACCAACCCTTTGCTAAGTTTGGTACTCTCATTCAATTAATTGTTGGATGATACTTGCATGAATCTCAGTTCCACTTATTCTTTTTGTTCTTTTTCTGTTAATATAAAAGGAATCCGCTTTGTCACTGATGTGACCTATGAGTACAATTTTGTCCTTAATATCACATTTATCAAACCTTTCTGACAATAAGTCTTTAGCTGAGATTACTTTATAGTTTTTACCGAACGAATTTCTATCAAAGATGAAATCATTGGTGCCATTTTGGTTGTAGTATGGCTTAACACCGAATGAGTTGGCTGCTATTAAATAGCTCAAAGCATGAATAGTTCTTCCCTTGAAACGTTGCCTCATGGGTAGCTCAGGTACAAATACTGAGTCATCAGTAATTGTAATATTTGAAAAACCAAAGTTCTCGCTTTGAAATTTCTTATGATACTGTTCTAAACTATCCCAGTAATCATAGTGTTCAATGTACTCATGAAGCATTGCACTTAGGATGATTTTTTTTGACTCCGCTAATTCCTTAACAAGCAAAGCATCTTTATCTAAACTGTCAGTTGTTAATAAGTAGTTAAGTCCAACAACTTTTGGCTCATACTTTTTGACAATGCTCAGTTGTTTAGCAAGTCCTATTCTATCGAGGTATGCAATATCAATAATTGTTATAACCGAATGATTTTCATTACAACTCCAACACGAAATTAAACCAATGAATGTTAATAAATATTTCATCAATTCTGGCACTTCTCCCAATAGCCAAACATCCTAATATAACCATTTCCCGCTATCGCTGTAATAATCATCAAATCAAAAAAAATCCCGCAGCATCATGCCGCGGGATTCCTCTCCATTTGCAAGCAGAGAGTTAGTTGTTATTAATAGCGATAATAATCGGGTTTGAACGGCCCCTTCGCTTCCACTCCAATATACTTTGCCTGATCAGGTGTCAATACGTCCAACTCAACCCCGATTTTCTTCAGGTGCAGGCTAGCCACTTTCTCATCCAGGTGCTTCGGCAACATGTACACTTTGTTTTCGTACTTGCCGTGGTTGGTCCATAACTCAAGCTGTGCCAGCGTTTGGTTGGTAAAGGAGTTGGACATCACAAACGAAGGGTGGCCCGTAGCACAACCCAGGTTAACCAACCGGCCTTCGGCCAACAAAATCACCTGGCGGCCATTCTTTAATGTATACAAATCCACCTGCGGCTTCACTTCATCGCGGGCCGCATTCTTCTTCAGCCAGGCAACATCAATTTCATTATCGAAGTGACCAATATTGCATACAATAGCCTTGTCTTTCATGGTCTCGAAGTGATGAGCTTTGATGATTCCGAAATTACCGGTGGCAGTTACCACAATATCGGCTTCTTTAACAGCATCATCCATTTTCTTCACAGCAAACCCATCCATGGCTGCCTGCAAGGCACAGATCGGATCAATCTCGGTAACAATCACCCGGGCACCGGCACCGCGCAAGGAAGCAGCCGAACCTTTACCCACATCACCATAACCGGCTACCACGGCTACTTTACCCGCCATCATCACATCGGTTGCTCTGCGAATGGCGTCCACCAATGACTCTTTACAGCCGTATTTGTTATCAAACTTCGATTTAGTCACTGAGTCGTTGATGTTAATGGCCGGCAATGGCAGTTTGCCATTATGCTGGCGCTCGATCAGGCGGTGCACCCCGGTCGTGGTTTCTTCTGAAATCCCGCGGATTCCTTTTACCAATTCCGGATAGCGATCCAGCACCATGTTGGTTAAATCACCACCATCATCCAGAATCATATTCAACGGCTGGCCATCTTTAAAAGCAAACAAGGTTTGCTCAATGCACCAGTCAAACTCTTGTTCATTCATTCCCTTCCAGGCATATACGGGAATGCCGGCTTTCGCAATGGCTGCGGCTGCATGATCCTGAGTTGAAAAGATATTACA